>Ga0272446_1003344_pt1 | contig 20362 bp, 23 predicted proteins | sample YNPCB0061_FD_194587 | JGI IMG/M metagenome (GOLD analysis project Ga0272446, IMG submission 194587) | Hot spring microbial mat communities from Yellowstone National Park, WY, United States - YNP-CB-006-1 | ecosystem: Environmental > Aquatic > Thermal springs > Hot (42-90C) > Sediment | place...
CGGATGCCAACCGTCCGCGCGCGACGATCGCCGCTGCGGCCGGGCGCTTGATCGCGCTCGAGAGTGGCAGGCTGAGCTGCGCCGGCTCCTGCGTCAGGAGTGCCCGACGGCTTTGGCAGCGCAGCGGCTGGCGCGCACGCAGCGGGCGGACGCGGGTTCGCCGAGTTGAGTTCTGCATCCCGAAATCCCGGCGACGGGTCCTCCTTCTCAGGTTTTCTCGACCCGCGCAAGGCCGGTCTGGAAGTCGCTGACCGCCATGGTCCGGGGCGAGACTACGTCCGGGCATCGCCATGCTGACATCTCCCGGGACATGGACGGAGAAGCCTTCCGTCACCGGCAGCACCCCGGCCGCCCTGTTCGGCCAAGGCCTCCTGTTGGCCTCCGTCGCCTCCTTCCGCTTGGCCGACACCTCGGCTGCACGGCACATCCGGGCCGCGCCGGCCGACATGACACGAGCCTCGGCCCGCCAAGCCGCTTGGGCGCGGCAGTCGTTTGTCTGCGGAACGTGGGCAACCCCGGCCCTTGATGCTCTGGCCTGAGCAGCGCGGGCGGTGATCAGGAGATGTGCGCAACGAGGTTCGGCACGACAGGTGCGCCCGCCAAAGGGTCGCGGCGAAGTAGTTCGGCCACGGCCGCAATCTCGTCGGACAGCGGCCGGTCCTCCTCAAGGAACGGCGAGACGCGGCGGATGCACCCTACGAACCAGCGCGAGGCGGCAGAGAAGGGGGGGCCGGAGGTGCTGCGCAGGTCATGCGCCTGGGCAAGCACGAGCGCTGCGATCGCCATCACGCCGAAGGCGTCCTCGATCAGAGCGGCGACCTTGCGTGCCGCGATCGTGCCCATCGTCACGACGTCCTGATTGTTCGCATTTGTCGGGATCGACTGCATCGAGGCCGGATGCGCAGCGGCACGCATTTCCGCCACGAGCGCAGAGGCGGTGACCTGTGCGCCCATAAAGCCGCTGTTCAGCCCCGTCGCACGCTCTTGCAGGAACGGCGGCAGACCTCCGTTCAGGAGCGGGTCCGTCACACGGGCGATGATCCGCTCGAGCAGCACCGCAAGCTTGACGATCACCGGGGCGAGCGCATCCGAGGCGAAGGCGATGTGCTGGCCATAGAAGTTGCCGCCATGCCCGATCGCCTCGCCATCGGGATCGCCATCGGGGCCAGCGATGAAGATCAGCGGGTTATCGGTCGCGCTGCGCAACTCGCGTTCGACCACGTCGCGGTGGAACTGCGCGACATCCACCGCCGCTCCAATCAGTTGCGGCAGGCAGCGAAGCGTGTAGGGGTCCTGCGGCATCGCGCGCCGGTGGGCGACGCCGTCCGCATCGAGCGCATCGGCCTCGATGACGGGGGGCAGAGCGCCTTCCTCGACAAGACGCGGCGCATCGGCCGACATGGCATGCAGAGCGGCATGGACTGCGCATTGGCCGGGATGGGGCCGCGCCCGGCCGAAGCGTGGGTGCCAGGCATCGCGATGCGCCCCGCTGACCTCGGCGTAAAGCAGTCCCACGAACAGCGAGAGGTCGAGCAGCCGGGCGATATCGACGGCCGACAGCGCAGCGATGCCGGTCATGGCCGAGGTACCGTTGACGAGCGCGAGCCCCTCTTTCCGGCCTAGGACAAGAGGCGCGAGACCCGCCCGGGCGAGTGCCGCTGCGGCGGGAAGCCGCAGGCCTTCGAACAGCGCCTCTCCGCGCCCGGTGAGTGCGAGCGCGAGATGCGCAAGCGGCGTCAGGTCGCCGGATGCGCCGACCGTCCCTTTGCTCGGCACGATCGGCGTCACGCCGCGATTGAGGCATTCGGCAAGCAGCGCGAGGGTCTCCGGCCTTGCCGCTGAGTAGCCTTGGGCCAGAGCCGAGAGCCGTGCGAGCATGATCGCGCGCGTTGTTTCGGGATCGTAAGGCGCGCCAACGCCGGTGGCGAGGTGGTTCAGCAAGTTGCGCTGCAGCCGCGCCGACTGCGCGGGTGTTATCTGCTGGCAGGCGAGGGGGCCATAGCCCGTTGTCACGCCATAGATCCGGCTGCCTCGATCGACCAATCGATCGAGCAGCGCCGCCGAGGCACTGATTCGCGCCTCAGCCTCTGCGCTGATCCCGACTGGGACGCCGCGGCGTGCGACGGCAGCGAGGGAGTCGACGGTCAGCGGGCCGCCAAGCAGGACTGCCTCGTGCTGCCCAGCGGCATCGCGAACAAGCCCGTCAGCCACGACGGTGATCCGTCGCAAGGGCGCGCGCATGCGCGATCCATTGCTCGACATCGAGCAGGCGGCTGATTTCGCCAAGCGCTCGCCGGAGGAGCTCCGGATCGGCGGCGGATAGATCAGCAATCGTACGATAGCCGAGGCGCGCAAGTCGCAGGCTGACGCCCGGTCCGAGGCCTGGGATGACGGTCAGCGCGATCTCCGCCTCGCGATCGGCGCGCGGAGTGGCGGCGGCCTGTTCCGCCGCACGGTCGTCGCCCTTCCCCGAAACGTCAGTCGCCGCCGCGATTCGCGCAGAGGCTTCGACATCGCTGCGCGTGGCCGTGACCCCACGCATTCCGATCGTCGCATCCGCTCTTGTCTCCGGCGCCGCAGGCGCCGTTGGCGCTGTTGCGTCGATCAGTCCGGCAAAGAGCGAGCCCGCGACCTTCACGGTCACAACGGGCTGGTCGGATGGTGCGGCGGTGGCCTCTGGAACCGAAGTCACGCAGCCCGGGATCGCTGCCTCGGGAAACTCCCGTGCAGAAGGCGCCGCGGTCGCGAGATGATCGCCCCTTGATCCTGCGGTGGACGCACGGGCCGACAGAGGCGCCGACGACGCTGCCGAAGACCGACGCTGCGCCCGCCAGCGTCGGAGGCGTGTGCGCTTGGCCTCCGCCAGGGCCGACCGTGACGGCGGGGACGCTTCGGCCGGCGCTGTCGCAGCGGGCACCGCGTCGCACTCCGGGCCTTCTGCGCACGCGTGAGATGCCAGCGGAGCCGAACTGGCCGACCGGCTCTCGTTCTGGCCACTGCGACGCGCAGCGCGAGCAGCCCGCAGCGCCGCGACGAGGGCCGAGCGCACCTGGGTCCGACCTGAAGCGAGACGATCTGTCATGCGCGATCCCTCATCGTCGCCTCTTCCGGGGAAGGTTCGTGCTGACGCAACGGAGTGAAGCCGGAACGACCGACCGCCGCTCCGGCCCCAGTGCCCTCACCTTCAGGCAGCCGCCATGGCTGGGTCGGTCGTCAGTCCGACAGCCTCGGCATATTTCAGATACGTCTCGACCGAGGCGATCACGGCGCGGACCTCGATCGCGATCAGCTCGATGCCGACGAGTGCGATTCGGACGAAAGCGTCGACAACGACGCCCTTGTCCAGGATGCGGTCGACCACCTCACCAAGGCTGGACGACGCAAGGCTCTTGTTGATGGTCATCGGACCACCTCCTCCTTCTTCTGCTGCCGGCAACCGGCCGGCGACACGGGCCGCTGCAGCGTGACGACACCGTCAACCCCGCTTGCGGCACGGCCATAATCCGCACCGGGCTTTAAGGCATACTGAATGACAACTGCATTCGCGCATGGAGCCGGCTCGGTGCGGCGCATCCCGCGCCGCTTCGGCGCGCGCTTTACCGTCCGTTTAGGAAACGCCGCTACATCGCCTGCTAGAGCACACGGGGCGATGGCATGGATCTCGGCGTTCGCAGCATTAGGTCTTCCGGCGCAGGCTCGGGCAGCGTCGAAATCACGTTGCCCGCGGCACTGCGGCCGCTGCTCGGCGTTCCCTGCCGTGTTTCGCTGCGCGATGGCCACCGGCCCGAAATCGTCCTGACGCCGGATTTTCGACCCGCCATCTCCGCCTTCGCCGATCTTTGGGCGAAGCTTTCGGTCGCCTTTGGCGCCGAGTGCTGTTCCGGGGGCTTGCCGATCGGGGAGTTCGGCGTCTCCCTCGGCCAGACGAAGGAGCAAGGCGCAGCGTCGCTCGCCCTTCTCGACGGTCTTGCTCTCGCAGGTGCACCGCCGCATGACCCAGCGGCATTCGCCCGCGTCACGGCAGGACTTGCCACACGGCTTGCCTTGGCGCTCGAGATCGACCCGGATTTCGCTCGCGAGTTCGCAGCCGCGACCGCATACGTGGTGACCGGCATCGTCCACAGCACCTCATGCCGCGAGATCTGCGACATCGTTGCCGTGCTGCTGCGGCCAATGCGCGCGGAGGCAGGAAGCGCTTTCGCTCGCCTTGGCGAGGACGCCACGTCGCCGGCGCTCTGGCGCGAGCTCGCCGGGCCGCTTCAGGCAGTCCGTGCGCATTTCCTCGCCTGGTCACGCGACCCGATCGAACGCCACACGCTCGGCGCCGCGTGGCGGCGCGGTCTCTCTCTCGAGTTGAAGGAACACTGAGCGATGCTGTCTCAGCCACCACCGCACGCTTCCGCGCAATCGCAGAAGAGCGCGATGGAGACGATGCTCGCGCTTGAGCCCGGAACGTCATTCGTCTCGACGCCGGCACTCGAAGCCCTGGTCAGTCGGGCCGAGTGCTACCTGAGCGAAGGCTATCCCGTGCATTTTCGCGGCCCGGCCGGAAGCGGCAAGACGACGCTCGCCCTGCAGCTCGCTGCGCGCATCGGCAGGCCAGTTCTGCTGCTGGTCGGCGACGACAGCTTCGACACGCGCCGGCTGGTCGGTGGCGAGGGCGGTATCCGCTCACGCAGGGTGGTCGATCGCTACATCACCTCGGTGACGAAGGTAGAGACCGAGACGGCTCCGGTCTGGCTTGACCGAGCGCTGACAGTCGCCTGCAGGGAGGGCGCGACCCTCGTCTACGACGAGTTCAACCGCGCCCCGGCTGCGGCGAACAACGTTCTTCTCTCGGTGCTCGAAGAGCGGATGCTCGTGCTGCCCAAGAGCGGACGTGGCGAGAGCTATCTTCGGGTCCATCCCGAGTTTCGCGCCATCTTCACCTCAAACCCGACCGATCACGTCGGCGCCCACGAGGCACAGGATGCCCTGCTCGACAGGCTGATCACCGTCGATATCGATGGTGTCGACCGTGAAACGGAGATCAGGATCGCGGCGGCACGGTCCGGCCTTCCGGAGCGGGATGCGGCCCGGATCGTCGACCTCGTGCGCGACTTTCGCGCCTCGCGAGAATACGCGCAGCGGCCGACGCTCCGCGCCTCGATCATGATCGCCCGGCTCGCGGCCCGGCAGGGTTTCCGAATCTCCGCGCATGACCCCCGCTTCGTCCAGCTCTGCCTCGACCTTCTGGTCAGTCGACTGAGGCCGGAGGCGGCCGGCATGCCGGACCCTCGGCATCGCCAGATGCTCGTGAAGCTCGTGGAACATTTCTGCGGGCCGGGTGAGGGGCGCCAGGTCGCGCCCGGCTCCGACCCGGCTATGGGCCAGCATCGTCTGCACGAGAGCGGGCATCGCAGGGGAGGCTTTGTGTGATGACCCACCGCGCAGCCCGCCTCTCACCCCATCGCGGAACCCGACTTCGCCGCGCCGACGCGACGGGTCCTGACAGGCTCGAGTCGCTCTCTGCGGCCTTCGCTCTGCTTGCCCAGAGGCGAGCCCGGCTTCTGCGTCAGATCGAACTGCTCGGCCGACAGCAGAGTGCGGCGCGCGCCTCGCTTGCGAAGATCGAGGCGAAGCTCGCTGAGCTCAGCGGGCATATCACGGCGCTTCCAGCCAACGATCCCGCGACCAGGGTCGCTCCGCCCACAGCGCCTGCACCGCAGCCGAGGCGCGTTGCGGCGGCGCCCGGCCAGGCGGTGCCGCTGCAGCGCGGTCCGGAGCCCGCACCAGCAGGTGCCGCGCCGGTGCGGCGCACCCGCTCCGTTCTTCTGACCTACTGAAGGACATGCCCCATGACGCTTGCCAAGGTGATCGCCAAGACCAAGGCGCAGATGGCCGAGATCACCGGCCTTGAGACCGATACCGTCGCTCGGCTCGACCGCATGGAGGGCGGGTGGTCGGTCGCCATCGACATGCTCGAGCACAAGGCGATCCCGCGCACGAACGACCTGATCTCGAGCTTCGAGGTCGAATTGAACCAGGACGGTGATGTCGTGCGCTGGAAGCGGGTCGGGCGCTCGATCCGCGGTGCTGCCCATGCTCAGGGCTCGGCCTGATGTCGATGCAGCATGCCATCGGCGGTATGGGGCTCGCCGACGTCCTCGAGCGCATCCTGGACAAGGGCATCGTGGTCGCGGGCGACATCTCGGTGAGCCTCGTCGGCGTCGAGCTTCTGACGATCCGGGTTCGGCTCGTCGTCGCCTCGGTCGACCGTGCGCTGCAGATGGGGATCCGCTGGTGGGAGGCGGAGCCGGGCCTCTCGCCCGATGCACGGCGCATCGAAGCGGAGAACGCCGAGCTTCGCGAGCGGCTGGCGAGGCTTGAGGCTTCGCTCACTGGCCCGCGCCCGCACGCGGCGGCGGGTCCGCAGCCGCAGCCGCACGCGTGAGCGGGGATCGACCGTGAAAACTAGGCCAGGCATCTCGCGCACGCTCTCGCAGCGCTCCCGCGCCCGTGCGCCCGAGGCCGAAGGCGGCGAAGCGCTCGCGGCCAAGCTCCGCGGGGAACTCGGCACCCTGTTCGGCCGCCTTGCCGACGCCGTTGCCGCTGCCGCGAATGCAGCACAGGAAGGAACACAGGCGGAATCCGGCGAACGGAGCATCGAGATCGGCGGCCGCACGGGGCGGCTCGTGTTCGGCTACTCCATCCGGGTCGGTCTCGACGGCGCCAAGGGTGAGCCCTTCGGCCATGTGGCGGGTGGCAGGCCGGCCGCCTCGGCCGATGCCGAGCGACAGCCAATCGTCGATATCATCGAGGAGGCCGATGCGGTGGTGGTCATCGCCGAGGTTCCCGGTGTTTCCGAGCAGGACGTGACGGTCACGGTCGATCGCGACAACCGCCTGCGCATCACAACCCCGCCGCCGCTGCGCTACGGTCGCACCGTGCCGCTCCCGGCTGCGGTGGACTCGTCCAGGATGTCCTTCGCCTGCCGCAACGGCATCCTCGAGGTCAGGCTGCCGCGGCTCGACAGGGGCGGTGCATGAGCCTGCCGCACGTCTACGTCTATGGCATCGCACGCTCCGACCAGCTCAGCTCGGCAGAGGGGCTCGGGCCCGGCCTCGCCGGCGGCGCCGTCGCGGTGATGCAGGTCGCCGGACTCTCCGTGATCACGGAGCCTGCCCCCGAGGCGGAGCTTGCGCCGACGCGCCGGTACATGCTCGCGCACACCGCCGTGCTCGAGCGCGCGCTCGTGCGGGCGAGCGTCCTGCCGATGCGGTTCGGCACCATCGCGCCTGACGCAGCCTCGCTCGAACGCTGCGTCGAGGCGAATGCCGCCGCCTTCGCGGCGGCGCTTGCGGAGATCGACGGGCGCGTCGAGCTCGGCGTCAAGGCATCGTGGCGCGAAGGGTTGATTTTCCGCGAGATCATCGACGCCGACCCTGCGCTGCGGGCGATGCGCGACAGGCTGGTCTCCCGTCCGGCGAGCGAGACCTATTATGAGCGGATCGAGCTCGGCCGCCAGGTGGAGGCGGCGCTGATCGCGCGGCGTGTGCGAGAAGCTGAGGCGATCGTCGCCACACTCCGGCCTCTGGCTGATCGTTCGGTCGCGCAGAAGCTTCTCGACGAGGCGATGATCGTCAACGAATCGTTCCTCGTCCGGCGCGACCGCGAGGCGGCGTTCGACCGGGCGATGGAGGAACTTGCCGCGCGCACGGGCGAACGGCTGGTGCTGCGCTATGTCGGCCCGGTTCCCGCCTACAACTTCGTCTCCGTCCGCGCCGACTGGCTGACGCAGCACGCTGAGGGGTGAGGGGGCTGGCAATGGGCCTTCTGAGCGCGATCCTTACCTTCCCGGTCGGGCCAGCGCTTGCCGCCGTCGGCTGGGTTGCGGGAAAGGTTGGGGAGGCAGCGGAGGCCGAGTGGCGCGATCCCGCCCGACTCGAACGCTCCCTGCGTGCGCTCGAACAGCGGCTGGAGGCTGGAGAGATCGACGAGGCTGCCTACGAGGCGGCGGAGGCTTCGCTGCTTGCGGAATACCGTGCCGCGAGGCTTGCCGGACGAGGTGAGCCGTGAGCGCTGATGGTGGTGCAGCGCCCGCGATCAGCCTGCGCGTCGGGGCGGCGTCCGCCTCGGATGCCAATCGCGGCATCCTGCGCATCGACCCGAGCGACCTCGCCGCCATCGGCGGGGCGACGGGCCATGTCCTTGCCGTTGCGGGTCGCGGGCTGGCGCATGCCCGCGCCTTGCCCCTGCCGCCGGCGCAGCGGGGCAAGGGCCTCGTTCTGCTTGACGGCACCACCCGCGCCAACGCGGGCGTGTCACTCGGCGAGATGGTGCGCGTCTCGGCCGTTTCCGCCTCCCCCGCACGGCGCGTCTCGCTTAAGCTCGGCCCGGGGTCGCCACGGCTCGGCGCGGAGCTGCTGCGCCGCGCGCTTGCCGGCACGCCGGTGGCGGAGGGCGACACGCTGCGCCTCGCGCTCTCCGCCAGAAGCGAGACGACGGTTCGCGTCGCCGCGACGGAGCCCTCGCCAGGGCCTGTCGTCATCGACGCGCAGACGGAGATCGAGACCCGCCGTGGTGCGTCCGGCAGGCCCGATTCGGCAGCGATCCGCTACGACGACCTCGGCGGGCTCGCGCGCGTCGTCGCGCGCATCCGCGAGGTGGTCGAGCTTCCGCTGCGCCATCCAGAAGCCTTCGAACGTCTTGGCATCGATCCGCCCAAGGGCGTTCTTCTGGTCGGCCCTCCCGGCACGGGCAAGACGATGATCGCCCGCGCCGTTGCGGCCGAAAGCGGGGCGACGTTCATCGCCGTCAACGGGCCGGAAATCGTCGATCGCTACTACGGAGCCTCCGAACAGGCCCTGCGCGGTGTGTTCGCGCGCGCGCGCGACAGCGCTCCGGCGATCGTGTTCATCGACGAGATCGACGCGATCGCGCCGAAACGCGACTTGCTCTCCGGGGAGAAACAGGTCGAGCGGCGCATGGTCGCGCAGCTGCTGACGCTGCTCGACGGCCTCGATGGGCGTGGCGAGGTGATCGTGATCGCCGCGACTAACCAGCCGGATGCGCTTGACCCGGCACTGCGGCGCCCCGGCCGCTTCGACCGTGAGATCCGGGTCGACCCGCCCGATCGCCCAGGGCGGCGGGAGATCCTCGCCGTGCACTGCCGCACCATGCCGCTTGCGCCGGATGTCGATCTCGAGGCCCTTGCCGAGGCGACAACCGGTTATGTCGGTGCTGACCTTGCCGCCCTGTGCCGCGAGGCGGCGATGGCGGCGCTGCGTCGCGCAGGCCTGCACGATCCAGCCGCGCCGAGGCCTGATACCGAGAGCCTTGCGGTGACGGCTGCCGATTTCGCGGAGGCGCTGACGCAGGTGACGCCGACGGCGCTGCGCGAAGTCTTCGTCGAGCTGCCGCGCCAGAGCTGGGCGGATGTCGGCGGCCTCTCCGATCTGCAGGAAACGCTGATGCGCGCCGTGATTGGCCCGCTGCGCGACCCTCTCCTATTCGCGCGTTTCGGCGTGCGGCCGGTGCGTGGTGTTCTGCTCGCAGGCCTACCCGGCACGGGCAAGACGCTGGTGGCCCGCGCGCTCGCGGCCGAGTCGGGTGTTGGCTTCATTGCGGTGCGCGGGCCCGAGCTCCTGTCGCACTGGCAGGGCGCCTCCGAGCGGGCTCTGCGCGATCTGTTCGCGCGGGCGCGGTCCGTCACCCCCTGCATCGTCTTCTTCGACGAGATCGACTCGCTGGCCGGTGCGCGCGGCAGCGGCGACGGCGCGACGATCGAGCGCATGGTCGCGGCGCTGCTGACGGAAATGGACGGCATCGCGGACCGCGAGGGCGTCGTGGTGCTCGGTGCGACGAACCGCCTCGACCGGATCGACCCCGCCCTGCTTCGCCCGGGCCGTTTCGACCTCGTGATCGAGATGCCGCTCCCCGACAGAGCGGCGCGGGCTGAGATCCTCGCGGTCCATCTCCGCCGCATGCCGACCGCTGCGGACGTCGATGTCGCCGCACTGGCGGAAGCGACCGATGGGTTCACCGGTGCGGAGCTTGCCGGGCTCTGCCGCCACGCCGCCCTGCGCGCCATCGCACAGCGGGCCGATGCGCGAACCGCCTTGGTCACGCTCGAAGATTTCATGGCGTCACGCGACATGGTCAGGAGGACAGCAGCGTGAGAACGACCCACCTTCTCGGCTTCGCCGAGGCAGCAGCGGCCAGCCGGCTCAGCGCGGCGCTCGCTGCGGTTCCGGGCGGCGCGGCGGAGGTCCAGCGGATCTCGGCTGTGGCCGTCGTCACCGCACCCCTCGCCCCGCTTCCGCGCCTGTTCGGCCGGCGCGACCGCGCCACGATGCTCGCCCGTCTGGCACGATCGCAACGGCTGCTTGAAGAGGCCGCGATCGCCGGGCCTTTCCTGCCGGCAGCGCCGAACACGGTCGTTGTCGCGTCCGATCTCGCGGCGATGGTCGAGCCGCGTGTGCCTGAGCTCATCGAGGCTCTCGACTGCATCGGCCGGCTGCACCAGTGGGACGTGACGCTGCGCTGGCAGGCTGAGACCCTGCTCTCCGCCGAGCGGGACCGGATTGCGGCCGAAGCGGCTGCGGCCGGGGGAGGGCGGAGGGCGCTCGCTGCTGCCGTTGCCGCGGCGCTTGGCCGGGCGCGGCAGGAGCGGCTTGAGGCTCTGCGCACGGCGATCGGCGGCTTCGCCCACGCCACGCTGGACCTCGCCTCTGCCTCGGAAACGGAGGTCGGGCTGACCGTTCTGGTCGAGCGGTCAGGCGATGGCGCGATCGAGGCTGCTCTCGGCCGACTCCCGGCCGGTCTGCAGGCCGGCGCATCGGCCGATCTGCGCGGGCCGATGCCGCCGATCAGCTTCGCTGCGGCGGGGGTCAGGCGTGTCACCGCGCGCGACATTGCCGATGCATGGCGCGTGCTCGGCCTCGCCGAGGATGGCGGAGCGGTCTCCGAAGAGGATGTCGCACGCGCCTGGCGGCGCACAGCGGCGCGACTCCACCCCGACAGGACTGGCTCGGGGACGACCGACCTCGCGGCCTTGAAGGCAGCCGCGCAGCTCCTGCGTGGCCTGCTGCGGGGCGCGCCGGTGCAGACCTGCGAGGGCCTGATCGCGCGCGCCGGCCTGAGCCTCGTCCTGCCTGACCTCACCCCCTTCCGCCCCAGGATCGAGGCCGTGGCATGAGCGGGGCCGAGGCGCTCTATGCCTATGCGGTGATCCCTGCCGGTGCTCCGGCCCCGGTCGCGCCGCGTCACGTGCTCCCGGATGTGGGCGTGGAGCTCGTGCGGGCTGGGCCGGTCGCAGCCATCGTCTCACCGGTGCCGTGCTCCGCCTTCACCGCGCCCTGCGATGCGGAGGCGACGGCTGCGCGCGGCCTTGGCCACCATGCGGTCGTCGCCGCTGCGGCGGCGTCGGGGCCGTGCCTTCCGCTTGCCTATGGCGCGTTGTTCTCCTCGGCAACGCCGCTGCTCGCCTGGCTCTCCGCGCGCGCGGAGAGGCTCTCGGCTGCGCTCTCTGAGCTCGGCAGCGCAGCGGAGTGGACTGCGATTGTCGAGGAGGATTCGGCCGCGCACGGAGCTTTTCTCGACACTGTCGATGCCGAACTCACCGCGCTCTCCGCGACGCGGCGCACAGCGGGTGCCGGCACCGCCTATCTGCTCTCGTGCAAGCTCGACAGGCTGCGGCAGTCGAAACGAGCTGAGCGCCTCGGCCGGGTCCTCGCCGATGCCGCCGCCATCGTCGCCTCGACCGCGAGGCTGGTCGAGCGGCGATCGAGCGACGGCTGCGCAAAGCTCACGGCCCTCGTCCGACCCGAGAGCGCCCCCGACCTCACCGAAGGTCTCCGGTCGCTCGCAAGCAGCGTTTCTGGAACGGGCATCGCGGTCGCGCTGAGTGGGCCCTGGCCAGCATACGCCTATGCGAGGAGCATCACCGCAGATGCCTGACGCACACCTCACCAATCCGCAGCCGACGCTGGTCGATGTGCTGGACCGGCTGCTCGACACAGGCGTCGTCCTGGACGGGCAGATCGTGATCTCGCTCGCCGGTGTCGACCTCGTCCACATCGGCCTCCGCGCGCTCATCGCTTCCATCGAGACGGCGGCGCGGCTCTCGGCGCCACGAGCAGTCTCTGCGGTCTGGAGCGAAGGAACCCCGACATGACCGGGACCGAGCCTTCGCCCTCGGCAACGCTGGCGCGGATCGAGATCGATCCGGCTGCGGCGGAACACGATCTCGCCCGCCTTGTGCTCACGCTCGTCGAATTCCTCCGCCGCCTTCTCGAGGCGCAGGCGCTGCGTCGGTTCGAGGCCAATACGCTGAGCCCAGCCGAGGTCGAGCGGCTCGGCGCAGCGCTCGAGGCAGCGCGCGCAGCGGTGCTCGCGATCGCCGCTCGCCTCGACATCGATCCGAAGACGCTCACGCTCGATCTCGGACCGCTTGGGCGGCTCGTGTGATGACCCGCGAAACGAGGGATGCAACGATGCCACGCTCGCAGCTTGCAAAGCTCGGCCCAGCCTGGGCGGTAGCGGCCATACTGCTCGCTCTCGCGGTCGCTGCCACGAGCTGGTCTCTTCTGCGGCAGCACGATCCAGCCGCTGCGCCGGCTGCCCAGCCCGCTCCCTCCGGTGCTGCACTCTTCGCTGCGCTCACTGCCAGCCAGTCGGCTCTGTTGCACGAAGACCTCCAGGCGATCGCGGAACTCGTGCGCGGGCTCGACCCCGCGGCGGGCGACGGTGTCGCGCCGTTGAAAGAGCGCCTCGAGGCGCTGTTGCGCCGCGAGGAGCGGGCGGCGGCCGCGGCTGCGCCGCCGATGGTGCTTGCCCAGTTCGCCGCGGCGATCGACGGCGCGGCCCAGGCGCTCGCACGAGGCGCCGCCGCGCCAGCGGATCCTTCAAGTCAGCTTGCAAGTCAGCTTGCTCCGATCGCCGCACTGCTTGCCGCGCTGATTGCGCTGCTGGCCACGCCGCTCGCGCTTTTGCGGGGCAGCGCGGGCGGCGCAGGCGCCGAGCAGCACGATGGCGATCGTGCCAGCCGCGTCGATCACGAGGTCAGATCGGCGGTGCAGGAGATGGCGAGGCTACGCGGTGAACTAACGCAGGTGAGGCAAAGCATGGCGCAGGCCTCATCGGCGTCGGAGCGGCTGGCGTCCGTGGCGGACATCGTGGGCGGCCGCGTTGTCGAAACAGCGCTGACCATCGAGCGGACGGCAGAGCAAACATCGGCCCTGCCGCAGCGCATCCTCGAACAGGCCGAGATTCTGTCCGAGGTCTCACGCCGTGGCAACGAGGCTGCGACCCTGCTCGTTCGGCTGATCGACGACGCAGCCGAGCGTGACGGCTTGGAGGCAGCACGAATCGCCAAGCTCGCCGAAGCCATCGAGACCATTCGCACAGAGACGGAACGCTGCGTCGGTGGGATCCGCCCGCTCCTCTCCTCACTCGAGGCAATCGCCGCCCTTCCCGCAACGCTCGAGGCGACGATCGATCGCGCCGCCGTGGCCGCGAGCGACCGCGCCGCCGCCGCCGGGACCGAGGCCTTCCTCACGCGGGCCGAGGCTCAGCTTCAGCAGGTGATCGCCAACGCGCTCGAACAGGCGGCAACGCGGTGCAGCGAGGCCTTCGCTGCCGGGGAGGCGAGTGCGCGCGACGCGCTCGGCGCCGCTGTCTCCAGCGTGGTCGCGGGCGCGCAGGAAAACCTCGCCTCCTCGGCAACGGAGATCGCCGCCGCGATCGAGGCACGCCTCGCTGCCGCAGCCACGGCGCTGGCCGAGCGCGCCGATCTTCGGTTCGACACCATCGCCGAGCGCCTCGACGCAGCACGGCAGCCGCTCGACGCCCTCCTCAGCGAAGCGACCGCGGCGACCACGGCGCTCGCCGGCCTCAAGGCCGACCTCGCGGCTGAGGCAGCCTCACGCCCGACCCTGATCGACAGCCTCGTCACAGGTGTCCTCGCCGAGGTGCAGGTTGGAATGGCGCGCGACCTCCGCCCGCTTGCCGAGGCGCTTCGGACCGCTCTCGAGTCATCCCGGCCGCTTGCCGATCTCCTGCCGGCTCTGGAGAGTGCTGCCCAACGGATCTCCGAGGGCGCTGCCGGGCAGTCAGCCGTGATCGCCCGGCTCGAGGACGTCATTGGCGGCCTCGCGGCAGCCGAAGGGTCCGCTCCGAAGCCGGAGATGCTCGTTCTGCTCGCGGAGCGTATGTCCGCGACCGTCGCCGCGCTTGCAGGCCTGCGGGGGGATTTCGCCGCCGTCGTCCGGGAGTTCGCACCGGCGCTCGGGCGGATCCAGAGCCTCGCTGCGACGATCGAGTCGGCGGCGCAGTCCAGCAGCGCTGCAGGCGAAGCCCTGACGGATGCCGCGCTGCGCCTCGAGGTCGCGTCGCGGGCGACCGAGGGCGCCGCGCGCGAATGTCTGGCATCGGCGCGCGCACCGGAAGCCGTCGTGGCGCGTTCGCACGAGCCTGATCCAGACGAGAGAGGAACCTCCGTAACCGATGCGATCCTTTCCGGACTTGAGTCGGACCAGGACAAATCGGGCCAAGACAAGAAGACCGTCTTCGCAGCCATCCGATCGACGTTGACGGAGATCGACGTTGTCCAGGATGCCGTCGCGCGGCTCGCCCGCCAGGCGGAAGCGCTCGCCGAGGATGTTGCCACGCGTCGGCTCGCGTGCCTTCCGCAGCCTGTGCAAAAGCACCTTCCGGACCTTCTCGCGACGATCGATGCGACGATCGACCGCCTGCATTCGGCAGCGACCGCACTTGCATACGCGACCGATGGCGAGGGCGTGCGCGGTGCTGCCTAGCTGGCCGCCGGACAGTCGGCGCGTGGCTCAGGCGGCCCGGGACCAGTCTGCAAGCTTACCGAGATCGTTCCGTGGCAGAGCGGGGCCGAAATCAAAACGGACCGGCCGCTCCGGCGGTGTCAGGTTCTCCGCGGCCCAACGTTCGAGCGCAACGACGAGCCGATCGACGGCGACCCCCGGTGCTGGGACGACGAAGGCCTTCAGACGTGGTTCGGCGAGCGTTCTGTCAAGTCGCACCGCGCACTCGGCAACGTCCGGGTGGGCTGCGATGCGGCGCGCGATCGTCGTTGGAAAGACGTTCACGCCGGCGACCTGAACGGCGCCGTCCTTGCGCCCCTGCAGCGTGAACCGCCGCTCATCAAGCCAGATGGCGCGGTCGGGAAGAGCATGTTCAGCCCCGGTCAGCCTCGAGATGATCGATGGCTCCGCGCCGCTTTCGCTGCGCTGCCAGTGCGGCAGGAGGGTGAACTCTTCCTCGGCATCGCAGCGGCTTGCGATGCCTGCCGTCTCGCTGCTGCCATAGACCTCGTACACGTGGGCGGCACCCTTCGCGGCCAGCGCCTGAGCGGTCGCTTTCGGAAGGGGCGCTGTCGACGAGACGACAACGATACCGCTCGGCAAGGCCGGAATGGTACGTAGTAGCAACGCAAGCGCCGTCGGGTGGGCGACGATGAGATCGTCCTGGCGCAGACTGCGAAACATCTTCCCCGCCCCAGCGGCCCTCAGGTCGAGAACGGACATGCCGGAGTGCAGAGGCAGGAGTACGGTGAACATGAACCCATACAGATGATGTGCCGGAACGAGTTGGATCACCTGCTCGCGGTCGGCGAAGACGTCTGCCCAATGGGCTGCCTCGGCCGCGAGTACGGCATGGTCATGCCCGCAGGGCTTTGCCTCGCCGGTGCTTCCCGAGGTGGAGAAGGTGAAGCCGCTCGTGCCCTCGGCCAGGGCGACGGCGACGATCTCCGCCCAACGGGCAAGGCTGCGTTCGGCAAGGAGATAGTCCTCGATACCAATCTCATGGAGCCGAAAGAAGGCATTGACGGCGGCGGCGCAGCCGAGCCGCCCAAGACTGTCGACGCCAAGCCCTTCCTCGTCGACGGTGACATCATCCTGCCAGAGCGACGCTTCCGCCTGGGTCACGCGTTTTCCCTGCGCCGCAAGCTCCGCTGCGAGAAGCGAACGCAGGACCCGCCCGATCGCGGGAACATCGAGAGCCTTCGCCATGCCGCCCCCTGGGTGTGACGCGCCGTGGCCGTGGTGCCGCAGCGACGACACGTTAGCTGTACGCCGCTTAACGGTGTGTTCATGCCACGACCCGATAAGGGATTGGCTTGGGGAGGCTATCGGCAATGCTCCTATACGTGTCCGACACGACTATGCGTTCGGCGGCCTTGGCCGATCGGATCGTGTCCGCATTTCAAGCCGCAGGAGGCGACGGGAAGGCGCAGGCCCGGCTCGCGGAGATGCTGCGGGGCGAGGCCGGGACGGACACCGGAGAGGAGCGCCATGAGGCACCGGATCATGACCTCGAGTGCCTTATCGCTGCAGTTCGGACCTGTCTCGCAGGCGAGGGGCTCGCTCGATACCTCCCCCTGTCCCGCGGTGTGCTGACCGAGGTCGTGCCAGCGCTGATCCGCTACGCGGCGAGCCTCCGTGACTCGCCGCAAGGCATGGCCGATCTGGCTCCAGTCCCGGACCGGGTGACGGCAGTGCTCGACGCGCTGGTGCAACGGGCTGAGCAGATCTCGGACGAACTTGCCGAACCGCTTTCGATGACCTCTGCGCTCGTGACCGAGGTGCAGATGATCGCCGACGAGGCGGCGGACATCGTCGCCTCCGGTGCAGTGGCGAACAAGCGCCTTGCCGAGGCGGCGCGAACCGTCGCGGCGACCATCGGCACGGTCCGGTCGATGAGTGAGGCCCTGCTTGATGCGCTGACCGAGGTCAGCGGTCGCATGCGCCAGGCCGATGCGACATTGCGCGAGGTGGAGCGGCTGACGACCGATGGCGCCGCGCGGCTGAAGACTCTGCAGACGCTTGCTGGGTCTGTCCGTCGTGCGACGACGCTGATCGCCGATATCGCGAGCCGGACCAATATTCTCGCGCTCAACGCAACGATCGAGGCCGCGCGGGCAGGAGAGTTCGGCAAGGGTTTCGCGGTCGTTGCCGCAGAGGTCAAGACGCTTGCGCGGCAGACCGGAGAGGCGACGGTCAGCATCCGCGACACGGCCGAGAGCATCATTTCGGAGATCGACCGAACAGCGATGGAGTTCAGCAGTGTCGGCTCCGCTGTGTCAGAGACGGCGCGGCTTGCCGGGTCGGCAACGCAACTGCTGACTGATCGCGCGGTGGAAGCGGATACGCTCGCCGGTGCGGTCCGCGGCGTCGCCGATGGCGCGGAGCGTGTCTCGGAGCAGACGCGGGAAACGGCCGATCTCACCGGCCGCGCCACCGAGGCGGTGCGCAACATCGCCGACACCTCGCAGAGCATCGCGCGCTACGCCGGCGGCCTGGAGACGCGGGTCGAGGACATGCTGCGCGCAATCAAGGCCGCGCTGCGCGACATCCGGGCTGCGGGCACGGGCGGCTGAGCGGCAGATCACGCCCCGATGGGGCACAGCGAGGAGGGTGTGGAGATGGTCTCGATTGCGTTGCGACGTCCGGCGGAAAAGCCCGCCTATCCGACGCCGGAGACACAGCTGTTCGTGGAGGAGGACGTCGTCCTCAAGGTGAGCGGCGGCAAGCCGCTTCGAATGCGTGCTCGCCTGCTTGCGGAGGGAACGACCTGGGCGGTCGGCACGGCGGCGTGGAACGAGGTGGCTCTCTACCAGCGTGACCAGGGCGACATCGCGGTCTCGATCAAGACCTTCAAGAAGTCCTCGGCGGAGACGGACGTGTTCCATGCTGAGGTTTTTCCGAATTTCGAGGAGGCGTGCAGCTTTCTCGAGAGCTTCGATCCGTCCGCCGATCTGACGGCTGGGATCGATGCGTCCGATCGGAGCGTCAGTGGCGCCGAAATCGCCCTGCGCGCTGCCGCGCTTCGGCAGAAGGCCGACGACGTGGTTCGCCGATATCGCGCACTTGTCGGCGAGCTGTTGTTCCGGCTCGACACGTTCCAGTGAGGATGGCGGTCGGTCTGGTTTCGAAACCCGAAGCAAAACGGAGCAGAACGAAATGGAGCTGATCAAGTTTGGCGCCGAGAACGTCGACAACCTGGTGGCGCAGGATCCGTCGCGTCTCGATCGCTTGCCTTTCGGTGCGATCCTCGTCGATCGCGCCGGGAAGATCATGAAGTACAACGCCGGCGAGTCGGCGATCTCCGGCCGTACGCCGGGCGAGGTGATCGGCAAGAACTTCTTCCATGACGTCGCCCCCTGCACGAAGGGGCACCAGTTCCAGGGGCGGTTCCAGCAGGGCGTGGCGCAGGGTTCGGTCAACGTCATGTTTGAATACGCCTTTGACTACAAGATGGCGCCGCAGAAGGTGCGCGTGCACATGAAGTCGGCGTCGATGGAGGAGGGGATCTGGATCTTCATCAAGCGGCTCTAGGAGAAAGCGCGTCGAGGTCCTCGCGATGTCCGGTCTTGCCATCGCCCGCGTGCTTGATCGCGGCCCTGCGGCCGCGCAGCGCGCTCAGGCGGGGCCGCCCGCGCACCAGCCGGGCGAAGCGGAAGGCTTCGGGACCGTCGTCCTGCCTCGGCATGGCATGAGGCCTCTCCGCATAACCGCGCGGCTGCTCGCCGAGATCGCGACCCGGGCGGACGAACTCCCGATCTGGTCGGAGATCGCGGTGTACGAGGTGGGTGCGACGGAGGCGGACAAGCCATGCTTCGCAGCGACGATCGTGCATCGCCTTCGCCTTCTCGGCCCTCCCGATCTCGCCTTTGCTGAGCTCCTGCCCGATGCCGAGGCCGCACTTCGGTTCTTCCGCTGCCATGACCCGGTAGCGGCGGTCCCGACGGCGGCCTTCATCGGCGAGGCCGGGGCGAGGGATGCCGAGGGCGGTGTCGGTCGGAGTGGTGCGGAGCTGGCGCAGGCCATCATCCGCCATCGTGCGGCATGGCGGCAGTTGCTCGCTGCGATGTTTGGACGCGAGAGATGACCTGTGGCGCGCATGACGAACAACACCCCTGCCGTGCCCCGGCCTACGCAGCCGGACGCCGGCCTGACGACAACCCGTGAGCAAGGACAAGTTCCGATGAACATGATCAACCTCTATGAGCCAGGCGATCGCGCTGGCACGCCTGCAGGCATCGATGCCCAGCGCACGACGATGCGCGTGGGCTCGTCTGCGATCTTCACGCTGCGCAAGTCCGGCAGCCGCCCGATCTCGTTCAGCGGCCGCCACCTCGGCCACGCGAACGGCTACCGTGTCGGTACGCCGCTCTGGCATGAGCTCAACCTCTACCAGACGGATGACGGCCGCTACGTCGCCGACATCCGGGTCTTCACGAAGGCTCAGGGCAGCAAGGACCAGTTCCACGTGCATGTCGCGGAAAATCTCGAGGAGGCGATTTCCTTCTTCGAGGGCTATGATCCGCGAATCGACGTGCCGGCCGATTTCGACCTCGATGACAACACGCTCGCACCGGCCGAATTGGTCGTGCACGCAGCAACACTGAAGTACCGGATCGCCGAGACGGTCAGCCAATACAAGGCGGTCCTCTCCGCCTTCCTCAAAGACCTCAACAACGGCTGACACGCGGGCGGAGGCCGAGATCGGGTGGACTCGTCAACGGCGAGCCATTCGACTCGGTCTCGCTCCCTGCGCGCAGGCCGCTGCGGCAGGCGGCTCAGGCCACGCCAGCCGTCGCGCCGGCGCGTTCGGCTTCCGACAACGCGGCGACGGCTTTTCGGTGGTCGCAGGGTGGATACGCTCTCCTGACCTGCACCTGCATTCTGGAGATCGCGCCTCTGAGCGTGGTGCAGGAGGTCGCCATTGTGACGCTGCCAGCCATCGTGGGTGCCCTGGCTCGGGGTGGGGTGTTGAGACCGATACCCCCTGCACCAGTGACGAGCCAGGATGCCCGATGAGACGAGTGCCCGTCGGCAGTTTCTGAAGAGGGGCCTCGACGCGTCCTTCCCGCGCAGGACGATCGGCTTCGCTTCCGCGCGGCCGAGGGAGCCGGAGCCGGTCGAGCCTGACGATGTCGTCGATGAATGCGGCGATCACGAGCTCAACTCGCGGCGTCTGCCCTGGCGGCGCCGCTGTGTCAGCGAGCACGGCTCAGCCGCTTGCGCAGAATGCGCGCCTCGCCACCCACAGCGGCACGACCAAGCTTCGCCAAGGTCGTTGGGCTCCTGCGGCGGCGCGGGTGGGAGCGGTGTCACGCCCCCCGCGCGCCTCAGCCGGTGCCCGCGAAGATCGCGCCGTAGCGCTCGATCATGGTGGCGGCATCGAACTCCTGTTCGGCACGGCGGCGGTTGGCACGACTGTTGTTGCCCCCGAAAGATCGGGCAGGTCAGGTTGTGAGGATGGCACGGATGAACTGCCTGGGGGACCTGTATCCCAGGGCGCGATGGGGGTGGACCTCGTTGTAGTGGCTGAACCAGGCAGGCAA
>Ga0272446_1003345_pt1 | contig 20353 bp, 15 predicted proteins | sample YNPCB0061_FD_194587 | JGI IMG/M metagenome (GOLD analysis project Ga0272446, IMG submission 194587) | Hot spring microbial mat communities from Yellowstone National Park, WY, United States - YNP-CB-006-1 | ecosystem: Environmental > Aquatic > Thermal springs > Hot (42-90C) > Sediment | place...
AATGAAAAAATTGAAAATTATGATGTTGTAGAAAAATAAAATCATTAATTCCCGTAATATTATACATAGTACCTAATATAGCACCCGAAAATAATACTAAAATTAGACCAAATATAATAGTTCCAAGTGAAAAACTTATGTTATATGCTAATCCTGCAGGCTTTGATAATAAATATCCATAGAATCCACCAAACATAACAAATCCAGCCCAAGGTATAATAGGAAAATTAGAGCCATAATCAGCACTAAAATAATTAGCAACAGGCAATGGGAAATAATATAACCAATTTGTATTATAAAATAATGGATATAAGAAAAATAAAATAGTTCCCATCAATGGGTAAGATAGCCAAACAGGTATTTTAATTAGTTTGTACAATCCAAATAGCAATAACAAAAATAAAAGTCCAATAGCTATACAATGTAAGGCATCTACTGCAAAAGATGATTTAAATGAAAAAAAATCTAGATTATGTATATTTTTGATAATTCCTATGTTAAATCTTAATAAATATCCTGTAAATAATAAAAATAATACTCTTCTAAATCCCTTAACGACTCTCTCGTTTTTCCAGTATGGTAATTCAATTTTTCTTAATAATAAATATGAAAAAATAGCTCCTGATGAAAAAAAGAATACTGGTGCTGTAATTCCTCTAAAAAAGTTCCATAGAAAATAAATAATATTATTATTGTCTCTATAGATAGGATCTAATACTGTATCTACTGTATGACCTTGGACCATCATTAATATAGCATATGCTCTCATTAAATCTATAAATATTAATCTTTTTGATTGCTTGCTATGATCTGTTATATTTTCATTTTCTATGAATTTAGTCATTAAATTCCTAATTATTTTTTCGATATTTTTTATATAAATTTATTAAAGAATTAGTAGAAGAATCGTGATAGCTAATTTTTGTTTCAGATTTAAAATCATTTAAAATATTAGTTGCTAATTGTTTGCCTAATTCAACACCCCATTGGTCAAATGAATTAATGTTCCAAATATATCCTTCTACAAAAACTTTGTGTTCATAAAATGCAATTAGTGAACCTAAAGTTTCGGGAGTTATTTTTTTAATTAAAAATGTATTAGATGGTATATTACCTTTAAATACTTTGTGTGGAATTAAATGAGAAAATTCATCTAAATGAATACCAGAACGCTGTAATTCTTTTACAACTTCTTCTTTTGTCTTACCTTTCATTAAAGCTTCTGATTGAGCAAAGCAATTAGCTACTAATTTATCCTGATGCTCAAAATTAGAATTATTTGGAATCATTGAAACTATGAAATCAACGGGAATAGTTTGAGTACCTTGATGTAACAATTGAAAATAAGAATGTTGCGAATTTGTTCCTATCGAACCCCATATTACTGGACTAGTTAGATAAGTTACTTCATTCCCATTCGAATCAACATACTTACCATTACTTTCCATAATTAATTGCTGTAGAAAATCTGGTAAATATTTTAAATATTGATTATATGGTACTATAGCATAAGACATATATCCAAAAAAATTAACATACCAAATAGTCAAAAGTGCCATAATTACTGGTATATTCCTTTCAAAAGGTGTAAATCTAAAATGATTATCTGCCAAATAAGCACCATATAGCAATTTTTTGAAATTATCAAAACCTATAAATAGTGCTATAGATAAACCTATAGAAGACCATAATGAAAAACGTCCTCCAACCCAATCCCAGAATTCGAACATATTTTCTTCAGGTATGCCAAAATTATAACAAGCCTTTTTATTGGTTGATAGAGCTACAAAATGTTTTGCTATATCGTTATCATCAGCATCAGTATTCGATAGGAACCAATCTTTAGCTGAGTAAGCATTGGCCATTGTTTCTAATGTTGTAAAAGTTTTAGATGCTATAATAAATAAAGTATTCTCTGGATTAAGGTTTTTTAGAGTTTCTGTTAAATCACATCCATCCACGTTCGATACAAAAAATATGTTAATGTTATTATCAGAATATGATTTTAAAGCTTCACATACCATAGCAGGACCTAAATGAGAACCACCTATACCAATATTCACCACATTTTTAATTTGTTTGCCTGTATATCCTGTCCAATTACCATTTCTAATTTTATAAGTAAAATCTTCCATTTTTTTCAATACTTTTTTAATCAAAGGTATTATATTGATATTACTTTCAATAATTGGTTCATCTTCTATCTTACGTAATGCAGTATGAAGAACAGCTCTATTTTCTGTGAAATTAATTTTCTGACCATTAAACATTTTTTCTATACCATCTTTAAGATTTACCTCATTACATAATTGGATTAAATAACTAATAACATTTTCATCAATCTTGTTTTTTGAATAATCGAAAGTAATATCGGTAAATCTTATCGAAAATTTATCGAAACGATTAATATCTTGATTAAATAAGTCATATAGATGAATAGATTTAAATCTCTCATATTCCTTTTTTAGGATTTGCCAGTTATTTGTAAGAGTTGGATTTTTCATACTTATATTCTTTTTTTAAAAAATAAAATTCAAAATACAAAAAAACTAATAAATATAATAATCAATGAATAAATTATGAAATAAAATTAAAAAAAATTTGTTATAGCATACTAAAGTTAGTATTTATATACTATTTTTGTAATTTAAATTTAAACCAAATTCATTATAAATGGCTAAAAGCTTAAATATTCTTTTTGTAGGTAGCGAATTATTCCCATTAGCAAAAGAAAGTGGAATAGCCGATATAATGTATGCTTTACCAATTGCTTTAAGAGAACTTGGGCACGATGTTAGAGTAATTTTTCCTAAATACGGTATAATATCTGACAGAAAACACAATATTCATAATATTAATAGACTAAGAGATATATATGTTAAGATAGAAGATAAAACTTATGAAGCTACAATAAAATCATCAATAATACCAGGTTCAAGATTTAATCTTCAATCTTATTTAATAAGTAATGATTATTTCTTTGATAATAGAAAAGGAATTTATCATGACCAAACAACCTGGGAAGAATATCCCGATAATTTAGAAAGATTTATTTTTTTCAATAAAGCAGTTGTAGAAACTTGCTCATTACTTGGATGGACGCCAAATATTATACATTGTCACGATTGGCAAAGTGCTTTAATACCTGCTTTAATTAAAGAAGTTTATTTTAATAAATATAAAAAAACAAAAATTGTATTTACAATTCATAATTTTTTTAGACAAGGAGAATTTAATTTAAAAGATTTTAGCAAAATTGGATTACCTGATAGTGCACTAATTCATTTTAAGCATAAAAATAAATTAAATTTTATGAAAGGTGCTTTAGAATATGCTAATTATATTACAACAGTTAGTCAGAACTATGCAAATGAAATTCTAAAAGATAGATTTTATTCTAATGGATTAAATGATACATTAAAAAAGAAAAAAAATATTTACAAAGGTATAATTAATGGGGTGGATAATGTATATTGGAATCCAAAAAAAGATGAATTTCTAAAGTATAAGTTAAAAGATAATATAGAAGATTTTAAATTACAAAATAAAAATATTGTTTTAAAAGAATTTAATTTCGATGATAACTTAGAAATCCCTTTACTCGGAATGATACCACGAATTGGTTATCAAAAGGGAACACAATTATTGATTGATGCTGCTGATGAAATTTTTAAGAATAATTTAAGAATTGTTTTATTAGGCGAAGGTGATAATTATTTAAAAGAACAATTAAAAAATGTTGCCAACAAATATAATGATAAATTTAAAATAAGATTTGAATTTAATGAGCCATTATCACATATTATAGAAGCAGGCTGTGATTTCTTTTTAATGCCATCTCAATATGAGCCGTTTGGATTAAATTTTGCCTATTCATTATTATATGGTTCTATACCAATTGCAAGAAAGACGGGTGGATTGGCTGATTTATCTGATAATATTGATTTTCAATCAGGAAAAGGAAATTCAATCGTTTTCGAAAAATACGAAGTAAAAGATTTTGTTGATGCAATAGAAAGAGCATTAAAACTTTATCATAATAAAGATTTAATGAAAAAAATAATAAATAGAAATATGAATAGTGATTTTTCGTGGTCTCACTCTGCAAAAGAATATGAAAGTATTTATAAATTTATACTTAAAGAACAAAATAAAGAAAATGAATAAATTAATAAAATTAATTTTACTTCTATTAATATATTTATTAATTTCTTGTAATGATAAACCTTCAGAGTTAGGAGTTAATCTTTTACCTGATACAGTTGTTACAAAAGGAATTTCTACTCTTGATACTATTTTAATTCCCATTACAGTATCTTACAAAGCATATTATCCATTATTTAATTATGGAATAAATTTTATTGGAAAAGCCAATGGATTAACCGCCATAACATTATCAAATTTTGCTGGTATACCTGATACTTTAGGATGGTTAACTGAAGAAAAAATAGATAAGGTAGAACTATCTATGTATCCCCAACGTTACGCTTTAGGAGATACATTAAATGGAATATTATCTTTTGATATTTACAAAGTTGCTCGACGTTGGAATCCTGACACCACAAATTATGACTCTTTAATTATATCTCCAGCTAATTATTTTGGAGAAAAAATTGCTTCTTTTAATGGAAAAATCGAACTTAAAGATACTATGGATATTGTAAGAATATCTCTACCTAAAAGTTTAATAATAGATTGGTTTAAGACTGAAATGGTATACGATACTGTAAAAAAAGACTCTGTTCCCAAAGCAATAAAAAATTGGGGATTAGCATTCGTACCTACAATTAATAATAGTGTAATTAATTCTTTTGCAGGTAATTATATCAATGCAACTAAAACATCAACTATTTTCGTAAATTATAAGGATAAAAAGGATACTTCTAGAACTATATCTTTAGATGCAACTATTGATGTAACTTTTTTAGATGTACCTAAATTTGATTCTACGGAAATAATTGTATTCAATGGTGCTAATATTTGGACTGAGATATTTTTTGATTTGTCTATGATTCCAAAATTTTCAGGCATACATAAAGCCCAGCTGGATTTATTTTTGAATGAAGAAAAATCTTTTAGCGGTAATTATGGTTTAGACAGTTTAATTGAAGCAAATTATTTTATGAATAAGAATTCTAGTTCTACTTTTCAATATATATCTGCACCAAATAATTTAGGACTTTATAGATTCAATTCTATAACTTCTAGTGTTCAAGTGTGGAACAGAACTAATGGTAAAGGTTCTATTATAATTATGCCTCATTCGATTCGAAATCAAGCTTTAGAATTAGATAAATTGGTATTTTATGGGTTAGAAAATCCTGATCCAAATAAAAGGCCATTACTAAAAGTAATATATTCTCTTAATCCTAAAAATTATCTAGAAAAATGAAGTTAACAATTAATATCTTAGTTTTTTTGATTATTGTAAATGCGGCTTTTACACAAGGTGGTTCTAATTATTCTATTCTTGGAATAGGTGATATAAATTATGGTGGGAATGCTCATTATGATGCTTTAGGCGGCACTTCGATTGCATTTCCGTCTATTACAGGTATTAATTTAAAAAATCCAGCACTATGGAGTAATGTTACAACTACTAGGTTGCAAGCAGGTTATAAATTTAATCAACATATTAATTCTAATAATGATTTATCAACTTTACAAAATAATGGCTCTCTGAGCGGTTTTTCAGTTCTATTGGCTATAGATACCAATATAGGAATATCTACTTCTTTAGGCATTTATCCTTATAGTACAATAAACTATTTGACTGCTACTAAAATTAATACTAAAATACAGGATTTACCTATTTTTGGAACAAATACTTATCAGGGCAAAGGTGGTATTTCTGCTGCTTATATTGGTATTTCAACAAAAATAATTGATGAATTAAGTGTAGGTCTGTCAATTCTTAGTGCTTTTGGTAAAGTAGAACATTCTAGAACCACTGAATATACTGATGACCCATATTTATTTAAATATACAAGTAAAAAAGAAGATGTATTCAGTGGAATTGGTTTAAAAGGTGGTTTAGTAACAAATCCATCAAATAATTTTTATATTGGATATTCTTTTGAATACTTTAAAAATTTAGATGTAGAAAGTAAAATTATTTATTCGTCTCCACTAATAGGTGATACTTCAGTATCAGTTCAAGAAAATTTTGTTTTACCAATTTCACAAGGATTTGGCTTAGGTTTTCAATCTGGTATATTTCAGTTTGGATTAGATTTTTCGTTTCAGAATTATGAAGATTTAAAATACAATGTCAATGATAATACTAAATTTACTGATAGTTGGCAATTAAATTTTGGAGTTAATAGAATAGGAAACCAGAGCATCAATGCTAAAAGTTTAGATAAAGTATCATATAAATTTGGGTTTTCTTTAAAAAAATTATATTATAAAATTTTAAATAATGATATTTACGAATATTCATTTAGTACTGGTGCACTAATTCCTTGGTCTGATACTTTTAATACAGATATATCATTAACTTTTGGAACAAGAGGAATTAATACCAACGGTTTAATTCGAGAGTATTTTGGAAGACTTAATATAGATTTAAGTATTGGCGAAGTATGGTTTATCCCTTTCAAAAGAGAATATTAATATAAAGTTAATTAATATTTAATCGTCTATTAAGCAATATATTTAGGAATTTTGATGGAAAAAAATATAATACACGCTACAACAGTAGTAGGTGTGCTAAAAGATGGTAAAGCAGCAATGGGTTCTGATGGACAAGTTACATTAGGCAATACAGTCCTTAAAGGTACAGCAAAAAAAGTAAGGAAATTATACAATGATACCATTTTGGCTGGTTTTGCTGGTGCCACTGCAGATGCATTTACATTAATTCAAAGATTTGAAGAAAAATTAGAAGCTCATAGGGGTAACCTACAACGTGCATCTATCGAACTTGCTAAAGATTGGAGAACAGATAGATATCTTAGAAGATTAGAAGCAATGTTAGCTGTAATGAATAAAAACACAGCATTGTTAATTAGCGGTAATGGTGATGTAATAGAACCAGATGATGCCATTATAGCTATAGGTTCTGGCGGTTCTTATGCCTTATCTGCAGCACGTGCACTTAAAAAATATTCAAATCTTTCTGCAAGAGAAATTGTAGAAGAATCATTAAAAATTGCTGGTGATATCTGTATTTATACAAATTTATCAATAACTATGGAAGAATTATAAAATGGAACAAAGCATAAATAAAGAAATTTTAGATTACAAAAATTTAACTCCAAAGCAAATAGTTTCTGAATTAGATAAATATATTATTGGCCAGGAAGCTGCAAAAAAGTCTGTTGCTATAGCTCTAAGGAATCGTTGGAGAAGACAAAATGTAAATTCTGCTTTAAAAGATGAGATAATGCCCAATAATATAATTATGATAGGTCCTACAGGGGTAGGAAAAACAGAAATTGCTCGAAGGCTTGCTAAATTAACTAACGCTCCTTTTGTAAAAGTAGAAGCTACAAAGTTCACTGAAGTTGGTTATGTGGGACGCGATGTAGAATCAATGATAAGAGACTTAGTAGAAAAATCTGTTCAAATGGTCAAAGAAGAACATACTTCTTCGAAAAGAAACGAAGCAAAAACTGCAGCCGAAAATAGAATTTTAGATATTTTAATTCCGCCTGTTAGAAACACACTATCTTTTGATACTACTACAGAAAATGAATTAGAAGAAAATCGTGCTACACGCGAAAAATTTCGTAAAATGTTGCAAGAAGGTTTATTAGACGATAGATTAATTGAATTGGATGTTACAGTTGATGCAGTAGCTAATTTGCAGATATTAGGTCCTATAGGCTTAGATGAAATGGGAATGAATATTCAGGATTTGCTTGGAAGTATTATGCCTAAAAAACAAAAAAAGAAAAAAATGAAAATATCCGAAGCTAAGATAATTTTAGAGAAAGAAGAAGCAGAAAAACTTATCGATATGGATAAAGTAATTAGAGAAGCATTAAATAGGGCTCAGAATAGGGGAATTATTTTTATTGATGAAATTGATAAAATTGCATCTAAAGGTAGTGGTTCGCACGGACCTGATGTATCAAGAGAAGGTGTTCAAAGAGATTTATTACCTATTGTAGAAGGTAGTGCTGTAAATACAAAGTATGGTATTGTAAATACTGATCATATTCTTTTTATTGCGTCGGGTGCATTCCACGTATCGAAACCATCGGATTTAATTCCTGAATTACAGGGTAGATTTCCTATTAGAGTTGAATTAAAAAGTTTAACAGAAGAAGATTTTATTAAAATTTTAACTATTCCCGAAAATGCTTTAATTAAGCAATATCAAGAATTAATAAAAACTGAAGGTATTAATCTGGAATTCGAAGAAAGTGCTATTAGGGAAATAGCAAATATTGCAGCTATGGTAAATGATGAAGTTACAAATATTGGTGCTCGAAGGCTACACACAATTTTATCAACTTTATTAGAAGATTTAATGTTTAATGCACCAGATAATATCCAAGATAAAAATATTATAATTGATGGCGAGCGTGTTAGAAAAGGTTTGAAAGATATAGCTAAAAACATAGATCTAAGTAAATATATTTTGTAGGTTAATTATGGATGAAAAAAATATTATATTACAAGTTTTGAAAGATACTAAAGAACCTTTAAATAATACTCAAATTGCTGAAATTACAAAATTAGACAAAAAAATTGTTGAAAAAGTTATGAAAAAACTGAAAGATGAAAATTTAATAGAATCACCAAAAAGATGTTATTGGAAAGCTAAGTAGTATTTTATTTTTAAAAAGCTGTTTTACATCTTCTTCGAATTCTTTTATGTTTTTAATTTCGTTATCAGTAATCTTTAATTTATTTTTTAGTTTTTCGGCTTCGTCTGTAAAAATTAATGCATAATTTCTTTTATTAGTAAAATATCTGTAAACATAAAATGGAAAGTATTTAGTTTCTTTAATATCTATATTATATTTATTTTTAACAATATTAAGTTCTAAAAATACAGCACCATAAGAATATCGCCAATATTGATTAGATATAAAATTTCATAAGGAATACGCAACTATTTTGCTTTACCTGAATTATTATAGTCTGTAATAATTTCATATTTTTGAACGACGTGTGGATGTGAACCAATAACAATATTAACGTCATTATCTAAGCAAAATTTTGCAATATCAGATTGAAATTTTGATGGTATTCTTTGATATTCATTTCTCCAATGAAAATAAATTATAATAACTTCAGAATTATTTTTTCTCAATTTAAAATTGACTGTTTAATTTCATTTGTATCTATTAAATTAACTATGTTAGGTTTGGTTGCAATAAATCCATTAGTCCCGTAAGTATATTTTAATAAAGCAAATTTAATGTTATTTAGATTGAAAAATAAAATATTTCTTTTTAATTTATCTAAAGAATCAATAAAAGTACCTGTAGTTTTTAAATTAGCTTTATTTAATAAATTTATAGTTTTTTCTAATCCTTTTTACCCTCTATCTAAACAATGATTGTTAGCGGTTACAACAATATCAAATCCAATATTTTTGATTACAAAAGCAATAATATCAGGCGATGAAAAAGTTGGATAGCCTGTGTAAGGTTTACCTGCCAATACTGTTTCTAAATTAACTATCGAAATATCAACACTTTTGAAGAAATTTTCAACATATCTAAAAGTTTTTTCAAAATTGAAAATATTATCTTTTACTTGTACTGCCTTAATTTGTCCAGTATGTACCATAAAATCACACGTAGTAAAAATTTTTACTTTAGTTTCTTGACAAATTAATTTACTAAATAATAATAATTGAAAAAGAATAAGATATTTTCGGCATTATACATTACTATTTTTTGGAATTATCAATAATTAACATTTCGTTATTGTTTAAAACTATTTCTGGTAAATATTCTTTTAATTTTTCTAATGATTAAGAAATATTTTTATGTATATTTACTTTATTTTTATCCTTAGCTTCTAATTTTATATTAATATTAATTAATAAAATAAATAATAATATGATTTTAATTAATTTCATTTTAAATTTTTTAGAAATAAAACAAATATATATAATCTTAAGTAGTTAATCAAATTATGTTTTCCACAAATTGATAAAATTATGCTTAAACATTTAAGTTATTTTATTTACAACAGGGAGATTGTATTACTCTTCTATTACTAAACTCAACTAATTTTATTTCTAAATTTAATCTTCGAATTGGGTCATAGTCTTTTTGGTCTGTGCGTTTACTTGGATCGAAAAATTTACCTTCTGCTAAAATTATAATCTTTGCTTTTTCTAATGATTTTTCTAATTCTTCTTTATTATTTAAGTTAATAGTAGGATAAAAAACTAATCCTTTATTAAAATATTCATTAAATTTTCTATTATTACGTAAGCGATTAAATAATTCTAAAAATCCAAAATATACTCTTAACTTAGACAAATTATCGTTATCACTTCCTAATGTTTCTCTATTCCTTATAGTTATTTCTTGTAATTCAATTTTTTTATCATCATTTATTTTACCTTGAATATAATTAATTATATTACCAATATAATAACATATACCAGCATCTCTAATATCACTATATGCTTCTAATTTTAATATTAATTTACTATCGGGTGAATATTCCAATAATTTTTCTAAGGCAGGTATAAATTCATCTACTATAGTTTCCCTCATTTTATTTAAATTTATATCTACTTCTTTGGCATAATTTCTATATTCTTCTATTCTTTTAATTCGCAATTCTTTGTTCATAACTCCATATTTGCGGTGCTTTGGACTTAATTCAATATATCCAGCACTTTCTAAATAATTCCCTTTTTGCAAATCTATCAAATGTTGATTTAATCCATTTGTTGTATTAACTTTCCAAAAAGCAGTTTGATAATAAGGAACATTCTTATGGTATTCATTTTTATAACTATCAAATACAATATTGCAAGGTGGCTTAATATAATAATGTGGTTTTAATACAATTGTATCGAATAATTGTATGTTATTATCTATATTATAAGTGCTAATACTACCAATTTGTGTAAGTTTAGATTTAATATTTGCCCCATTTACCTCTTCGATTAATGTATCAATAACTGTAATTGTATCATATGTTATTAGGTTCTTAGTTTTTTTAACATTTTTTCCACCTTCATACCATTCAATTCTCTTAATAACCTCTTTTGTAGCTTCTACAAAAGTTATATTCTTTGGTAATTCTTTTACATCACTTTCTTTATAAATAGGGAGCGTATTTATTTGGTTTCTTGTTTTGGGATAGCAATCTACTTGATTTAATTTTATTATTTTTTCTGTTTGTATTATCCTTCTATTATTATTTTCATCTATTAAATTAGTTGTTTCTTGATTTAAGTTAACATTATTAATTGGAATTAATTCTGTAACATAAGTCGTATCAAATTTAAATTTTAGAATCTTATTTTCTAAAGTATCATATTCTATTTTAGTCTCTTTTTTATTTATTATTGGTGGTTTTAATTCAAAATTAATACCTGTATAAAATTGTATTATTTTATCTTCGGGTGAATTACAATTAAGATTACGTAAATAAGATCCACCTAATACTAAATACTCTTTATTTAATTCTAATTCAAATTGATTTTTAGAAAAATTTGTTACTGATACTTCTTTTTTGGTATCTTTTTCAATTATTTTAATAATCGGTTGAATAACTTCATTTTTATCTTCATCAATTAAACTTACAAATAGTTCAACTTTTGGAATTGGTCTTTCTGGAATTTCAGTTTTTTTGCAATCTAATTCTATATCGAAATAATAAATATCGTAATTTCCTTTATTTACTAATAAAGTATCTCTTTTACTATTAATTGGAAATTCTTTATTATTTCTATCAGAAGAAATGTATAAAGATTTAATATTACTAAAATATGGAAATGCTATAAAAGGAAATATTTCATTAGCATCTGTATTTATAAAAATAGAATCTTTGCTAAATTGATTACCTTTTTTTAGTTGATTTGGTTCTGATATTTCTTTAATATTTCCATTAATAAAGTCAATTTCCAAATCACATTCGTAAATATCAAAATCTTTATCTTTATTCGAAGAAAAATATAACTTTGGAGAGTTATTCAAGCAATATACAAAGGGAGATATTTCATTGTATTCTGTATTAATACTTTTCCCAAATTTTTTTGGTTCAGTCCAACGATTATTAATTCGAAAACAAAAATATAAATCAGAATTACCTTTAGCTATAATACCATTTTGCAAATCTTTGGTGATAGAATATGGTGCTTCTCTATCCGAAGCCCATATTAATAATAAATTGCAATTGCTATCCAACCCTATCCAAGGATGTGAGTCCCAAAAAATTGAATTAATTGGTTCATTCAATGCTCTAAAAATATATTTACCATTTTCTATAGTAAATGTAAATAAGTCAGTGCCACCGATACTTCCTTTAAATGGCAGACCTAAAAAATTACTATAATTGCTATCGGGAGGATGCGATAAAGCAATTACTCCGGAATTGTTTGTTAGAAATGCTATTGACTCCAATCGGTTAGTTAAATAATCTATTAATTCTAAAAATTCTTTATTATTAGTAATGCCAATTAAATCTTTGAAAAAATAATTTGATGGCTTTACTGATAGTATAGAATTGCTTGGATAATTAGATAAATTAAATTCTTTATTACTTGCTGAAATGCAATCGTTTTCTGCTACTCTAATATAAGGTGCTATTTCATTAGCATTAGTATTAATAGAATCTTTTTCTAAAAATTTATCAATATTCCTTAATGGTAAAATTTTAGCATATGGTGCTTGCGAACAAGAATTTAAGAATACTATTATAATTAAACTTAATAAAATATTTAATAATAATTTCATTTTAATGTCTCCATTTATTTATCCAAAGGATATAACATCATTGAAACTCTTTTTCTATATGGATATATATTCGATTGTCTTATTTCAGTAAACAAAATTACAAATCTTTTACCATTTGCTGCTATATAAGTATAAACATCTCCTGGTCTTACAACTAAGTCTATAGCATAAATTTTAGCAGATTCTAATTGTAATTTAGTAATTATCTCATTTGTTACAGTCGGAACTCCTGGTGAGCCTACCGATCCAATAATTTCTCCTAAATTATTTGTAATTATTATCGGTAAGTTACTAAAATTTGATTTTATAGCATTAGGTTGATTCTCTCCATATTTATTTAATGATGTATAATTATTAAATGAGTTCTTTATATTATTTTGATTTGCTTCTACATAATTACAAAAATCTTGTGAACTTTCAGTCAATATTCCTTTATCAAATAGTGAAATGCTACCATAAATTCTTAAAAATGCTTGTTTAGAATTAGTATCTATATCTCTTACTAAAATATCTCCTGATAATTGAGAATTGGTGGGATAAGTATCCATAATATTAGCAAAATATAATTGATTATCTATAGTAAACGGAATACTAAATAATGGTATTACAAATTTACCATCAAATCTAGAATCATTTGGGAAACTTCCCGAACTAAGACTATTATCAGGAAATCTATAAATACTAATATTATAATCAGAATCTAAAACTGTTTGACCTTGGATAATCTGAAAGTTTGGATTGAATTTCTCCATTGTAACTATTCTGGTCTCGCATAGGAATATTGGATCGCTTTGTTTTACTGGACATTCGCTGCAAGAATTTAAAATTATTGAGAATATTAATACTAATATAAAATTTGTTTTTTTCATTTGAACCTCTTAATATACTAAACCAAATCTAAAAACGAATGAATTGATTCTTCGCTCTGTAGGAATTATATTACCTCTATAAAATTCTTGAAATCCATAAGATATAGAACGAAAACCAATATCAATAGATAAATCAATACTTTCTGATAAAGGATATTCTATACCAATACCAAAACCATAATTAATTGGTATTTTTACTTCGGGAACATATTTCTGACAATCAGGATTATAGAAAATCTTTATTAAATCTAAAGAAAATTTATCTATAGATGCTCCTAATAATCCATAAATAAATGGATTTAAACAAGGCCTAATTTCTACTAAATCTTCATATGAATCAGTTTTATTATCAATCAAATTTTGAATTACTGTGTAATTAACTTTGGGAATTAATATTAATGAATCTAAACATCCATCATAAGTTTTTGTAAATATAGTATCATAATAGATTAATTCTTTTTTATTTTCATTAATAGATGTATTTCTATTATCTCTTTTAATAAAATCTCTTAATAAATCATATCGAAAATATAAATTTGCCGAAGGTCTTTTATAATAATTGCTATCTAATAAATCATATGTACTAACTCCAGAAGAAAAGATTAATCCTAAACCCCAACGTTTTGATTTCCCTATTCTTAGACCTACTGCTAAATCTACTATATAATCTTCGTTACCTACTATTTCCTTATTTTTATTAATATCATTATAAAAAGCATAGCCTAATTTCCCTTCTAAAAACCACCAATCTAATTGTCTTTTTGGGCATTCAAAGCATAACAAACAAGGAATATTAATACTTATTGGTTCGCAAGGGCACGGGATAATACAAGGATTTTTTAATATTGTATCAACAGGTACTTCTCTTAATTCTAATGGTAATAATGGATTATTATAAGTTTCAAAGTAATTAATATTATTATATTTATTAGTTGGAATACCTGTATTCTGTCCTATTAAAATAATATCTTCTATTGGTATTTTTTCTATTAGTTTTTGTTTTTTTACAACTGAATCAATAAATAATACATATGTATTTGTTAAATATTTTGTATTATTATTTATTGGGCAAGAGTCTGGTGATACTTCTACTTCAATTTTTAAAATTTCGCCTCTTAATGTATTACCATTTCTGGGAGTGTTAGTATATGGATTAATATTATATTTTTGAACCTTGTCTTTCTTAATTCTAACAGCATCATCTCTGTAAATTTTAGGAGATGAACAAGAATAGAGTAAAATAAATATAGTTAATAATAAATAAATAATAAAATTTTTCATAACCCCATACTCAACTTTAGTCCTACATTTATTGATTGTAAATTTTCTCTTTGACTTGCTCTTTCTATTGAATTAGGTGCATAATATAGACCTTCTAATTCTATCATCCAGCATTTTCTAAATAATTTGAAATTATAATTTAATCCTATACCAATACTTCCCCCTAAAGCAACTGAAGAACCTGGATTTATAAAAAATTGATTAGGCTTAATAGAACAAATTCCAAAATTTCCTGCAATGAAAGGTATTAATTTATTATCATAACAATCTTCTGTAAATGGAGCATATTTGAGTGATAAAGATAATGCAATTATTCTTTCGTAATTATTGATAATTTCTGATTTTTTCTCTAATGGAATATAATCAAATCTTAATCCATACCATAACTTACAAAAATTTTTATTCATAATTTCTAAATTAATTCCTAAGCTATTTTCATTTAATTCTTTAAAGTCTGATAAAGGAATTAAATAATTTGCTCCCGCACCTATATAAATTTTACTATAAGAATTTATAGTGAATGTTAAAAAAATAAAAGATATAAATAAAAAATTTTTCACTTGGAGTACCTTTTTGTTTTTTTAAACGAAATTTTTCAATAAAATAAATATAAATAAAAAATATAATTTTTAAAAATTAAATTTTAAATTTATAGTATTAACAAATAATTAACATATAATACTTAATAGCTTCATACAAAATCTGTTTATTTGATAATAATTCATTCAATTATTTTATAGGGATTTTTATGATTAAAAAATTATCATTTTTGTTATTTCTTTCTTTTCTAATTATACAAAATTTATATTCTCAATCTTTAATCCACTATTGGAATTTTAATGATAATACAAATATTAATACATTATTAGCTCCATCATCTTTAATACCTGGAGCGTCTATTATACATATTCCAGGTGGTATAAGTGCTATAGATGTAGCTGGTGGAACAGGACAAAATTTTAATGTAGAAAATTTAAATGCTAGAAATGGAGATCCATCTGGAACTCATCTACGATTCAACGATCCTATTGGTGGTAAGTTATTATTCAGTCTTCCTACAAATGGATTTAGTAATATAGTTGTAAAATTTGCTACAAGACGTTCTAGTTCTGGAGCAGGTATTCAATATTGGGAATATACAACAGATGGAACAAATTATATATTATTTGATTCAATCTATCCTGTAAACGGTAACCCAACTCTTATTACTTTAGATTTTAGCTCGATATCAAGTGTTAATGATAATCCAAATTTTAAATTAAGAGTTTCTTTTGCACAAGGTCCTGGTGGAACTGTTGGAAATAACAGATTTGACAATTTTACAGTAGATGGCCAATCAAGTTCTGGAGATAACTTACCTCCCGTAGCTACATTTAATCCTTTAATGAATTCACAAAATATAGATTTAGATATTATTCCAACTATTACATTTAACGAAGATATTAGATTTATAGATAATTCTGAAATTAATAATAGTAATGTTGCAAACATAGTAATTTTTAAATTAAATAATGAAAATGGAATTGATGTACCATTTACAGCTACTATTACCAACAAAGTAATTAGCGTAACTCCAACAAATGGAATGCAATATGGTAATACATATTATTTAGCTATAAAACCTAATATGATAGAAGATTTAAGTGATAATGTGCTTACAGATCAACCATTTACAATATTTACTACTTTACCACCACAAACTCAATTTAATAAAGGCGATTTGCTAATTGTAGCATATAGAATGAATGCTACAGCTACAGATGATGAAATTGCAGTTTTGACAACTGTAAATATACTGCCTGGAACAAGAGTAAATTTTACTGATGCAAAATATACATCTAATGCTCAAAAACAATGTTCTGGTGGTTTTACTTGGATAGCACCTTTAACTGGAGTAGCAGCTGGTACAGTGTTTAATATTAAGACAGATGCAGGTACTACAAATTTAGGTTCAATTACTGGTTCTACGTTTGGTTTAAGTTCGAGTGGCGATCAAATTATCGTCTATACAGGTAAAGCAACCAATCCAAACTATATAACAGCTCTTAGCTCTAATGCTTGGGTATCAAACAATACATCTTGTAGTGGTAGTTTATCAATGTTGCCTGATGGATTACAGGATGGAATTAGTTCCATTAATTTAAGTACTGCTCCTGGTAATACTTCTGGAAATACTGTTAATGCTTTCTATAATGGTCCACAGGATTTACCATATTCAATTTTGAAATCTTATGTTTTGAATCCTTTAAATTGGATAGGTGTTGGTTCGGGAACACCACCACAAAACTGGCCAAACTGGTCATTCCAAGGACCTCCTGTAGTATTGTCAGCTAAAACACTAAATCAAAATACTATTGAAATAGTGTTTAATAAAGATTTAGATCCTCTTTCATCAACTGACTTAGGCAATTTTACCGGTATTAATAATTTGCAAAGTATTAATAGATCTAATAATGGCAACTTAAGAGATACTTTAATATTAATTTATAGCCAACCATTTGAAAAAGGTATTCCATATTCATTAACTATTGCTAATGTTAAAGATGCTAATTTAGTTCCAATGTTTCAGCCATATGTTTATAATTTTACTTACAATACTAATATATCTTTTGCAAGTAATTTTATAGTTTTAGATGAAAATATAGGTTCATATAATTTAATGTTGAATTTGACTAATCCTTCGATTTCTTCAGTTAAATTAGTATTAAAACCCGCTCCATTTAGTACAATTGATAATAATGATATAATATTAAATAATCCTATTACTCTAAACTTTAATGCAAATTCATCAAATACTCAAATAGTTCCTATAACTATTGTTGATGATTTATTAATGGAAAACGATGAATATTTTGTATTATATTTAGAAGATCCTAATGGATTAAGTATTACTGGAACGCCGTTTGTAACTATCTATATTAAAGATAACGACAAAAAAATTTCTGTTCCAGATACAAATGAATTAAAATTAAAATTCATAAAATCTTTTGCTCCTAATAATATTGCTGGCAGTACTTGCGAGATCGTGGCTTACGATCCACAAACTAAAAGATTATTTGCTACAAGCTCTATTCAATCCCGATTAGATATTATTAATTTTTCTAATCCTACTAATCCAACTTTGATAAGCTCAATTGATATAAGTCCATATGGAGGAATTACAAGTGTAGCAGTAAAAAATGGAGTTTTAGCAGTTGCAAGCCCAAACCAAAATGAGCAGCTCGATGGTAAAGTATTATTTTTTGATATTGATGGGAATTTCCTAAAATCAGTTACTGTAGGTGCATTACCCGATATGATTACTTTTACTCCTGATGGAAATAAAATTCTTACTGCTAATGAGGGTGAACCTAATGATGCCTATACAATTGACCCCGAAGGTTCTGTTTCTATAATTGATATATCTAATGGAATTAGTAATTTAAGCCAATCTAATGTTACTACTCTATATTTCCATCAATTTAATGCTAATGAAACAAGTTTAATTGCATCAGGTGTTAGAAAATTAAAGAAAACATCTACATTATCGCAAGATTTAGAGCCCGAATATATTGCTATTTCTGATGATTCTAAAAAAGCTTGGGTTACTTGCCAAGAAAATAATGCTATAATAGAAATTAATTTAATTGACAATACTATTTCAAATATTTGGGCACAAGGAACAATTGATATGTCTATCCAACGTAATGGTTTCGATGCCTCAGACAATAACAATAATATTTTAATTTCAAATTGGGATGTTAAGTCTTTCTTTATTTCTGATGCTATTGTTCATTTCAAACATAACGGAACTAATTATTTAATAACTGCCAACGAAGGTGATGAAAAAGAATATGCTGGATTAAACGAAAGAACTACGGTAGGAGCAAGTTCTTATGTATTAGATCCAATAAAATATCCAAATGCTCAGGTATTAAAACAAAGTTATAATTTAGGAAGATTAAGAGTTACTAATTTAAATGGCGATGAGAATGGAGATGGCAAATTTGAACAAATTTATACAGTTGGTTCTCGTTCGTTTTCAATCTGGAATGCAGATACTAAATCTTTAATTTGGGATAGTGGCAATGATTTCGAACATATTATTGCAAAAGATCCTGTTTTCAAAAATATTTTTAATGCAGATAATAATTTAGGTACTCCCGTTGCTAAAGCAAGAAGTAGAGCTAAAGGTCCTGAACCCGAAGGTGTAGTAACAGCAAATATTAATAATCAACTTTACGCATTTATAAGTCTGGAAAGAGTTGGTGGAGTTATGGTTTATAATATTACAAATCCTAATCAACCTTATTTCGTTCACTACAACAATAGTAGAATTATAAGTAATTATGCTGATGCAGGTCCCGAAGGTATTATTTACATACCTTGGAATGAAAGTCCCGATGGAAAAAATTATATAGTAGTTGCTAATGAAATTAGTGGAACTATTACTATATACCAAGTAATAACTAAACCATCAGTTAATTTAGTTAATAAAAATGTATGTAGAAATTCTACTGTTGATTTAGGTACCATAGTAAATAATAATTTAGTAACTGCTATAAATGGTTCAGGAGATTATTCATATACCTGGATACCAAATACATTCCTTATTAATCAATCTACAGGTAATCCAACAAGAATAATAAACAATTCTAATCAAACTTATTCTCTCACAGTAATAGATAATCAAACAGGTATGACTGCAACTGGTCAAATTAGTATCAGTGTTTTAAATATTCCAAATGTAACTTTACCATTATTGTATAGACATCCTAAAAATACTGCTCTTAATCTTAATGATCTGGTTACTTCTATTTCTGGTGGTAAATCTCCTTATAATTTAGTATGGAGAGATAAAAATGGAATTATTGCCGATCCAACAAATGTAATACCTCCTATAGGATTAAATGCATATTTCTTAACTGTTATAGATGATAATGCTTGTAGTTCTTTAGAGAAACGAATTAATATTTTCGTTGCTCCAAATCGTGAAGATATTGAGATAGAATTTAGTGAAGATGGTAATTTATCTTTGATTTCTTATCCAAACCCTGTTATAGACAAATTATTTATTAATATCCATCAAAACGAAAATGAAAATGCTAGATTAACTATTATTGATATTACTGGTAAAATTATTATAGATAAAGTTATTTTTAACTACAGTTATTATGATGAATTAGATTTATCAACTTTATCAAAAGGTATTTACTTCATTAATATTGAAAATTCTCAGAGTAAAATAAGTAGAAAAATTGTTAAGAATTAATAATCAATTAATTTTCTTAAATATTTTTTAAAAAAGCCACGAAAGTGGCTTTTTTTTTATGAAAT
>Ga0272446_1003346_pt1 | contig 20351 bp, 12 predicted proteins | sample YNPCB0061_FD_194587 | JGI IMG/M metagenome (GOLD analysis project Ga0272446, IMG submission 194587) | Hot spring microbial mat communities from Yellowstone National Park, WY, United States - YNP-CB-006-1 | ecosystem: Environmental > Aquatic > Thermal springs > Hot (42-90C) > Sediment | place...
GCGCCGATCCCGCGCGAGCCCATCAGCAGGCTCATCCCCATCACCGCGCCTCCCACCGGAAATACCCGCTCGCCAAGCACCGGCAGCAGCACCAGATTGGAACCCAGCAGCCCGAGACCGCACTTCACCAGCATCGTCGAGCCGAGGAAACGGTCGCTGCGCATGTAGCGCAATCCTTCCAGCACCGGCGAAAAGTCAAACAAATCCCGCGCCCGCAGCGGCGGCGACTGCGCCAGGTGCGGCTCCCGGAACGACATCCCCGTCAGAAACCACGCGGAAACCAAAAAGGAAGCCGCGTTCAGCACAAACACCGTGTCGCGGCCGAAATGCGCCGCCACGAAACCGCCCAGCGTCGCGCCCACCGCCAGGTTGAACGACCACGTCACCGACGACAGCGTGTTGGCCGTCATCACCTGCTCCCGCCGCGCGATGTTCGGGATCACGGCGCTGCGCGCCGGTTCGAAAAACGCCCACCCCACCGTCTCCAGGAACAGCAGCGGGTAGATCAGCCAAACCATCTCCCGGGACCGCACCAGCAGCATGCCCAGCACCACCACCACCCGCGCCAGATCGGCCGCGATCATGACCTGCTTCCGGCTCATCCGGTCGTTGATCACGCCCGTGGTGGCCGCCAGCAGCGTCTGCGGCAGCACTTGCAACACCACGGCGGCGGCCACCAGTTCCGCTCGTCCGGTCAGTTCCAGAATCAGGCTGTAAATGGCGATCGCGTAAAACCAGTCGCCCAGCTCGGAGACAATTTGGGCTCCCCATAGCCGCCGGAAATTCCGGTTCTCCCGGATCAGGCGGCCGTAGGCGGAAAAAGAATTCATTCCGCCGTGTACAGCCCCATCCGCCGCTTCGCCAGTTCTACCGTGGCGGCGGCCAGCGGGCGTACGCGGGACGCGCTTTCCGCCAGCACCCGCGCTACATAGCCCCGTTCGCCCATGATCTCCCGATACCGCTGTTGAAATGGCTCCAGGTGCGCAATCACCACATCGGCCACCTGCTTTTTCAGGTCGCCGTAGCGCATGCCCGCAAAGTGCTTCCGCATCTCGTCATCGGTCCAGCCGCTGAATGCCTGGTAAATCGTCAGCAGGTTGGCCACGCCCGGGCCCAGGTGATCAAAGTCCACCCCCGGCGCCGAATCGGTGGTGGCGCGCATGATTGCCTTCCGCGCCTTGTCCGGCGGGTCCAGCAAACCCACCGCGTGGCCCGCGCCTGTCTCCGACTTGCTCATCTTGATCTGCGGATCGTCCAGTCCCATGATCCGCGCTCCCACGCTTGGCAGGCTGGTGGACGGCATCACGAACGTTTCCCCGTACAGCGAATTGAACCGCTGCGCGATGTCGCGCGTGAGTTCCAGATGCTGCGCCTGGTCCTCTCCTACCGGCACAATCGCCGCCTGGTAGAGCAGAATGTCCGCCGCCATCAGCACCGGGTACTGCAACAGCCCGTCGCCCACCGACTCCTGCTTGGCGGCCTTGGCCTTGTACTGCGTCATCCGCTCCAGCCATCCCACCGGCGTGACGCACGTCAGCATCCACGCCAGTTCCGTATGCTCCGGCACCGCCGACTGCACCATCACCGCCGACACCTTCGGATCGATCCCCGCCGCCAGATACAGCCCCGCCATCTCTTCGATCTTGGCCCGCAGCTCCGCCGGATCCTGGTAAACCGTCACCGCGTGCAGGTCCACGATGCAGAAGATGCATTCGTAATCGTGTTGAATGCGCACCCAGTTCTTTAAAGCGCCCAGGTAATTGCCGATGTGCAGATTGCCCGAAGGCTGCATGCCCGAAAATACGCGTGCCCGCATGAGTGAGGAACTTCTTATCGTACGCGAACCGCGGCTAGCCCAACAAGCAAGCCACTGTTTCGCGCGCAAGCATGAGCTCTTCATGGGCCGGGATCACCCACACGCGCGTGCGCCCGCCGCCGCTCAAATCCGCCTCCTCGCCCCGGCACGCCAGGTTCTTTTGCTCGTCCAGACGAATGCCCAGCGCATCCAGATTGCGGCAGATCCGCGCCCGCACCGCCGGAGCGTTCTCGCCGATGCCGGCCGAAAAGATCAGCGCGTCCGCGCCGTTGAGCAGCGCCACATACGCTCCAATGTACCGGCGCACCCGGTGACAGAACACCTCGATAGCCGTTTCCGCCCGCGCGTTCCCCCCCGCCGCGGCCTCCAGCAGGTCCCGCATGTCGTTCGACAGCCCAGACAGGCCCCGCAGGCCGCTCCGCTGATTCAGCAGCGCGGCCAACTCGTCCGCCCGAAAGGCGCCCGTCGCCAGCAGATGCAGCAGCACGCCGGGATCCAGATCGCCGCCCCGCGTCCCCATCACCAGGCCCTCCAGCGGCGTGAACCCCATCGAGGTATCCACCGACCGCCCGCCTTCGATCGCGCACACCGAGCAGCCATTCCCCAGATGGCACGTGATCAGCTTGCAATCCCGCTCCGGACGCTCCTGGATCTGCGCATAGCGGTAGCTGAGATACCGGTGGGCCGTCCCGTGGAAACCGTAACGCCGGATCCGCTTTTCGGTGTACAGCTCATACGGCAAGCCGTACAGATATGCCGCCGCGGGCATCGTCTGGTGAAACGCCGTGTCGAACACCGCTACGTGGGGCGCATCCGGGAGCAAGGCGCGGATGGCCCGGTACCCTTTGAGATTGGGCGGATTGTGCAACGGCGCCAGCGCCGCGCACGCCTCGATCTCCGCTTCCACCTCCGTGTCCATCCGCGTGCTGCGCACAAATCGCTCGCCGCCGTGCACCACCCGGTGGCCCACCGCTTCGATCTCCGAAACCCGTAGTCCACTCTCGGCAAGCAAGGCAAACGCCAACTCGAGCGCCCCGCGATGATCCGCCGCTTCCGCGGCGTGCCGCACGGCCGGCCGCTCCGCTACCTCCAACCGCAGCGCCGCCTGCGCGCTCCCCAACCGGTCCACGCTACCCTTGGCCAACACCCGGTCTGCGTTCGCCGCCGCCATTTCCGGACTGGTTTCGATGACTTGGAGCCGCACCGACTGGCTGCCGCAGTTGAGCACGAGAACGCGCATACCCGCAAGCGATTGATGATACCAGCCGCCCGCGTGGTAGACTTGCGTTTCCTGCAACTCCGTGCCCCCAACGCTTCAGATCCAAATCGAAAAGATGATCTACGGCGGCGATGGCCTCGCCCGCCACGAAGGACAGGTCGTGATGGCCCCGTTTGTCCTGCCGGGCGAAACCGTCACCGTTACGCTGGATCCTCCCCACAAAGGTCTGCGCCGCGGGCGCGTGCAACGCGTGGATGCCCCCGCCGCCGAGCGCCAGGCCGCCCCCTGCCCCCTGTTCGCCCGCTGCGGCGGTTGCCACTACCAGCACGCGCCCTACGAACTGCAATTGGCCTGGAAACGGGAGATCCTTCGCGAGGTGCTCCGCCGCGTCGGCAAAATCGAAGCGCCGGACGACATCCCTGCCCTCGCGGGCGAACCGTGGGGCTACCGCAACCGCGTTCAAATCCATGCTGCCGCCGGCCGCCTCGGCTTCCTCGAACCCGGCTCCCGCACCCTCTGTCCCGCCCGAGCCTGTCCCATCGCTTCCCCGCGCTTAAACCAGGCCCTCGCCGATCTGGCCGAAATGGCCCGTTCCCCGCGCTGGCCCGCTTTTTTGCGCTCCCTTGAGTTGTTTACCAACGAGAGCCAAGTCCAGTTGAACGTACTCGAAACCAGCCGTCCGTTAGCGCGCCACTTCTTCGATTGGTGCGCCAGGAGCCTCCCCGGCGCTTCGGAACCGCTCGAATACCCCACCCGCGACTTCCGTTTCCGGGTCGGCGGCCGGTCGTTCTTTCAGGTCAACCGCTTCTTGCTGGATGCTTTGGTCGATGCCGCCCTCGCGGACGCGCGGGGAAATCACGCGCTCGACCTGTACGCCGGCGTCGGCTTGTTTTCCCTGCCGCTGGCGCGCCGCTTCGCGCGCGTCACCGCCGTTGAAACCACCCGCGCCGCAGCCCAGGATCTCGCCTTCAACGCCGCCCGCGCCGGCTTACCCGTCGACGTGCGGCAGGCCAGCGTCGAAAACTTCCTCGCGGAATTTCGCGAAACCCCGGATTTCATCCTTGCCGACCCGCCTCGCTCGGGCCTAGGCAAGCACACCGTCCGCCGCCTGGTGGAACTGAAAACGCCGCTGCTCGTGATCGTCGCCTGCGACCCCGCGACCTTGGCCCGCGACTTGGCAGTCCTCGCCGCCAGCGGCTACCGCATCGATTCGCTGATTCTCGTAGACCTTTTCCCGCAAACCTACCACCTGGAATCCATCGCCCGGCTGCGCTGGACCGGCGCGTAGTGTGGCGCTACGCCAACCGGAGCAGCGCTACTCCGCCGCCGCGGGCGGGCGGGCCAACGGCTTGCCGTCCACCTCGATCCAATCCAAGCGCGAGCAGGCGTCGCTGAGCCCCCCGGGCATCAAATCCGTGAAGCCGATTTCGTCTACCCGGCTCAGGTCGGGGTCGGGCGCCCACTTCTTCTCGGTCACCGCCTCGATGTCCAGCACCCGCCAACGCACATCGCCCAGATTGAACTCGCGCACCCGCCAGTCCGTGCTTGGCCCGTCGCACGCGTCGCTGACCAGCCACGTGCCGTCAGCCAGTTTCAAAACGATCCGAAGCTCGCGGAATCCTGCCTGGTAGGTCCTCCAGCGTAGCTTCGCCTTTCCCCTCAAATCGGCAAAGTGCGTGCGGTGCCGCAGGGTCACCGCCCAGGTTCCCGGCGCGGTCCCCGACCAGACGTAGTAGGGATCATCCGCGGGCTTGTCGTGGTGGCTCTTTTTCACGCCGGACCGTCCCGGGCCATAGAGCCGCACCTCGAGGTCCCGATTGGCCACATGCTCTTGGGTAAGAGGCGTGGCGGCGGGGATCTCTTTCCAATCTTCCCGGAAGAACAGGGGCGGGCGGTCCTGCGCCCACATCGCCAACGCCAGGCAAGTGAACAGGACCAGCCTCATAGTTGACGCCGCCCTCGCCGCGTGGCGGCCTCCGGCTCCGGAGTCAGCACGATCGGCACCACCGGCGGCGCGAGTTTGCGCGCGCGCCCGTCCAGCCGCGCGGCCACCAGGCTTTCCCGAACCTTGTAGAATTTCGGCGTGCCCGGCGTTACTCCGCTTGCCACCACCTCTGCTTCCGTTACTTCCATGGCCGTTTGCAAGTACTTCTGGAAGTAGTTCTTGATTCGGTCCTGCACCAGCCGCACCGGCGACTGGTAAAGCAAAAACAGCAATTCGTTGCCCGGGATCTTGGACGCCGCCTCGTAGATCTGCGACGGCTTCTTCAGCTTCGCCGACTTCAGGATCGCTTCCGCCTTGCGCGCCCGCACAGGAAGCTGTTGCCACGCCTGCACTTCCTGCTTGGTCATCTCCGTGTTCCGGATCAGCTCCGCCCGCTCTTTCGGCGTCAGTTTCTCCGTCATTGCATACAGAAAAGGCCCCCAATCCACTCCCGTCATGTCCGCGTCCGGACTCCACAGCCGCCGCGCCCGCTCCAGCTTCGCCACGCCCGCCAGGTTCAGCTTCGGCCCGCTCCACGCTGGCGAGAACAACGTCAACAGCTTTTCTTCCTCGAGCGCCTTCAGCACCTCCGACGGCGAAGGCTCCGAGACAATCCGCGCCAGTTCTTCGCCCAATGCCCGCGGGGGGATCGTCTTCTCCACTTCCGCCAGCCGCGCGTTTTCTGCTTGGGCGCGTGTTTTCTCTTCCACCTCCAGGCCCATCCGGATCCGCAGGCGCACCATCCGCAGAAGCCGAACGGGGTCATCGTATAGGGCAAACGGATACGCGGTGCGCAGTTCGCGGCGTCCCAGGTCAGCCAAGCCGTTCGTCGGGTCGATCAACAGGCCCCGCGACCCACGATTCAAAGACAAGGCGATCGCGTTGATCGTAAAGTCTCGCCGGCGCAAGTCCTCCTGGATGGTAGCCGCCGTCACTTTCGGCTTGGCGCCCGGCCGGCTGTACCGCTCCGCCCGCGCCATGGCGATCTGCACCGGCACGCCGCCCGGAAACCGAAGATTGGCGCTCTTGCGAAGGTCGTCTTCCGAAACCAGTTCCACCCCCGGAAGCCCCGCCAGCCCCTGCGAGAGCTTCAGAGCGTTGCCTTCCAGCACAAAATCGAGCCCGCGGATCTGGAAACCGCCCAGCATGTCCCGCATCGCGCCGCCCGCCAGGAACAGGGTGAGCCCCGCCTGCGTCGCCGCGTCCTGGACGAGGGAAACCACCCGGTTCTGCTGCGGGTTCAGGTGGCTTTCCAGCATGAACATGTAGTCGCTCATAGGACAAAACACGGCTGCGGCGCGGCTTCTCCTCGCGGGGCGCCGCTTCCGCTTACTCCTTCATTCAAGGATCTGTTCGAAGCTTTGCTTCGCTTTTTCCCTCTCCCCGTTCGCACTTACGCCCGCGGATGGTGCTGGTCCACCACCTTTTTCAATCGGGATCTCGCCACGTGCGTGTAGATCTGCGTGGTGGAAATGTCCGCATGGCCCAGCATGGCCTGCACGCTCCGCAGATCGGCGCCCCCCTCCAGCAGGTGGGTCGCAAAGGTGTGCCGCACTACGTGAGGCGAAAGACCATGCCCCACGCCAGCAATTTTCCCATTTTTTTTCAACAACTTCCAAAAAGCCTGCCGCGTCATTGGCCCGCCCCGGGCCGTCACAAACAGGTATTCGCTCGCCTTTTGCTTCAGCAGTGCGCCCCGCGCCCCGTTCAGGTATTCACGGACCGCCGCCACCGCGGCCCGTCCTACCGGCACCAGCCGTTGTTTGTTCCCTTTGCCGGTCGTCCGCACCACCCCCAGCTCCAGGTTCAAATCCGCAATCCGCAACGAACACAACTCCGAAACCCGCAGACCCGTCGCGTACAGTAGCTCGATCATAGCTCGGTCCCGCAGCGACTCGCGCCGGTCCGCCCGCGGCGCCTCCACCAGCCGCTGGATGTCGCCCTGATTTATGAACTTCGGGATCTTTTGCCAGATCCGCGGCGGGGACAGGTGTTCCGCCGGATCCTCCTTCCAGACTCCTTCTGCCACCAGGAACCGGAAAAAGTTTCGCAGAGCGCTCACCTTCCTGGCCGCCGATCGCGGCGAAACCCCTTGACTGGCAAGGCGATCCAGGAACTGCCGCACTTCCTGAACGGTAACCGCCCCCGCCGGCCCAATCGTCCGGGAAAACTGGATCAGGTCGCTTCGATATGCCTCCAGCGACGCTGGCGCTAACCCTTTCTCGACGCGGCAGAATTGCAAAAACATCCGGATTTCCGCCATCAACCGGCCTTCCGCCGGCCCGCCGAGCGCTTCCGCCATCGTGCCAATGATACAATATCCCGGAACTTGTTTGAAACAAAGAAGGGACTGGTCGAGCGGTTTGCCGGGGTCGACGGCCAAGAAGGTCTCCATTCAGCGCTTTGACCGAGAACCCCTGCACGGGTTCGTCAACCCGCTGACCTATCTCCAGGCGGAGGGCGTCGAATTGCTCTCACCCTCCGGCGAATTGACCCTGGTTCCCTTCTCCACTGTCAAAGTCGTTTTCTTTGTTCGGGATTTCGACCTCTCTGGCGCCGGCCCCGCCCGCAAGGTCTTTACCACCAGACCGAAACTGGCCGGCTTGTGGGTCCGGATCCGTCTCCGCGACGGTGACCTGTACGACGGCATCCTGCCCAACGACCTGCTGCAATGCCATCCCCAGGGCTTCACCCTCACCCCCCCGGATGCCGCCGGCAACCACCAGCGCTTCTTCGTCCCAAGGGCGGCCATCTCCGCGATTGAGGTTCTCGGGGTCGTCTCCAGTCCGCTCACCAGGAAGAAACCCAAGCAGCCGCCCGCCGAGCAGATCGGACTGTTCGATTCGCCCGAGCCGCCTGACGATTCAGGCTGATTCCGCCGAGCCGCCCCTCGACGCCTGCCCGCGATCCAAGCTCCGCTGGCGCCTCGCCGCTATCCCCGCCGCGGCCCGCGCCCCGGTCCTGCGGCCGCCGGGAACACCATGTGGCTGGGCGCCACGCCTTGGACTTGGCAATACTCCAAATACAGCGACCCGTAGCTCAACGTGATGTAATCGGCGGCGCGGAAACCCAACTCCCCGGCCGTGCGGTCGATCCAGTCCGCCGGCCCCTCCAGTTCCAGAAACGTCCCGATGGGCGTTTCATCCACCGTAACCACCCCCGCTTCCCCATCCCGGCTGAATTCGGTGCGGTATTTCTCGTACCGGAATGTAAGCTCGAAGCCTAGCCGCGTCAGGATCGCCTCCATGGCCGCGCCGTCCGACACCGTCAATTCCCACTCCTCCCGCCTCTTGTGTTTCCCCGGCAGCGGCGCGCCTTTGAACGTCAGCACGCTCCTGGCCCCCACCGTCCGCAGGCGCAGAAGCTGCTTGGCCGTCCGTAATGACAGCGCCGCCGTATCGTAGACGCGGTTGGCTTCGAACACCCGCCGCTTCCGCACCCGGAATCCCGCCTCCCGCAGCATCCGCCGCGCCGAGGCAGCGTCTTTGACGCGCAGTTTGATCTCGATTTCCTGATTGCCTTTCGCCACGCAGCTCCTTCCGGCTACAGCGCCGCCCAGTATAATAGCGGGTGACGCGCGCCCGTAGCTCAGGCGGATAGAGCGGCTGGCTTCGAACCAGTAGGTCGGGAGTTCGAGTCTCTCCGGGCGCGCCACTCCTTTCGAACACCCTCAGGCGGAAGAACAAGCACTGGTTGCAGAGGATTCCGCATGCTTGGCATCCTCCCTCTCTTCTTGCGGGCGGGAGACCAGGAAGCGCGGAAGCCAAGCGTCGTGTCTCACATCATCCCAGAGCGGAAACACAGTCAACTCCCTGCTGCGAAGCCGCCGCACAAAACCTGAAGGCTGACCCTCCGGCGGCGGCTTCCTTTCCCGCCGCCTGATCTAAAGATAGCACCATTGCACTTGCTCAGGTACGCCCGAATCCTGCCGCGCTCCCGCTCGCCCTGCACGGCAGACTCCTGGGCCACCAACGTCCGTCGCACGAAGCGGTACCGCTCGGCACGGCTCTGGCTGCTGAACTCGATTCCCTGCTGCCTCGGAGGAACTCTTCGGCGGACCGTCTTGAGCCGAAAACCGCCCAATTCGTAAAGTTCTCGTCATCTTCGTTTCATCGGGCCGCGCTAGGATGAGTTCTGCCGGTCAACTCAAAAATGACTCGCATGCAACAATTGCCGACGCTGGCGTTGGCAGGGGCGATTGCCTTGCTGCCAGCGGCGCTGCTGCTTTCAAAGGAGAAGAGAATCTTTGAAGCTTTGGGCAGCACCGCTTTGCTGGGCCGACAGCCCAACGACGTGTATCTCCTGGCCACCAATCAATTGTTGCGCGGATGGCGGCAGCAATGGACCATGCCGGGGCGGCCGGTGGACCTGGCGTTCGACTCTCGCCAGACCCTGCTTGCGGTGTTGAACCACAACGCAATCCACTTACTCGATGGGTCCGCGGGCGCTGAAGTGGCTCGCATCCCGTCGAAGCCGACCTCCTACACCGGCTTGGCGTTCCGCCCCGGGACGCGGGAATTATGGGCCAGCGAGGCGGGTCGCAGCGGTCCTGACGGGCTGCTGATCGCTTCTTTGGACGATTCCGGCCAGCCGAAGGAGACGAGCCGGATCGTCCTCGAGGGGCACCCGGTACCCACCGGAATCACCTTTTCCGAAGACGGGGGAACAGCTTGGGTCGGGCTAAGCAACCAGAACGCGGTGGCCGAGGTGAACGCGGCGACGCGCTCCCTTACCCGCCAGATTGGCGTGGGCGCGGTGCCGTACAGCCTGGTGGTTTCGCACAAACGGCGGCAGCTCTATGTTTCCAATCGGGGCGGGCGCAGACCGGAGGCGCCAGACACGACGGCTCAGTCGAGCGAAACCACCGTGGTTACGCATCCGGACACCGGCGCTACGGCCACGGGAACGATCAGCATCATCGATCTCCCAACAGGCACGGAACGGCAATTGGCCGTAGGTCTGGCTCCCGCCGGACTGGCGCTGACTCCGGACGAGGGCACGTTAGCCGTCGCCAATGCGCACTCCGACTCGGTGGCGTTTGTCGACCTGGAATCGCTCCGAAGCCAGGAAGTGAAGATTCCAGCGTATCCGCTGGGTTCCTTCGGCTCGACGCCCTCGGCGATCGCCTTCTCTCCGGACGGAAAAACGGCCTACGTTGCCTGCGGCGGAATCAACGCCATCAGCGTCCTGCGCCATACGGGGGGCAAAGGCTGGGCGCTGCGGGGCGCCATCCCTACCGGCTGGTATCCCACCGCCATCGCCGCGGACCGCAACGGCGACTTGCGGATCGCAAACGTCAAGGGCGCCGGCAACACGGAACGGCAGCCCGGCGCCCACAATTCCCGCTACTGGGAAGGATCGGTTTGGCGGGTGCCGGCGCCCCGCGACGGTCAGTTGCAGGCGGGGTTGCGCGAGGTGATCGCGGCAAACTCACCGCAGTTCACCCCCCATCGCGGCGTCGCTGACTTATCCTCCCTGGGCATCGAGCACGTCTTCCTCATCATCAAGGAAAACCGCACCTACGACCAGGTGTTCAGCGATCTACCTATCGGCAAACGCGACCCCACGCTTCTCATGTATGGCCGCGACGTCACGCCCAATCACCATGCCCTGGCCGAGGAATATCTCCTGTTTGACAACTTCTACTCCGGCGGAGCCATCAGTTTCGACGGGCACCAGTGGCTCATGCAAGGATTCGTCAGCGACTATGTCGAACGCTCGCTGACCAGCGCGGCGCGTGGATACTCCTGGAACATGGCCGACGCGCTCACGGTTTCGCCGGCCGGTTTCTTCTGGCAAGATGCGCGGCGACCGGTCACCTTGCGGCTGTACGGGCCCTTCTCGGAGCACATCAAATGGACGGAGGATGGACAAGCGGTTCCCATTCGTGAAGCAGACCTGTTGCCATGGTCCGAGTATTGGCGGCTCTACCAGGAAGGCAAGTGGCGGGACGCCGTCGGCAGCCGGAGCGCGGTGCCCGCCTTGCAAAAGTACGTGAGCGCCCGCTACCCGGCGAGTTCGATGTTCATTCCTGACCAGATTCGCGCCGCGGCGTGGTTGGCGGAACTGGCCGCCCGCGAAAAAAGCGGCGACCTGCCGAATCTGCTGATCTTCACGATGACGAGCGACCACACTATGGGGACGCGGCCCGGCTTCCCCACGCCGCGGGCCATGGTCGCCGACAACGATCTGGCGCTCGGCCGGATGGTCGAGGCGATCACCAGGAGCCGTTTCTGGCCGCGCAGTCTGATTCTCGTCACGGAAGACGACGCGCAGGACGGCGTCGACCACGTAGACGGCCGCCGCACCCTGGCGCTCCTGATCGGGCCGCACGTCCGGCGCGGCGGCCTCGACAGCAATCACTACAACCACTCCAGCATGATCAGGACCATTCAGGACATTCTCCGCATCCGGCCGCGCACCCGGTACCTCCAGAGCGCGCGCGCCATGCAGTCCGCTTTCACCACCAAGGCCGATCTCCGTCCGTATCAATCCCTTGTCCCGAAAGTCAGCTTGACCGAAATGAACCCACCGCTGAAGGCGCTCCAGGGAAAGCGAAAATGGGCCGCCGCGCAATCGCTGCGGATCAATCCCAATCAGGTCGACGAGTTTCCGGCATCCGTCATGAACCGCATTCTGTGGTGGGACGCCAAAGGTTATTCCACGCCGTACCCTGACGCCAGGTAATACCACATAAGCCTATTACACGAGATCGAGGTCAATATGAAGAAGCTTCTAGGACTGATTGTCTTGCCATTCGTTCTGATCGGCACAATGAGCATGTCCGCGCGGGCGCAGGTCTTATATGGGTCGATAACAGGCTCAGTTACCGACCCCAGCGGCAAGGCCGTGCCGCAAGCCGCCGTGACGGTTGTCGGCGAAAAAACCAACGCAACACGCACCGCCGTTGCCGATGAGGCAGGGCGCTATCTCATCCCGAATCTTTTGCCCGAGACCTACACCATCCGGGTTTCGGCTCCTGGATTCCGGCAATTCCAGTCTACGGGCAATCGCGTGCAAATCAATTCAGTTACCCGCGTGGATGTGCCCCTCACCGTAGGCGAGGTTTCCGAATCCATCACCGTGGCGGGCAATCTTGCGGTTCTACAAACCGACAAGACGGATTTGACCGCCACGATAGCCGCTAAGGAGATCGCGGAGCTGCCCTTGCAGAATTATCGTAACTACCAGTCGCTGCTGGACCTGGTGCCCGGCGCGACGCCTACGGCGGAGCAGAACGCCATTATCGACACGCCCGCCCGGTCCTTGACCACTAACGTCAATGGCACAGTGCGGAACACCAATACCACCCGGATCGACGGGGCGGCGAGCATCAATATTTACCTGCCTCACCACACCCTCTATAATCCGCCGGTCGAGACAATCGAGTCGGTGAATATCTCCACCAACTCGTTCGACGCCGAGCAGGGACTGGCCGGCGGCGCCGCTATTACGGTGAACACCAAATCGGGTACGAATGAGTTTCACGGCGCCGCTTTCGCCTATCACTCCAACAGCCGGCTGCGGGCGCGCAATTTCTTTTTCGCGGGCAAGAACCCGAAGAACATCATGAATATTCCGGGCTTTGTGCTCGGAGGCCCCATATTGCGCAACAAACTCTTTTTCTTCGGCGGCTGGGAAGGAACCCATCAGCGTAACAACGTATCGAGCTTCTATACGGTCCCAACCAGCCAAATGCGCGCGGGCGACTTCAGCTCTTATAACACCACCATCTACGATCCGTTGACCGGCGATGCCGCTGGCCGGGCGCGCCTCCCGTTTGCGGGCAATGTCGTGCCCGCGGCTCGGCAAAGCGCCATCGCCCGGCGGATGCAGGCGCTGGTGCCGCTGCCGAATCAGGAGCGGTTGGATAGCAATTACTTCAATTCCAGCTCCCAGCGCCTGGACCGCAATAACTACGATCTCAAGGTGAACTGGGTCCGCAACGAAAAGAATACGATTTGGGCGAAGTACGGCGCGATGCCCGCGGTTGTGGAGTGCGCCTTCGGGCTGGGCGAGGCTGGCGGCGCCGGGTTGTGTAACGGCGGTGGCGCGGGCGTGGGCGACACTTTCGTTCACGTCGCGACGGTGGGCGCGACTTATGTGTTGAGCCCCACTTTTCTGATCGACCAAACGTTCGGCTTCAGCCGTCTGTGGCAGGAAGTGTACGCCCCCGACTACGGCAAGAATGTGGGGCTCGAGTTGGGGATTCCGGGCACGAACGGTCCGGATGTTCGCCAAAGCGGCATTCCGCGCTTTGCCATCAGCGGCTTGTCGCCCTGGGGCAACGTGGATACGTGGAGCCCGACCTTCCGCTACGACAACACCTTCACCAACAACACGAACGCGAGCTGGCAGAAGGGGGCGCATGACATCCGCTTCGGCTTCGACCTGATCAACTTACAACTGAATCACTGGCAACCTCAGCTCGGGGGCGGGCCCCGCGGCTCCTTCACCTTCGCCGGCGCAATTACGGGCTTGAACGGAGGGCCGTCGCCGAACCAGTACAACGCTTACGCCGCCTACCTGCTGGGACAGCCGTCGCAGGTATCCAAGACCGAGCAGTTTTACGATCCCATGACCACGCGGGAGTGGCAATTTGGATGGTATGTCCGCGACCGGTGGCGGGTGTCGCGGCGGCTGACGCTCAGCCTGGGCGTCCGCCTGGAGGTGATGCCGCTCATGCGGCGCCGCGACACGGGAATCGAGCGCTACGACGTCGAAACCAACCGCATGTTCCTCGGCGGCTTGGGGAATGTGCCCATGAACGCCGGCGTCGACGCCAAGGCGGCGCAATGGTCCCCCCGGGTGGGTTTCGCTTATAAGATCAGCGAGAAGACGGTCCTGCGAGCCGGGTATGGTCTCAACTACGACCCGCTGCCTTTGAGCCGTCCCTTCCGCGGCACCTATCCCGTGATGATCTCGAACGACTATCTCGCGCCCAACAACTTTCAGTTTGTCCGGCGGCTCGAAGAGGGAATTCCGGCGTTCACGCCCCCGAATGTCAGCAGCGGCGTGATTCCCGTTCCGCTGAGCGCCGCCACCATCACCCCGCCCGCGCGGCTGCGCCGGGGATACATCCAGTCCTGGAACTTCATCCTCGAACGCGAACTTCCCCGCTCGTTGATCGCCTCGGTGGGCTATGTGAGCACGAAGACGGTGCGTCAGTTCAGCGACCTCAACATCAACGCCGCCGGACCGGGCGACGGCAACACGGGCCGGCCGTTGGCGCGCGCCTTTGGCCGCCTGGTCGACACCACCCTCACCGACGCCTTCGCGGACGGCAACTACCACTCGCTCCAGGCGACCCTCAACCGCAGTTTCACCAACGGACTGATGATTCGCACCGCCTACACATATGGCAAGGCGATTAACGAGAACGATGAACCTAGCCGCGGCGGCTTACTCTTCAACCATCCTTCCGTCCTCAGCCGGAATCGGGCTCTGGCCGGTTTCGACCGCACGCATAATTTCCATGCCGGATTCCTCTATGAACTGCCCTTCGGCAAGGGGAAACGGTTCCTTAACGGCGGCGCTCTGGCGTCGGCGCTTTTTGGCGGCTGGCAGATCAACGGCATCTTCGGGGCCTACAGCGGGACTCCGTTTTCCGTAACGGCGCCCAACGCCTCGCTCAATGCGCCCGGCAATACCCAAACCGCCGATCAGGTAAAGGCGCAGATCGACATGCCGCGCGCCGTCGGCCCGGGGCAACTCTGGTTCGACACCTCCGCCTTCGCGCCCGTCACCGGCGTCCGCTTCGGCAACACCGGCAGAAACATTCTGCGTGGTCCCGGCGCGGTGCGCGTGGACGGCAGCCTGTTCCGGCAATTCAGTCTCGGCGAACGCTTCAACCTCCAATTCCGCGGAGAAGTGTTCAACCTGCCCAATCACCCGCAATTCAATAATCCCGGTAACGCGGTCGGCTCGGCCAACTTTGGCATGATTACTTCGGCCCGCCCGGCCGAGCGCCAGATCCGGTTGGGCCTGCGCCTCGGGTTCTGATCCTGAACACGCCGGAGAGGGGCGGCGCCAGCCCTCCCTCTCCGCCTGCCTTCCAGCTTTTTTCCTCGGGAGAGTTTCTGGGGTGGCTGAACCGGTAAGGCCGGTCAAAAGTGAGTGAGTGAATTCCGGCGCTGAAAGTTTCTGTTCGCGCCGCTACACTGAGAGGCTATGTTGCGACCGTTGATTTGCCTTCTTCTCCTTTGCGCCTTCGGCCCCCTCCCCGCCAAGGCCAAAAAGCCCAAACGCGCCAAGAACGTCATCCTCCTGCTGGCCGACGCGGGCGGCGTGGCCACCGTGCACGCGGCCAGTATCGTCGGCCACGGCGCTCCCCTCAAGCTGTTTATTCAGAGCTGGCCCCATGTCGCTTTGATGGATACCTCCACGGCCAATTCCTGGGTCAGCGACTCGGCGGCCGGCATGACAGCCATTGTGACCGGCCAGAAGACCCGCAACGGCGTGATCAGCCAGGGGGCGGACGCCGTGCCCGGCAAGCAGGATGGCACGGTGCTCAAAACCATCCTCGAATACGCCGAGGAACGGGGCCTGGCCACCGGCGTCCTGTCCGACGTCACCATCGCCGATGCCACGCCCGCAGCCTGCTATGGTCACGCCAACATCCGGCGAGAGCTGGGCAAGCTCTTTTTGCAGATTTTCAAGCCCCGCTTCGGCGACGGCGTCGATATCCTCTTTGGACCGGGCCGGCAGCGGATCTACGCAGCGGTGGAGAAAGAGGGGCAGAACCTGGACGAAGTCGCCCTCCGCCACAATCGCCCGATCCACCGCTCGCTCGAAGAGGTGCCGGCGGACGCCCGGCGCGCCCTGGCGGTCGTCGAGGGAACCATCGACCTTGCCGAGGCTGCGCGGATGGCGGTGCGCGCGCTCGCGCGCAATCCCAAGGGATTCTTTTTGATGATCGAGTCCGATGCTCACACCAATCATCCCCGCGCCGGGTTGGACCGGCTGGTCCGTTTCGACCACCTTATCCGCGAACTGGCCGGCATGGTGAACCTTCAGGAAACGCTGCTGCTGTTTACCGCAGACCATTCCTTCGACCTGCGCGTCGTGGGCGGCCGCCCCGAAGAGCCTTTGCTCAAGGGCTGGGAGGAGTGGGAGGCCAAGCAGGCCGGCCAACGGAGCGATGCCATCCGCCTCCCCTTTGTGCGCATCGACAACACCCACACCGGCGAGGAAGTGCCCGTCATGGCGACGGGCCCGGGCGCGGAACTGGTGCGGGGATACCTGCCCAACACCCGCATTTTTGAGATCCTGCTGGCCGCCTACGGTTGGCGCCCCTAGCCGCGCCGCGCTATTCGGCGCTCCGCCGCGCCGCCAGCGCGCGCAATTCCCGCGAGGCATACCGCGCGGCGTCCGGGTAGCGGAGCGAGATGTGATCGTACATTACCTCCCGCGCGCAGCGCGCCGTCCTGCCTTCGACAAACTCCAGCAGCGGCCGGTGCGAATCGAGAATCATTCGCATCTTCCTGCCTTCCGGCATCGTGAGGACTGCGAAGGCGAACAGCGGCGCGGTCAGGTTGGAGAGCATCTTCTCCAGATACTCGTTGCCCCCGGCGTTCCACAGCGTCCGGTGGAACTCCAGGTCGAGACGCGTGGCTTCTATTGCCTTCATGCCCCGGGTCCGCTCCATGCTGGTGGCGATCTGGTCGAGCCGCCGGATCAGCGCCGGCGTCATGCGTTCCCGCGCCAGCTCCAGCGCCTCCGCCTCGAGCACCAGCCGAAGGCTGGTGATCTTGTTGAGCTCCTCGGCCTGCAAACAAACCACGAACATGCCGCGGCGGGGCCGGTTGAGCACCAGACCTTGCTCCTCCAGTTGCTGAAGCGCTTCCCGGATGGGAGCCCGGCTGACGTGAAGCTGCCGGGCCAGCGCGCTTTCGTTCAACCGGTCACCAGGTTTGAGGTCTCCCGAAAGAATCGCGTTGGTCAGCAGTTCGCCAATATGTTCGCGGAGAGAGACCGTCTTGAAATTGGCGGCAAGGGTTTCCAGCGGCACGGAAAGCACTCCTACACCAAACCAAAAGGCGCGGACCGTCCCCGCTCAAGCGGGCGGCCCGCACCCGCGTCCCAGTTAGAACGCGTACCGCAGCACAAACTGCATGATGCGCGGAGGGCGAGTCGAGGAAATCACCCCGAACAACGCAGGCGCCTCCATGTTGGTATTCGCGCCGCCCCATTGGGTGTGATTGAACGCGTTGAACAGCTCCCACCGGAATTCCAGGTTATGGCCTTCCCGGATGCGGGTGTTCTTGAACAGTTGCAGGTCGAAATTGTTGATGCCGGCGCTGGTCAGGATGTTCCGGCCGGCGTTGCCGACGCGGCGGTCCGCCCCGCCCAGGGCCAGCAGTTGGAACGCATTCACGTCGTAGAAACGCGACAGCGTCCGCTCGCTCTTCGGCAAATTCCCGTTGCCGATGCGGTCCGGCCGGGCCGAGCACGCCGTGGCGCAAATGCCCACTCGCGCGAGGTTCATGGTCACGTTTTGTGGCAGGCCATTCTGGAAGAACGTAAGCCCGCGAATGCCCCAGCCGCTGACGATGCGGTCTGCCGCGCCCGATACGTCCCCGAAGAAGGCACGGCCTTTGCCGAGCGGGAACTGGTATTCGTACGCCGCCGACAGCCGCTGCCGGGCGTTGAAATCCGACGGACCGCGGCCCGACCGCCGGTTGAACGGATCGGTCCATTGCGGCGCCTGGTTGAGCGTGGAAGCGTTGTCAATCGACTTGCCAAAAGTGTAGGCCACCAGGTAGCTCATGCCCCGGTTCATCCGCTGTTCGAGTTTCACGCCCAAACCTTGGAAGCTGGACTGGCCCCAGTTGTCGAAGTTTTGAATGCGCGCGAAGTAGGGCCAGGGCAGCAATTGCTGCACCACGCCCGGTCCCGGAGCGCGGAAATTGATGTTGTCGAACACCAGCAGGTTTTGCCCCGTCGATCCCTGATACATCGTTTCCAGGACGAAGCTGCTCCCCATCTGATGCTGCACCGAGACGTTCCACTGATGAATGCGGCCATAAGGAAAGTTCCGCGAGATGAAGGGGAAGATGGTCAGGGGCGCCGTGCGCAGCGTATTCTCCGCCGCCGTGTTCCCTTCCGGGTTGTAGCCCAAGTCCGGCACCGTCGGATGCGCGGTCCAAATCGGCCGCAGGGTGTTGGGCGCAAAGTCGTTCGACGACGCCATCGACTGAATCTGCGGCGAATCGTAATAAATCCCGAAGCCGCCGCGGATCACCGTTTTCGAAAATAGCGAATAGGCGAAGCCGATTCGCGGCTGGAAATTGTTCCAGTCGGTGTCATAGGGCGCCACCTGCGGCACAAAGCGCACCGCGATTTCCGGGCGAATGTTGCGGTAAAACGCCTCGATCGCGGGCCGGTTGGTCGCCTGTTCCGATACCAGCATGGTGCTGGAGGCCACGTCCCAGCCAAGACCGGCCTTGTCTGTCTGAGCCAGCGCGCCCTCCGCCTCCCAGCGCAGGCCGAGGTTCAGCGTCAGGCGAGGCGTGATCTTCCAGTCGTCTTGAAAATAGAGCCCGCCATAATTGATCTTTGAGCCCCACAACGTGGCGCGCGCGGTCTTGCTGGCCGACGAGGCGAAACCGAGCAAAAAGTCCGCCAGATTGTCGGTCGTGTACCGGTTGGCGAACGAGGTGGATCCGTTTCCGCCGGTGTAGAACATGGCCGTACGGATTTGGCGCACGTCGAAACCGAATTTCACCGTATGCCGGCCGCGGTTCCAGATGGTGTTCTGCGTGATCTGGTACTGGTTCATCGTGCGATAATTCGGCGTCACCTCGCTGGGGAACAGGAATCCCGGTACGCTCACGCTGGGCGCGGCCCAGAACAGCGGATCGACCGCCGAAAGCGTGTTGGTGATCCCCGCCGGGGTGATGAAATCCTGCCGGAAAGAGTTCAGCGTCGCCAGAATATTGCGATACCGCGTGTAGCCGACGTTCAGTGAACTCACCAGCGTGGGCGAGAACACGTGGTTCCAGTTGACGCTGGCCGACTGGCCCCGCAGCCGGAAATCACGGCCGCCCGAGAGCGCGGGCGCGGGCAAGGTGGGGGGATTGCGCAGCTTTTCTTCATTGAACAGGTAGCGGCCATACAACGTGTCCTTCATGCCCGCGTTCCAATCTACGCGGCCCACGGCGTAGTCGCGGTTGATGCGGCCGGAGGGCACATCGTTGAAGATAAAGTTGCGCGCCGGATCTCCTGGGTTGTTCGGCAACGGCACCAAGTCCAGGATGCGCCGGGAAATCGGATCAAAGCGGGTCGTGGGAATCTGCCGGTTCGGAAAGGGAGCGCGGTTGTTCAGCGGGTCCACAATGGCCGCCGTGAATAGCCCGTTCCGCTCATCGGGCGTCGGCACCCGCCCCACCGGGGGATTGCCGGAGGCCGCTTCCCGGAACCCTTCGTAGTTGCCGAAGAAAAAGAGTTTGTCGCGCCGGACCGGCCCGCCCAGCGCCCCGCCAAATTGGTTGCGCTTGAGCGGATTGACTCGGGAAGAAAAGAACGGGCGCGCGTCGAACTTGTCGTTGCGCAGGAACTCGAACGCCGAACCGTGGTACTGGTTGGTGCCGCTCTTGGTGGCGACATTGATGATCACGCCGCCGCCGCGCCCGAACTCGGCCGGCGCCAGTCCCGTCTGCACCTTGAACTCGCTGATGGCCTCCACCGAGGCGCCCAGCGCCAGGCTATTGCGGCCGCTTTCGCGATTGTCCACCCCGTCAATCTGGTAATTGTTCTGCTCGGGACGCTGGCCGGCGGCCGCCGGCATCGCCGTGTCCCGGTTGATCTCGGTCGAGCGAAAGTCGTTGGTGGCGGGCGTCGCCATCGGCGCCAGGAACGCTAGTTGCATGAACTGCCGGGCGCTCAGCGGCATGCTGACGACCTGCTCGGTTTTGATGACTTCTCCGGCTTGCGACGATTCTGTTTCCAGCAGCGGCGCGCGGGTCTCCACGGTCACGGTTTCGGAAACCGAGCCCAGTTCCAACCGGAACTCCACGGAGCGAGTCTGGAGGATCTCGATTTGCACACTGGTTTGCTGCTGGGCCTTGAATCCCTCCTTCTCGGCTTTCACCGTGTAGGTCCCCGCCGGCAGCAGCGGAAAACGGTACAGGCCTTCTTCATTGGTCAACGTTTCGCGGGTCAGGCCGGTCTGTTCATTGCGAACGGTGACCCTTACCCCGGCGATCACGGCGTCGGACGGGTCCCGCACGGCGCCCACGATGGCGCCGGTCGTGTTTTGAGCGCTCAGCGTGCTGACGGCCAGCGCGGCGAGCAGGACCAAGGGCAGAATTCGAAGTTTCATGCGCACACTC
>Ga0272446_1003347_pt1 | contig 20340 bp, 16 predicted proteins | sample YNPCB0061_FD_194587 | JGI IMG/M metagenome (GOLD analysis project Ga0272446, IMG submission 194587) | Hot spring microbial mat communities from Yellowstone National Park, WY, United States - YNP-CB-006-1 | ecosystem: Environmental > Aquatic > Thermal springs > Hot (42-90C) > Sediment | place...
TGGTGCTCGATCCGTTTGTTGGCTCAGGTACGACAGCCGTTGCAGCGAAGAGGCTTGGCCGGCGTTACATTGGCATCGACATCGATGCAAGTTACTGCGCGTTAGCGCGCAATCGGTTAGCAACAATACACGCAGATTGTCGAGCCTTTGGGCTACCGGGCGCGCGAACACAATGAGCGATTCAACACCCAGCGCAGCGCGTTGGTGAACCGTTTGACTTTCGAGTTTTCACAGCAGTTTTGCGAACCGTCAGGGCAGATCGACTGGGTCAAACTGGTAGAATTCAACAGCAAGAACTTCGACCTGGACAGATTTCTGTGATTCAAATTTGTTAGCTGGTGGGCAAGCGTCGTTTGGGACGCACCGCAAACGTTGCCGCCAACCTTTTCACTCCTCCCCTCAACCCGCTATAATAACCCTTCATGAGTCGCAGACGACGGGGCTTTGACCCGATGCGCTTTGTGCGCACAACCGAGGGGCAGTTGGTGATCGGCTTTTTCGCCATCCTCTACGTCGTTGGCGGCGCGCTCATCTGGTATTACTATGGGCTGGGTGGGGCGATTGCTGGTTGGCTCTGCCTGACGGGTGGGGTGTGCTTTTTCGTGCTGCTTTATGGTCTGGTCTCGCTTGCCGGCTGGTGGGCGAATCGATGAGCCGATCTCCAGTTGATCACCTCGCCATTGCAATTGGCGTAGAGGGACGACTGGAGATTATTCGACAAGGGTAATGGTTGGTGCTATGGGACGCAAGATTCTCGTGGGTGTGGCGTGGCCGTATGTCAACGGCGAAAAACATATCGGGCAGATCGCTGGCGCGTATCTGCCGCCGGACATCTTTGCGCGCTTCCAGCGCATGATCGGCAACGACGTACTGATGGTGAGCGGCTCCGACACGCACGGCACGCCGATCATGCTCAAAGCCGACGCCGACGGCATTCCCTACGGCGAATTCATCGACAAATATCACGCGCTCTTTGTGGATGGCTGTCTGGCGATGGGGTTGACCTTCGACCTCTACACCCACACCGACACGGCCAATCATTGGGCAGTCACCCAACACATGTTCACGCGCCACTGGGAGACTGGCTTCGTCTATAAGGATGTGCAGCGCCAGTGGTACGACCCGGTCGCGAAGAAGTTTCTGGCCGACCGCTACGTCGAGGGCGAGTGTCCCTACTGTGGCTACGCCGATGCACGCGGCGATCAGTGCGATAACTGTGGTCGCATCTACGACGCGCTGGAGTTGAAAAACCCACGCTCCAAGATCAGCGGCACGACGACGCTGGAAATCCGCGAGACCGAACACTTCTTCCTCGACATGGCGAAAATGAACCAGCCACTGCTCGAATGGATTTCGCACGGGAAGGAGCATTGGCGCCCGAATGTGCTCAACTTCACACGCGGCCAGCTCGAATTGCGCGAACTGCGCGGGCGCGCCATCACGCGCGACCTGGATTGGGGCGTCACCATCCCCATCGGCGACTACCCGGACAAGCGTATTTACGTCTGGTACGATGCCGTGATCGGCTATCTGAGCGCCGCCATTGAGTGGGCGAAGCTACACGGCGACCCTGAAGCATGGCGCCAGTGGTGGGACGCCGACGTCAATCCCGATGCGCGTCTCTACAACTTCATCGGCAAAGACAATATCCCCTTTCACACAATCATCTGGCCGGGCATGTTGATCGGTTACAATGCCGGCCCGACACACCTGAATCTGCCCTACGATGTACCTGCCAACGAGTATCTGAATCTACATGGCGGCAAGTTCAGCACCAGTCGCGGCAACGTCATCGGCTGGAACACGGTGCTGGCGCAGTTCCAGCCTGACGCATGGCGCTACGTGCTGACAGCCATGGCGCCTGAAACCGCCGACGTGGAGTTCACCTGGCAGGACTTCATGGATCGCGTCAACAACGAATTGGTCGCCAATTGGGGCAACCTGGTCAACCGGATGCTTGGCTTTGCCTACAAGCGTTTCGAGGGCAAGACGCCGACGCCTGCGGGCCTGACACCCGATGACGAAGCCTTCCTGGCCGAGATCAAGGCGGGCTTCGACAGTGTCGGCGCGCTCTACCAGGCGGTCAAGTTGAAGGCGGCGCTGCAAGAGGCGCGGCGGCTCAGCCAGCGCGTGAACCAATACCTCAACGACCATGCGCCATGGAAGATCATCGGCGAGAATCCACAGCGGGCGGCCACTGTCGTCTACGCGGCGCTCCAGGCGATCGACTGGCTCAAAGTGATCTGGGCGCCAATCTTGCCGCACGCCAGTGAAGCCTTGCAAACTATGCTTGGCTACGATCAGCCGCTCTTTGGTCGTCAGTACACCGAAGTCGTCGAAGACGCACGCGGCCGTCATCTCGTGTTGCGCTACGATCACCGCGGCGCCAGTGGCGTGTGGCGAGCGGGCGTCCTGCCGCCCGGTCAGCCGCTGCGCCAGCCACAGCCGCTCTTTGTGAAGCTAGACGAGGCAGTCATGGCCGAGAAGTTAGGATAGCTGGATGGAGACTATAGCCTCGAGCTATCACCCCATCTCTGCCAGTCTTGACCATTATTATCTGCATCGACCGCGGCTGGCATTGGCGCTGATCCTCATCGGCTACGTGATGGCAGCGACGCTGTACGCTGCCATCACGCCCGCCTGGCAAAACCCCGATGAGCCGGCGCATTACAACAACATCGCCCATATTGCCACCGGCAACGGGCTGCCAGTGCTGCGGGAGGGCGACTACGACCAGGAATACCTCAGTGCGCTGGTGAGTGGCGGCTTCCCTCCCCATCTCCCCATCGATGTGCTGCGCTACGAAGCCTATCAACCGCCTCTCTACTACATTGCGGCGACGCCGGCCTTTTGGTTAGGCAACGGCGGCTTGCTGTTCGTGCGCCTTTTCAACGTACTCTTGGGTGCAGTGAGCCTGCTGCTCCTCTACGCCTGTATGGAGACTGTCTTTCCAACGAAGCCGTTGCTCACAGTCGGCGCCACTGCGTTCACTGGCTTCCTGCCGATGCACGTTGCGATGAGCGCCGCTGTCAACAACGATGGCCTGGCGGAGCTGCTGATCCTGGCAACGATGCTATCCCTGCTGCGTTGGATGAAACGCCGCTTCTATCGCCCCATCGCCGCGCCTGCGCCTGAGGCCAACAGCTTCGAACCGCGCGCCTTGCTCCTGGTTGGCGTGCTGTTGGGGCTGAGCATGGCGACGAAGATTTACGGCTACGCGATGACGCCGTTGGTGGCGGGCGCTGTGTTGCTGACCGTCTGGTTCGCGCCAACTGCGCAACTTGACCAGCGCGTGGCGCGCCCATCGCGTCAAAACTTGTGGCGCAGTCTTGGCGCCTTGCTGTGGGTGCTGGCGCCGGCGCTGCTGCTGGTGCTTCCACTCTGGCTGCGCAACCTGCAACTCTACGGCGCCGGGGACTTGCTGGGGCTGCAAATGCATGATCGGCTGGTGGCAGGGCAGCCGACTACAGCGGCATGGATCGCGCGCGAGGGCTTCATCCCTTATCTGGAGCGGGCGCTGGACTTCACCTTTCGCAGCTTTTGGGGCGTCTTTGGCTGGCTAGGCGTCTTCATGGAGCCGCGCATCTACACGTTGTTGCTGGCTTTCACCGGCATGTTGTTGTTGGGGCTGCTCTGGGCGCTGGTGCGGTTCATCTGTGGCCGTCCAGAAGCGGATATGGATCGCTACCAGTTTTGGGTGCTTGGCCTGTTTGGGGCGATGGTGGTGGCGGTGCTGGCAAGTTTCGTCTGGTACAACCTCAAGTTCGTGCAGCACCAGGGGCGCTATCTCTTCTGGGGGCTCTTGCCGATCAGCGCGTTCATGGCGCTGGCGTGGCGCGAACTGATGCAGCCGTTGCAGGGCAAGCTCACCGGGCTGATGGCAGTGGTGCTGGCGGCTGCGCTGGCTGTCGCCGACTTGCGCACCGACATCATGGATCGCCGGGCCATTGTGGCGATCGGTTTGTCCGGTTTGCTGCTCATACTGCAACCTCTCTTGCTTATTGGGGCGGTAGATGCTATTGTAATTGGCGCTCCGTCCTGGTTGCAACAGGTGTTAATAAACCGGCGGCTGCAACCGTTCTTGCGCGTGCTGCGCGTGGTCGTGTGGGCTTTGCCGTTCTTCGTGCTCTTTATGCTGAATATGGCGATCCCGTCCTGGTACATCGTGCCGCAGCTTGGCGGCTGAGCGCGCAGCTACACCCTGCTTTCGCAAATGGAGAGAAGATGCAGACGACACTCTATCCACCGCGTCGCCCGGAAACGCTGCACCGCACAACATTCGATCTGCTGGCGCTCTTCGCCCTGCTACTCTTGTTGGGTGCACTGCTTGCGGCGGCAGGCTGGGGCTTCTGGCACACAGGGCGCATCTACACCGGCGTCAGCGTCGGCGGCGTGCCACTGGGCGGCTTGACGCGCGCCGAAGCGCTCAAGCGGCTCAACACAACTCTCTACCAGTATCCGCTGCCGCCGGTGACATTAGTGCACGATCAACAACGGTGGCCACTGGAGACAGCGCAAGTGCGCGCCAGCGCCGATCTGATAGGCGCAGTGAATCGTGCCTATCTGTTTGGCCGCAGCGGAGCGCTGCTGCAGGACGTAACGGCTCAACTGCGCGCGACGCTGCGCCAGGAGGAGATCGCCCCTCCCGTAGCTGTCGATGTGGCAGCTTTGCGGGCAGCGGTGGCCGCCATTGCGGCGACGGTCGATCGGCCCGGTATGGCAGCGCGCACGCTTGGCGATGTCGCCATCGCCGCACAGCCCGGCGTTGTGGTCGATGTAGACGCCACTGTGCAGGGCGTGTTGGCTGCACTGCAAGGGGCAAGCATTCATACAGTTGTGGAGGCGCCACTGGTCGTCAACCCTGTTGCCCCGCCGCAAGCGTCGCTGGCTGCGCCTGCACTGCCAGCCGCCAGCACCGACTTTGCACCGTTGCTGCTGCGCGCAGACGCTACAGGCGGCGACTTCGCACTGGCGCCCGCCGATCTGCGCGAACTTGCGCGCTCTACGACGCCGTTGGCGCTGGACGAAGCAAAAGTCCGCGCCTACCTGGAAACGCTCGCTGCGCAGCTCGACCAACGCCCACGCGACGCTCGCCTGCGCTTCAACCCTGACACCGGCGCGGTCACTGTGCTGACGCCAAGTTTTGCCGGGCGCGCGCTGGATGTGGAAGCAAGCCTGGCCGCGATCCAGGCGGCGGTTGCCAGCGGCGCGCCGGAGGCGCAGTTGGTCATCAACAGCGTGCCGCCAGCCGTGGACATGAACCGGATCGCCGAAATGGGCATCCGTGAGCTGGTCTCCAGCGGTGCAACCTATTTTGCCGGCAGCAGCGCCAGCCGCGTGCGCAACATCGAGGTGGCGGCGGCGCAGTTCGAGGGCGTGGTAATCCCGCCCGGCGGCATCTTCAGCTTCAACGAAATCGTGCGCGATGTGAGTTCGGCGAATGGCTTCGAGGATTCGCTCGTGATCTGGGGCGACCGCACCGCAGTAGGTGTGGGCGGTGGCGTCTGCCAGGTAAGCACGACGGTTTTTCGTGCGGCGTACGAGGGTGGCTTTCCGCTGGTGGAGCGCTACAATCACGGATATGTCGTGGATTGGTACGGCGAGCCGGGGATGGATGCGACCATCTTTACGCCGAAAGTCGATTTCCGCTTCCGCAACGACACCGACGCGTACCTGCTGATCGACCCGGTTGTAGACAGCGTCAACGGCGTCGTCATCTTCAACTTTTACGGCACGCGCCCCGATCGCACGGTGACCGTGAGCAAGCCGGAGATCACCGATGTTATCAAGCCGGACCCGCCGGTCTACACGGTGGACGAAAGCCTGGCGACCGGTCAAATCAAACAGGTGGAGTGGGAGAAAGATGGCATGTCGGTGACAGTCACGCGCACGATCGTGGAAAATGGCACAACGCGCACCGACACGCTCAAGAGCCTTTACCAACCGTGGCGGGCGGTTTACCTGGTGGGGCCGGGGACGCCGGTCCCGACGCCAGAGGCAGAGATTGGCGAATAGAGACGGGGAGATCAGGCGGTGTGCGCGGCATTGCCCCCGGCGCGGGCGCTCAGCGATTCATCTCAGTCACAACGCGGCGCACCACTGCATCCAGCAACTCTGGATCGATCCAGCGTCCTCCCAGTTGCGCCAGCACCGCCGCCTTGACGCGATGAATCAACACTTCGTTGGGCGCCTCTGCCGGATGTGCGTTGGGCTTGACCCGTTCCAACCGCATGCCTAGCTTGAGCGCCCGCTCGCGCGCCAGGTCAGTGAACACCACATCGTCGTGAATTTCGATGCTCGTCACGCCGCGTGCATGCAAGTCTTCGATATCGCGTTCGGTGTAAAAAATCTTTGCCATAAACGTGGGTGCATCGTATGAACGATCAGAATAGCGGCGTCCATCATTGTACCCTAAAGCTGTTGGGGAAGTAAACCCGGAATAGGGGGTAGGATGCGTCCCAGTGTGCAACGTCTCCTCGCTTTGCTGCGCCAACGCTGTCCGGTCTGTTTGCGCGGGCAGGTTTTCACCTCGCTCTTTGGGATGCACACGCACTGCCCTGTGTGCGGCGTCAAGTTCGAGCGGGAGACCGGCTATTTTCTCAATGCGATGTTTGTTGGCTATGCCGCTGGCTTTCTGATCCTGGCGCCGTCGGCGGTGCTGCTGGCGTGGATGAACGTGTCGATTCTGCTCTTTACGCTCGTCATCATCGCTGAAACTGCACTGCTGACGCCGCTGATCTTTCGCTACGCCCGCCTGGTTTGGATGCACGCTGACCAGGTGCTGGATCCGCGACAGCCAGATTCTAGGGAAGATTGAGAGGCTGGGAGATTGGCGCCTCCCGTTCTCGGCTTCGCCCCTCGCCCCTCCTGACCTGCCCCTCGCCCCTCCCTCATTTTTTGACAAATCCAAACTGCCCTGCTATGCTTGCGCCTCACAATTGAATAGCAACACTCTTATCCAGAGAGGTGGAGGGACCGGCCCTGTGAAACCTCGGCAACCCGATGAACGCCCCGCAGTGCTGCGGACGGTCAAGTAGGGTGCCAAATCCGGCAGACGTGTTCTGGAAGATGAGAGGAAGCTGTGTGCGCTCCTGCTCATCCCCACTCGTTGGGGATTTTTCTTGCCCGGCAACAGGGCAGAGGGCGCTGTACATCCCGACCTCTCACCGACCAGACGAGAGGTTTTTTATTCTCAACGAGAAAGCAGACAGGAAAGAGCGACTCATGACCAGCGAACGACAATTTGGCTTCAACACGCGTCAGCTTCACGCCGGCCAGACGCCGGACCCAACAACGGGCAGCCGCGCCGTGCCGATCTATCAGACAACGAGCTACCAGTTCCGCAACACGGAACATGCCGCCAACCTCTTCGCCCTGAAGGAGTTGGGCAACATCTACACACGCATCATGAATCCCACGACCGATGTGCTGGAGCAGCGCATCGCCAGCCTCGAAGGCGGCGTTGCGGCGCTGGCGGCCAGTTCCGGGCACGCCGCACAGACGATGGCGATCCTGACCTTGTGCGGCGCAGGCGACCACATCGTCTCGAGCAGCCGGCTCTATGGCGGCACCTACAACCAGTTCAACTACACCTTCCCGCGCATCGGCATCGACGTGACTTTCGTCGATCCCAGCGATCCCAGCAACTTCGAGAAGGCGATCCGCCCGAACACCAGGATTCTCTACGGTGAAACATTGGGCAACCCGGACATCAAGGTCTTCCCCTTCGACGAAGTGGCGGCAATCGGCAAGGCGTACAACATTCCGCTCATGATCGACAACACCTTTGCCACGCCCTACCTGTGTCGCCCCTTCGAGCACGGCGCCAACATCATCACCCACAGCACGACCAAGTTCCTGGCAGGGCACGGCCAGGCCATCGGCGGCGCCATCGTCGACGGCGGCAACTTCGACTGGACGAGTGGGCGCTTTGACAACTTCACTACGCCCGACCCCAGTTATCATGGCCTGAAGTACGCCGATCTGGTTGGCGTCGGTCTGCCACCCTTCGCAATCAAGGCGCGCGTGCAAATTCTGCGCGATATCGGCGCGTCGCAGGCGCCCTTCAACAGTTGGAACACGCTGACCGGCATCGAGACGCTCAGCCTGCGCATGGAGCGCCATTGCCGCAACGCTCAGGCCGTAGCCGAATTCCTGGAGGGACACAAGTCTGTCAAGTGGGTCTCCTATCCGGGCCTCAAAAACCATCCCGATCACGAACTCGCCAAAAAGTACCTGCCCAAAGGCGTCGGCGCGATCCTGGGCTTTGGCATCGAGGGCGGTGCGGCGGCCGGACAGAAATTCATCGACAACCTCAAGCTCTTCAGCCACCTGGCCAATGTTGGCGACGCCAAGAGCCTGGCGATCCACCCGGCGACGACGACGCACAGCCAGTTGACGCCTGAGGAGATGGCGACTGCGGGCGTCTCACCGGATTTCATCCGCCTGAGCGTCGGCTTGGAAGACATCGAAGATATCCTGTGGGACCTGGATCAGGCGTTGGCAGCGGCGAAGCAAACCAACTAACGCCACCTGTGCGGCGCCTTGCTGCAAATGTACGACTTGCGGCAAGGCGCCGTTGTTTGTGGCGTCAGCCTGTTCTCCCAATAGGGACGAAGGACGAATTGCAAGGGGCGACGCCGGCTCGCTATTTTCATCGTTTGTGGCGCCGACAAGGCATGCCGCCTATTCAGGAATGGGCGGCAGTTCGTCATCGTAGAGCCAGGCGCTGAGGAATTCGGTCAAGTCTTGGCCGCTCACTGCGTTGGCTGTGGCAATGAAATCCGCCGTGGTGACGACGTCATCCTTGAAGCGAGCGTAGTAGGTGCGCAGAAACTCACGGAAACGCGCATCGCCGATTTCGAGGCGCAGGGCATGGAGCACCCAGGCGCCACGCTCATAGACCGCTTCTGAGAAAAGATCGGCTTCGGTGACGCTGCCCGGCGCTTCAACCTGGAATGCCTTGAGCCCCGCATAGTATTGACGCATCCCGTTATCCATGAAATCTCGCCCCAGTTTGCCCTCTGTCCACATTCGTTGGAGATAGGTGGCGAAACCCTCGTTGAGCCAGGTCTGATCCCAGGCGGCAAGCGTCACGGTGTTGCCAAACCACTGATGCGCCAGCTCGTGAGCATTGACGCCCTCCATCGCCATTTCGGGGCCAAAGACCGAGAGCGTCTGCGTCTCCAGCGCAAAACCGAGCGGGAAGGGCAGCATGACGACACCGTACTCTGCAAAGGGATAAGGCGCGATCAGGTCACTGTAAAAGGCCACCATTTCATCCGTATTGGCGAAGACTTTGGTGAGTGTCTCGACCTCATCAGGCGGGAAGTAGTGACGGATCAGCACGCCGTTTGGCCCTGGCTCCTCGACGCGCACAAAGTCGCCGATCACCAGCGTCGCGAGATAGCTCGCCATCGGCTGCGCCATCTCCCAAACGTAGGTGCGCTGATCGCCCAGGTCGATCTCCTCGACCAACACGCCGTTGGCGGCGACGACGTCAGGCTCATCCACAGTGATGCGCAGCGTGTAGGTCGCCTTGTCGGTCGGATGGTTGTTGACCGGATACCAGGTCATGGCGCCGCCCGGTTCGCTCACCACAAAGATGGTGGCATCCTGGTGATTCCAGCCCTGGTTGATGAAGGCCAGGTCGGGATCAGCCAGCGGCGTCGGTTCGCCGGCATAGGCCACTGTCGTCGTGAAGATTGCCCCCAGGGCGATAGGCAAAGTCGGCGTGATGGTTAGCTCTTGGCCGTGACGGGTGAAGAGCGCAGGGGCGTTGTCAACAGTGACGGCGCCGACTTCCAGGCCAAGCAGGTCAAGGTTGAAGGCTGCCAGCGGTTGCGTCGCTGATGACCGCAACGTTGCTGTGCCCTTGAGCAGGTTGCGCGCCACGTCCACCGTCAGGTCGAGCGTATAGTGCTGCACATCGTAACCGCCGTTGCCGAGCGAGGGAAAGATCGGGTCGCCCACGCCGGGCGCGCCCGCCGTCGCCGCGGGGGCAGGAATCGGCCGACACGCCGTCAACATGAGCGTCAGCCAGATGAGAAGGATGGTGGTGCGCATGGTTGTCACCTGCTACGCGTCAAGAATCCAGCGTTGCATCGCCACTGCCGCACCTTCTTCGTCGATGGTCGGTGCAATCCAGTCGGCCACAGCCTTAACGTGCTCGCCGGCGTTGCCCATCGCCACGCCCAGCCCCGCGGCTTCCAACATGGGGATGTCGTTGTCGCTGTCGCCGATCGCCATCACGCGGCGGATATCGATGCCTAGCAGGTCGCAGAGACGCCGCAAGCCGCTGCCTTTGTCGACGCCCGGCGCGGTCGTTTCCACCAGCCATTCGTGCGTGCGGGTGATGCTGAGCGGAGGCGCAAAGCGACGTTGATACTCAGGGAGCAGATCAATGTCGCCAGGAATGCCATGGTTAAAGGCGATCACCTTGATGGGTGGGTGCGCGTCGCGCGCAGCCAGCAAGGGTGAGAAGGTCTCGACTTGCACGCCAGGCGCGCCGAGCAGGTGATGAAGGAGTTCCTCTTCCGCCGGCGTCGCGCCCAGCGAATTACGGAAAACCTGGGTGTGGCCGTCGGCATCGTTGAAGTAGAAAGCTGTCGGATAGCGGTGCGCATCGACGAACGCCGCGATCGCGCGCGCTTTGTCGAGGGGGAGGGCAACTTCCGCCAGCACACGACCGGTGATCGGATCGCCGATCACGGCGCCCTGCGTGGTAAGGACAGGATGCGTCAACTCCAGGTTGCCATGCAAACTACACCGAATGTAGTCCAGCGTGCGCCCGGTGCCGATGGTGACGATGACGCCAGCCGCCTGCACAGCGGCGATGGTGTCATGGACAGCCTGACTGATGGGCAGACGCTGATAGGCGTTGATAATGGTGCCGTCAAGGTCGAGGATGACGAGATCGAAACGACGCATAGAACCTGCTTGCCGTGAAGATGGGCTTATAGCTGAAAAGTGACCACGCGGTCGTGCCCCTGGTAGTCGCGATGGAGCTCGACTTGCGTTGCCTGAGGCAAGATCGTCTCCACCAGGCCGATGACCGCCGCACCTTGATTGTAGCCAATCTCCAGAGCGACAAAGGCATCGGGCGTCACGTGGCCGGGCAACTGCCGCAGCAGCCGGGTGATCAGATCGAGACCGAGCGGCCCGCCCACCAATGCCTCCACCGGCTCGTAGTTGCGCACATCTGGCTCCAGCGTGGCGTAATCGTCACTGGTGACATAGGGCAGGTTGGCGACCACGATGTCCGCGCGCGTCGGCAATTTTGCCAGCAGATCGCTGCGCACCAGCGTGACGCGTTCGTCCATCGCGCACCGTGCGACATTGCGCTGCGCCACGCTTAGGGCGTCGGCGCTGATGTCGAGCGCGTAGACGTGCGTATTGGGGGCGTTGGTCGCCACCGCCAGTGCAATCGCGCCGCTGCCGGCGCCCACATCTGCCACGACCAGCCGCGACTCGTTACGTATGGCGACCTCGGCCAGCACCTGATCGACGAGCATCTCGGTTTCCGGGCGCGGAATGAGAACGTGCGGGTCAACGTAAAGATCGATGCCGTAAAACTCTTTGTGGTTGACGAGGTAGGCGACGGGTTCATGCGCCACGCGCCGTACAACCAGATCCATGAACTGCTCGGCCTGCTCATGCGTCAGGACATGTTCGTAGTGGGCAAAGAGCCAGCTACGGTCAACGCCCAGCACGTGCGCCAGCAACACCTGGGCGTCGAGGCGAGCGGTCGTGATCCGCGCCTCTTCCAGGCGTTGAGTGGCAGCGTTGACAGCAGGGCCGACTTCGGTGTCTGGGGAAAGTTTCCAGACGACTTGCTGCCAGAGCGTTGGATCATTGCTCGCTGCCAGCATGTGTCCGTTGCGATGCGAGCTGAGGTGTGAGCCCTGGCGCGGCAGGTCTACATTCGGGCCGGTCGCAGCTCGCCGTTGAGCGCGGGAGTTCCGGCGTTCGCCCTTCCATGGCCGAACATCCAACTGTAAGATCGCCAATTGTCTCCTCCTGGGAATCGATGGAAAGTTGCATCATTGCATTGCTTCGGCAGTGTCAAGATGCGTGCGGCATCTTGATTCGGATAGTGCGCCTTTGATTGTAGCAGAATTCAACGGCGCAGCAACTGACTTTGTGCTGACCATTGGGGGGCGCAAGCAAGACCGCTGCGGCACTGGAACGTTACGCCTGCCCCACGTCTGGCTGCGGCGCAGCCTACGCCAGCTCGGCGCTCATGGCCTCCAACCGCTGCGCCTGGTCATGCGCCGCCAGCTCTTCGATGAACTCATCGAGCGCGCCGTTGAGCACGCTGTCGAGCTGGTAGACAGTCAGACCAATGCGGTGGTCGGTGACGCGACTTTGCGGAAAGTTATAGGTGCGAATCTTCTCGCTGCGGTCGCCGGAGCCAATCTGGCTGCGCCGCGCTGCGCCCAACGCCTCGGCGCGCTTTTGCTCTTCGATTTCATAGAGCCGCGAACGCAAGATGCGCATGGCCTTGAGCTTGTTCTGCAACTGGCTCTTCTCATCCTGGCACGAGATCACGATGCCGGTCGGCAGGTGTGTCAACCGCACAGCGGAATCGGTCGTGTTGACGCTCTGCCCACCTGGCCCACTGCTGCGGAAGATATCAATGCGGATATCGTTGTCGTTGACGACGACGTCGATCTCGTCGGCTTCGGGCAAGACGGCGACCGTGGCAGCGCTGGTGTGGATGCGCCCGGCGCTCTCTGTCACTGGCACGCGCTGCACACGATGCACGCCCGATTCGTACTTCAGCTTGCTGTAAGCGCCTTTACCCTTGATCGCAAAGACGACTTCCTTGAGACCGCCTAATCCTGTTTCGCTCAGGCTCAATTCTTCCACCTTGTAGCGATGCGCCTCCGCCCACCGGACGTACATGCGATATAGCTCGGCGGCGAACAGACCGGCTTCCTCGCCACCAGTGCCGGCGCGGATTTCAACGATGACGTTTTTGTCGTCGCGGGGGTCCTTGGGCAGCAGCAGTGACTTCATCTGCTTCTCCAGGGACTCGAGTTCAGCCGTCAGGCTTTCGATTTCGAGTTCGGCCAGTTCACGCAGTTCCTCATCAGCCTCTTCGAGCAAAGCCTGGTTCTCTTGTAGTTGCGTCGTTGCAACCTCATAACGCCGGTACGTCTGCGCCAGTTCCTCGATCTCCTGGCGCTCGCGATCAATTTCGCTGAGGCGCGCAAAATCTGCGGCGACTGTCGGGTCGGCCATCAGTTGGGTCAATTCATCGTAGCGGTCAGCGATTTTGGCGACCCGGTCAAGAATTGTCGGCATACATTCCACACCTTTGTGCGCTACTGTATTCACAGCGCGATTCGGAAACCCCGTTTAGTCCGTAAAGCCCCAGTCCGTAAAGCCCCAGTCCGTAAAGCCCCAGTCCGTAAAGTCTCAGTCTGTAAAGATAGGCAAATGGCCCAGGGCAATGATGCCATCCCAATCTTCCGGTTTGCCTTCGGTGAAAACGGCCATCTCTCCCACCACGGTGGCATCGGCGAGGGCCATCAACTGCCGCAGCCCACGGATGGTGCTGCCAGTGCTGATCACGTCGTCCACCAGGACAACCTGCTTGTTGCGCACCAGATGCACATCTTTGCCGTCCACGAAGAGGGTCTGCGGCGCACCGGTGGTGATGCTGAGCACTTCCGTTTCAAGACAGTTCACCATGTAGGGCTTGCGCACCTTGCGCACGACGACATAGGGCAAACCACTGGCGACCGACAGCGAGTGCGCCAACGGCACGGCCTTGACTTCGGGCACGACCAACACCTCAGCGTTTGTCGGCAGCCGCACCGACAACATCGCTGCAGCCGTCTCAACGACTTCGGTGTCGCCGAGCATATTGAAGATCGCAATCTTGACGCCTGGCGCCACCTCAAACAGCGGCAGTTTGCGCACAACGCTGCCCAGTTGCACCGTGAACACGCGCCCGTCGTAACTCATACGTCTCCCCCTTCGTTTTCCTTGCCGGTTGGGCTTTGCCACGCGTGCACCTGGCTTTCGCCGGGTGACGCGCCACACCTGAGTATAGCACAGCGCCGCAGTCGACCTCGAATTCGGGAATCGATATTTCCTCTTGAACTGTGCTTGACAGGCGCGCATGTCCCTCCTATACTCGCAGTAATAAAGTTTGGGCTTACGCAGATTCTAGTGTGTCACCTTCCTGGAAGCTGGTGTGTCACCTTCCTGGAAGCTCTCAGCTTCCAGGAAGGTTGCTGAGCTAAATGCGTAAATCTTAAAAGTAACCTGGCAGGCTAACTGGCGATAATGCGTTCTGACGCAAGGTGGGGGGCAACCACCGGGGAAGCCTGCTGCGATCGCTGTCAATCGTTCGCCTGGGTCGGGCAGCCAGACACGTCCTGTCTGGCTGCCCGTTGCTTTTTTCGGGCATATCTTGCATTGGAGTAAGGAGCACGCATCATGGCCTCGTTCCGGGCATTGCTTTCGGTATCGGACAAGCGCGGGCTGGAGCACTTTGCCGCGCAACTGGTGGCAGCCGGCGGTGAGTTGATCGCCAGCGGCGGCACCGCACGTAAATTAGAAGCCGCCGGGATTCCAGTGCTGCAGGTGGAAGCAGTCACCGGCTTCCCCGAAATTTTGGGCGGGCGCGTCAAGACACTGCACCCCGCGATCCACGGCGGCATCCTGGCGCGACGCACGCCGCAGCATCAAGAAGAGCTGGCGCAGCATGGGATCGGCGCCATCGATCTGGTGGTTGTCAACCTCTACCCCTTCCAGGCGACTGTCGCCCAGCCGAATGTTTCCGTGGCGACGGCAATTGAAGAGATCGACATCGGCGGCGTGGCGCTGCTGCGGGCTGCGGCGAAGAACCACGAGTCGGTCACCGTTGTTTGCGATCCGGAGGATTACGCCACGGTGGCTGAAGCATTTGCGGCTGGCGGCACCGGCGCTCATCTGCGCCGTCGGCTGGCGCTGAAAGCCTTCCGCCACACCGCCGAATACGATACAGCCATCGCCGCCTACCTGGCCGAACAACTGGGCGACGCTACGCCAGGCGCCGATGAAGACGCCTCTGCCCTTCCGTCGGAGTTGCATCTAGACCTGACGCTGTTTCAACGCAACCGCTACGGCGAGAATCCGCATCAGGCCGGTGGGCTGTACGCCTACGCCGGTGAGCAGCCCGCCTTCGAGGTGCTGCACGGTAAGGAGATGAGCTACAACAACTGGCTCGACCTGGATGGCGCCTGGACGGCGGCGCAGGACTTTGCTGCACCCACCGTCGCCATCATCAAGCACGGCAACCCGTGTGGGCTGGCGAGCGCCGAGACGCTGGCCGAAGCCTATCAGAAAGCCTATGCCTGCGACCCGGTGAGCGCCTTCGGCGGCATCCTGGCCGTCAACCGTCCGCTCGACCTGGCGACCGCGCAGCAAGCCGCCGAACTCTTCCTGGAGGTGGTGGCGGCGCCTGCCTATGAACCGGAGGCGCTGGCGCTGCTGCAGCGCAAGAAAAATGTGCGCATCCTGGTGCACAACGGCGTTTCGACGCGGCCGCTCAGTCTGCGCAGCATCGTCGGCGGAGTGTTGGTGCAGGAACTGGATCGCAGCGAGGCGGATATGCAGGTGAGCGCCTGGCGCGTCGTCAGCCAGCGCCAGCCCACCCCTGACCAGTTGCTCGACCTGGCGTTTGCCTGGCGCGCGGCGCGGCATGTGAAAAGCAACGCCATCGTCTACGTCAAAGATCAAGCCACCGTCGGCGTCGGCGCCGGCCAGATGAGCCGCGTCGACTCGGTGATGATGGCAGGGCACAAGGCTGGCGACCGCAGCCGGGGCGCAGTCATGGCAAGCGATGCGTTCTTTCCCTTCGCCGATGGCATCGAGGCCGCCGCCAAGCACGGCATTACAGCGGTAGTGCAGCCCGGCGGTTCGGTGCGAGACGAAGAAGTCATCGCCGCCGTCGATCGTTTAGGGTTGGTGATGTGCTTCACGGGAGCGCGCCACTTCCGGCACTAAACGCCTGACGTTCCGCGGCCGGGTCAGCACCGTTCTCGTCGATGCACATGCCTTGCCCCCTTCCCGGAAGGTTGGCAGGGGCCAATTCATGTTGGGGGTGAAGTCACGCGTCTGCCCCCAACATGAATTGCACTGTAGGCTGGATAAATTTCGTGACGATTGGCGCGTGTTGGAGTATAGTTAATGGTGCAGGCTGGAAATCTCCCAGATGCACCGCTGTGTCAACACCCAGTCTTTGAGGAGGTGCTCATGAAGATCGTCATGGATCGCGGTTATTGCGATGCTGCGCTCTCATTTTGTGCGCGCTGCTCAGCAGCTTTTTTCCAGAAACCGATGGGGACGGATCGCCCGTGCATCGTCGAAATCGTAGATGACGGCAACGATAACCTCATTCACTTCGAGGTGCGCACGGATGGCCGGACGCTGGAATTTGACCTGACCAAAGACCTGCAGGAAGGGTTGGCGGCGGAAGGCTGGGAGTTTCTAGCCAACTTTGACCCGGCGCTATTCCGGCATGGCGCCGCCGATCGCTGGCGCGCGCTCAGTCGTCTGCCCGCTTCTCACAGCGAACACTAGTACACGTGGGCGTAAATACGCCGCATGTTGCGTGTTCCGTGTTCCGTCTCGTTACGCAGCACGCAGCACGCAACATGCGGCACGCAACCGCTGGCCTATTTGCGCCTACGAGCGCCAGGCGTAGTGGATGCCTGTTCGCCGTCTCCCGACGCATCGACAGGAATATATCGTCGGGAACACTGTAGGTAGAAATACCGCCAGGGTGGCAAGTCGTCGCTGTTTTTGGCGCCAAACACGCCGCAGTAGTTGGCAAAGCATCTTTGCGCCGTTCCACTTTGACACACGTGACTTCAGCGCGTTCCGGTCTCGACCAATTCCTCGACTATCTCCAGGCAAACGCACGTCTGGCGCCGATGGGATGGGCTGGCTCTGTTTGGTTCATCCTGCACATCGCCGAGGAGTGCGCTGGCATTCGGCTGCAGGATATCGGCGCACCGTTGCGCTTTCTGCGCCAGATGGCGAGCGCACCGCCGCGCCAGTTCGGCGTGAGTGGCTTCTCACCCGCCATCGTCGATGACAATCACCCTGTGCGGCACTACATCGCCTTTGTCTTCGTTGGCTTCTGGCTGCCGACCTGGCTGGCCGTGCTGATGCTGTACGCCTGGGAAATTGCAGGCTTCGTGCGCTATGGCGGCGTCTGGAGTCCCAAAGACCTAGTCAGTGGGCGCCTCGGCATCGCGCATGGTCGCTGGCTGCGCCAGAGCGGCCCAACCGTGCTCCCTGCCCTGGCGGCCTCGGCGCTGTCTTCAAATTCGAAGCAGGATTAATCTGACAAAATCCCCCTTCATTCTACGTCAACACACTGAAGAATATGCTGTTTTTTTGTGGTAAGATGCATCGAACCCATTTGGGGGTGCGACTGTCGATGCATGGCTTTTTTCACGGCGCCGAGAACCTGCTTTGTCATGAGACGTCTTATTCGCAAGTTATCATCCCCCCAACAGGGCGTTCGAGGCGCCGCCAACCGCACTGCGTATTGGCTCCATCTCTTTTTGGCGCTGGTGATTGCGGCGCTGGCATTGATGGCGCTCTCCATCCCCTTTAGTTCATCCTCGCCGGAAGGTGCGCGCACCCTCATCATTCTCGACCTCATCGGATTGATGTTGTGCGCCGGCCTTTTCTTTTTGGCGCGCACAGGACGCGTTCGCCTTGCCGCGCTGGGATTGATCGCCATTGTTTATGCTGGCTCAGCTTTGCCGGCGTTCTTCATCTTCAAGACGATTCGCGCCCCCAACACGGCGGGCTTCTTCGTGTTGGTGCCCCTGACAGCGCTGTTGTTGGGTAGACGGGCAACGTATCATATTGTCGGCCTCAGCGCCGCTACGGTTATCGTCATATACCTGCTGGAAACCTTTGGCGCTGCGCAGGTCAACTTGAGCCCAACAACCGGGCTTGACACCTTGATCATCGTGCTCATTGCAATGGCGTTGAATGCAGCGTTGCTGCTTTCGGCGCTGCACGATGCAGATGAAAATGCGGCGCGAGCCCAGCAAACCGCTGACCAGGCTGCGGCGCTCAATCGCGACCTGATGCGCAGCCAGGCTGAGTTGCAAGCCATCAAGGTGCAGCTTGAAGTGCGCGTGTTGGAGCGAACGGCTGAGCTGGACGAAGCAAATCGTAGACTCCAGAGGGAGATTGTTGAGCGGGAGCAAAATGAGCGACGATTCCGGGGATTGGCTGAACGATCGCCAGACCTGATTTGCATTCTCGATTTGCCCAGCCAACAATGGATTTACGTCAATCGGGAGATGCTGCTCGATCACGCCGTCGAGAAATTCACCACGTTAGACACATTGCTGACCTTAGTCCATCCCGACGATCTGCCTGGCGTCACAGCATATTGGCAGCAACTTGCCACCAACGCTTCCCCCAACGGGATTGAGTTTCGGCTTCAGCGCGCTGATGGTTGCTGGGAGTGGCTGCATAGTCGAGAGACGGTGTTGACGCAAAACGCCGCCGGCGCACCCGAACAGATCTTGTTGACGATCTCCGTCATCACGCAGCGCAAGCAGAGCGAGCAAGAATTGAAACTTGCGCGCGAACGCGCTGAGCTGGCCGCGCGCGCAAAATCGGACTTTCTAGCCAACATGAGTCATGAGATCCGGACGCCGCTCAACGCCGTGATCGGCATGGCGAGTTTATTGGAAACAACCCTGCTGAACCGCGAGCAACAGGAATTTGTCCACACGATCCGCAACAGCAGCGAGACCTTGCTCACCGTCATCAGCGATATCCTCGATTTCTCCAAGCTCGAGTCGTCTTCCTTCGTGCTGGGGGCAGGACCCTGCGAGCCACAGCGCCTGCTGGCGCAGATCGTAGATCTGATGAGTGTGGAGATCAACCGCAAGGGGTTGGAATTGATCTGTGACCTGGACGAAGGCGTTCCGTCCCTCATCGAGACAGATGAACAGCGTCTGCGTCAGATTCTGCTCAACCTGGTCGGGAATGCAGTGAAATTCACCGAACAAGGTGAAATTCAGATCAGCCTGTCCGCAGAGCCCCTGGCAGGTGATGAGCTGACTCTGGTCATCACTGTGCGCGACACCGGGATCGGCATTCCTCCTGAGAAGCAGGCAATCATTTTTGAGCAGTTCGCACAGGTGGATACTTCGCACACGCGCCGTTTCGGCGGCGCCGGGTTGGGGTTGGCGATCAGTAAACGTCTGGCGCAAGTCATGGGGGGCGACATCGCAGTTGAGAGTCAACCTGGTGCAGGCTCAACGTTCTGGTGCCGTGTGAGGGTGCGCGCCCTGGAGGCGCCTGCGGCCGCAAGCGCCTTGCCGGGCGCACCTGGTCTGGTGGCGTTGGTCGCCCACCCCAGTGCGGCGTTCTGTTCGGTGATGGCGAAACATCTGACACGGTGGGGCATGCAAGTCCACACTGCAACCTCGGCCGGCGAAGCAGCGCAAGTGGCGGCAACCCTTCCCGCGCGACACATCGCCTTGCTTGACTACACGGCGCTTTCCTGGTTGGCTGCGGCCTTGCCACAACGGTCTGGAATCCTGCCGTCCTGGTTCGTCTTCGCACCACCCCAGGCACGCACCGTGCGTCAGGAGCTTGCGCTGCGGCCAGCGACGACCTTGCTGCCTAAACCAGTGACTATACACACTGTACGAAATGCTTTGCTCGAATTCGCATCAACGCCAACTGCAGTGCATACGCCAGAGTCTCCCACTCGCAACGGCGATGCAAACGTCCGCGCGGCAGGCGCACCTGTCAACATTCTGGTGGTTGAGGACAATCTGGTCAACCAGAAGGTGATAGTGCGCATCCTGGAACGCGGCGGATACTCCGCCGATGTCGTTGTAAACGGCGCCGAAGCCGTCAACGCTATACGCACTTCAGGCGACTATGACATTGTTCTGATGGATATTCAAATGCCAGAGATGGATGGTTTGCAGGCCACCCAGGCAATTCGCTCGCTGGGTGGTGAGATCAAACAACCGTACATTATTGCATTGACGGCAGCCGTGACGGAAGTCGACCGCGCAGCGTGCATCGCAGCCGGCATGGATGACTTTATTGCGAAGCCAACGCCGGCGCAACAGTTGCTAGAGGCCCTGGAGCGAGCGCAACGGCAGATGGGCGTCAACACTACTGATTTCTAAAGTGAGTTTACTTTGATATTCATAGCTTTGCGGAGTGAATTCTCTTGGTCTCAAAGTAGATTCACTTTAGATTGGCCGCTCAGATTGCCACGAGTCATGCGTCACAAGTGACTCGTGACACATGACTCGTTAACCTGGCGAGCAATAGCTGAGC
>Ga0272446_1003348_pt1 | contig 20339 bp, 19 predicted proteins | sample YNPCB0061_FD_194587 | JGI IMG/M metagenome (GOLD analysis project Ga0272446, IMG submission 194587) | Hot spring microbial mat communities from Yellowstone National Park, WY, United States - YNP-CB-006-1 | ecosystem: Environmental > Aquatic > Thermal springs > Hot (42-90C) > Sediment | place...
GAAATAGGTTTAAAAATGGGTTTTAAATATGTAGAAAGTGGTCCTTTGGTTCGTTCTTCTTATCATTCAGAAAGGCATTTATAGTTCCTGATGTCTGAAATCATCCATTTATTGGTGGGAATAATTTTGTCTTTTATTGTAGCAATTCCTGTAGGACCCGTTAATTTAGCAGTAGTTCAAAACAGTATTAAATTTGGCATGTTCTCAGGGGTGAAAATTGCATTAGGTTCTGCTATGGTAGAATTTTTTTACTGTTTTATTGCTTTGTGGGGTGTAAAAACTTTTTTAGCCAACCCCAATATTCTTTTTGTTTTACAAATCATTAGTATTCCCGTTTTGTTGATAATGGGCATTTATAATTTAATGAGAAAAAAAGAAACCGAAGAGAATGACAATACCTTAAACAAAAGTTCAAAAGGGGATTTGATTTTAGGAGCTTCACTTACCTTAGTAAATCCTATATTACTGCCTTTTTGGATGGGTGTTGCTGCTTATTTAAAAAGTTTACATATTTTAGGGGAAAATTTTCATTTCCTTCATTCTCGCTCAACCAACTGGGCTTTTATTATTGGTGTAGCATTAGGTTCTTTTTTGTTTTTAGTTTTGGTTTCTTTGATTTCTTCAAAAAGAAAAAGTATCAATATTCACACAAAAATCATTATTTATAAGATTCTGGGTATTTTGTTTTTGTTACTTGCCATGATACAATCTTTCAATTTATTAAGAAAATGGTTATTATTAAGTTAGTTGAAGTAAAAACAACAAACGTAGTGAGACTCACTCCCCTCTTGTTCATTAAATCACTTAAAATCTGAAAGAGGATGCACGCGCCCCAAAATTACTTATCCCATTTCAAACCTGCAATCAAACGAATGGCTTGACCTCTTAATAGATATTTATCATGTTGAAATGAAACATTCACTGAGTGGTCATATCTAATCTTTAAATAACCATTTCTTTTTTCTGTAAATTGTTTTTCTTTTCCTATATCTATTACAGGAGAAAGAAGAAGAATTAATAAAAAATCAGGGAAAATTCAATTCAGAACAAAAAAAGAGCAAAAAGATTTGTTATTACAGATGAAAAAAGGAATTCTTATTTAATCAATGAAAAACAAATAGAAAAAGATAAAAAATTGGAAGGATTTAAAGCAATCATTATTCAAAATAAAATTCTTGAATTTCATAATTAAAAGGCTCATGGCAAGCCAAAGTAATCAAGTGATTTCCATTATTAAAAGATTGAGTATATATTTTTTGATTTTCAAAAAACCATTGTTTATCTATGTATTCTACTAATTTAATATGATTGGCTAAGCCAATAGCTTTTAATTTAATAATGGCTTCGATGTGCGTCCAACACCATAAAAAAGTATTTAATGGATTAGAGTCATTAGAAATTTTTGCCCAAATAGAAGGAGAAAGCCTTGATTGAAAAATTTTCCATTCAGTTTTACGATGAAAGTATTCAATATCAATACCGACATCAGTTTGCCAACTCCAAACCAAAACCACTTTACCTATAGATTTACTATAACTAAAAAAGGGCGGTTTTTGAGGATAATGAATATAAGGTTTTTGGTTTTGAACGTAATGCAAATCTTTAAAATCGTAACCCCAAGTATTAAGCATTTTTTTTAAAAGTACCTTGGAAACCAAAGATTGATTTTGGTCTTCGGGAAACTTAAATTTGTGAATTTCATTTTGTAAATGAATAGGTAAAGAATGAATTAAATGTTTTTTTTGGGTAAAATTTTCGTCATTCCATGTAGCTACCCAAACAAAAATATGGTTCATTATAATTTTTATTCAAGAGAAGACTTTTCTTCACCGACTATCCACAAATCAAAAGAAGTACCTTTGGGTACTGAATCATTTTCAGAGTATTTAGGATTTTGTTTAAAGATTTCACCTTCTTTGTATTTTTTATGAGATTTTTCATATTTAGTACCGCCTACGCTCAAACCTTTACTATAAAGCAAGTTAGTGGCATCATTAATATTTAAGCCTACTAAATCAGGAATAGGTACTTTTTCATCACCTAAACCTTTACTTACGATTAGGTCAATAGCAGAGCCTTCTAATACTTTATCACCTGGTTTAACTGATTTACCTTTATACATGATACCTATTACAGCGTCTTTTGCTTCACCGTGTTGGTAAGTTAATTTTCCGATTTTTAGTTTCCAATTTTCCAACATATATTTAGCTTGTTGAATATTGACATCTAAAATTTCGGGGAGTTTTACCATAGGAGGAGTACTTTGGTTCACTATGAGATAAACTTTTCTACCGGGTTTTACTTTTTCATAGGGTAAAGGTTCTTGTGCAAGAACAGTTAATGGTGGTAAATGGGCTTGGTATTGAGAATCTTGAACCTCGTAATTCAAATTAGCATTGTAAAGAGTTTTTTTTGCTTGCATTAAACTGGAATTGACTACCTCAGGAACAGTAGTAGATTCTCCATGTTTGGTAAAAAATGGTAAGAAAATATAAAAAAATAAAATAACCAAAAAGAAAGTTCCACCAAAAAGAAAACCCAATAAAACCCAAAATTCTTTTGATTGAAAATACTCTTTCCATGTAACAGTTTCTTGTTTTTCAGTTTGTGGGTTCATGAATTAAAAAAATAATATGGTTTGCAAATTTAAAGGAGATTTATGGAAGTTTCAAATAATAAAATTAGGCTAAATGGTTTACTAAGAATTTTTTTCCTATAATTTCAGCAGCTTTTAAAGAAGCACCTTTATTACCAATTTTTTCTCTCAATAATTTTAATTGTTGTTTAATCTCTTCACGATGGTATTTATCATGTAAAATTGGGCTTAATGCTGTTATCATATCATCAGCATGGCATTCATGTTGAATTAACTCCTTTACTACGGGCTTATCTAAAATCAAGTTTACCAAAGAAATATATTTTACATGAATTAGTCTTTTAGCAATATAGTAAGAAAAGATATTTCCTTTATAACAAACCACCATAGGCACACCAAAAAGCCCGGTTTCTAAAGTAGCAGTACCAGAGGTTACCAAAGCTGCGTCTGCGATATTCAAAAGTTCGTAAGTTTTATTTTTTATAATTTTTACTTTATGTTTTCCGATGATTTTCATATAAAAATCCGTAGTAATATTAGGCACAGCAGCTACGATAAACTGGTAATTAGGAAAAGTAGGAATAACTTTAATCATTTCAGATAACATCAAACGAATTTCTTGTTTTCTGGAACCCGGTAATAAAGCTATGATGGGTTTATCATTTAATTTTAATTCTTGTTTTAAAGAGTTGGGTTTACCTATTAAATCTTCGATTTCGTCCATTAATGGATGCCCTACGTACTCTACGTTTTGGTATCCTTCTTTAAGGTAAAAATCCTTTTCAAAGGGTAAAATGCACAACATGTAATCAATATTTTTTTTGATTTGTTGAATACGGTTTTTTTTCCAAGCCCAAATTTGTGGTGAAATATAATAAACCACTGGAAGGTTGATGCTTTTCAAAAATTTTGCTAAGCGTAAATTAAAACCTGGGTAATCTACCAAAATCACTAAATCCGGTTGCCATGATTTTATATCATTTTGGATTTTTTTCATTATTTTATAGATTTTGGGTAAATTTTTTAAGACTTCAACAAAACCCATAAAATTTGTTTCATTGATATGTTGAACCAATTCCATTCCTTGTTCAGCCAATTTATCACCACCCATTCCACGAGAAATGGTATCAGGATAAAGAGTTTTTAGTTGTTTTAATAGATTACTTGCATGTAAATCGCCGGAAGGTTCACCACTTACTACATAAACTTTTTTCATAGTTCCTTCCTCAATCTGGCAACAGGGATTCCAAGCTGTTCACGATATTTTGCAATCGTTCTTCTTGCTATATCATAGCCTCTATCCTTCATTAATTTTTCTAATTTTTCATCTGAGTAGGGTTTTGATTTATCTTCATTATCTATGATTTCTTTAAGAACTTTTTTTACCTCTTTGTTGGAAACTTCGTCACCGGAATCAGTGGTAATACTAGAAGAAAAAAAGAATTTTAGTTCATAAATACCAAAAGGGCACTCTACATACTTAGAATTAACAGAACGACTAACTGTAGAAATATCCATACCAATTTCATTGGCAACGTCCTCCAAAATCATAGGTTTTAATTGAGCGTCATCACCATCTGATAGAAAAAAATCACGTTGTTTATGAGCAATGGTCATCATTATTTTGTATAAAGTAGCTGAACGCTGGCGTATAGCATCTATAAAAAACTTAGCTGAATCAACTCTTGTTTTTACAAATTGATAAGTTTCTTTTGCTTCGTTATAATTAGACTGTTGGTATTTTTCTAGCATGTTTAAATAATTTTGGTCTAATTTTAGCATAGGTGCATTTCCTTTATTTAATTTTATATGAATTTGATTATCATCGTCAATGGTAAGTATAAAATCGGGAACAATAGTAAGTACTTTTGTATCAAACTGAGCACCAGGTTTTTGGTTTAAATGTTTAATAACATTCAGTGCTTCTTTCATTTCCTCAGAAGAAATATTTAATTTGTTAATGATTTTTTCATAATGTTTTTTGGTTAATTCATCAAAATATTCTTTAATAATTGTATGCGCAACCTGTATGCTTCTATTTTTATTAAAAGCTGGATTTCTTTGTAACTGTATCAATAAACATTCTCTTAAATCTCTTGCTCCTATTCCTGATGGCTCTAAACTTTGTATTTTTTTTAATACACTTTCTACCATTTCATCTGTAACCTGTATTTGGTAATGACAAACCAAATAGTCAGTTATGGATTGAATAGGAATAGGCACTTTTTCTTTAGTTTCATTAGATTTTTGTTTTCTTAAATAACCGTCTTCATCTAATTCACCTATGATTTCTTTACCAATTATATACTCTAATTCTGTTAGTTCAAGCATTCCTAATTGATTGATTAAATCTTCATACATAGAATTTACTTGAACAATAGGTCTTTCATAACGGTCTTCATTTTCGTATTCATCATAATTGGGGCTGGAACGGTAATCTTCTTCTGGTTGATGAATATATTCCTCTAATGAAATTTCTTGATTATTCTGTAAATCATTAGCAACTTCTTCCTCTAATTTATTAGAGGAATTTTCATTATCATCTAAAATTGGTTCATCTACAAAATTTTTTGTATTTTCTTCTTCTAAAACTAAAACAGGGTTTTCTTCAATTTCTTCTTTTATACGAGATTCTAAAAGAATAGTAGGAAGCTCCAACAACTTTATATATTGAATTTGTTGTGGTGATAACTTTTGAAGTAATCTTTGACTTTGAGTTTGTTTTAACATAAGACTATTTAAATATTTAAACCTAACTTTGGAACAAGCAAATTTAAAGATTTTTTTTGAACTTTAATACAAAATTTTTTTCCTGTTTTTATGGATTCACCGTCCACATGTCCAAAATCTTCTCCATTTCTTTCAATCCAAACTTCTTTAAAGTCCCATCTTTGGTACTCTTTAAGCTCATGACATGTTGCGTTAAATATTTTATAAATGGCTAATGGTAATTTTATATGAGGAACCACATCTAATTTACATAACTGCAATATACCATCTATTGCTGATGAACCGGGCGAAAAATAAGCTCCGTTTCCAAATTGTGAAGTATTAGCAATGGATAAAATCTGTGGTTCTATTTCAAAAGTTTCTTCACCATCAATACTAATTCGGTATTTTTCTGTTTTTTGTTTAAGATACTCTGAAAGTGCCAATTTTACATACGGAAGAAAACCTCTTTTCTTTAATGAACTAAACATGTAAGCTACTTTTGCATCAATACCCGTACCCATAAACCCAATAAAAGGAATATCATTTATAAGTCCTGTATCAATTCTTTGAATATATCCTTTTTCAATGAGTTCTAATGCTTGATGAACATTTTTAGGTATATGAAAATGACGTGCTATACCGTCCCCAGAACCATTTGGAATAATCCCCAAATTTATATTTGTTCCTATAAAATGCTTTCCTACGCAATGAGCAGTTCCATCTCCACCAACAGCAAATACTATATCATACTGACCATTTTTAGATTCTTCTATCAATTCCTCTAATTGATTTTTTTCTTCCCAAATTCTGATTTTTGAATCCGAATGCAAATTTTTTAGGTATTTTTCAATAACTTCTTTTACTTGTAGATAATTCTTATGCCCTGATTTAGGATTGATTATAAAAAAAATTTTTTTCATTTAGGTCAATAGCTCGCAAAGCTAATGAAATTTTTAACATCTAAGTAATATTGGTTTTTTGCTCTTGTATTTATAAAATGTCTTGAAAACTTTTATCAAACAAGTAATTAATTTAATAATAATGTTTTGAAATCTACTTACATTTATGGTATCAAAAAAAATGTTCAGTATTTTATACACAAGTACACGAATAGTTTTAATAAAACTTTTGTTTCTTAATAATTTCCTTTGTAACTTTGCTAAGATTATTTATTCATGGAAAAAAAAATCCTAAAATTCAAAAACATCAATAAAAGTAATTTCTCTTCTGTTCTTAAACAAAGAGTTCAACAGTATTTTATTGAAAATCAAATAAGCCAAAATGCTAATTTTGCTATGTACATCAAAAGTTTATTTTTGGTTATTCTTTGGTTTTCTTTTTATTTTCTTATTGTTACTAATTATTTATCATATCCTCTAACTTATTTAGTTTGGGCAATGATGGGTTTTACTATCGCATTAGTAACGATGAACATTGGTCATGATTCCATACACGGAGCCTATACTAAGAATCCTATTTTTAATTTTCTATTAGAACAAACTTTCAATTTGAACGGAGCCAGTGCCTATATGTGGAAATCCATGCACAATATCGCCCACCATACATATACTAACATTCATGGTTATGATGAAGATATTTCTCCTATTCCTGTCATTCGGCTTTCTCCCAAAGCTGAAAGGAAAACTATTCATCAATATCAATATATTTATGCTTTTTTCTTTTATTTTCTTGGAACATTTACTTGGGTTTTTTTTAAAGATTATGTTAAGTTTTTTAAGAATGAAGTAGGAAATTACACGAGTAAAAAGCATCCAAAATCAGAATATTTTGGGTTATTTTTTTATAAAGCATTATACTATACGCTTTTTATTGGAATACCTATTTATTTCACTGAACAAGCATGGTACTATACCTTTTTAGGTTTTTTAATTATGCACTTAGTATCTGGTTTTTATTTAGCAATTGTATTTATGATGGCGCATGCAGTTGAAGAAGTTGCCTTTCCTGATGTAACTGAAACAGGGAATATAGAAACCGATTGGTTTACTCATCAACTTCATACTACGGCTAATTTTTCTACCGGTTGTCCTATTGCTGCATTTTTAACTGGCGGTTTAAATCAACAAATTGAACACCATTTATTTCCTAATATTTGTAGTATTCATTACCCCAAATTATCAAAAATTGTCAAAGAAACTGCAAACGAATTTGATATCCCTTATCACAATTCATCATCATTTTTAAAAGCTTTGAAATCTCATATTCTTTTTTTAAAAAAAATGGGAAAAGAATAATCGAATTTTCTTAACTTTGCATTTATGGCAAAATCCTTATCCTTTATTTTTCAAAATAAAGAATTTCTTGCAGAACCCGTTAAAATTGAAAGAAAAAAATTATATGGTTATTCATTAACTAAATATTTTTCTTCTGATAATACAGAATGTGAATTTGCTACTCTCACTGATGACGGTTTAGCTATTATTCCAAAAGGTGGAACAGGACAAATTATTCTAAATGATAAGGGAATAGCTTATTCTCGTTCTGATTTGTTAGCTTTTGATTATCAAGGAAATCCTCTTCAAAAAATACCTTCCTCTTTTGACCAAAAAATTGAATTAAATCAAACAGCTACTATTGAAGAATATTTATCATTAAATGTAAATAGTATTTATCAACTTCGTATAGATAACCCAGAAATCTTAGACCTTTTGAAAAAAGATATCTATAAGTTTCATTTTAATTATCGCGAAGGATATGAACCTAATGACGCTTTTTTGGTTTCTAATGGTAATGAAATTTTTATGATTGTAGGTAATATTGCTGAATTAGAATTTATTGGTTTAGATAATATTGAACCTGAATTAATCGGTATCGATGACAACGAGGAAGATTTTGAATTAGACATGGATTTTTAAAAGGTTTTACAATGAAAAGATTACTTTTTTTCAATTTTTTGTTTTTATTTTCTTTTTTGAATGCTCAAGAAGAAAGCAATACTAAAATTTACACGAAAAGTTCTGCATTAGGCATACATTTTTATACTTTTGGCTGGGGATTTGATTTTTATCAATCTTTTAGTATCAACGAAAAAAGAGAACATATTTTACTTTTTGATTTTACTTCTTTAAAAAATAAAAGTGAATCTAGAAACCCTTCCATTTACAGAGATCAAGGAGGTAAGGCTTATATTTACGGTAAAACGCATTATTGTTATAACTTAGGCATAACCTATGGGCAGGAATGGAATTTAATTCCAAAAGGTTCAATAAATTATGTAAGCTTAAAAATGGGAATTAGCGGTGGCTTCGCATTTGCTTTATTGAAACCTTATTTTGTGGAAGTAATTAATACACAATTTTCAAGAATTGATGTTGACCAATACAGTTCTGCTAAATATTCTATCAATGATATTGTAGGGGAATCCGATTTTTTTCAAGGCTTTGATAAAATAAAAATGATACCTGGAATTAGAGTAAGAGTTCATTCTTCATTAGATTTAGGTCATGAAAATTTTTTAATCCGAAGTATTTACACGGGTATCCAAACTGACCTTTTTTCAAAAAGACCCGAAATCATGGATACTGTTTACAATCCACAATTTTTCTTTTCTTTATTTATGGGTTTTATGATTGGAAACAAATACTAAAAAATCGTGTTTTTTTTATGAAATTTTCTCAAAGTAAAATTGATTTCCTTAAAAAAAAATTTTTTGAAGCTTCTGATGAAGTCCTTAAAATATATGAAACTTCTTTTGAAGTTCATTATAAAAAAGACAAGAGCCCTCTTACTATTGCTGACATAACAGCAAATGAAATTTTAACCTCAGCACTTCATCATTTATTTCCTGAAGATTTCATTGTCTCAGAGGAAATAAAAATTTCTAAAAATTATAAACTTCCTGATAGTTTTTGGCTTATAGACCCCATCGACGGAACGAAAGAATTCGTAAACAAAACTGGTGATTTCACTTTAAATATAGGTTATGTTGAAAAAGGCTTACCCGTTTGGGGTATGGTTTATGCTCCTATTTATAAAGAACTCTATTTTGGTGGAAAAGACTTGGGTATTTTTTATGAAAAAAACGGTATTTTACAAGAAATAAAAAAAAATAGAAATGATAATGAAATCATTGCTTTGGTCAGTAGAAATCACATTAGTGGAAAAGAAGAAATCCTTTTAAAACAATTAAATGTAACTCAAAAAATTCCAATGGGAAGTAGTCTAAAAATCTGTAAATTAGCTATCAATGAAGCTGATATTTATTTACGTTTTGGTGAAACTTCTGAATGGGATATTGCTCCCGCCGATGCTTTATTAACTGTTTCTAATGGTTGTATTCTTACTAAATCCGGTAACAGATTATCCTACGGAAAAAAAAACCTTAATAACCCTTCTTTTATTGCTTTTTCTTCTCATTTTCTTAATAAAATTCAACCTTTTGATACCTTCTTAGAAACTATTTTAGAGAATTTAGTTTAAAATGCTTTGTTTCACACTATTGATAGAAGAATTCACTTATATTTGCTTGAATGAAAACTTCCAAATTCAAATCAAGAATTGCTCAAATTTCTATTGACAAAGAAGAAAATTTTTCATTGATGGGAATTGTATGTCCAAAACCGATTTACAAATTGGCTTTTCTCTTGAACCAAAATCTCAATCTTCATTTTACTCTTTACAATGATGAACACATGGAATATACACTTCCTAATTTACCATTGATTTATTTTTCTGAAAATACTGTGGATTGGTATCTATTCCAAAATTCTTTTTATAAAAAGAAACCCAAATTCAAAGATTTTGATTACTTTTTAATTTCTTATCCCAAAATTTCTGAGGAAGAAACCAATAATCTGCTTACAAAAATCAATAGTATTGATGACTTGGTCATCTCTTCCGTCATTGAATTAAGAAAAGAAATAGTTTCTATGTTTTCGTGTATTTTATGAATATAGCATTTTTGACTTTAGAAAATCCAGAGGGTTTTGTTATTTATGATTCTCTTTGTATTCCTGAATTTCAAAAATTGAATATCAAATTAATAGAACTACCCTGGACAATGGAATGTAATTGGTCTCAATTCGATATGGTAATTATACGTTCAACTTGGGACTATCAAAAACATTGGAAAAAATTTATAGAGGTTTTAAAAATTATTGAAAATCAAACTTTATTAGCTAATTCATTAAAGGCAGTTCTTTGGAATGTTAATAAAAAATATTTAAAAGAATTAAAAAATGTGGGTTTTTCTATTGTAAACTCTTATTTTATTGAAGGAAATTTGAGTGAGACGCTTTTTTTAAAATTAAAAACTCTATGGAACTCCAAAAAATTAGTTATAAAACCACAAATAAGCGCAAATGCTGATAATACTTTTGTTTTAGAGTTTTATGAAAACTATTCCATTCTTAGCCATCACTTTAAAGAAACCCCTTGTATTATTCAGCCTTATTTAAAAGAAATAGAAACTTTTGGTGAAATTTCTTTATTTTATTTTGATGGTTTATATTCTCATGCGGTTAGAAAAATGCCTAAAAATGGCGATTTCAGAGTACAAGAGGAGCATGGTGGGCTAATTTATGGATTTGAACCCAACCAGACTTTAAAATCTATTGGTAGTTTAATAGTTAATTACTTGAATAGCAAATTTGGTGATTTATTGTTTGTTAGAATTGATTTAGTTAGGCACCACAGAAAATGGAAAATCATGGAAATTGAATTAATTGAACCGTCCTTATATTTTCCGTATCATGATAAAGCCATTGATAATTTTGTAAAAGCAACTGTTTCATGGTATAAAAAGAGGGCTAGTAGATAGCTTAGTCTATGAGTGTAGTCACAATCAAGGATGCTTTCGGTTCTTGATAATGCGTGAGGGATGCGGAGGGCGGCGAAATCACCCCGTCCTTCGGACACCCCTCCAATGTTAGGAGGAGCAAAGGCAGTGCTGAAGCGAAGGGACACGCCCTTTTAATCAACCAAAAACAAAAATCATTTTGATACTAACTCTTCAACCCAAACTTCGTAATTTTGGTTGGTGTTTACTACTAAATAGTAATTTCCTTTTGAACTTAGGTATCTTGTATCTTCATCAGCCCCTGTAACATTTGCAATAATCTCAGCATCACTTTTATTTCTTTTATCCCTTAACAATAAAATAAATTCACCTTCTTTATTTTTTTGGGGCGTAGTTTTCCATGAAATTTTCCATTCTTTTCCAGAAATTTTAAATACTTTTGATTTTTTGGATTTAGAGCCTTTAAGATTATAAATTTTGTTCCAAACTAATTTTAATTTTTCATCATTTCCTTCTGCAATGTTAGAAGTAGAAGCTTCACCATTAAAAGCTCTATTTACAGCTTCTCTTCTTGTTTCATTACAACTTAATAAAGTGAATATCAACATAAAAAAACTAAGTATTTTAAATTTTTGCATTCTAAAAAAATTATTCATGACAAAAATAAAGTCTTTCATAGCTTTTTGAAACTCTATTTGTTTACAGATAAAAAATTGAAATATTATAAACATGTGAAAAAAAGGTTAAACCATTGATTAATAAATTATTAAAACATGTTTTGGCTGAATATATGGAATTATGCACAAGCAATGTAACCCTGTAAAAAAAATTATAATTTGTGAATAAATTATTATTTTTGCGAATTAATGACTGAATAAAGATGATTAAAGTTAGTACAAACTACGAAATTGCCTGTGCTGCAATAGCACATATTCTTGGTGGTTTAATCAAGGCAGATGCTGGTCTTTCTGTTTCTGAAATTGAAAAAATTGAAATTTTAATTTACAAAATGCGTCATGGGCTTCCTGCTGAGTATGATGATATTATGAAAATGATTTTACAATTAAATGAAGATCCAGATTATCAATCATGGAAACCCGAAAACCACTTAGATAAAGGTCTCGAATTTTTTGATTCGTTTGTAAAATCTGGTAATGCTAACGCTGTTCATCTTGACGCCATGTACGATTTGTTTGAAATTATAGCAGAAGTAGGTGATTTAACACCAGGTGAAGAAGAATATCTTAATAAAATCTATAAAGAGTTTACCTCGAAGTATGGAATGAAAAAAGATGACCGTTAAGGTCATCTTTTTTTATTTAATTTTTGAATTTTTTATTTTTTACGAATTAAAAATAAACCGTCTCTGATTGGAAGAATGATTTTATCAACTCTTTCATCACTAGCCACATAGTCATTAAACTCTCTAAGGGCATTAGTCGTTTTATCATCAAATTTTTTATCTACAACTTGCCCGTTCCAAAGAACGTTGTCCGTAATGAGTAAACCACCAGAACGAAGCTTAGGTAGTAATGATTCATAATAATCTAAGTACCTCATTTTATCAGCATCAAGGAATATCAAATCGAATTGATGTTCTAAATGAGGTATAATATCAAGAGCATTACCGATTTTTTGCTCAACGAGATGACCTAATTCAGATAGGTCAAAATATTTTTGAGAATAAATTTCTAATTCTGGATCGACTTCAATGGTTATTACTTTACCATCTTTTAATAAACCTTCTGCAAGACAAAGACTTGCATAGCCTGTATAAGTACCGACTTCAAGGATATATTTGGGTTGAACCAATTTAGAAAGAAAACTAAGTAACCTACCTTGGTAATTTCCAGAAATCATTCTAGGAAACATAGTTTTTTGATGAGTTTCTTTTGTAAGTTCAGTAAGTAATAAAGGTTCTTTATCTGTATAATTTTCCACGTAAGATTGAATTTCTTCTGTTAAAATTTTCATTGGAATTTAGTTGTATTGTAACTTTAATAAATTCTACGTAAAATTACTTAATAAGTTTTAAACTGCAAAATTTATTTTTTAAGTAATTGATTTTCAATAAATAAAAATTAAGGATTATCTTCTACGGGTGCCATTTGGATATCTAATCGATTCGCTTTTTGTACTCTGTCTTTAATTTCCCAAATTCTGTTATTGTATCTTGGTTTAGGGTGTTTTTCAAAAGCTTTTTTAGCCCAGGATTCCGCTACATCAAAATTACCCATTGCTTCTGCAGCAACAGACATGTTATAACAAGCTTTTGCTGCGGTTTTAGGGTCTGGGTCTTCCGTAGCTTTTATCCATTTTTCAGCTGCTTCACTCCAATAACCAAATCTTGCTTTATTGGCTCCTTCTCTAATATTTTGATTTTTTGTTTTAGAATAAAATGAACGAGAAATCCAAACATAGTGCGGAGCTATACGAGTAGCATAATCCATCCCTGCACGGTTTCCAACTCTTGGTACTAACTGCATAGCATTAGGAATACCAGCAAATGCAGCTGCCTCTGTTGATGCGGTATTATCAAAGCCCATTTCCGTTAACATCGTATGCTCATCAATTAACTTTTGACCTGTTGCATCATACACCCTCCAACCTACATTCATACGTATCCATTTGGTTGCTCTAAAACTAACTTCTACTACTATTTTACCATCAACAGCCCTTTTATTTTCTATTCTTTTTATTCTTCTTGAAACATCATGGTCAAAGGCTTCTAATGTAATTAAAGCATCCGCTGAATATTGTTCACAAATTTTTTTTACTTCATTAGGGTTTAATGGATTAGGAAAAAATCCTGTTCCGGATCCTTTTAATTCATAAGGAACAAAAATAACTTTTACTCTTGGGCTTTCGGATAATTTTTGTTGTAAACCTTCAATAGCAGCTCTTGAACCTACCAAATCGGTTCCAATCATTTCACCGGTTAATAATCCTTCTATAAAATTTAAAACTTTATCTTTGGTTCTATCAGGTTTATAACGATTTATCACTGCAATAGTTTTTACATCAGGTGGTAGCGTGATTTGTCCAGGTTCCAATGCTTGAAAACTTATTGACCTTGTTCCACAAGAACTAAAAATTATAGCTAATGCTAAAAGAAATAAAATTTTTTTTTTCATAAATTAAAAATTTAATTGTTAGGTTAAAACAAATTTGATACCAATTATTTTCGAGCTAATACCTTTTTAACAGCATCTACAATATCTGAAATATCCAATCGATATTCTTTTAGAAGCTCTGTAGGAGTACCACTTTGTCCAAAGGAATCATTTACAGCAACAAATTCCATAGGAGTAGGTAAATGCTCTGCCAAAAGTTGTGCAATCGAATCACCTAAACCACCATTTTTTTGATGTTCTTCAGCTGTAACTACACAACGAGTTTTCACAACAGATTTTAGAATGGCTTCTTTATCTAATGGTTTAATTGTATGAATATTAATGACTTCAACAGTAATATTTTGGTCAAAAAGAATTTCAGCAGCTTTTAGTGCATTCCAAACTAAGTGCCCGCAAGCAAAAATCGTTACATCAGAACCTTCAATTAGTGTTTGAGCTTTACCAATTTGAAAAGTTGGGTCATTTTCGGGCATAAAAACAGGCCAGGCGGGTCTTCCAAAACGTAAATAAACAGGTCCATTTATTTGAGCTATTGCTATTGTTGCTTGTTTTGTTTGGTTATAATCACATGGAACGACCACTGTCATATGGGGTAACATTTTCATTAGACCTATATCTTCTAAAATCTGATGAGTAGCACCGTCTTCACCAAGCGTAAGCCCTGCATGAGATGCACAAATTTTTACATTTTTTTGTGAATATGCTATGGATTGTCTAATTTGGTCATAAACTCTTCCGGTAGAAAAATTAGCAAAAGTACCTGTAAAAGGTATCAACCCAATTGTTGCCATTCCCGCTGCTACACCCATCATATTCGCTTCTGCTATACCACATTGAAAAAAACGATTAGGAAAATTTTTTTGGAAAGCATTCATTTTCAATGAACCCGTTAAATCTGCACATAATCCTACCACCTTAGCGTTCATTTTTCCTAGTTCTAATAATCCATCTCCAAAACCCGAACGCGTGTCTTTTTTTACAGAAAATTCAATTTTTTTCATGTTTAATAGAAAAGACAAAATTAACAACAAATATCATAACATTAAAATTTTCACTTGATTTTTACACTTGTAAAAAATTTTTATTTTTGCGTTTCAATAATAAACGAATTAAATTAAATGAAGTTACTTTCCATCCTCAGCTTAATTTCTTTTATCTTCTTTGAGTTTTTAAAAGGACAAAACCCACTTTCAAGAAATTTTTCATACAAAGAAATGGGTGCCAACAGCCTCGTTTGGCATATTATTCAAGATAAAAATAATTTTTTATATTTAGCTAATAATGATGGTGTTTTAATTTATGATGGTTCTAATTGGAAATTAATAGAAACACCCAATCCCGTTCGTCAGTTGGCATTGGGTCCTAACAAAATTATTTTAGTAGGTTGTAAAGAAGATTTTGGTGCTTTAATTCCAAGTGAAAACCACCATTATAAATATAAGTCTTACAAAAATTTATTAGATAATAAACTAAGTTTTAATGAGGTAATTTTCATACATGTTGTTGGAAACCAAGTAACTTTCATTACTGATAAAAGTATTTATCAATTAGATATTTCCAATTTAGAAAACAAACCTACTCAACTTTCATGGAATACCAATATTGATGGTGCGGGAGGTAACAAAAATGAAGCCTGGATTTATTCAGAAAAATCTGGTTTTAAAAAAATTAAAGATAAAAATATTTCTGATTTAAACAATATAGAAACTATACGTTCAGTTGGTCTTTATAAAACAGCAAAATATGGTGATAAACAAATCCTTGTAACACTTTCAGACGAAATTTATGTTTATGATGGAAATTTAAAACCACTTAAAACAGAAATAGATGCGGAGTTATTAAAATTTCATATTATAGACATAGCTACTTTTTCTAACGGTAATTTAGCAGTTGGAACATACAGTGCAGGTGTTTACATTCTTAATAGTCAAGGGAAATTAATTAAAAAAATTAATAAAAATAATTCTCTACCGGACAACAACGTTTATAGTTTATTTGTAGATAAAGATGATAATCTTTGGGTTGGAACATCGAAAGGTGTTTGTCAAATACTGTTGAACTTACCAATGGAAATTTATGACATTGACCAAATTGGTGGTAAAATTACTTCTTTGATAGAATGGAATGGAGAACTTTACCTTTCTGCAACTACTGGTGCATTTAAGAAAAATGGTAATTCCTTTACTCCTCTAAGAGGTTTAGAAAATATAGAATGCTGGAAAATCGTTGTTTTTAATAATAAATTGTTTGTTGCATCGAATTTAGGTATTTCAATAATAAACGATTTAAATACTCAACTAATCTATGAACAAAAACCGGTTTTTTATCTTAATACACAAGGAAATAATCTATGGTTTGCAGGTCAAGACTGCGCTGGTAATATTCAACTTAAAGAAAGTAAATATGTTGTAGAAAATCTTATTCAAAATGTTTCACTTGAAACAAACAGTATAATAAAAGATTCCAAGGGAAATATTTGGATTGGTACAAACTATAAAGGATTAGTAAAATTCATTCCTCCTACAACTGCTAAGTTTTTTGGTGTAAGTGAAGGAATTCCAACAGCAAAAGCCATTGTTCATTTAATAAATAACCAATTGGTAATAGAAACGGGAAAAGGTTATTTTACACAAGATAATGAAAATCAGTTCAAACCTTTCCAACCTTTAGAAAAAGCAAAATCCAATTTGTGGTTTTCTAACAACCAATTAATTTCATTTGATAATACAGGTATTTTACCATTTAAAATTTCTAATAATCAAATTACATTGGATAGTGTTTCCTTTAATAGGTTCAAAAAAGAATTACCAACAGCATTTTATTCCAGTGGTTCCATTTCATGGATAGCTTTTCCTGAACAACTAATTAAACTAAATTTAGATAAATACCAACCAAAACCTGTTAAAACTTTTATTCGATTTTTAGAAAATGAAAAAGAAATTCTCTATGGTGGTTTAGCAGATTTTAAAAATCAAGATAACAAATCTATTGTAGTACCTTATGGTTCAGTTTTAAAAATTATTGCATCTAGTAACGATTTACAAAGTGGAGAAGGTTTAAGTTTCCAATTCAAAATTGGAGGATTGATAGAAAATTGGTCAGAATGGCAAAAATCCCCGGTTTTTACTTTAAATGGTATCTCAGAAGGTCAATATACATTTCACGTAAGAGCGCAATCTGCTGATGGTACTTATGCTGAAACGGATTTCATTCATGTTTATATTACTCCGCCATGGTATAGAACTTTATGGGCTTACATAGTATACTTATTAATTTTCATTACAATTTTCTGGTTTGCTGTTCAGTATAATTTGAAGAGGTTGGAAGCAAAAAATCAAGAATTAGCCAAAAAAATTGAGGAAGCAACAAAAGAAATTAATGAACAAAAAAAAGAACTAGAAATTATTAACGAGGAAGTTTATGAAAGTATTTTTTACGCAAAAAGAATTCAAGAAGCTATTCTCCCTTCTCCTCATGAATACACTGACTATTTAGATATTTCCATTATTTATAAGCCAAGAGATATTGTATCAGGTGATTTTTATTTTTTTGATAAACAAGGGGATAATTTGTTTTTAGTAGTTGCAGACTGTACGGGTCATGGTGTACCGGGTGCATTAATGAGTATGTTAGGTCAAAACTCATTACAATCTATCATCACTGAAAATTCCATAAATGAACCAGCTGAAATTCTACAGTTGTTAGACTTAAGAGTTCAAGTTTTATTACACCAACAAGGTGGGGCTAGTAATGACGGTATGGATATGGTTTTAGTAAAATTTGATTCGAAAACTAAATGGTTAGAATTTGCAGGTGCAAATAGACCATTATCTATACTAAAAAACAATGGTGAATATATTGAAATGAAACCTGACCGCTTTCCTATTGGTGGTGACCAATATGCTAATAAAATCTTCACACCAAGAAATATTCAATTAGAAAATGGTGATAGATTTTTTATGTTTACTGACGGTATCGTTGACCAATTTGGTGGACCAGAAGGAAGAAAATTCACTCCCAAAAAGTTAAGAACAATAATTAAAGAAAATCATCGTCTTTCATTAGAAAAACAAGTAGAAATAATTAAAAAAAGTTTCGATGAATGGAAAGGGAATAATCAACAAACGGATGATGTTTTATTTATAGGCTTTGAGGTTAAATAAATACAGATATATATGAAATTCGGTACAAAAGCAATTCATGTTGGAAATGAACCTGATAGTTCAACGGGGGCAGTAATTACTCCTATTTATCAAACTTCCACTTATGCACAAGAAGAACCCGGTAAGCACAAAGGTTATGAGTATTCAAGAACCCAAAATCCTACAAGAACAGCTCTTCAAACTACATTAGCTTCTTTAGAAAATGCTCAACATGCTTTATGTTTTTCTTCGGGAATGGCTGCCGAGGATGCTATTATCAAATTACTAAAACCTGGTGATGAAGTGATTTGCACTAATGACCTTTATGGTGGTTCTTTTAGACTTTTCACAAAAGTTTTTGCTAAATTTGGAATTAAATTTCATTTTATTCCGCTTCAAGAAATTGATTTGGTTCACATTGTGCTTAATTCACAAACCAAAATGTTTTGGATTGAAACTCCTACCAATCCATTATTAAATATCATTGATATTCAAAGCATTGTAGAAATTGCTAAACAATACAATATTCTAACAGTAGTAGATAACACTTTTGCATCTCCATTTTTACAAAATCCTTTAGATTTGGGTGCTGACATCGTTGTGCATTCTGCAACTAAGTATTTAGCAGGTCATTCTGATGTAGTAATGGGTTGTTTAATGACCAACAATACAGATTTATATCAACAATTAGCTTTTTTGCAAAACTCATGTGGAGCTGTTCCTCCACCTTTTGATTGTTTTCTTGTTCAAAGAGGTATTAAAACTTTACACCTTAGAATGGCTCAGCATTGTAAAAATGCTGCTTCTATCGCCAAGTATTTAGTCAATCACCCAAAAGTAGAACAAGTTTATTATCCTGGTTTAATAAATCATAAAAACCATGAAATAGCCAAAAAACAAATGAAGGATTTTGGTGGTATGGTTTCTTTTTCTTTGAAAAGTGATTCCTTAGAAAGTGCATTCAATTTTATGAAAAATGCTAAATTATTTCTTTTAGCTGAAAGCTTAGGTGGCGTTGAATCTTTAGTTGGTCATCCTGCTACTATGACACACGCATCTATTCCTAGGGAAGATAGATTAAAAGCTGGATTAAAAGACACTCTTATTAGGCTTTCTGTCGGGATTGAAGACACAGACGATTTGTTGGAAACTATTGATTATGCTTTAAATAAAGTATAAAAATTTTTCGTTTAAACTGTTTTATTTATTAACATTTTGTTAATGAAGTCTTACTAATTTTTATATGACTTATTTCATCATTTTTATTTTTGTTTTATTTTTTGGTTATGCAATTTTTACCTTAATCATAGCTCTTAAAATTATAAAACCACAAAAAGATAACCAAAAGCCGCCAGCTTTTAAACATCCATCTGAGTTAAATTTAATTTATGAAGAACTAAAAATACCCATTAGTTCTAAGTTTAAACTCAATGCTTGGTATTTTCCATCAAATAGTAGACACACTTTGCTTTTATTACATGGAATCCATTTAAGTAAGCCATACTTAATACCATTTGCAAAAAAATTTCAAGAAATGGGTTTTAATGTTTTGTTACCAGACCATAGGGCTCATGGTGAAAGTGATGGTAAATGGATAACCTATGGTAAAAACGAAGTTCATGATATTATTCAAACCGTTGAATGGTTAGAAAAAGAAAAGCCTTTTGAAAAATTATCCATGTTCGGAATATCTTATGGAAGTATCATTGGATCACAAACTGCAATAAAAATCAAAAATAAATTCAATTCCTTCGTCTTTCAAAGTCCTTATACTAATTTAGATTTAATTATTCGATGGTCTATTGTAAAAAAATTAGGTAATTGGGCAAAAATATTGGTTCCGGGAGTAAGACTTTGGGTAAAAATACTAGCTGGGTTTTGGTTAAACCAAGTAAATGTTTTACAAGCCTGCCAAAATTTAGATAAACCTACTTTATTTATTGCAGCAGAAAAAGACGAAGTTTGCCCTGCTTTTGAAACCATAAAATGTTATGAGG
>Ga0272446_1003349_pt1 | contig 20339 bp, 17 predicted proteins | sample YNPCB0061_FD_194587 | JGI IMG/M metagenome (GOLD analysis project Ga0272446, IMG submission 194587) | Hot spring microbial mat communities from Yellowstone National Park, WY, United States - YNP-CB-006-1 | ecosystem: Environmental > Aquatic > Thermal springs > Hot (42-90C) > Sediment | place...
CACATCTGGGAGTCGCTCGTGCGGTGGGACAAACCCGAAGTCTATGGCGTCGCATGCAAGCGCGTGGACGTACGCCAGCGCCGCAGCGTCTTCAACGCCCGTTCCCGGTTTACGGTAGCCCTGCAAACCCTGCTGACCGCCGTGCAGGCGCTGGTCATCATCGTGTCGTTCAACGACGAAGGTTACGTGACGCGCCAGGACATGGAAGCCATGTTGCGGTCGCTGTGGAACGGCACCGGGCAGGTCACAACCATCGAGAGGGATTTCAAGCGGTATGTCGGAGCGCAGATTGGCATCTACAACCCACGCGGGGAAAAGGTGGGTGTGGTCAGCCACCTGCGGAACCGGGAATTTCTCTACGTGGCGTCCTGCGAAGACCTTTCTCCGGCGCTGCTGCCCGTCACGGCCGCACGGCATCGGCAGGGCTTGCTGTTCGGTGAACCCTAGATAAAGTTTCGCCCTGAAAAGCCAGACCTTTCCTGTTGCGGCAAGTGGCTTATCGGTATGCGAACCACGGCCGGCCGACGTGCACCTTCCGATCTGACTGCTGACCTCCATGCGCTGACGGCGCACCTCGCGGCGCTTTCACCAACGGGCGGACGCTTGCGCGTGCAGGCCATCACCCCACAGGGCTCCAGTTCTGGCGACTACCACGTGGAATGTGCGGTCAGCTATGGAAAGCTGACAGTGACATACTGGGGGCCGGGCGGTTCCGCCTGCTGGCGGGTCGAACGCTACGCACGCCAGGGCACGGCGCTCCGGCTCGATGTCTCCCGGCGGGTCGGGGCCGAGCGCGGGCAGCTCATCATCACTTCCCCGGATGAAGCCCCGGATGAAGCCCTGCCGGACGCCTTTCCCACGCCGGACAGGACCCGGTGGAAAGCCTGTGTCCGAACGTGGCTCAGCCAAAACCTTCCAGCCGGTGCGCGCATCACCAGCCTGCGCCAACGGCGGTATCCGTCGCCCGTGGCAGGCTGGCAGGCGCAGTATGGCAACACGGTTTGGTTGGTTTTCACAACAACCGAGCCGGCAACGCTGCGCCGGCTTCTGGGAGACGCCCTGCATGCGCTCGCCGCGCTGCCGGACACAACCCATCTCTGGCTGTTGCTGCCGCCCGCCGGTCGGACGGAGTTGTTGCCGTTTCTGTCCCTGCTGCACGCGCCGCATGTGACGCTCTACGAAGCCGCGCCCGACTGGTCAGCCGTGCATCCGCTCGCGCCCGGCCACCAGTTGCCGCTCATCACCGAACCCGTCCGGCTGTGGCGCTACCGTCCGCCCACGCCAGCCGAACTCCAGCATCTGCGCCAATGGTTTGGCGATGCCTTGGATACCCACTGCGAAGTCGTCCCGGCTGGAGCCACCGCCCTGTCCATCCGGTGGTACGGGTTGGAATGCGCCCGGTTGCAACGGCGCGCTGCGGCTGAAGAAAAGGCAGCCGGGCGCACGACACCGGCCCTGCGTTTTGGGTTGACGACGCTGGGCCAGCCAAGCCGTCCGTTGACTGCCCGGAACCGGGCTGATTTCCACGCGCTGCTGGAAACGCTTGGCCGCTACCGGACGCCAGCCACACGGGAAGTCGGACATCCACTCTACCGCGCCCACCCGGAACGCTGGCTGGACGTGGCGGTGCGCCGTCAACTGCACCTCATTGACGAGGCTCTGGACCCGGCGCACGTCCGGGTGCAGGCACCGCACTTCAGCCGCGATACGCTGGGACTGGCTGATTTCGTCACGCTGACCCGTACCGGACGGCTGGCCGTGGTGGAACTCAAAGCCGACGCCGATGCCGACTTCATCTGGCAGGGGCTGACCTACTGGCTGCGGGCTGTCCATCACTGGCAGAACGGGGATTTCTTGCGCCGGGGCTACTTTGCCGGTGCGCAGCCGGACCGCTGCGCCCTGCCTCACCTGTACCTGCTGGCGCCGACGCTGCGGTTTCATCCCACCGTCCGCACGGTTGCCCGGCGGCTGCGCGCCGACCTGCCGGTGACGCTGGTGGGCGTCACCGAGCGGTGGCGGCAGTCTCTGCGGGTCGTTTTTCGGGAGTGCTTTGGCGACTGCTGACGGCCCCGGAAATGAAAAAGCCGCCGGAAGCGGCGGCGGGTGGTGTCTCGTACGGGAGTCGAACCCGTGTTACCGCCGTGAAAGGGCGGTGTCCTAGGCCACTAGACGAACGAGACGCAAGTGCTTTGAAAAGAACATCCAAAAGGGCCGTCTCAAAAAACGAATGCGCAATTGGCCATGACCGTGGATTGACTGTCAAGCCCGATAGTTCCCAGATTGTGCTTCCCGGCGCTGTGGCAGGTTGCCCCGGCTGGCAAAGGCAGGTGAGGCGTCCGGCCAAGCTGAGGCAGGCCGTCGGGCAGAACGTTCAGCCCGGAGCGTTGTCCCTGGCGCTTCAAGGTCAGCGCAAGCTGCTGCAGGGCATAGCGCAGATCAACATCAACATTCCGGCGTACGTCTTCAAGGGTCAGCTTGACCGTGACATCAGGGGTGACACCCTGCCCCTGGAGTCGCACACCGCGCACCGTGCGGTAGTCGCGGATGCTGATCTGCACTTTGCCGCCATCCGGGAGTGGTTCCTGGATGCTGGCCAGTACGGCCCCGGCCGTCCGCCGTCCAATGACCGTGCCGCGCCCAGTTTCCTGAACGGCCGCGGCGAAAATTTCGGCGGCGCTGGCCGAGTGTTCATCAATCAACACGAGTACCGGCCCGGTATAGGCCTGCCGGTTGCCGCTGACGCGCATCCGCAGCGGCTTCTGGTTACGCTGAATGAAATCGCCAAAAACCACATCCTGGCGGTAAATGAGCCGCAGACAGTCGGCGAGCACATCGAGCAGTCCGCCGGTATTTTCGCGCAGGTCAAAAATCAGACCGGCAGCCTGTGGATTGGACGTGATGTGCTCTTCCAGCCAGTCGGCCGTTTTCGGTGCAAACTCAGTGAACCGCAGGTAAAGGACGCCATCGGGAAGGTACTGCGCCCGCTGTTCCGGTGTTGTGGCGAAGGGGCGGCAGATGACTTCAACCCGCTTGGGACGGTCGTTCGGGTCAAGAAATTTGAGTTTGACAGACTGACCCGCCTGGAAGCGTTGCCCCGGCCTGAAGCCGGTGAAGGGCTGCCCGTCCATTTCGGCTATGATCCAGCCCGGACGAATGCCGGCTTCGTGAGCGGCCGAACCGCCGAGCGTGTGCGTGATCACCCATTGCCCTTCGAGCTTGCGCAACTGGATGCCAAGACCGACCCGCGCGCCCTGCTTTTCTTCCCGTACGCGGCTGGGCGGCAGGGCGAAGGTATGTTGGTCGTCGAGTGTTGCCAGAAGCTGATTGATCACACGGTAGAGGGTGGATTCATCCCTGGCTGCCAGTGCCTGTTGCCGGAACTGCTGGGTCAAATCCCGCCAGTTCGCGCCGTGCAGCCGGGGGTCGTAGTACCGGCGCTCAATCAGCCGGCACACCGTATCGAAAACCCGTACATTCTGCTGGGCGCTGACCGTCGTTTCCCGGCTCGTTTCCCGGCTCGTTGCCCGGCTTGTCGCCAGAACCGGCGGATAGACCGGCCACGGGAAACTGCCGGCCAGCAGCAGCCCCAGCGCCACACCAAGGAATGTTCGCCAGAGGCGTTGGCTGCACCTGCCTTGGCTTGATGGAAAACGATGCTGCATAGTCAAGCCCCGGATAACAGACCGTTGAGGGAGACAGATGAAACTAAGGCCGATCATCTGGTTTTGGCAACGGAAAGCTGGAAAAGCATCGCCGGGCTGTGGTTGCATAAAGGGTTGTGCAGGTTGACCCGGAAAAATCATGAAGGCCAAACCCCGGCATGCGACGCTTGACCAACAAAGGGGAAGTTCAGACGCGATATGATGGAAACCGACGAGTCAAAGTTTGAAAGCATGCGGCGTGAAAACCGGTTGACGTGCCACCTGCCCGCCGTGGTCGAAGGGCGTGACAAGGATGGTCTCAAACGGGATACCGCCGCCCAGTGTGTTTCGATTAGTCGGCGTGGGGCCTGTGTCATCACCCCGCTGGAAGTCACGGTTGGCGAAAAACTCACCCTGGCGCTGCCGAGCGTCAATGCCGAGCGCAAGGAAATGATGGTCGTCGCGTGGATTCGGGAATTTGAAGGCCAGCGGCACGTCGGTCTGGGACCGATTGACGAGGATACCTTCGTCATTTTCAGCGATGCCGCCGTAACGGGCGGGGCCGCCGGTGAAGCTTCGGCAGCCGGTTAGGAGAGCAACCCGCTGCCATGCTGAAGCGACTCATTCAGTCCTGGGAACTCCGCCTGTCGAAGGTGGACCGCCACCGGCGCGCTTCACCCTTTGCCTGGGGACTCGAACACCTCACCAGCCACAGCGAGCACCTGCCGGCGCCCCTGACGGTGGCCGATTTTCCCCATCCGCCGGACTTCCTGCGCGAGTACGTCCGGCAGACCCTCGCCGCCGGGGAACGCTTCTTCGCGCCGCCGCCCCTTGCGCAATGGCACCTCCATGATGGGTGGCTGACCTTTCCCAGCTCGATTCAGACGCCGGATGAACCCAACAACCTGGCGTGGGCGCGTTACTTTCCGGTTCGGGAACGGCCGGGCGCAACAACCCGCCCGCCGGTTGTGCTGGTGCTTCCCCAGTGGAATGCCGACTACGCCAGCCACGTTTCGGTCTGCCAAGGGCTGAATGCCTTTGGCATTGCGTCCGTCCGGTTGAGTCTGCCCTACCACGGCAGCCGGCGGCCCGTGCATCAGGTACGCGCTGATTACATGGTCAGTCCCAACCTGGGGCGTACCCTCCAGGCCGTCCGGCAGGCCGTTCACGAAGTGCGGCTCGTGCTCGACTGGCTCGAAAGCCAGGGCTACCACCGCTTCGGCATCATCGGGACGAGTATCGGCTCCTGTGTGGCGTTTCTGGCCTACGCCTTTGACCCACGCCTGCAGGTTGCGGCGTTCAACCACGTGTCGAGCTACTTTGCCGACGTGGTCTGGACCGGCATTTCCACCAGCCACGTCCGGGCCGGGTTGGAACAGCACGTCACCCGCCATGACTTGCGCGAGTACTGGCTGCCGATCAGCCCTTTCCCCTACATTGAGCGGCTGGGCCGCCCGGAAAGCCGGACCAAAAAGACCCTGCTTATCGCGGCGCGCTATGACATGACGTTCCTGCCGCACCTGACCCGCCATGCCATGAGCGAGTTTGAGCGCCACCGCGCGCCGTACACTTCGGCCTGGATGTACTGCGGCCACTACACCACCGGTGAGACGCCGTTCAAGTTTCACGACGGCTACCTGATGATCAACCACATGCGCAAGCATCTGAATCCGGGCGGCCATGTCGTGCGGCAGGCCCTGAAAAGCCAGCTTCCGGCAGTGCTGCGGCCACGCTCGCGGGCGCTTCGTCCGCCCGCGTAGGGCGGGGCCCCTGTTGTATGCTCCCAAAAACCTGGCAGAGGCCCGTCGCCAGAGTAATGAGCAATCTTCCAGGGCGATGCGTGATGCCCGGCATTCCAGGTGAGAAACCGATGAATTGGCAGGACTACATCGTTGTTGACCCCGGCATCTGTCACGGGAAAGCCTGTGTCAAAGGCACCCGCATCATGGTCTCGGTGATACTCGACAATTTGGCAGCCGGCCTCTCACCGGACGAAATTCTGCGCAGTTATCCCTCTTTGAGTCGGGAAGCCGTGCACGCGGCCCTGGCATACGCGGCTGACCTCGCCCGCGAGCGTGTGGTTGCCTTGCCTGCATAGACGATGCGATGACCTTCAAGGTGGATGAAAATCTGCCGGTTGATATAGCCGACCTGTTGCGCCAGGCTGGCTATGATGCCGCTACTGTTTTTGAGCAGCGCCTGGAAGGTTCACCAGATTCCAGTCTGGCTGCTGTTTGCCAGAAAGAAGGACGTGTTTTGGTTACTCTGGACACCGATTTTGCCGACATCCTTGCGTACCCAACCGGCTCAGTTCCCTGGCTTGATTGTGCTGCGTTTACAACAGCAGGATAAACCTCACATTCTCGCGGTGATTAGGCGCCTGATACCATTACTTTCCAGTGAGCCACTTGAGCATCTTCTGTGGGTTGTTGAAGAAACTCGCATCAGGGTGAGAAGCTAGTCGGCCCTACTTTGACTCCGTCCGTTTCCTTGGCACACAACCTTATCAACCCCGTGAATACGTCGTGCGGCAGGCCCTGAAAAGCCAGCTTCCGGCAGTGCTGCGGCCACGCTCGCGGACGCTTCGTCCGCCCGCGTGGGCCCCTGGTTGGTCTGCGCCTGTTACATCCCCGAAAAAGTGCCGTAACACCCATCGCGCTTACTTGGCGCATCTTCCCGGCCGAGGTGCGCCTATGTGGTTTCAGTCCCTGTTGGTTGTCGGGCTGGCGCTGATGACGGTGACGGCCCCCTATTGCGCTCCGGCAGGGCGCGGTTTCCCGGTCATCCGCGTGGACGGCTCCAGCACCGTCTATCCGCTGGCCGAAGCCGTCGCCGAGGAGTTCCAGCGGAACTACCCGGGCGTGCGCGTGACCATCGGCGTCTCCGGCACAGGCGGCGGCATGAAAAAGTTTTGCCGTGGAGAAACTGACCTGGCCACGGCTTCGCGCCCCATCGCCGCGTCCGAACGTGAAGCCTGTCGCCGGGCTGGACTGGCCTACTACGAACTGCCCATCGCCATGGATGCCATCGTTGTCGTCACGCATCCCGGCAACGTCCAGGTGTCGGCCATGACGCTCGATGAGTTACGGCGCATCTGGGCCCCTGAAGCCCAGGGACGCATCCGCCGCTGGTCGCAGGTCAACCCGGCGTGGGGCGACCGTCCGCTCAACCTGTACGGCGCCGGAACCGACTCCGGGACGTTCGATTACTTCACCGAAGTCGTCAACGGCAAGGCGCGGGCCAGTCGCGGCGACTACATGGCGTCCGAAGACGACAACGTGCTCGTGCAGGGCATTGCCGGCGATCCCAACGCGCTGGGGTACTTTGGCTTTGACATCTACTACGAAAACCGCGACCGGCTGCGTCCCGTCCCGATAGCGCGGGCTGCCGGCCAACCGCCCGTGACGCCGACCGTCGAGACAATCCTCTCCGGGGCGTATGCGCCGCTGGCGCGGCCGCTGTTCATCTACGTCAACGCGCGCTCCCTGGAACGCCCGGAAGTTGCCGACTTCGTTCACTTCTGGCTCGAACACGGCGCGGCGCTGGCGGACGAGGTGCACTGTGTGCCGCTGCCGCCGGAAGCCTACGCTGCCGTCCGTCAGCATCTGGCCAACGGGCGCGTCGGCAGCGTCTTCACCAATCGCCCGGCGGTGGCAGTTTCCATTCAGGATTTGCTGACCTGGCCGGCCGCGTTGTAGGCGGCAGCAGTGCTGAAACCGATATGCAAAAGCGACAGGGAAGCTGGCGACACTGGTGGGAAAGCGGCATCGAGTGGCTGCTGGCCGGCGCGGCCCTCGTGGCCGTGCTGACGACACTGGGCATCGCCGCTGTGCTGATTGGCGAGTCGCTGCCGTTTTTCAGGGTGGTTTCCTGGCGCAGCTTTCTCACCGACACGCAATGGACGCCGCTCTTTACCGAGCCGCGCTTTGGCATTGGCGTTCTGCTGTCGGGCACCATCACCAGTTCCGCCGTGGCGCTGGCTGTTGCCATTCCCTGTGGCACGTGGCTGGCCCTGTATCTGTCGGAATTTGCCACGGGACGCTTCCGGGAAAGCGTCAAGCCCATCCTTGAACTGCTGGCTGGCGTGCCGACGGTGGTGTTCGGGTACTTTGCGCTCTACACCGTCACTCCGCTGCTGCAAAAGCTGTGGCCGGCGCTGCCTGGCTTCAATCTGCTCTCGGCCGGGCTGGTCATGGGCGTGATGATCGTGCCCTATGTGGCCTCGCTCAGCGAAGACGCCCTGCGGGCCGTCCCGATGAGCCTGCGCGAAGGCGCTTACGCTCTGGGTGCGACACGCCTGCAAGCGGCCTGGCAGGTGGTGCTGCCGGCGGCGTTTTCGGGCGTAGCAGCGTCGTACGTTCTGGGTGTCTCCCGCGCCATCGGCGAAACGATGATCGTGGCGATTGCGGCCGGACAGCAGCCGCGCCTGACGTTCAACCCACTCGAACCGGCGGCGACCGTCACGACCTACATCGTCCAGGTGTCCAAGGGGGATGTGCCCTACGGCAGCCTGGGATACCGGACAATTTTTGCAGCGGCGCTGGTGTTGTTCATCCTGACGCTGGTGTTCAACCTGGCGGCGGACTGGGTCCGCCGCCGGCAGCGTGTTCAGGGGGGTGTCCTATGACGAACCCGGCAACGATTGGCCGCCTGGGGGACCGCGCCGCGGCGCGCATCCGGTGGGCCAGGCAGCTCGAACGGGGCTTTGTGCTGGCGGCCTGGGCGTTGTTGGGCCTGCTGGCGGTGGTGTTTCTGTCCCTGTTTGCCGGTGTGCTCCAGACGGGGTGGGAGCGTTTGCAGCCGGATTTCTTTCTGACCTTTGCTTCCCGCCGGGCGGCACAGGCCGGGATTCTGGCCGCCTGGGTCGGGACGCTGGTGGTCATGGCGGTGACGGCAGCCGTGGCCCTTCCGCTTGGCGTGGCGGCCGGGGTCTATCTCGAAGAGTACGCCCGCCCGGGCCGCCTCACCACGCTGATTGAAGTCAACATTGTCAATCTGGCCGGTGTGCCTTCGATTGTCTATGGCTTGCTGGCGCTGGGGCTTTTCGTCCGCCTGCTGGGGCTGGGCGCGAGCATCCTGACGGCCGGCCTGACGCTGGGGCTGCTCATCTTGCCGATTGTTGTCGTGGCCACGCGCGAGGCCATCCGCACGGTGCCCCAGTCCATCCGGGAAGCGTCCTACGCCGTCGGCGCAACCCGCTGGCAGACGGTGTGGCAGCACGTCCTGCCGGCGGCGCTTCCCGGCATTCTGACCGGCATCATCATTGGCCTGGCGCGGGCCATCGGCGAAACCGCCCCGCTGGTGACGATTGGGGCCGTGACCTTCATTGCCTTTCTGCCACCCGCGCCCTTCTCGCCTGAAGCGCCGTTTCTGTCGTTTGACTGGCTGTGGGCGCCGTTTACGGCGCTGCCGATTGTGACCTTTGACTGGACTTCCCGCCCCAATCCGGCTTTTCGCCCCAATGCGGCGGCGGCGGCGCTGGTGCTGACCTTTCTGACAGCGGTGATGAATGCCACGGCGGTCTGGCTGCGCTATCGCCTGCGCCGGCAGCAACTCTGGTAGCGTGGGAGGTTTTCCGACCTATGAACAACAGCGTCCAAAGACAGCCGGCCAACAGCTATGAACCATCCCACGTTCTCAAGGCCGAAGCCCGCAACCTGAGTTTCTTCTACGGAGACAAAGCTGCCCTGCGGGAGGTCAACCTGCCGGTGCACGCCCGGCGCGCAACCGCCCTCATCGGGCCTTCAGGGTGTGGCAAAAGCACCCTGCTGCGCTGCTTCAACCGGATGCACGATCTCTATCCGGGACATCGCTACCAGGGCGAAATCCGCCTCTATCCTGACGACATCAACCTGCTCGCCCCGGAAACCGATCCCCTTCTGGTGCGGTCGCGCATCGGCATGGTCTTCCAGAAGCCGAATCCCTTTCCGAAGTCGGTCTTTGAAAATGTCGCCTACGGGCTGCGCCTGCGCGGCATCCGCCAGACCGCCGAACTGGAAGCACGGGTTGAACGGGCCCTGCGGGATGCCGCCCTGTGGGATGAAGTCAAGGATCGGTTGAAGGACTCCGCCTACGCGCTTTCCGGCGGGCAGCAGCAACGCCTGTGTATCGCCCGCGCCCTGGCCGTTGAGCCGGAACTGTTGCTGTTCGATGAACCGACTTCCGCCCTGGACCCGCTGGCCACGGCCAGCATCGAGGAACTGCTGCGCAACCTCAAAGAGCACGTCACCACGCTCATCGTCACCCACAACCTGCAGCAGGCGGCGCGGGTGGCCGAGTTCACCGCCTTTATGTACTTGGGTGAACTGGTCGAGTTCGGACCCACCGAAGTGCTTTTCAACGCACCATCCCAAAAACAAACCGAGGATTACCTCGCCGGACGGTTCGGCTAGGCAACGGCTTTTTTCACTGTGCCGTCAGATGCCATTATCTCTGCTCCGATGTATCAGGCCGGCAGCAACTTGCCGCCCGGACGCGGAACGGACTACGGTCACAGACCCGACACCAGTCCGGGGACACGCCGGACGGGTTTGGAAGGTTGCCTATGTCGTACGTACGTTGTGTCTGGCTGTTGTTGCTTCTCGTCGGTTGGGCAATGGGTGAGCCGGCGGCCGGTCAGACCCGCCGCCGAACGTCTCCGCCGGTGACATCGCCAGCCCCGGCGCCGGCCAAGCCGTCCCCCATTCGCGGACTCGTGGAGCAGACCCAGCGCGGTGTGCTGACGCTGATTCGGTTCAGCAACGGGTTGCGTCTGGTCTGTGGTGAACGGTACAGCACGGAACTGGTGGCCGTTGCGGCGCGGCTTGGTTTTGGTGACGCTGACGAACCGGAGACTGCATCCGGTGTGGCGTGGGTTGTCGCGCATGGGCTGCTGGCAGAAGCCGATGCAGCCGAACTGGCCGCCATTGGCGCTACGGTTGAAACCGTCGTCGAGGCACACGGGGCCACCCTGACCATCACCGCGCCAGCAAAGCATCTGGCAACTGCGGCCGGCGTGCTGCTGCGCGCGCTGGCACGTCTGGAGTTTTCCGAAGGGCAGCTTCAGAAAGGGCAGGTACAGGCCGCGCGCCATCATCTGGAAAGTCGCCTGCATAGCGGCCATCTGTCCCGGTCGGCCTGGCTGGCGCTGGCTGCCGGACGCCAATCGGGTGTCCCCGACACAGAAGCCCACTTCAAAGCCATCAGCCTGGAAACGGCCCGCGCGTTTCACACGGCGCACATGTCGCCCCGCCGGACGGTGCTGGCCGTGACCGGGAACCTCAATCTGGCCGAGACGTTGCGCGTCGTCGCTGAGGTCAATGCCGGCTGGAAGCCGGAAGCCGCGGCTGCCACGCCCCGGACATTGACCGGCCGGCAGTACCGCGCCGACCGCGGCCCGCAAAACCACACCTGGGTTCACCTGGGCTACGTCCTGCCGACTCTGCGGGATGAGGAGCGCGCAGCGTTGGACATCATCCGCGCGGCTCTGGCGCTTGGCGTGCGTTCCCGGCTCCAGGATGCCTTGATTGAAAACCGCCAGATTGCTTCTGAAATCCAGACGCACCTCGAAGCCATGCCGCAGGGCGCAACCTTCTGCGTAGGTCTCAACGTGCAGCCGGAGCGCCTTGACCGGGCCGAGGCGCTGACGCTTGAAGCCATCGAGCGGTTGCGCCGGGAGCGCCTCTCAAACGGCGAACTTCAGCGGGCGCGGGCGCAGCTTGAACTCGAACGCGCCCTGGACGGCGACCGCCTTGGCGACTGGGCGCAGCAGCTCGCCCGGGTTGAATCCACTTCCGGGTTGGTGGCCTGGCTGGATGACCTCGACCGCATCGGTGAACTTGACGCCGAGCAGGTGCGTGCCGTCGCCGCCAGGCATCTTGTCGCCTCCCGGCTGGTCGTCCACGAGTACGAAGCCGTCACCGCACCGCTGCGTACGTTCACGCCGGAAAAGTTTTTCGAGACCGTCGGGCTGCTCGTGCCGGGAACGCTGGCGGCGGACATCCCGGCCGGTGAGACAACCGATGCCCCGGAAACAGTGGTCGTGCCCAGCAAGGCTCCGCCAAAGGCGAAGGAAAGCGGGTTGCCTGTCATCCTGCCCGCCGAACCGGTACGTGAATATGCGACCCTGCGCGGCCCGCGTGTGCTCGTGCGTCCTGATCCATCCAACCCGCTGGTGTCCATCGGGCTGTATTTTCAGGGCGGGCGCTTCATTGAAGATGAGCGGACTGCCGGGATAACCGAACTCATGCTGCGCGTCATGCGGCGCTACACGGCAAAACAGATGCCGGACGGCATCCTGGATGAACTGGAGCGCCTTGGCGGCCGCTTGCACATCGTCAACGAGCGCGATTTCTTTGGTTTTGAGCTGTGTGTGCTGGCGCGTCATGCCGAAGCCGCCCTGCGCCGGCTGGTGGCACTTGTGGAGCGGCCGGCTTTTGAGGCGGCTGGCGTCAAGACCGAGCGGGAACGGCTGCTGGCTGAGCAGAAAGCGGCTCGTCCTCTGGAGTTGGCCGTCTGGCTGGCCAGAAAGAGTCTGCTGCCGTCGCACCCCTATGGTTTCCCGGCGCTGGGCGTCAACGGCACGGTACGCAACCTTGACGAAAGCGCCGTGCAGCGGTGGTATGCCACAACCGTACAGCGCCAGTTGCCGATTCTGGTCATCGTCGGCGGCACGCAAGGCTCAGCACTGGTGACGCGCGACATCACCGAGGGCTTTACGCGCCGCGAAACCGACACGTCCCTCAAGGCGCGTGTCGCGCAACCGGCGGCGTCTCCCATCGTCCAGGAAGTCACCACCGGAACGCGCGACATCGTGGCCTGCGCACTGGCGACACCGGGCGGACGGGAGGCCGACCACCGGTGGAACGTGTTGGCGGCCTGGCTGAACGACCACCTGAAGGCCAACGGTTCGGACCAGGAAGTGTTCCGGGTGCAGTTCAGCCCGGCGTTGCAGCTTGGTGAACTGCTGGTCATCGGGGAAGGTGAGCCGGAGGATGCGCCCGGAGTGACGGAGCGCATGGCACGCGCCCTACGCGATCTTGCCAAACAGCCGCCGTCGGCCGATGCCTGGCGGCGTACGGTGCAGGAAGTGGCAACCCGTACAGCGGAGACGACGGATACCGTCCGGGGAAGAACCCGGGCCTATGCAACGGCAGTCTATCTGGGAAGTGCCGCTTCCGAGGTGGACACGGCTGCCGCTGGCATTCGCCAACTGCCCCTGCCGGAGGCTGAAACCTGGCAGGGCCTCACCATTGAGGCTGCCGGGCGCGGCCTTGTGCGCGGAACGCGGCTGGCACGCCCAAAGTAAACCGGGCCGCCATCGGCTTTGCGCCTAGTTCCACCGGGCCAATTCCCGTTTGGCTTCGTTGATATGTGCCTCGAGGGCGCGGCGCTCGGTACCAGACCGCGCATTTTGTTTCTGCTCTTCGAGCCAGTCCACGGCTTCGTTCCAGCGTTCGAGCTGGAGGTACAGCAGCCCGATGTCGCGCCGGATGTAGGGGTCCTCCGGGCAGACGATGAACTGCATGCGGCGCGCACGTAAGGCCGTTGTCCAGTCTTTGGCTTCAAGGCTGATGCGGTAGATGTTGTTGAGCATCCGCAGGAACATATCGGCCGGTTGGGCCACTTTCAGGTGTTCGGCGCACAGTTCCACCTCTGGCCCGTGCACTTGGTGAAGCAACTGCTGCAAGCCGTCGTTGTCCAGCCACCGGCACCGGTGGAAGGGATCGAGATAGCCGACGCCATCGGGCCCGCTGTAGCGGACGAGAAAGTGCCCCGGAAAGTTGATGCCTTCGCACCGCAGACCAAACCGGCGGGCCAGTTCGATGAAAACGACGGAAAGGGTAATGGGAATCCCCACCCGGCGGGTCAGCACGTCTTCGAGGAAGCTGTTGCGCCGGTCATCGTAGTTTTCCGTATTGCCACGAAAACCAAGCGCCACGAAGCCTTCGGCCACGGCTTCGATGGTAAGCGGTTCGGGCTGTCCGGTTTCGTCTGCCCACTTCCACAGGGCATCGGCCAGGGCATCGAGTTGCTTCGGAATGGTCATGATGTCCCGCTCCGGGGCCGCCACCCACGTCACGGCGGCAGCGGCCCAGGCAAGCGCCGGCTGGTGGTTATTCACGTGCCACACGATGGAAAGTTCTTCCAGCCGCTGCCTGAAGCGGCGTTCAGTAACCAGAGACATCATAGCTTGGAAGTATCTGGGGCAGATTCAGCAGGGGCAAACGAATCGCAGCCCGGACTTTCGGCATTGGCATCCCCGGCGGATACCGGCAGGCAGCGCAGCGTGCCCGTTTCATCGAGGTAAAACGTCTGGTCGCCAGTGCGATCCGGTCCCGTTCGGACGGCCGGAAACGCCGTCACGTGAAAACTGGCCGGCCTGTCACCTTCGGCCGGGCGCAGCACAATCGGGCCCAGCACATACCCACGGTAGGGCAGGCGGGTCATGAGTTCGACTTCTTCGCCAAAGTTGCGGCTGCCGTCGGCGCGTTTGGCCAGTGTCGGAAGGCTGTCGGAGTAGTTGCCCTTACCGGCACCACGCGCATATTCCATCTGGGCTTCGTAGATGGCCCGCAGCACCTCACGTACGCCCTGTTCGTTGGCCCGGCGCTCATCGGCCGCCGAACTTGCCCCCCACCCAGCGCCGGCGATGCTGACGAGATAGGGCAGGGACACATCCACCACATTGGTGATCACCCGCCCTTCACGTCCGATGTGGGTAAAGAAGGGAAATGAGGTCAGACCTTCAAGAAACACCTGGTAGCGTTTGGGAGTTTCCTTGCGTAACTCGTCCAGAACTTGCGCCAGAAGCCCTTGGGAGACATACGCACTGCCCATGGCGTCGGCCGGACGCGCCCCGAAGCTGACATTGAAATCTTCGCGGCGGCCCAGGGTTTGCCCGCGCCGGTAGGTGTCAATCACCCATTTCACGTCACTGGTACGGCCGGCGACGAGCACGTTGGCAACCACCGACACGGCAAAGGCGTTTTCTTCATCCTCATTGCTGCCCTCGAACAGCCAGATGGTCTCACCTTCGTAAGTCTTCACACGGGGGTCAAAAATGGGCCGCGGTAGCGTTCCTTCGGGCGGTTTGGCAATGGCCTGCCAGGCCTTTCGGTCGGCAGCCTTGCGTGCTGCCGCCGAGAAAATTTTGGCAAACGCCTCCCGCAGCGCCTGGGGATTGTTGCTGACGGCAAAGGTGGCCACCCGGAAGTTGTCTGTGAACGGCAGGGTAGTGCCGGTATTGACAACCTCTCTGACTTGCAGACCGCCTACGGCCAAGGTGATTTCGCCAGTCAGGGCAGCAGCGATTTCCTGGCGGAAGTTGACGCCAAACTTGCGTTCGGCCACCTGGATGTCGGTTTCGTACCTGGCGTTGAACGTCCCGGCCATCTGGCGCAGGGTGTCATAGACGCGCGTCGGGCTGACGCTCAGGGTGGCAAAAATCTGGGTGTCGTCCGGGAGGAAATCAGCCGCGCGTCCGCTCACGCGAGGGCCATCGGCAAAGGCCGGGAAAAGACCCTCGCTGGCGCGGTCGAGTCCAACGACGATGCGCTGCGTGACCCGTCCATCCTTGATGCCGTAGGCATAACCGGCGCCATCCACCGCACCGATGCCGGACTGTGTGACGAGTTGGCTGATTTTGGCTGCAAATTCCGCCTCCGCACGGGCCTGCTCACGGGAAGCCCGCTTGCCCGACGGAGAGGGCTTCAACAGTTCAGCAAACAGGTCGCGGACATACGTGCCAATGGTGGACGTGTTGATATAGACCATCCCGTTCCGGTTGTCCGTCAGTTGTTTCTGAACGTCCTCGAAGCCTCTGGCTTTACCGAGTGGGCTGAAGGTGGGCTGGGCCATCTGGGTCAGCCAGCGCGTCATCGCCGGGCGGAAACCGACGGCAATGACCTGTCCGCTGTGCGCCATAACCAGCGACTCGGTGGCTTTGGTGGCGGGAAAGGTGGTCGTGCGGAAGCGTCCGGCACGTCCCGGAAGGGGCTTGACCCGTCTGGTATTCGTCACAAACGTTGGCAACCACTGCTCCCCAAGCTGCACAAAGCGCGCGGCGGCAGCATTGTCGGGCGCAATGAGCACCACGACGAATTCGACTTCAGGTATGGGAAACAGGCCGCCAACCGTGGATTTTTTCGGGTTTGGGGAAAGTATCAGTCCAAATCCGATGCGCGTTGCCGCGAGCGTGGCTTTGTCGGGAAAGCCAAAGGCTTCCAGGGCTTCGTCATAGCGTGTCAGGTCAATCGGCAGGGGGGAGTCGGACGCCGCCAGAAATTGCTTGAGGCTCTCCACGGCGAGGACTTCGTCTATGGCATTTGGCAGGCGCTCAAACTCGGCGTAAAGCAGCACGTCGGCGGGAAAATACTCCGCCAGCGGGCGTGGCGTTGTGGTTTCAGTTGTGGCAGTCGGGCCGGCGGGAGGCGTTGTTGTTGCCGGCGCTTTCCGTGCCGGCTGCCGCCGGGTGCGTTGGGCTTCCGCCAGATTCCAGTTTGAAAGGATGAGTGTCAGAAGAAGTCCTCCAGCGAGCAGAGAACGCCAGAGAGTGCGGGCTTGCCGGAAGCGATGCGTCCACGGAAAAACGTGGCACGGTGAAAAGTTCATAAAGGAAGCTCCTCAAAAAGGGCAACACCGGGATGGATGTGATGAATGACACATTGCCTTGATACTGTGTGGCGTGGCACGTCGCAAGGCCGGGTGCGAAGACAGGCTCAGGGGCGGGAAGATGTGGGCAGCGCTGCAAGCTGCCGGGCGCGCTGGGTGAGGGTTTCGAGGTCGGGTTGGTTGCCGGCGGAGGGCAGAAACAGTCCGCTCCCAATGGTGACCACCGACGCTCCAGCCTGGAGGTATTCCGCCACACCGGTCAGGTCAATGCCTCCGGCTGCCAGCAGGTGCAGGTTGGGAACGGCGCGACGCAGTTGCCCCACATAGACGGCCCCGCCGAAGGAAGCCACGGGAAACACGCGCACGAGTTGCAGCCCCCGCTCAGCCAACCGGGCCACTTCGCGCGGAGTGGCACCGCCGGGAATGACCAGCACGTGATGTTTCCGGCAAAAATCCATCACCGGCGGGTTGTCGTAGGGCAGGGTCGCAAACTGGACATTCGCCTTGATGGCGCGGTCGGCAACCTCGACGGTTGGGACATCCCCGATACCTATTATGACTTCATCGGCGAACTGATGCCGGATGTCGCCAATGACCCGCATCGCGCCGGGGGTGTTGTAGGGAACCTCGATGATACGGATGCCACCGGCGATGACGGCACGCGCCGATTGCACCGCAATTTCGGCCGTCGCCGCCCGCAGGCTGACCACGATGCGATGGGTAAAAAACCGCTGGAGCAGGTCGTTGGCGGCCATGTCAGCCCCGCAGGATGACGCGCGCCGGTGCGCCGTCGCTGTCCATAAGCTTCAATGGAAGACAGAAGAGTTCATAATCGCCGGCATCCACAGCGCGTAAGTCCAGTCCCTCCAGAATGACCACCCCGTTGGAAAGCAGTTCGATGTGGGTGGCAAAGGTCGTGCTGCCGTATTCCTCGACGGAAAGGTAGTCAATGCCGACCAGCTTGATGCCATCGGCCACCAGCTTGGCAGCGGCCTCCGGCGTGATGAACACGTAGTCCGGGTTGAAGGTTTCCTGCTGCCAGAGCTGGGAGTTGCGGGTTTTGAACAGCACCCGGATGTGCTCACCCAGGTCCAGGCGCGAAAGCGTGTCAACGTCTATTTTCCGCGCCGTGACTTCCACCACCCGCACCCGCCCGACCATGATGTTGAGCGGAATTTCGTGCAGTTTGCGTCCGGTTTCGATGAAGTGAAAGGGAGCATCCACATGGGTGCCGGTGTGCGTGCCCATGCCACAGTAACAGACGTTGGCCGGATCGCCTTTGGACATCTGCGCCCGGGGTTCAAGCACCACGGGCGGGTCGCCGGGATAGACTGGCATCCGCGGGTGAACCGGAACGGTCACGTCGTAAATCTGCATAGTCCTGGTTCCTTCCTTGACAGCAGCCGATGCTAATGGCGTTGCCCAAGGGCTGTCAAACGGCGCGGTTCCACGACCAATCCGGGAAAAAGCCACTCCACTCCGTGAAATACCATTGCAACAGCCGGTTTGCATGCTTGGGGCAGCCTGTCCGGGAGGTGATCCGGCCGGGTTTGGCGGAGGGACGGTGTTCCGGCACGTCCGGCCGCTGGTGCCCATTGCGTCGCGCCGGGTCTCTCGTCACAATCGTGCAACGCAAGGATGTTTTGAGTCAGGGCAGCGGTTGCGGACATACTCGTTGGGAAACCGGGCGGGTGTTCCAGCCCGCCCCACGCTTGTGGCCAGCTACAGGGGCCGGGTTCGGCTTCCCCGGTTGGCTCCGCGGCATGGGATTGCGCCGGCTGTTACCTCTGGCTCGTCGTTCCACTTTACGGAGGTGATTATGCGTTCAGTTCGACTGGGCTGCCTGGTGTTTGGTGTGGCCCTTGGTGTGGCCTGTGGCGGCAATCCGCCCGAGCCGCCGAAAACCGAAGACAAGGTGGCCACACCCGCCAAACCGGTCCCCAAACCCTGTGATCCCAAAGACCTTATTCCCGTCAAGCCCGAAACCGTCCCGGAATCGCTGGAAGTCCAGCACATTCTGATCGCCTACAAGGGGAGCGGCGCTGCCAAAAACCCGCAGATCAAAGTCACCCGGTCGAAAGAGGAAGCCCGCAGGCTCTGGGAAAAAGTCTTCGAGGAGGCGCGCAACTGTGCCGACTTCAACAAGCTGGTCATCCAGTACAGCGATGACCCCTACAAGATGAACGACAGCAAATACAACGCTTTTCCCGGCTTCTACGAAATCACGCCGAAGGGCGTTTTCGATGAGAACTTCAAGAAGTGCGCCCAGGGGTTGAGTCCGGGCAACATTGACAAGGTCGAAAGCTACTACGGGTTTCACATCATCCGGCGGAAGGCGTAAGCGGCGCTATGGCCCATGAAACGACGGCCTCGGCCGCGACTTCGACAGTTCGCTTTGCCTGCATCTGTGACCGGGGGCTGCAACGCACGTCCAACCAGGACCGGGCGCTGGCCGAAGTCAGCGCCCGGCTTTTCGTCGTGTGTGATGGCGTCGGCGGGAATACCGGCGGCGAAATTGCGAGCCAGACCGCCATCGAGACCGTCCGTGACACCTTCATTGCGCCTGACGAGCGCCCGCCCCTCGTGCGCCTGGAACGCGCCATTCACTACGCCAACCGGGACATCTTCGAGATGGCACGCCATGACCTCGATCTGGCCGGGATGGCCACGACGCTGGTGGCGCTGCACCTCGATGGCGAAACCGCATGTGTGGCGCATGCCGGCGACAGCCGGCTGTATTACTTTGCCGACGGCACGTTGACCCAGGTGACGGTTGATCATACGCCACTCCACGATGCCGTCCGCCGGGGGGAGTTGTCCCCGGCGGAAGCCGAGCAGCTTCCCAAGGCAAATGAGGTGAGTCGGGCGCTGGGCGTTCTGCCCGAAGTCGAGGTCGAGACCCAGACCTTCCCGCTGGCTGTCGGGTCACGTTTCCTGCTCTGTACGGACGGTGTAACCCGCCACATCACGAACGATGAACTGGAACGGCTCATGACTGTCTTCGTGGACAATCCCGACGGGCTGTGTGACGAAATCCACCGGTACTGCTACGAGCGTGGGGCCGAAGACAACTTTACGGCGCTCGTGGTCTGCGTTGACCCACCACTGCCGGCGCCGCCCCAGATCGCCGTTTCTCCGCCATCGCTTCAGGAACGCCTCGTGCGAACCCGGGAAATGAGCATTGTCCCCAGCTTCCCGGCCGACCGGACAACCGGCGAGCATCACCCGCTGCGCGAACTCGTCGAGGCCCGCCGCGCCCGTTCCCGGCGCGAGTGGATGCTGTACACGCTGGGCGTGCTCGTGCTCATGACGCTTTCTTTTGTCGCCGGCTGGTGGTTGGGGACGCAGCAGGTCAGTCCCGAAACCGCCCCGGCGACGGCTCCGGCGCGCCTACCCCGCTGACCGGCTGCGGACGGGTGCCCACTGGCGGGCGGCCGGAAGCCATGGCTGTCCGGCGTCGCTGCTGCGGATGATGCCGGAGGCGTCAACGTAAAAGGCCCGCCGTCCCGTCAGCCCCGCAAGACGCGGCGTTGCCAGAACAAAGAAATCGGCCGGCCCGAACGCCGTTGCCTCGGTCACATACAGGGCAAAAACGTAATCCTGGTCAACGAAAGGGGCTTCCAGACCGCGTTCCTGCTGCTGAAGCTCGGCCAGGGAGGCAAAACGCCCGCCGGAAGCCATCCGAAACGCCAGTTGGGCGGCGACGAGTCGCTCCAGATAGTCCATCACCTGGGCTTCATTGCGGGTCACACGGTCATCCGCGCTGAGGCTTCCAGCCGGAAGGGTGCGTCCCGGCGACACCCAGACGGGAGCCGTTCGCGCTTCCGGCAACCGGCGCAGGGGCAGCCGCCGGGCCGCAGTGGCCGTTGGCACGGCCTTGCCCGCCGCCGTTGCGCGTGGGGCCGGGCGGGGCGTCGCCGTTTCCGGTGAACCGGCCAATCCCGGGGCCGGGCCGGGCGGGGCGCTTTCCCTGACCGTGGTGGAAGCTATCGGGCGGGAAGGTGGGGGGGCCGAAGCCGTTGCCACCGGCTGGGGCGCTGGTGGCGGCGCGGAAGGCACTTCATTGGCGGCTACCGTCGGCAGCGGTGCTGCCGATGCCGGCCGCGG
>Ga0272446_1003350_pt1 | contig 20335 bp, 19 predicted proteins | sample YNPCB0061_FD_194587 | JGI IMG/M metagenome (GOLD analysis project Ga0272446, IMG submission 194587) | Hot spring microbial mat communities from Yellowstone National Park, WY, United States - YNP-CB-006-1 | ecosystem: Environmental > Aquatic > Thermal springs > Hot (42-90C) > Sediment | place...
TCCTTGGCTCCTTGGTCTATCTCTTTCCTAGACATTAACTTCTTACTCCCTTTATTTAGGATGATTGGTCACTTATCCCCTATTTACATACGTTTGTCTAGGAAAGCTAATCTGCCGTCCCCTTCTAGCGTTTCCTAGACAAGGGTTCCTTGGCTCCTTGGTCTATCTCTTTCCTAGACATTAACTTCTTACTCCCTTTATTTAGGATGATTGGTCACTTATCCCCTATTTACATACGTTTGTCTAGGAAAGCTAATCTGCCGTCCCCTTCTACCATTTCCTAGACAGCGGTTCCTTAGTCCCCTGGTCTATCTCTTTCCTAGACATTAACTCCTTACACCCTTAATCTAGGGTGACTGGTCATCTATCTCCAGTTACATACGTTTGTCTAGGAAAGGGAATTTGCTTTTTACTCATCTGGCTGGTTTCATCGGAGATGCTTTCTGGTCGCTAAGACTATTTCTTTCCCAAAACACGCCGTCAGAATACCCTTGTATGGTAGGATCTGATTTAGCGGCCTTAAGTCTCTTAAGCGTCAAGTAGCAATATTCCCTGTTTAGTTCGATACCACAAAATCGCCGTCCAAGTTTGGTTGCAACAACTGCCGTTGTACCACTTCCGAGAAAAGGATCGAATACGAAACCGCCAGGCAATGAGCTTGCAAGAATCAGTTTTGCCATCATTTTCTCTGGTTTCTGGGTGGGATGGTTGGTGTTCTCCGGCATAGACCAAAAGGGGATTGTTATATCAGTCCACAGATTTGATGGATGCGTAAGCCTATACTTACCGCTCTTTGTCTCCTCCCAATCCTTTGGTTTACCATCCTGATCCCGATATGGAGCAATTGTATGCGAATAATGGTAGTGCTGTCTTTGTAATGCTCAAGAAATGGTAACAAGGATTCTCAGGCAGGTGGGTGGCTTTGTCTCTTCAGGGAGAAGCGTCACGGGTGAATATAGGATTAGACATTGCTCAAATACCTATGAGATAAGGCTTTGTGGGAATTTGCTACCTAGAACTTAGAGAGCCTATCGTCTGGAATGGCAAACACTCCTTTGGGAAGACATGGTGCTGATTGTAATAAAATTGTAATAGTAAAAAATTACTTGGATAGCACTACCCAAAAATCATCCGGGGAAAACTCCAGCTACAGCGACGGTTGAATTAGCAACGCAGGTAGTTTCATACTTTCAATCAGCAACGCCGGAATTTTTATTGGCAATTCATGTAGCAGGATAAATTTTGTGGTATAATATGGTAAAAATTTTTATGGATGACATATGACGGATAAACAAAACCAAGAGATTGTAGACCTTCAGCGGCGAGGTTCGGCAAAGGATTTGATGCCTCCTGGTTCGCCGACTGTTGTTCCTTCTGTTTCAGCAGGTTTTAATTCGGTAAATGGTGGTGGTTTTTCTGTTGGGGGTAGGGTTGATGCTTACATTCCTACTGGAAATAATTCTGTTTTTTTAGTGACAGGTTCAGTGGAAAGAAATAAGGGAGATGTTTCTACTGAAGGCGTTGTTAGCTATAGAACAATTGTTAATCCGCTGCATTATTTGAATGTTTTTGGCGGAGTTGGAGCTAATGTTGGGGAAAACAGGACTTTAGCACATGTTTTTTTGGGGGGGAGCTACAGCCATATAAAATCGGGGCTTGGGTTTGACATTTCAGGTAGTATTCCCATAACTAAGGGGGTTAATCCGAGTGGGAACTTCCATGTAACTTATTCCCACCTCATAAATAATAATCATCTTCTCAAGTTATACACTGGTGTTGGTGTTAGTTCTACGAACACTACTCCCAAATTCGGGTTACTATATCAGAATTCTTCTTCATTAACTGTTACTGCTGAATGTCGGATTCCTCCTGGGGAAGGTTTTCAGTGTCATGCGGGGGTCAGCATACCTATTGGACCAGGAGCTTCTAATATTAATCCTTTGCTACAACAACCTAATCCGTCTGTACCGATGGAGATTAAGAAGGAGCCGCAGAACGATCAGAAGAATAAGAATAATCAGAAGAATGAAGAGACGCAGCCACAACCTGAGCCACAGCCACAACCTGAGCCACAGCCACAACCTACACCACAGCCACAACCTACACCGCAGCCACAACCTACACCACAGCCACAACCTACACCACAGCCACAACCTAGACCACAGCCACAACCTACACCACAGCCACAACCTACACCGCAGCCACAACCTACACCGCAGCCACAACCTAGACCAAGACCACAACCTACACCGCAACCACAACCTACACCAAGACCACCATCTAGTAGTAATAATCTTGGCTATTCCCCTATCTATTCCCCTATCACTTCTTTGCAAGAACAATTGGAATTGGCTTATGCGATCACACCTGAACAAGAGGAAAATATAATGGTAAAATATCTAGAATATCAAAGAGAAAGAGAAGAAGTGGAAATAGCTTAATTTCTCTGTTTTTTGGCATTAGGGACATTAAGGAAGGGCATATATAGTCATTTCAAACAAGTTTGCAACATTCGCCTCTACCTACAAATCCTCTTCTAGAACGGAATGATTAAGTAAGTCTTTTCCATTGATTCTAATCTGTGCAGAAGCACTTTTGGTCATACTGCCAAACATCAAAGAGGAATGGCTGTTCTAAACGTTGTTTGAGAGGACGTTTTCCGAAGGAGTGTTTTAATTCTTTTTCCATATTTAGCCACCATTGTAAATTATTAGGTTCTCGAAGAGCTTGAGCTTGGATTTGAACATCTGAGTGAAAGAAACAGAATCGGCAATTAGATATTTCTGGGAAGTACCATCCTTTTTTCTCCCAGTAGCGATTGACAGTTAGGCGGTCAATTCCATGAGCATAAAGAGGGAATTGAGAGATGCGCCACTCTACATTATTCCATTCGTATCTCTTAGAGTCTATATTACAAAGAGAGTAATAACGAAACTTATCTTTATCACACGTCCAAGCCTCTACACGATGTTTTTCATCACTGCGAAAGCCAATATTCATTAGAACCGGGAGAGAGTAATAAAGATAGCAATGCCAAAAGATAGGAGTAATTTTTTGCTGAATAGTACAGAAGCGGGTAATATGATTAGGCAGTCTTTTGCTTTTAGAATAACCAGGGATATCTGTTTTTCCTAGGATAAACTTATCTAGCGAGTATTCTGATGCGAGCCACTTAATTTCTTTCCCAATTTCCTGTTCTAATTTAAGAACATTCAATAATGTTTGGTCTGCTTCGTGAGAAGCAATGAAGTGAGGAATACGCTTTTGACATTCCCGAAGTAGTCCAGGGTCTTTCGGCGCAGAAGCCTGATGGTCTGTCAAGACAACAGCAAACAAGTAAACATCAGTTGGGAAGTGTATTGCCATATAAGCTGATGACTTACCACCTGAAACAGATGAGACTGATACAACCATAATAAGAAATAATTAAAGTATAAACTTATTATAGCAAAAAAATGTGTATTGAGCAAGTTTAATTTGCCCTTGCTCTAACCCTTTTCTAAGGGGCGAGGGGACTAGATTCTAGCTCCTTTCTCTTTAGAGAAAAAGATGGGGATGAGGGAAACCATATCTACATTCAGCAACGTCGACAAGAGTTCCAACTCTCTTGTTTTTAGGGAGAAAGACTAGAGATACAGGCAAATCATATGAAATTAGCGGCGAGCCGTTGTCTAAACCAGCAAAAGCTTATATTAGACGTAATGGGAATAATGTTAGTTTCTAGAAGAAAGCGATCCCCCAAAAGACGTGTAACCCATGTCTAGGAAAACAATTCCAGAGTTTTATAGTAATTTCAAACAAGTTTGCGACATTCACTTTTACCTACAACCCCTTTCCTAGAAGGGGATAGAGCGATTACCAGTGCCTAAAAAGTGTCGCATCTATTTGTGAAATGACTATATATGCGCTTAACTAAAGTTTCCTAGACATCTGCTTTTCGTCTACTCGGTGGTCTATATAACTTTAGTAAACAAAAAAATAATTGCATCCCCAAGAACGGTGTCTAGGAAAAAGTCACCCTACAACCACAGAGTATGTGTCTAGGAAAGATATTGTCATTTGCAGAAATAAATTCGACTTAGAGAGACGCAGCCTAGATATAATCGGCATTGCCATTGTGTTGCATCTATTGAATTTCTGATCAATAGGATTGTAACCTCGAGGAAGCGGATAAAGCTGTTGCATCAATTACTGAAAATGACACTGGTTCTCCATAGCTTGCGTGGCGTAGCCATAAATGGGTAACAACCTAACCGTACTTAGCTATAACTCAAATTGTGCTTTCTTCTTGTGTAGAATTTGGACTTGAGCTTGCTTCAGACTCTGCGAAATTTTGAAATAAATCTTCTATTTGCTTAGCATCAAGCGTCCAATCTGGGACAGGACAGTCTGGCAGAGATTTGGTAAGAATCAAGCTGGCAGCAGTATATATTCCTATATTTCTCTCTAAGTCATAGCCCTCCTTCCCTGCAAGATGAATAATCCACCCTGCAAAAGAATGACAATTATTACTAGAATGCGATGCGTTGAGGCTTATTTCTCCGCCATTTTGCAGTCTTTCTAAAATTGACTCCTTGAGGTTGGGAATAATTGGTGTACTCTTCCAAATCTCATGATGTATGCTATCTAAATAAGTGTTGTAAAAGTCAGTACCCGTTAAGTTAGCCCAAGCCATTTCTACATCCCTTAAAGATGCACAGGCAAATTGCGCCCCCGTTAAATCCGCTTTAGTCAAGTTGGTTAAGTATAATGTAGCTCTTGACAAATTCGCCTGTGTGAGATTAGCTCCCACAAGTAAAGCTCTACTCAGATCAGATGTCCAAAGATCTGCTTTCGTTAGATTGCTACCAGAAAGATTAGCCTCATATAGATCAGCATCGCTAAGATGAGCACAACTAAAATCTGCGTTAATAGCTAGACTTTCCCTCATACTGCATTGCCTTAAGTCTGCATACTGGAAATTAGCCATAAACAAGCAAGCACCTCTTAACTCGCTCTTTACTAGTTTACTGAACATTAGGCGAGCTTGCGCCAAATTTGCATTGTACAAAGTGGCACCACAGATATTAGCATTGAGTAAATTTGCGCTTTCTAAGTTGGCATAGCTTAAAACTCCATCTGTTACAATGGCACTGCTTAAGTTGGCAGATTTGAAGTTTGCCATACATCCATTTACTTGTACTAAAATACATGATGATAAATTAGCATTCCTCAAGTTCGCTTCAGTTAATTCTGCTTTAGTTAAGTCTGCATATCTGAGAATAGCTTCCTCTAAATTGGCATTAGATAGATTAGCCCCTCTTAAATTGGCTTTAGTAAGGTTGGCTTTTCTTAAGTCTAATTCGGCTAAATTTAAACCAGATAAATCTGCACCTTCTAAATTGGCAGAACCCCAGTTGAAATTATTGCGGATTCCCTCTAAAGTGCAACCACCTACACCATTCTTGTAATCCTGAATATATCTGATTAAATCTGTTGCATTGGTATTACTACTCATCTCTTTCCCTTTTCCTTAGACATTTTATTCTTAATATATCATAGCCGACCACTTATCACCTTCTTAGACTAATACAGCTTTATGCTTTTACAGCATTACGGCTTTACATTTTTCTTGTTCTCCCTGCTAAGGGTGAGTTTTTAGCCCATTGTCACCTTGTGATTCATGTTTGGTTACAATCTTCTTCTGTTTCTATTAATGTCTTGGTAATGCGTATAGGGGAAGGGATAGTCTTTTTCTTCATCAAGAGGAACTGGGAGAAATTTATCGGGAGGAATTGCCCACCATTCTCCATCCTGATATTGAAGTTCTGTATAGCCATGCTCTTTGCACCATTTTTGCAACATTAATTCAGCATAAACATCAGGGGTCAGTACAAATGCTAGTGCCTCTTGTATCAGGGGTTTATTACTTCTTGCGCTAGTGACCATGAAGCTAGTAGGAAGGAAGGCGTTGCTGAATCTGGGTATGATTTTCAAAAATCATCCGGGGAAAACTCCAGCCACAGGGACGGTTGAATTAGCAACGTGGGTAGTTTCATACTTTCAATCAGCAACGCCGGAAGAAGCATTAGAAAGCAGAGTTTGATTCCAATCTACACTATACATTTTATGTAGGTATGTGGCAAGACTTCCTTGTATTTTAGACTTAAGTGCCGCATAAGCCGAAGCACTCTTTCCCAAATAAGGATAGTTGCCCATAATCCTCTTCAGTAGATAAATCAGCAGTTGCAAGGGGCTGGCAAGAGTGGTGAAGATACTGCGTCCCTCTCATTCCGGTAATATGGCGAATTGCCTCGTCCATCTCCACTGCATCTTTCCAAGTTGTAGGATTACTTTTGATTTTTCGCCATTCATGGTCAGAGTGAAATGGACAGCCAATACAACTAGATTTTGGTGGCTGTGGATAACCATGCTTATCAAGCCATAACATACAGTCCCAGCGAGTCATTCTTAATTCAATTAAGGGATATTCATTAGTATTCCATGCCTCCTCAGATATTCTCGCCCGTTGATACTCGTCTAAGCTAATTCCTAAAAGAGTAGTGCAAGAGTTAGGAGGAATCCGCATCTTTGGTTTGTAACCTAGTATTTCCCTCTTTTTTCTATTAATGGGTTTTACTTTGAACTCATGAGTGCATTGCCGCCTCACCATGCCTCTGTCGCCATTAGGTTGGACTACAAAAACTGGAATTGAAATGTACCTCTCCTTATAAGTTACAGACCGTTTAGCGTTTTTTAAGACTGCTTCTCTTAGATTCCCTTCTGTAACTCGGTAAATGGGAAAACTGACTTGTTTTTCTAAATAATCAAGCCACTCATATACTTCTGGAGGCTCCCACTGAGTATCGGCAAAAATAGCACAATCCACTGGCGCAACTAAGCCATGTTCAATGAGTAGTGCTAATGTTGAAGATTGTACACCTGCGCCTAAACTCAAAACTCGTATCATAGCTCCCCTCTTCTTATACACTTTCTATATATATTATATCTTATCTACTCTTTTTTATCAATCCTGCTTGCTTATTTGGGTGAGGCTGTGGGTTCAAATCCCGCCGCTCTGATAAAACCCCATTTTTTAATGGAGCTATTCTCAAGCAGTTAGCGACTGATGTTGTTGGAATGTCTCTTTGTCAAGAACAAGAGCGGGTTTTTCTGAATCGGTTTGGTCAAACAATTTATGAGGATATTCTGCACTTTACTCTTGGGAGTCATTACCCACTAGACAAGGAGAAACTTGTGGAGAAAGGTCGAGCTATCGGAACAAATGTTCTTCAGAAAGCAATTGAACGTGTTCCGTTAGATCGACATCAATATCTATCCCATGCGATTAACTTAGCTTCTCAAGTTGAACCCTCTCCTATTTTCAATCCAATTACTGCTAAGACGGATTTCTGAAATTGCTACTAGAATCAGAAGGCTGAAAAAATTACTAGCATTACTAGTGAGGCAATAATTCCGCAAAATGTAAATGTCGTAATAGATTGCTCTATTTGAGAAAATTCTTCTGTCCTATTTACAGTATGACTCAAAGATTCATTTGGTTCAGATGGCAAAGGTGGTATTTTCTGGCTACTAACCTCTTGAATAATTCCCCTTTCTATTCTCTCTTGATTGCTCCCCTCTTCTAGCTTGTTCAGTTTAATCTGACTTATTTGATGTAATTGGTGCTTCTCTGGTAAGTGCTTGCATAGCCATGAACAGCAATAAGTGTAAAGCTCATTGTCTCTAGATAGTAATGCCTCATTTAGATATCTTCTATAGTCCTCAGATGCCTTCTCAAATTCACCTAGATGCTCATAAACGTTTCCTCTTCTGCCATACAATGTAGAATCTTTATAGCCGCATTCTTCCCCTTTATGGTAATATTTTAAGGCTGAATCCCACTGGTCTAGTAACTGGCTAATATCCCCGCGTTCGCATAAAAGCTTTCCTACTTTATAACCTTTATCTCTAGAAGAGCTTTCCTCAATTTCCCTGGATTTATCTTCACTGTCGCTACTTCTATCCACTTGATTAATATATTGATTTAATAAATCTACTTCCTTTTGAATAAATAATTCATAGGCTTTGTCTAAATAGGAGAATGCTAGAGACTTACTTCCTAATGCTTCTGAAAAAACTCTAATTGGCAAGCTAGTTTCAGTCTCTCTGCAAAAAGGTTTTATTAGAAAATCGTTGCATTCATCCTTGTAATGAATCCATTTCATTAAATTTTCAACTACTGAATCTTGATGCCCCATTTGAGCGTGAAAAATAGCTAAAAAGAAATAGTAAGGAGCAAAGAAAGAGTCAAGTTTAATCGCTTTAGTTAGATAGGTTATGCCTTTCTCTACATCATCTAATTCTAAGCAGTTATTAATGATAAATGCACGGATTTCTAATTGCTCTGACCAGTCATTAATACTAGAATCTTCCGCTTTAAAAGATAAGCAATCAATTAAAGCTTCTTCGTATCTTTTAAGAGAAATATAGCAATATCTTCTGTTTTTATGGCTTTCTTTAAAACGATAATTATTTTCGATTGTAATATTGAAATCTTTAATTGCTTTCTCAAATTCTCCTAAATTCTTGTAACAAAATCCTCGAAAATAAAGGAAATCTAAGTCTTGCCCCTTGGTATCTATTAATGTTTGAGCATGAACTAAGCCTTCTTCCCATCGCTCATTAGCTATTGCATCTTGTAAGGCAATAATATGAGATGCAATAGTGTTAGACTGATTTTGAAGATAATGCTTGCCCCATAAGGTTAATCCCCACTGAATAGGCACAGAACCCCTATGAGTCGTTTCTCTGCATAAATATTCGTATTGCTCCAATTGCTGAAGACAGAAGCGTACATCGCTAATGTTACGGAATTCAATACCGTAGTTCTTTCCCAAACTAGCATTATAGACGCTTCGAGTTGTAATACTCTTTCGTTCCTCTATTAAATCAACGATAATCCTCCATACCGTCAATAGGCGCGGATTTTGGCACCAACTAGGCTCGACCATAAGCAACTACTACTAATTATCCATATAGCTAAGCATACAAAGGTTGACATGGGTCGCTGGTTCTCCATAGCTTGCGTACCGTAGCCATGAATCTTAAGGCGACAGCCTTAACCCACCTAGCTATACCTGTATAATAGTTTATCAAAAAAAAAGAAGATGTGCAGTATTCTATAGCCAAACACACAGAGGTTGACCTAAATCTGGGTCGCAGGGCACCGCCCCGCCCTGGTTTTTAGGGTATTTTGTAACGACAAAGTTACCCTGTTTAGCTATAAAACTACATTTGCCTAAATCTACATCTAGCTCAGCTTTAAGGTAAAAACTTAGATCATGCCTGTACTACTTCCTGTAGTAAGCCAACATAGAGCGATTCCAAATACCTAAAAAGTGTCGTATTCTAAAACGGAATAACTATATCTGTGCATTAATTGAAAGACTTGCTAATTCCTATGACCTATTTCCTTTTTAAGTAATTCAGATAAATCTGTATTGCGGCGGGTAGTATATTCTTTTCTAACCGCATAGTTGATTGCTTTTTGCTCGCCAACTACTATGACTAATTTCTTGGCTCTAGTAAATCCAGTGTAAAAGAGATTCCTGTTCAACATGAAGGCATGGCTCATAGTCATTGGTAGAATAACTACAGGAAACTCGCTACCTTGAGATTTGTGAATACTAATCGAGTAAGCAAGTTTCAAATCATCTATATTGTTTCTATCAATAACTACTTTCTTATCTTCAAATCTTACCAAAATTTCCTCCTCATCCATGTTTAAATCTTCAATCCATCCAATATCACCATTATAAATATCAAGATAATAGTTATTACTAGTTTGAATAATTTTATCCCCCTTGCGAAAGCCGAATAACTGGGTCTGAGATGGATTCCAGAAATCTTGAATCAATAGATTAATAGCATCATTGCCTAATCCATACTTATTCATAGGCGATAGAATTTGAATATCCTCCATCTGAAAGCCTCGATGAGGTAAGTATTCTTGGAGTAAGTACTTAATTGCGTTTTTGATTTGCAGTTCTCCTTTTGCTTCTAAATATAGGGTATCCTCACCGTTTAAGGGATTAGATGGATCTAATACAGACAGGGTTGGAACTTGTCCTTCCCGAATTTGCATAGAGGCAGGAATGATATTTGATGTGCTTCCTTGTCGAAATATTTTCTCTAGTGTCACTTGGGGAATGACTTCTGATTTCAGCATATCCAGAAAAGGGACTCCTGGACCAATGGGTGGTAGCTGATGAGGATCGCCAATAATACACACCCTCGCAGATGGTGGCACAGCTCTCAAAAACTGATGGAATAAGGAAATATTGATCATCGCACCCTCATCTACCAGAAACGCATCTGCGTTGATGGGGTTCTCATGGTTACGCAGAAATTCTTGCCCGTTATATTCTAAAAGCCGATGAATCGTCTTGGCGGAAATGCCAATCGACTCCTTCATCCGCTGTGCCGCCCTCCCTGTCGGAGCACAAGCAACAATGCGCAATTTTTGTGATTTCCATAGCTCATAAATTACTTTGGCGGTTAAAGATTTGCCACACCCTGCACCCCCAGTAAGCATCATTAGCTGGCATTGATCGGCCAAAGCTACGGCATCACGCTGTCTCTCTGCTAGCATAATTCCATGTTTTCTCTCAAAACTCGTTGTCCACTCTTGAATCGCTAATTTAGAACAACGCCATTTTACTAGCTGGCTTAGCTTTTTAGTAACTTCTTTCTCCGCTACCCATAATCGCAGTGGATATACCGCCTGAATGCCATTCTCTAATTCTCTTCTATGGACAACATCTAAAGCCTCCGCTCGCTCAAGATGCTTCAATACCTCATCTCCTGATGGACGGTATTGATTAGGAATTGCTAATAAACTAATTAATTCTCCACTTAATTCTCGACTCGATAAATAGCAGTGTCCTTTCCCCCCCGCAATACTATTGAGAACGTGATCAATCCCTGCTATAAACCGATCTTCACTATTGGGAGTTATCCCTAACCGCAAAGCAATATGATCGCATTGCTTAAAGCCAATTCCTCGGATGTCTTTGGCTAATTGATATGGAGAACTTTTGATAATATCTATACTATGCTTCCCGTAAGCTCGATATATCTTGTTTGCCTGATTTAATGGCACTTGAATCTGTCCTAAAAATGTAATTAAGTGCCTTAATACTCGATTTTCCTCATATTCTCTTATAATTGTTTCGTACTTCTTCAACCCAATTCCACGTATTTCTAATAGGCGTTCTGGCTCTTGGTCTAAAACATCATACACCGATGCTCCAAAGAGAGAAACAATACTTTCTGCTAAATGCCGCTTGATTCCACGAATAGAGCATAAAAAGGCTATAATACCTTCCTTATTGTCAGGGGTCGGAATTGTATAGTAGCTAACTGCAAATTGCAACCCATGTTTGGAATGTAACTCCCAACACCCATGTAAATCCACAACTGCACCTGCCTTAATTCCAGGCATTGCTCCCTTTACTTTTACCTCGTCTTTCCCCTTAACTAAGTTTGCTCGAAAAATTGCAAAGTCTGAATCATCCTGTGCATGATAAATAGATTGACCCATAATTACTGTGATTTGCTCTAAAGTATTTTGTCCTTCATTGATACCTTCTATAGCTAACAAACTCATGCGTTCCTCCCTTACTTGGTATCTCTACCATTATTATACCACTTTTTGCGATATACCGCAAATCCCATGCAATTATTCATTCCTAGACAAACTTGCTCTCTCGCTTTTCCCAATCCCCCGGCATTTTTGCTTTTCCTAGACGCTGTGTGACAAAACCTTCTATAGAATCCCTTTGACATCTTATAGAATATAGAGACATGAACTATAGTTATGGCGTATTCTAGCGACCTTAGTGATATGGAATGGGAGATTGTTGAACCGCTGTTATTGGAATTGCTACCTAAGAAGAAAAAAAACTCGTCCCCCAAAAGAGACAAATCATCACAAGCTATGGAGAACCCGTGCCATAGTCAATGTTTGCGTATTTAGCTATAACCTCTTATGGTAAGAAGTTTCTAACCTACGCTGACTACTTTGGTGGGAATAAGTGGGCATTGTGGCGAAAAATTTCTGCCTGTGAGGAGAAGGCATCAATGAATAGGCATTGATTGCCATTGCCAATACCGATCATTTCTCCTTGCACCATAAACCAGTATTTTCCTGTCTGTAATGGCATTGGCATCCGCCCATATCTGTTTAGAATAGATGTATCCTTGCCGCAGATTTCGCTGAGGCGATCCTTGTCTGCACCCGTCCCAAAGCCATAGCCGATGAATTTTGTACCAAGTTGCCCCCAGATACCTTTATCGATATTTGTTACCGACTGGGTAGCAAATATCCATCCTGTTCCTAATTTCCGGCTCGTGTTGATGGAATCCCGAATTACCCCGACAATCTTCTTCTTCATCTCACTCTCAGGATGCTCAGGAATAATTCGTTGCGCTTCGTCAAGTACAAAAAGAGCATTAACATCACTCTGTTGTCCTGCGGCTAATGCTTGTCGATAAATCCGCTGTGCTTTGAGCTTTAAAGAACTAAATAGCTTTAAGTAGTATAGTTCTTTCATATCATCGTCCTCTCGGTCAATATTCAGAATTACAATCCGCCGTTCCACTAAAACATCATGGATAATCTTGTCCATACTCATTGGACGTAAATGAGGATTAAAATAGGAGAGAACATGAGTCCACACCTCCTCCCCTTTCTCACTAGGTGGGCATGATCCTTGCTCTCTCGCTAGAATATCATCCCTAACTTTATCCGCATTACTGTAAGTACTAGCAATTATATCTACAATAGTATTGAATAGTTGTTGATTCCATTGCATCTTGCAGAGAGAATTATGATGGCTAGATAACTCGATTTTTAAGTGGTGCATTAGCCGCTCCTCTGCATTCTCCACCTTCTCTGACTTAATCCCACCCTTAATTGCTTCCCAGAATTTGTGCTTTCTTAATAAAAATTGAAAGGTTTCTAAATCATTTCCAAATCCAATTTCTGACGTATTTACAATATAAACATCATTCATTCTGCCAGCTTTAGTAAAAGCCTGACTTAGTTGCCATGACCACTTGCTAGGGTCTTTACCTAGCTCACCAACGTAGACCCCATTCCCGTCTGTGCTACTGAACTGCCCTTGGGGGTCAATAATCAGAATCCCTAGCTCAGGATGGGTTGCGTAAGCTCCAATAAGTGTCCCAACTATGACTGTTTTGCCCGAACCTGTTCGTCCCGCAATTCCCATCATTCGGGCATCGCCCCATCCTTTTTCGCCACTACCGAAGTGCCGGATATCTAGCCCAATGGTTACATCCGTCCCAGATAAGTACCCAACCTTAAAGGTCGTTGACTGCGAACGATAATACCTCTCTAGTTGCGAATCTTCTACAAAGAAAAACTTGCTGTTAGAAGGCGGTACGCCAATTGGAATATGCTCACCCGTTGTCAGATTCAAACTCGCTATGGGAAATACCTCAATATACTTCTGATCACTTTGGTAATTGCTGTCATACTCCATTTCTCGTCCAAAGCTTGCTAAGGTGACATGATGCAACGGTGTCTGATTAAATGGATTCTCTAGCTTTATCTCTCCTGTGCAACATAGAACCTCCGCAGGCACAATCTGCCCATCTCTCATCCGTACTTGATAACGGACAAACAGCAGGCTGTTCTCCCAAAAACTTAAATTCATGTTTCGCTTATCGCATAAAATTAGATACCGATTTGTATCTGAAGGTGTCACCAAATACCCGATTATGGGAATGTCACTCCCACGATCTAAATTCTCATCATGGCTTAAGGTACTCAGCATCTCTCTTAACTCCTTTGCTTTGATAGCAATAACTTGTACAAGTTCCCTTCCTCTAAACTGCTTGCATTTCTTACTAGACTCATTAACCCCTCTGTATGTTTCTCCCTAAAATGCGCTAAGCTTAGCTTTGCATACTCATCTGCTCTCGCCTGTTGCAATATCTCTGGAATATCAGGCAAGCAATAGTACTTCACTGTACTTAATATGTCATGGATGTCGTTATCGGCAAAGAACTCAATTCTCTGCACAAATGCATTGCGACTTGGCATGAAATAGGTAGTCATCACTTGATGATTCCGAAACTCATTCTCTAAACTCATAAAGTTAACAATGTGCTTATAGCTGTGTCGGAATATATCTACCCGATGTACAGTCTTTTTCTCCTTTAACTCTGAAGGGCGAGGGCGTAAATACTCCCCTGGCTCTAAAATACATTGCATTAAAGCTTTATCGCTCAAGCTATCTATCGAATGTAACATACTAGAGGATTCCCCTCGCTGTTCCATAAATCTTTGAAAATCTTGAACGATGATCTGGCTCGTATTTAACTTGCTAACAGCAATAATCCGGCGTTCTTGCATCACCTTTAGATAATATCCATTCACCCCAAAGGTCTGCTCTATCAGATTTAACCACACTTGATAAAAGTTATTCTCCTCTCGCCCCCAGACATCCTTATGGTAGCTAATCATCTCATATAGAATATGATTTAGCTCAATGGGTAACTGATTAAAAGAATGATCCAAAATCACATAGGTATTCATTACTAGAGGTAGGCGTGCAATTATTTCTAATTCCATTGCTAAGCGCGTAAGGCTGGAAAACCCGCCCGTATAGCGATTATGAGGAAATATATAAGTCTTTGCCTCTTGAACAATCACTTTCTCCAAATCGTTGCATACTCCTGATAGCAAGAGATGAACCCCACCACCAAGAACCACGGAGTAACTTGCTGAGTCCACCGCAAGCAAGTACCAAGGTTGGCGATACTCAGTTTCATTGATGCAATGAATAGCACCCTGCTCTAATAGATGGTAACGGTATGCCTTACCATATCTGACTAAGCAATCCTTTGCTTGCTCCATCTGATGAATGCCGAATGGCAGAGAAGCCACAGAAGGCAAACCTCCCCGCATCCCGGTCTGCCTTCTAGATCTCATCTCAGCTTTCATCACCATCAATTTAAAGTTAGTAAAGTTAGTCGCTTTACTGATATTATAGTGTCAAATAAAAAATATTGATGCAAGCTTGCGTCTTAGCCTATTAGACAAGACTGTTTTTAGACGTATTAACCTGCTGGCTGGCTCTGCTGGGTGACTACAAACTAAAATACCCCTTGTAGCGAAAAAACAATCCGAGGGTTGGCAATTCCCTCTACCTTTTGAAAGGGAAATGCAAGCTCCGCCCTACCTTGCAGAAAATTGCTGATGTTTGCACGAAGCCCAATTCCAGCACTAGCTAACTCTTTCGATGGCTTTTCCACAGGCAACGGCTTAATTAGAAATGTTTGCCCATAGTCAAAGTAAGTGTAAGGACGCAGAATGATAGGTGTATTGCCAGCTTGCGTAAACCAAGCTCTCTCTAGTTCTAAGCGCATCGCATATCCAGCATCCCCTGTAATTTGCGAAAAATTGTATGCCGAGCCAAAATTGGGACCTCCAACGCCAAACTGCTCTGTAGATAAAAGCCCATTACTAGCAAGTTGCCCTGTAAAGGATAAGCTCAAGCTCATATTGTTGGGCAAGCTGAATACTTGTAATCCATCCAACTTAGCTGTAAATGCGGTGGGATCGCCATTGGCACGGGAAATTGGTACTTTGCCACCCCCAAAAGTAGTGCCAAACCAATCCACCCCTTGCGAAAACTCAACGGATACGCCTGTAACTCCTAAAGCATTTGCTCCTTGATACCGAATGCCTGCTTGTAAAGTCCGCACTCGGTCATTGTATAACGCAATGGCTGGACCTAAAAAACGAGTCTCTGAGGTGGAATTCGTTAAGTCAAACCCCATCGTAAAGGTTAAGTTTTGCTCCCGACTGCGAATAATTGGATACGATACCCCGAAGCTGTAATTAAAGCTCCGTCCCTTCAGCTTGAACTTCCTTAAATTCGCCCCTGGTTGCGTCTCGGTATAGTTCACCCCAGTATTTACGGTCAGTCCACTTGACCCTATCGGTACGGCTACTTGTAACAAGCTATTGGCAAGCTCCCTAAACTCAGGTAAGGCTGTTGCCCCACCAATCGTGATCCGCTCCCCATACCAAAAGGGCGAGTTGAGAAAAACACCCCCCTGCATCCGTACTGGACCAACAGTTTCCGACGCCCAGTTGTTTAACTCAAAGTAAGGAGATGCTAACTTACGATTTACGCTAACTGTTAAGACTGCACCTCCCGGCTGCCGCCCAGCACTAATACTGGCTGATACTTGAAAACCAGCTAAATCATTCATCAAAAGAAGATTTCGCTCGATGGTTTGCCGCTTTAATGGACGCTGAGACGCAATCCGATTCAAGTATGGACGTAATCGGCTCTTGGCTCGCTCGCTCATTCCATCGGCAAAATCAATACTCTCGATGAAACCCTCCACCACTCCGATTCGCACTTGCCCCCCAACAATCCGTTGCTCTGGTACAAAAACTCGACTTAAGAAATACCCCTTCTGATTGTACAAACCTTGAATTGCTTGGGCAATCTGATATACATCAGAAAGTGTCACATCCTCATCAATTCTACTTTCGTAAGTAGCTTGCAACTCATCACTGTGTAATACTGTAGAACCCTCAATCTCCACTGACCGCAACCGAAACCGTATACTCTCCGCACCCTCAGGAGCCTCTAAACTGTCCTGAGGCTTGACCTCAATCTCAATATCTCCCCCTGCTGGAATCGGTGGAGGTAATACCTGCTCAGGTATCCGACCTGGATCAATTGTTCCAGGTACTTCTGGAAAAATTGCTTGAGCATAGGCATCCCCCCCAAATACACTGACCCCCACTGCAAAACTAAATCTAATTACAAGATTCCGCCATATCTTTCCCATCACCCTCACCCATCCTCTACTCATCTTTTTCCCCTTGCCTTGCTAGAATATAATTAATCATACATTCCTTTATCAAGACTTGCAATACATAGCATTTTGTATTATCATAGAATTGAACACCAACAATGGGAGAAAATTAGAATGTCTTATATGTGTTCCCCAGTCTGTCTAGTAGCTCAAGACAAAAGCGGACGACACTATCTCATCCGCCACAGCTATACTTGGGACAAAAAAGCTAATAAACTCACTACTAACTACTATATATCAAACGATCCGAAAGAACCAGATGACACCATTCTGAAAGTTTCGATTGTGGATGCCCCTTATGTGATGGATGAAATCATAAAGCGAAAACTTGGATTCTACATTACCGATATGATTCCCTTTAACCCCAAATCCAAACAACTAGGGAAGCTTTGTTGACCTTTCGCTCTGGTTGTACAGGAAGCATATGCTTCATTAAATATACCGTTGTGGCTCCATTAATGACTAAAGAGCAAATGAGTAGGGCTATTACAATCCAGTGATACCAAGTCTGCTTAATTAAGTTAGGCACTAAATGAAAGAATTCATCAAGTTTTTCTTGGCTGTTCTGGAAAAACTGGTAGTGATCTGCAACTAGCCTAGCTAACATATCATGGTGCTTACTCATTTCAACTTGAATGCTTAGCAAATCCCTGAGTAGCATCTCCTTGTCTCGTATATCCTCATCCTCATTCCTGTCTTGCAATGCCTCTCTACTTTGGGTCGCAATTTCGGAAATCAGAGCCTCTAAATTCCTTAGTTGCCCATCGTATTGCTCACGGGTGTATCGCAACTCACTTTGTAATTTCACCACCCGGTCAGTTAGTTCCATATTATCCATCTCCCGCCCTAGAGTTGGTGGTCGGCGGCGGTTATCCACTAAAGGATAAGATGAAGAAGATGGTTGCGGGGGTGGCGTAGGCGAAGGAAAACGGTTCACGATGGAAATACTTTAACCCTCTAAGTTTCCATTTCTATAGGTTTCCCCACCTGCTCCACTCCTCCTGGGAATGGCTGTGGGGATAGCTTACCGCCTAAGTGCGTGAGAGGATTGCTGTTGCAAAAATCTTCTTCCTGCTCCTTTCGCTGTGTAGCGATATTAATGATCGATTGTTGAGTGGATAAGGCATAATAGGTGGGCGTAAAACCAGCAAGAATCCGATAGACATCTTGCGGACGCTTGCCTGCCAGCCAAGTAGAAATACCTTCATCCCCAATAGAGCGGTTGATATGCTGAACAAGTGCAAGAGTACTTTGCATCTCACTAGAAGAAAATTCTGGCGAACGAGTGATCTCAGGAAACGACAAAAAGTCTCGTTGCCGAACTTCCAACAAAGTCTCCCCCGTAGCACTCAACTGTAACTGCACTCGCCCTGGTCCAAGAGTCTTTATCGTGTAAATACCCCCTTCAATTGATCCAAGTTGGCGAGGATCGTCCGCCTTCTGTGCAAGCACATATAACTCCTTCGCTAACTGCCTCTCCGTATTAAGATCATTAATACGTTGCGCCTGGCCTCTATCGTTGCTAAACCCCGTCAAAATATCCTTCAAGGTTACAGACTGACCTGGGTTGCCGATGCGCCGCAGAATATCCCGTAATCCTGAGCCGAATTTCGCTCCCGCAGATTCTAATTGATCCTTCCCCTTCTCCAGATTAGGTAAAAAGTTCGTATTCATCGTTTTTTGAAGCTCTTCTAGCATTGACATGGTTCGCTTGATCGCCTTATTCAACTGGAGAATATACGCTTTGTCGTTTGGATTGGCTACCTTTGAAGTTCCATTGGTAGCACTGGAAGGCATCTCTGTTACTGGTGGATTGGCTACATTCCGAGTTGCTTGTTGCACATCAAGAATGTTGCCCTGCTTAATGCTGATAGGGGTGTAGTCATTAGATTGCTTCATTTTTGTAATCAATTGTTACATCCTCTGGCAACATCTGTTGCTCTTTTAAGATCGGACGCAACGATACTAATTTAGCAAGGAGACTCTCCGCTGCCTCCGGCTCCATTCCCGGTGGAATGACAATTTCCTTCTTACCGTCTGGGTAAGCAACAAAATAGACACTGCTTCCACCTCTCAGGTTTAAACGCGTTGCCTCTAAATTTTTCTTTTCGTCTTTGAGTTGAGCTTGAGTTTGCCCTGCAACTGCTCGCACTCGCTTCATTGGATCACCGCCACTTCGCACCTTGATCTCCTCATTGGCAGGTGCATTCGGATTAAGAGCAGAAGGGCTATTCGCTTGCAATTGCGATCTCCGCCCTTGCTGGGATCGCTCTAGCCGATCTAGCATCTCCAAAACAAATTGTATCGTCCGCTGTGCATTCGCTTGATGCTCACGGTCAATCGCTATACCATCCATACCATTAGCCTCCAAAATTGAAAATGACACCTGTTGTACTAATCTTGGCAACCCAGTCTAGATACTCCTGATAGTAGTTCATCACGACTCTGCCAAGAACTGATAACCCGACCAGCTTTCCGTTGATGTACAGCCGTAACACTGGCTCTCGCATCCCTTGCTCCGTATTCAGCTGATCCCAAGCTAAAACTCCATCTTGATAGCTGTAAAAACATTGGTACAACCCGTAAATCTCTAAGCGGTGTAATGCCTCCCCTGGCTTACAATAACTCCCGTTCTCTAAATCCTCAAATCCACAAACAAGTTCATCAATAATATGATACGCACAACGCAAATGATTGTATTCTCTTTCGCTTAAACCCTCTGCTAAAATGCCCCGCCTCTGAAGCATCTCTATCCCTTGCTCCGCTCTCTCATTCAATACTACATACTCCTCAGCCCCATCCATCTCATTCGGTGAAAGCCTCGGATTAGATTCCATTGTACCTATATATATGGTCATGTTAGGCTCCCTCCACACATAGGCGTGTGGCTAAAATCATTTGCAGATACGAAAATTACTATAGCAACTAGGGGGGCAAGTGTCAACCCCCTTATCCCCAAGATCGCTGATTTATGTATTTCTAGATAACTGACCGTTCTGAGGTGGCATAGTTCATGTAGGAATGTACTTGGCGGGGGGGTTGTTGACTGTTCTCCAAAAGACGTAGAAAATTGTAGACAGGAGTAGAAAATTATTGCAAACTCCAAAAATAGTTTGTAGAATAAAGGTATTAAAAACAGGGAGAAATCCATAAGCCAGGACAAGGTAAAGGTTATCCGTGTGACCGCCACGACGGTCGGACTTTTGAGCGTCCAATACCCTACATTGCCAAAGGTAAAGAGATACTGAAGACCAAGCATGACGACGGTCACCTACCACACCCGCGTCCCCGAATCGCTCGTCCCGTTTTGCGAGGCCATGGCAGGCTTGATGCCGCGCATCGAACGGAACCTCTATCGGGAGTTGGAAGCGGGTCGTGCGGTGAAGGACTTGAAACGAGAGTATCAGCGGCGCTACGGCATCAATGC
>Ga0272446_1003351_pt1 | contig 20331 bp, 17 predicted proteins | sample YNPCB0061_FD_194587 | JGI IMG/M metagenome (GOLD analysis project Ga0272446, IMG submission 194587) | Hot spring microbial mat communities from Yellowstone National Park, WY, United States - YNP-CB-006-1 | ecosystem: Environmental > Aquatic > Thermal springs > Hot (42-90C) > Sediment | place...
AGGGGTCCACGATCGCGCCGAAGACGGTGGCCGGGATCTCGCGTTCGCGTCCCGAGCCCCCACAGAACGGCACCCCGCGCCGGCAGCCCGCGGCCCCGACCCGCTGCGCGAGGCGCGCCGGCCGTGCCGATGCCGGCCGCCGGCGATCCGGCGCGGTCGCCGTCAACCGGCCCTTGCATACGGCTGCCGCGCCTCGGCCAGGCGCTGCGCGATGCGTTCGCGCAACGGCGCGGGCGCCAGCACCTCGACGTTCTCGCCATGGCGCAGGATGTCCATCTCCAGCTCGCGCGAATCCGCGTACGGCACGCGCAGCTCGTAGCGGCTGTCGGCGAGCTCACGCCCCTGCTGCTGCGCGTGCCAGATCTCCGAACGCACCCAGCGCGCGGCCTCCGGTGAAAAGACCAGCGTGGCCCACGCGAGCTGCGTGCCGCGGTAGATGCCGTAGCCGCGCGCGGTTTGCTCGTCGACCTGCTTGAGCGACACGTCCTTTGCCTTGGCATCGAGCAGCCGGGCGTTTTCGATCGAGTCCAGCGAGAACATCCGCACGCCTTCGGACTTGTGGCACCAGGCGTCCAGGTACCAGTTGCCGCGGTAGTGCACCAGCCGCTGCGGCGAGACCTCGCGCGTGGCGCGCTCGTTACGGTGGCGGGTGAAGTAGTCGATCACGAGCCTGCGGCGCGTCATCAGCGCGCGGCCGACGAGTTCGAACCACCCAAGCCGCAGCCGCCGCTGCTGGCTGGGCAAGACCTTCACGCGCCTGAGCACCTCGCGCGCCGGCGCTTCCTCGCTGCCCAGCGCCTTGGTCAGCCGCTGCATCAGCGGCTTGATGTGCGGGCCGAGCAGCCCGCCGGCATCCAGCGCATCGAGCATCTGGTGCATCGTCAGCAGCGCCAGGCACTCGTCGGCAGAGAACCACAGGCCGGGAAGCTGGAAGCGCGGGCCGACGGCGTGGGTCTCGTACCGGTAGCCGCCGGCGTCGCGGTCGAAGACGATCGGGGCGTTGAGCCGCTCGCGCAGGTGCGCCAGATCGCGCTTGACGGTGGCGCGCGAGACCTCCAGCGCGCGCAGCAGGTCCGCAAACGATACGACGCCGCGTTCGTGGATCAGCTGGTCGATGCGGTAATAGCGCTCGGTCTGGTTCATCGGCGAAGGCCACCCCTGCAGCAGGCACGCGAACAGGTTACCGAAGGCGGTGGCGGGCATCGGGCGGAATTCGGCCGGGCTCGCCCGGCAAATCCGGCGTGAGCCCGGCCGCGGCTTAGCGCGTCGAGATCAGTACGAACCCGGACGAGCGCGTCGCGTTGAGCGCAGCCGCGTACAGCGCCTGCGCGGCTCCGCTGCCGGCGACGACGGCGATGCCGTTGATCGTCTGCGTTCCGAACAGGCACACGCCGCCGGCGAACGTGACCGACACGTTGTAGACCGCCTTGCCCGAAGCGCGCGGCGTGATCGATCCGCTGAAGGTGCAGCCCGAGGAGCCGGCGCCGGTAAGACTGCCGCTCGTTGCGCGGCCGAGGCCCGGGGCGCGCAGCCGGCGCGATCGAGTCGCGCATGGGATGTCGCGGTCGACTCCGTCGAGCAAATCGCGGTCGGCACGATCGCAACGCGCATCGGTGGGCGAAGTCCTCCGATCGGCGGGCTCATGGTGCGAGCCATGCCACGAATGCGGGAGCGCGTCGGGTCGCCTGCCGCCGGGCTCACGTCGTGAGCCTGCGGCACCTCATGCTGCACCCGCGATCCACTCGCCGGAGACCTCATGGAAGAACTGACCCAAACGCTGGAGGCGCTGCGCGTCGGCACGCCCGTCGCCTCGGCCAACCTGACGATGGTGCCGCTGCTCACCGGGCAGCCGACCGCCCCCGATTATCTGCTGCTGGACGACGCGCTCGACGCGGGCCTGGCCGAGGTGACCGAAATCTCCGAAGGCGGCTCGGTGCCGGAACTGGTCTTCAGCAATCGCAGCGAACGCGACGTGCTGCTCGTCGACGGCGAGGAACTCGTCGGCGCCAAACAGAACCGCGTGCTGAACCTCACGATCCTGGTGGCGGCCGGGCAGCGGACGACGATCCCGGTCTCGTGCGTCGAAGCCGGCCGCTGGGCGTGGCGCACGCAGCGCTTCGCCTCGGGGCGGCGCAAACTGCACGCGGCCGCGCGCATGGCCAAGATGCGCGGCGTGAGCGCCAGTTTGCGCGAGACCGGCAGCCGCGCCCGCGGCGACATCCAGTCCGAGGTCTGGCGCGCCGTCGACGCAAAGCTGCGAGCCTTCGCGTGCCGCTCGGAGACCGCCGCGCTGCACGACGTGTACGACTCCGCGGAACAACGGTTGCAGCCGATCCGCTCGGCATTCGCCGCGCAGCCGCGGCAGGTCGGCGCGGTCTTCTTCATCGACGGCAAGCCGGCAGGGCTGGAACTGTTCGATGCCGAACACACGCTCGCCAAATTGCTGCCCAAGCTCGTCGACAGCTACGCATTCGATGCACTGGAAAGCGCCGATGAGACGGCGCAAGGCGCACCGAGCCTCACCGACGTGCGCGCGCTGCTCGCGCGCATCGCGGCCGCGCCGCGGACCTGTTATCCGAGCGTGGCCACCGGCACCGACGTACGAATCGAGGACGACGCGCTGCACGGCGCCGCGCTTTGCGCCAGGCGGCGCCTCGTGCATCTGTCCGCGCTGTGCGCCGATCGGCAGGCGCAATGACCCGACCGCGCGCCCCCGAAACGCGGCCTTGCGCATCGGCGCCCCTGCTTGCCACGCTTCGCGCACCGACACGACCCGCCGATACCCGGCGCCAGCCGCCGTACGCACACATGAACGAGCAGGCCCGACTCGATGCCGCCTACCGCGCCACGCTGTACCGCGTGCGCGCGGCAGGCTCCACGTTCGACCTGCGCGTCGATGCGCCGAGCGCGCCGCTCGCCGCGCTGATGCGCCGGCACGGCGTGGCCACCGCCGCGTATCTGACTGCGTGCAATCCGTACAGCGTGCACGCCTCCGATGCGGCCAACCGCGCCGCCAACGAGGCGCTGCGCGCCGCGCTGGCGGCAGCGGACGCGTTCGTCTTCGAAGGCGAGGCGATCGACCCCGCCGGCGCCTGGCCCGCGGAGCCGTCGTTCCTCGCGCTGGGGTTGGCGCTGGCCACCGCACGCGCGCTCGGCATGCGCTTTCGCCAGAACGCGCTGCTGTTTGTCGACGACGACGCGGTACCGCGGCTGGTGTGGCTGCCGCGCGGCGGTCCGTCCGCGGGCGAACCCCGCACATGACGTGCCCGATTGACGCGATCGCACCGGCGAATCGGGCAATGTGCAGAGCGCGTTGTTTTCGACGCCGGCAGTACGCCCCGCGCAGCACGATGAGCTCGCGGAACAGGTGCGCCGGCAGCGGCACGGCGAGCTTCCAGACAATCGACATCGGCCGGTCGCCTTCGGCCGATTCCGGCGTCACCGGTCCAAAGGCGCGGTAGGCGTCGCCCCTGCGCGCGCGCCTGAAGCGCTGCAAGCGCCCGCCGCGCGTGGCGCCTGCGCCGTCGCATCGGTCAGCGGCAACATGCCAGCGAGTGCACGTACGCGCGAGATGGCGTCGTCGCAGAGAAGGTCAGCGGTCACGCTGGCGCCGCGGTGCCGCGACGCTACGTCTCGCTAAACCCCGCCAGAACTCGCGTTGCAGAGCACGAAAAAGCCAGGCGCGAGGCCTGGCTTATCGAGTGGTACGTGGTGGAGACGAGGAGGATCGAACTCCCGACCTTCGCATTGCGAACGCGACGCTCTCCCAGCTGAGCTACGTCCCCGTGTTTCGTCGCGCGAACGGCGTGCCGCCGCGCGAGGCGCGCATTATACGTCGGCGGCGCGGCCGATCTCAAGGCGACGGGTCGGCTTAGACTGACGGCACCTTCGAAGCACACGAGTCCATGAAGTACACGGTCGAATTCTGCGAGCGCGAGTACAACGCGCGTGCCGCCATCCCCGAACATCCGCAGATCTTCGCGCGATGGGCCGAGCAGGCCGCCGCCACGCGCAGGTTGCGCGCGTGCCTCGTCGACCTGTCCTATGGCGAGTCGAGCGCCGAAAGGCTCGATCTGTTCCCCGCGCGCAGCGACAACGCGCCACTGTTCGTCTTCATCCACGGCGGTTACTGGCGTTCGCTCGACAAGTCGGACTTCTCGTGGATCGCGCCGCCGTTCGTGAATCACGGGATCGCGGTGGCGGTCGTCAACTACGGGCTGGCGCCGGCCACACCACTGGAGGAGATCGTGCGACAGATGCTGCGCGCGTTGGCGTGGCTGTACCGCAACGCCGACAGCTACGGCCTCGACCCCGAGCGCATCTACGTTTCGGGGCACTCCGCCGGCGGGCATCTGACGGCGATGATGATGGCGGCGCTGTGGGACGTCTACGCGCAGGACCTTCCGCGCAGCCTCGTCAAGGGGGGGTTGGCGATCAGCGGGCTGTACGACCTCGAACCGCTGGTGTATGCGCCGTTCGTCAACGTCGACCTGCGGCTGGACGTGGCCCGCGCGCGCAGGCTGTCGCCTGCGTACATGCCGCCGGCCACGCGGGCACCGCTGTACACCGCGGTCGGCGCGCTCGAGTCGAGCGAGTTCCGCCGGCAGAATGCGCTGATCGGCAAGCGCTGGTCCGCGAATCTCGTGCGCGACGTGCCGATGCCGGGCTGCAACCATCTGACCGTGTGCGACGAACTGGCGAATCCCGCGAGCCCGCTGTTCGACGCCGCGATCGAGCTCGTCCGCCGGCGTGTCGACGTCTGAAGTCAGACCGACGGCTTCGCCCGGATGCGTGATCGCCTCCGATGCCGGCCGCGGCGAGCGGCCCGATACTTCGCCTCGTCGCTCAACGAAAAAGGGAGTGCCGATCCATGAAACGCCGCCTCGCTGCCGCCGTGCTCGCCGTCGCCGCCGCACCCGCAGTTGCCGCGGACATCGATTCGATCCAGCTTCTTTCCCAGAGCGAGTTCCGGCTGCTGTCGGAGGATCTGGGCGCCGCGCTGTCGTTCAAGCCGCTGATTCCGTCGGAGGCGCTCGGCATCACGGGCTTCGACCTCGGAGTGGCGGTGACCGGCACCAAGCTCAAGCACAGTGCGATCCTCGACAAGGCCAGCTCCAGCGGAGACATCCCGTCGGTGCTGCCGGTGCCCACACTGCGTCTGCACAAGGGCTTGCCGCTGAATCTCGACGCGGGCCTGGCCTTTTCGCAGGTGCCCGGAACCAACATCCGCTACACGGGCGCAGAACTGCGCTGGGCGATCCTGCCCGGCAGCACGCTCACGCCGGCGGTGGCGATCCGCGGTACGGTGACGCGGCTCACCGGCGTCGATCAGCTCGACTTCGACACGAAGAGCCTCGACATCTCGATCTCCAAAGGCTTCGCCAACGTCACGCCGTACGGCGGAATCGGTCAGGTGTGGGTCAAGAGCACGCCGCGCGGGGTACCCGGCCTGCGCGGCGAAGACTTCACGCAGACGAAGGTGTTCGGCGGCGTCAACGTGAACCTGGGGCTCGCCAATCTCGCGGTCGAGGCCGACAGCACGGGCGGCGCAACGACCGTCGGCGCGAAGCTGGGGTTCAGGTTCTAGAACCGTGGACAGATCGGGCAAGACGAAACTTCGCGACACCATCGACCGCCTGGTGCTCGCATCCGTCGCCCTTCGTCATTCCGAGCCGCAGGCGAGGAGTCTGCGCCGCTCGCAACGCCGGGATCCGTCGCGTCGCTCGGGATGACGGCACAGCCGCCCGCGCGAGCGAAACGAACCCGAAGGGTCGCGGTGTCACGAGCTTGCGCGCTCCCCGACAGGATCGAGGATTCAGGATTGAGCAGACCGCGACTGCGCGAGTGGTCGGCTTGGCCTGCTGAGTCCTGAATGCTCAATCCTCGCTTCTGCCGTTGGTCGCCTCGAGCACCTTGAGCAGCGCGCTGGTGTCCTGTCTGCCCCAGCCCTGACCGACGAGCGCGTTCAACTGCTGCGCGACGAGCGCCACAGTGGGCAGCGCCAGATGCGCTTCGCGCGCCATGTCGACGATCAGTCCGTAGTCCTTCTGGTGCAGCCGCGCCTCGATACCCGCCGCGAAGTCGCGGCCGGCCATCTTGGGACCCATCAGGTCGAGCATCTTGCTGCCGGCGAAGCCCGCCTGCAGCGCGCGCACGACGGTCGCGCAGTCCACACCGTTGGCACGCGCGAACAGCATCGCCTCGGCGATGCCCTGGATGTTGACGACCTGAACGATCTGGTTGCACGCCTTGGCGACCTGCCCCGCGCCGTGACCGCCGATGTGCGTGATCGTCGTGCCGAGCTTTTCGAGCAGCGGCCGCGCGCGTTCGAGCACGTCGGCCTTTCCGCCGACCATGATCGACAGGGTCGCCGCCTGCGCGCCCTTGACGCCGCCCGACACCGGGCAGTCGAGCATCTCGATGCCCTTGTCCGCGAGCTTCGCGGCGATTTCGCGCGTGGCGAGCGCCGAGATCGTGCTGTGGTCGATCACGATCGTTCCGGGCGCGGCCGTCTCGATCACCCCGTTTGCGGCGAGCAGCACCTGCTCGACGTCGGCGGTCGCGGTGACGTTCGTGAAGACGAACTGCGCGCCGCGCGCGGCCTGCCCCGGCGACGTGCACGCGGTCGCGCCCTGCGCGACGAAGGGCTGCATCGCCTCGGCGCGGCGCGCGTACACGCGCAGCCGATGGCCGGCGGCGAGAAGATGCCTTGCCATCGCGCTGCCCATCGCGCCCAGGCCGATGAAGGCGACGGTCGCGCTCATGGTCTCGCCTGCGCGAACGGCCGCGCCGCCGCCTCGATGCACTCGGCGAGCACGCGATCGTCGCCGATCTGGTTGGCCAGCAGCAGGATGAGCCGTGCGTCGAGCTGCGCGCACTGCTCGTCGGTGAGCCCGCGGTGCGCGTCGAGCAGCTTTTCGTAGAAGCCGTCGGGGTCGGCGATTTTCAGCTGGGTCTGCAAGGTCGTCTTCATTCGATCGCCAGGAGTTTGCGCAGCGCGCGCTCGATGTCGGCGGCCGACGGCTCTTCGAGCGTGCCTGCGAGGTAAAGATCGGGGCGAACCAGCGCGACGGCGCCGGGTGCGCCGTGCAGTTGCGCGGTGAGTTTGCCTTCGTCGTCGATCACGCTGGGGAAGGTCGAGGTCCGTCCCTCCTCGCTGCGCACGCAGAAGAAGCGGACCGGATAGCGCTGCTCGAGCGCGTCGAGTTCGCGCGCCGTGAGCGCGTCGAGGTCGCCGTGGAAAAAGCCGAGCACCGCGTGATCGCATCGTTGCAGCAGGTCGACCAGGTCGCCGCGCGCACCATTGGGCAGCGCGAGCGCGACGTTCTGCACGTGCACGCCCGCGTGTTCCCCGACAGCGATCGGCGAGTCCTCGTAGCGGGTCGGCGACGACAGCCGGCCGGTGTTGACGAAGCCGCGCGCGAACGGGAACTCGCGCGCGAGCGAAATCACCGCGTCGCGAAAGCGCTTTTCGACGCGCGTCGGCGGCGAAAGGAAGCGCGTCGTGCGGTCGGTGATGCGGATGTTGTCGAGCGCGGCCTGGCGGCGTTCGACCGCATAGCTGTCGAGCAGCCGCTCGGGCGCCTTGCCTTCGAGCACGAGCGCGAGCTTCCACACGAGGTTGTCGGCGTCCTGGATGCCGCTGTTGCCGCCGCGCGCGCCGAACGGGCTCATCACGTGTGCGGCGTCACCGGCAAACAGCACGCGGCCGACGCGGAAGGCGTCGAGGCACAGGCTGCGGTAGGCGTAGGGGCCGACCCAGACCAGTTCGTACTTCACGTCGGGGCCGAACTGCCGGCGCAACCGCGCGGCGACGACTTCCGGGCGCGAGATCGCCTCGGGGTCCGCGTCGGCGGGCATCTGATAATCGAGCCGCCAGACGCGGTCGGCCATCAGGTGCTGCCAAACGGCGCGGTTTTCGTTGAACGGCGCCTCGATCCACGTCCAGCGTTCGGCCGGCGGCTCGTGCTCGAAGCGCACGTCGGAAATGCACCAGCGGTCCGGGATCTTGGCTCCGGAGGCGCGCACGCCGAGCTTGTCGCGGATTGCGCTGTGCGCGCCGGAGCAGTCGACGACCCAGCTCGCCTCGAGCGTGTACGAGCCGGCCGGCGTCTGGACGGTCAGCACGACGCGTTCGTCGTCGGGTGCGATGTCGATCAGCCGGTTCTTCCAGCGCAGTTCGACCAGACCCAGCTCGTAGATGCGCTCGACCAGGAACCACTCGACGTAGAACTGCTGCAGGTTGATGAACGGCGGCTGCTCCGAGACGCTGTGCGACTGCACTTTCTTCAGGTCGAACGCGTAGACCTCGTCGTTGCCGGCGAAAGTGCGCCCGACCGACCACTGGATGCCCTTGGCGAGCATGCGGTCGAGGATGCCGAGCCGCTTGTAGATCTCGAGGCTTTTCTGCGCGTAGCAGATGCCGCGGCTCGCGGCGCCGCGCACGCCGACCGTGTCGTCCTCGTCGATCACGACCGCGGGGATTCCGCGCAACGCGCAGTCGCAGGCGGCAGTCAGTCCCGTCAGTCCTGCCCCGACGATCACGACCGGATGCCGCAGTCGCTCGCCGCGCAGCTCGGCCGGCTCGACGAACGGGTACACCGGCAGCTCGTACGCGCCGCCGGTGACGGCAGTCGCCGCGCGGATCGCTGGAGGAAAAGTGTGGTCGTCGGGCATCTATTGAGACTCACGCAAGCTCGTGACACCGCGACCCCGCAACTTCGCGTCGCCCGCGTGGACACCGGTTCCGTCATCCCGAGCAACGCGAGGGATGACGGAACCGGCGCGCGCAAAAGCGAAACGAACTTGCACGGTGACGGTGTCACGAGGTTGGGCAATTATTTCTCAAGGAGCCAGCCCCAGCGTCTTCGCCCGCGCCAGCGCGAGCGCGTGCACGCGGCGGATCGTCGGCACGTCGATGCCGGCGCGTTGCGCAAGCTCGATGACCGCGCCGACGATCGCGGCCAGCTCCAGCGGCCGGCGCTGCTCCAGGTCCTGCAGCATGGAGATCTTGGCCGCGCCGAGCTGGCGCGCCAGGTCGATGCGCGCATCGGGCGTCATCGGCACGCGCACGCCGTAGTGCTCGGACACCGCCATGCCTTCGCGCATCATCGCGCGGATGATGTCGAGCACGCCTTCGTCGGCGCAGATCTGGTCCATCAGATAGCCGGTGAGTGCGGCAATCGGGTTGAACGACAGGTTGCCGAGCAGCTTGGTCCAGACGTCGAGCCGGATGTTCGTCGACGCGACCGCCTCGAACCCGGCCGCGGCGAGCGCGTCGCATACACGGCGCAGCCGCCGCGAATCGGAGTTGTCCGGTTCGCCGAGGATCAGCCGGCGGCCGCCGGTATGGTGCACTTCGCCGGGCGCGCGCACTTCGGCGGCGATGTGCACGACGCAGCCGAGCAGGTGCGCGCAGTCGAGCGCCTCGAACATCGTGCCGTCGGGATCGAGCGCGCGCACGCGCGCGCCGTCCAGCGGCCCGCCCTCCTTGTAGAAGTACCACCATGGCAGCCCGTTGATCGCCGGCACGACGACCGTATCGCGGCCGACGAGCGGGCGCATGCGCGGCAGCATCGCGCCGATCGCGTGCGCCTTCAGCGCGATGACGACGAGGTCCTGCGGCCCGAACGCACCGGGATCGTCGCTCGCCGCGAGCCGGTAGGTGCCGGAGTAGCGGTCGACGTGATCGACGAGCACGAGCCCCTTGTCGCGCAGCGCCGCCAGATGCGCGCCGCGCGCGACCAGCGCGACCTCATGGCCCGTCGCGGCAAGTTTGCCGCCGACCGTGGCGCCGACCGATCCGGCGCCGACAATGCAGACCCTCATCCCCGCTTACCGGCGCGCTCGGCGACCTCGGGCCGGTCGTTGCGCTGCGGCTTCAGCGGCCCCACGGCCTTGCCCGCAGCGCGCTGCCTGCGCCACTCGTTCTTGCGCCGCGTCCACTCCGCCAGCCGCGCGTGGGCGGTCCTGGACGCCTCGAGCATCTGCATCTCGGAGGCGAGCTGCGCGGTCAGCTCGAGCCGGATTCCGTTCGGGTCGAAGAAGTAGATCGACTTGAAGATGTGATGATCGGTGACACCCGTCACCTCGACGCCGTGCGATTCGAGCCGCGCCTTGATTCGCTCCAGGTGCTCGACCGTGTCGACGCGCAACGCCAGGTGATTGACCCACGCCGGCGTGTTGGGCGAAGGCTCCGCGGCGACGTCGTCGCCGAGGTCGAAAAAAGCGACGCACGAGCCGTCGGTCATGCGGAAGAAGATGTGCGTGTACGGGCAGTATTCGCCGGTCGACGGCACGTGGTCGGACTGGATGACGTGCCACAACGGCATGCCGAGGATGTCCTCGTAGAAGTGCCGCGTCTCCTCGGCGTCGCGGCAGCGGTACGCGAAGTGATGCAGCCCGTGGATCGGGATCGCCGCCGCGGCCTTGGTCGCCGGCAGCGCGTGCAAAGTGGCGGGTGTGTTCATGTTCGTCTCCCGTTCTGGCGGGTCCGTCCGCTGGGGCCGGCCCAGTTTAGTCCGCGATCATCCGGCCTCACCCGCGAAACGCCTGCTCCAGCCTGCGCTTGTCCCAGCCCGGCGCCAGCAGTTCGATGAAGGCGTAGACGAAACCGCGCAGGTAGGCGCCCTGCTTCACCGCCAGCCGCGCCGTGTTGGTGCCGAACAGATGCCCGCACTCGATGGCGACCAGGCCCTCGTTCGGCGACCGCGCGGCCACGCCGGCGACGATGCCGACGCCAAGCCCGATCTGCACGTACGTCTTGATCACGTCGGCGTCGATCGCCTCCAGCACGATCGACGGCTCGATCTGCGCCGCCGCGAAGGCCGCGTCGATGCGGCTGCGCCCGGCGAAGTGCCCCTCGTAGGTCACCAGCGGGTGACGCGCCAGCTCCTTGAGCGTGAGCTTGCCCGGCGCCGCAGCGAACCTCGTCAACGGATGCCCGCGCGGGACGATCACGACGTGCTGCCATTCGTACACCGGGATCGACTTCAGCCCCGGGGTCTCGGCGAGCGTCTCGGTCGCGAAGCCCACGTCGGCCTGTCCGCTGGCGAGCATCGCGGCGATCTGCGGCGGATCGGCCTGCAGCAGCTTCAGCCGCACCTTCGGATACTTCTGCGCGAACTTCTGCACCACTGGCGGCAGCACGTAGCGCGCCTGCGTGTGGGTGGTCGCCACGCGCAGCGTGCCTTCGGGCGACCCGGCGTAGTCGCGCGCCAGCTTCTTCAGGTTGTCGACCTCCTGCATGATCCGCTCGGCAGCGTCGAGCACCTGCTGGCCGGGCGGCGTCAGCCCCAGGATGCGCTTGCCCTGGCGCGCGAAGATCGACACGCCGAGCTCGCCCTCGAGCTCGATGATCGCCTTCGAGACGCCGGGCTGCGAGGTGTGCAGAGCGCGCGCCGCGGCAGTGATGTTGAACTTCTGGCGCGCGGCTTCGCGCAGAAAGCGGAACTGCTGCAAGTTCATGGCGGCGCTCTTGCCCCTTCGGTCGGGGTCAGTATATCCAGCGCGGCCGGCGCGCCGCGACGACCGCCCCGCCCCGACCGGGGGTTCTGCCAAAACCGCAAGATATTGGACCGCTAGGCCTTAGCGGGTCCATATCTTGTGCTTTTTCACGGCTTCGTTGCAGCGGTGTAGGCTTCGCCGAATCGATTCGGATCAATTGCGCATCGCGGGCCGCTGCCGATGTTGCGCGTCGCACGAACCGCCATCGTCCCCGCAGCCGCCCAGGAGACCACAACGATGAAACTCGACAAGGCCCAACTGCTGCTGGACGAACAGCCGATCTCCGTCGACGTGCTTCTGGAGAAGTACGCCAAGGGCGACGAGAAGACGGTCGACGACGTGCGCCGCCGCGTGGCGCGCGGGCTGGCCGCGGTCGAGAAGCCGGAAGTTCGCGCCGAATGGGAGCAGCGCTTCTACGAAACGATGGTCGACGGCTTCATCCCCGGCGGGCGCGTGAACTCGGCCGCCGGCACCGACATCGCCGCCACGCTGATCAACTGTTTCGTGCAGCCCGTAGGTGACGCGATCAGCGGCGTCAACGGCCAGGGGCTGCCGTCGATCTACACAGCGCTGCAGCAGGCCGCCGAGACGATGCGGCGCGGTGGCGGCGTCGGCTACGACTTCTCGGCGATCCGCCCGCGCGGCGCGCTCGTGCATGGCACGCATTCGCGCGCGAGCGGCCCGCTGTCGTACATGCGCGTGTTCGACAAAAGCTGCGAGACGCTGGAGTCGGCCGGCGCGCGACGCGGCGCGCAGATGGGGATGCTGCGCTGCGACCATCCGGACATCGAGGACTTCATCCACGCCAAGCGCGACGGTTCGCTTGCCAACTTCAACATGAGCGTGGCAGTGACCGACGCCTTCATGCGCGCGGTCGAAGCCGACGGCGAGATCGAGCTGTGGCACGCCGCCGAGCCGTTCGACCGCGACGGCGCCTACCAGCGCCCCGACGGCACCTGGGTCTACCGCAGGGCGCGCGCGCGCGACCTGTTCGACCAGATGATGCAGTCGACCTACAACCACGCCGAGCCGGGCGTCGTCTTCATCGACCGCGTGAACCACGACAACAACCTGTCGTACTGCGAGACGATCGCGGCGACCAACCCCTGCGGCGAGCAGCCTCTTCCGCCCTACGGCTGCTGCTGCCTCGGTTCGGTCAATCTGACGCGCTTCGTGCTCGACCCGTTCGCCGAAGCGGCGGCGTTCGATTTCGTCAGGTTCCGCGAGGTCGTCAAGACGTCGATCCGCGCGCTCGACAACGTGCTCGATGCGACGCTGTGGCCGCTGCCGGAGCAGCAACGCGAGGCGATGAACAAGCGGCGCGTCGGTCTTGGGTTCACCGGGCTCGGCAACACGCTGACGATGCTGAACCTGCGCTACGACACGGCCCCGGCGCGGGCGATGGCGAGCGAAATCGCCCGCACGATGCGCGACGCGGCGTACGAGGCATCGGTCGACCTCGCCCGGGAAAAAGGCCGCTTCCCGCTGTTCGACGCCGACAAGTTCCTGGGCGCCCCGCACTGCGCATCGCGCCTGCCGGACGCGCTGAAGGCGAAGATCCGCAAGTACGGACTGCGCAATTCGCACCTGCTGTCGATCGCGCCGACCGGAACGATCTCGCTCGCCTTTGCCGGCAACGCCTCGGGCGGCATCGAGCCCACGTTCTCCTGGACGTACATCCGCAAGAAGCGCATGCCCGACGGCACCAAGCAGGAGTACGTCGTCGAGGACTATGCCTACCGCCTGTACAAGCACATGGGCGGTGACGTCAACCATCTTCCCCCCGCGTTCGTGCACGCGCTCGAGATGAGTGCGGTCGACCACATGCTGATGATCGCCGCGGTGCAGCCGTACATCGACGCCGCCGTCAGCAAGACCGTCAACGTGCCGGAGGACTATCCGTTCGACGACTTCCGCAACCTGTACCTGGAAGCGTGGCGCGCGGGCCTCAAGGGCATCACGACCTACCGGCCGAACAACGTGATCGGCTCGGTGCTCGAGGTCAAGAAGGAGCCGGCCGCCACACCCTCGTCCACGCCGCAGGATCTGAAGGACGATCCCGACCGGCGCGTGCGCCTCACGTCCGCGCCGCAGCCCGCGCTGGCGAGCCTGAAATGGCCGGGACGGCCCGATCTGCCCGAAGGCAACATGGCCTGGACGTACATGGTCGAGATCCCGGAGCGCAAGGAGCGCTTCGCCATCTTCATCGGTCAGATCGACAATAACGGCCACGGGCCGATGCCGTTCGAGGTCTGGGTCAACGGTGCCGAGCAGCCGCGCGGACTCGGCGCGATCGCCAAAGCGCTGTCGATGGACATGCGCAGCCAGGATCGGGCGTGGCTGAAGATGAAGCTCGATGCGCTGGCCAAGGCGCGCGACGAGCAGGGCTTCCTGCTGGCGATGCCGCCCGACGGCCGGCGCGTGTGGCAGCCCGGCGTCGTGGCTGCGTTCGCGAACATCGTGCGCTGGCGGTGCGAGCAGCTCGGCACCTTCCGCGACATCGACAAGCACCCGACACCGGTGCTCGACGCGCTGTTCAGCAAGAAGGAGCCGAAGGCCGGTCCGCTCGGCACGATGAGCTGGACCGTCGACATCGAGAACCCGACCACCGGCGACGACTTCGTGCTCGGCGTCAAGGAGCTGCATCTTCCAGACGGCAGCCGCCGCCCCTACTCGATCTGGCTCGCCGGCGAATACCCGAAGGTGCTCGACGGCCTGTGCAAGCTGATTTCGCTCGACATGCGCGTGGTCGACGCCAACTGGATCGGGCTGAAGCTGAAGAAGCTGCTGAACTTCGGCGAGCAGAACGGCGAGTTCTGGGCGCCGGTGCCCGGCGAAGAGCGCTCGGCGCTGTACCCGAGCACGGTCGCCTACATCGCCACGCTGCTGCTGCACCGCTACAAGGTGCTCGGCATCCTCGACGACGACGGCCGCGCGATCGTCAGCGCCGGCATCCTCGCGCTGCCCGACGCGGTGAAGGTGATCGAGCACGAAACCCCGCCGATCAAAGGCAGGGTCTGCCCGAGCTGCCACGCCGCCGCGATGATCAAGCGCGACGGCTGCGAGTTCTGCACGGCGTGCGGGTATACGGGGCAGTGTTCGTAGCGCGACGGCGCGGGCCGCGAAATTCGGGCGCCATCGCTGCGGTGCCGGCTTGCGCAGCGCTGCGCGGGGCTTGCGTTCGGCCGCCGATGGCGGCCTGTTCGCGAACGACCCGCCGCTGACCGCAGCCCGTGCGTACGCGCCCCGAACGGCCGGCGGTTGCCCGACCCGAGGCGGTTTGCCTCATCACGGCACGGCGGCCGCAGCGCGTTTGCGTGGCGGCGCCTTCGGGCGAACGGGGCGCGCAGCCCTCTTCGCGCGCGCGGCCGCCTGTTTGGCGCGCGCTTCGAGCGCGAGCGTGCGCACGCGCTCGATGTCCTCGTCGCTGAACGGCCCGTTGACGCCCGAGATCGCGGCGAGCTTCATGCCGTGCTTCAGGCCCAGCTTGTAGATCTCGCGCACTTTCTCCCACTCGATCGCGCGGCCGACGGTGAAGTTTTCGAATCGTCCTTCGAGCGCGAGCACGATCGTCTCCGCCATGCACGCGTAGACCACGCCCGGCGGCAGACCGATGTTCTTCATCCTGACGTCGCCCGGGACCTGGATCTCGCCGGATTCGATGACGAGCACGTCGGGACGCCTGGCCGCTTCCTCGGGCGAAATGTCGAGCGGTCGCGCGACGTCGGTGATCACGCATCCGGGCTTGACCTTCATGATGTCGAGGACCTTCTTGCCGGCGCCGGAGGTCGCGGTGACGATCACGTCCATGTCGCCGAGATACGGGTCGGCGCGCGCGGACAGATGCACCTTGGCATCGGGCGTTTCCTTCAGAATCGACTCCTTCAGCGCGAGCAGCTTCGCGGTCTCGGGCGACACGAGGTAAACCTCCTCGGCGGCCTTGACCAGAAGGCGCGCGCAGACCGAACCGATCGATCCGGTCGCGCCGACCACCATCGCCTTGGCCTTGATGCGCTCGCTGCCCTTCGGCAGCGGCAGCAGCCTCATTCGCAGCACCGCGTCGTGCGCGGCCCACAGCGCGCCGGAGGCGCTGTACGAATTGCCGGTCGTGACCGGCAGCGGCGCGCGCTTGGCGACCGTGACGCCGGCGTCGCCGACGACTTTCGTGAACGCGCCGAGCCCCATGATCTGCGCGCCGAGCTTGCGCGCCATCTTGGCCGCGTCGAGCAGCCGGCGATACGTGAACTCGGGGCTGCGGCTCATGATCTCGCGTGGCGTGCCGCCGACCGAAATCAGCCAGCCTTCGGCCTCGACGCCGGTCGGCGACTTGATGCCGGTGACGCGCGAGTAAACGAACGGCGGCGCGTACGCCATGATTCTCTCGACCGAGTCCAGGAACACCGGCGGCGATATGCGCGACAGGACTTCGATCGGTTTGACGACCTTGAAGTACTCCTGCGACAGCGGATGGATCACGAAAGCGAAGCGGTTGACCCGCTTGAAGCCGTTCGGATAGACGATGCGCGGCTCGAGCGCGAGCTCGGTGATGATGTCGAGATAGTCGTCGTCGAGCAGCTCGTCCGGAGCCTTTCCGGTGGCGGCGACGATCATCGCGTCGAGCAGATGCGGGCCGATCACGTGGCCCGCCATGAACGGCGCGCCGTCGATCACCATGTGCACGCCCTTGTCGCGGAACCGCGCGATGCGCTCGTCGTTGACGGTCGAGGTGATGATCGTCTTGCCGGCGAGCTCCTCGAGGCCGAAGTCGTCCAGTTCGTGCACGGGTGCGACGATCACGGTCGCGCTCGCCATCGCCTTGCGCAGCACGTGGTCGGCCCACTGCTTGAGCACCGGCGCCGCCGGCAGCCTGCTCGGCTTCCAGTCGGCGACGTAGTGCGCGCCGCGCGTGTACAGCGCGAGCGCGTCGAGCGAAGTCAGCAGCTTCGGCACGCCGAGCTGGCGAACCGGATCGGCGAACTGCATGTTGTCCGTGTACTCGGACATCGCCATCGCAAGCTTGTAGTCCGCCGCGCCGGAGAAAAACAGCACCTTCGCGTTGTTGAAGTAGTTGCCGAGGCTCGTCTGCGCGTGCCGCACCGCCCATTCGAGGAAGATGTCGCCGAGCCGCTCGCCCGTGGTCACGGGCACGCGGGTGACGAGCCGCGCGAGCTGCGCGCCGGCCTCGTCGTCGGCGCCGCCGAGCGCAGCGCGGCCGTTGCTCGCGACGCCCAGCCCGATCGCATCGGCGCGCGTCTGCCAGTAGCGCAGCAGCCTGGCCGCGCGTTCGACGCTGCCGTCCGCGCCGAGCCGCCGCACTCTCATGCGATGCCCCAGAAAACGGGTCGTGAACTCGAAGTCCTGGCTGCGTGCACCGAGGCTGACGCCGATCACATCCTTCATCTGCAATCCGTGCCGAAATTCGATTGCGGGCGCGGCGGGCCGCCGCGCGGACATGGCGAGTCAATCACAGCATGCGGAGGATTCTTTTGATGCTCGACAGACTTGGCGATTTTGCCCGTACGGTCGGGCTGCCCGCGGCGAAGCGCGCAGCCGGCTGGCTCACGCGCGTGCTGCCGATCCCGCAGCCGACGCTGCTCATCGGGCCGGGGGCGAGCGCGCGACTCGGGCAGGCGATTTCCGGATTCGGCCATCGCCGGATCATGCTGGTCACCGACCCGATCGTCGCGCGGCTCGGACTGACGGCGCCTTTGATGCAAGGGCTCGGCGCGGACCGGCCGGGGGCGGCCGAACACGTCGTCGTGTTCGACGAGATCACACCCGATGCACCGATCCCGGTGATCGAAAAGGGCATCGAGGTGTTCCGCGACGCCGGCTGCGATGCGTTGGTGGCGATCGGCGGCGGTTCGGTGATCGACGCGGCCAAGGCGATCGGAATGGCCGCAGCGAACCACAAGCATCCGCGTGAACTGGTCGGGTACTTTCGCGGCCGGCATGCGCCGCCGCCGATCTACGCGGTGCCGACCACCGCGGGCACGGGTTCCGAGGTGACCGTCGCCGCGGTGATCTCGGATCCGCAACGCGAGACGAAGCTCGTGATCGCCGATACGCGACTCGTGCCGAAGATGGCCGCGCTCGATCCGGAACTGATGGTCGGCCTGCCGCGCGAAGTGACCGCCGCTTCCGGCATGGATGCGCTGACGCACGCGATCGAAGCGTTCATCGGTTACTGGGGCACGCGGTTCACCGACCGGATGGCGCTGGCGGCCGTCGGCATGATCTACGAGAACCTGCCGCGCGCCTGCGAACACGGCAGCGATCTCGCCGCGCGCGAAAAAATGGCGCTCGCTTCGACCTACGCGGGGCTGGCGTTCACGCGCGCGAACGTCGGCAACGTGCACGCGATCGCGCATCAGTTGGGCGGCAAGTACCACACGCCGCACGGCCTGGCCAACGCGATCATGCTGCCGCACGTGCTGCGGTTTTCGGGCGACGCGATCACGGGCAAGCTGGCCACGCTCGCGCGGCACGTGAAGCTCGGCGGCGCGGACGAGCCCGAAGCGCAGCTCGCGCAGAAGTTCCTCGACTCGATCGACGCGCTGAGCCGCAGGATCGGCATTCCGCGCACGCTCGATGCGCTGCGCGAGGAGGACATCCCGCAACTGGCGCGCGCGGCCTGCCGCGAAGCCGATTTCAACTACCCGGTGCCGCGCGTGATGTCGCAGCAGGACTGCGAGGCGTTGCTGCGCGCGGTACTGCCCGAAAAGAAGGCACCGGCGCGCACGAGAAAGACCGCCGCCGGCACACGCAAGCGCCGCCCGTCGTCGTCCCGCAGCGCTGCCGAGCCCGCAAACCGCGAACCCGGAACACGCGCTCGAAACGGCGGGGCAGGCAGCGACACGCGCGAGGCGCTGCACCGCGCCGCCGGATCGCGACGTGGATGAAGGCTCACCGGCCCGCACGACATCGATTCGCCGCCTTCGTCCGTCGGTTCGTGGTCAGTGCTTCCGCGGCGCGGCCCTGCACCGCCGCAGCCAAGCGGAGGAATCCGCCCTGCCGCGAGCGGATGTCCGCAACGTCTCAGAAGCCGTGAACTTTCTACTGCGCCGGCGGCTGGCGTCGTCGCACGGTGCTGGCTGCGGCCGCGCGCCCGCGGCGGGCTTCACGTGCGCCGTGCGACCGTCCGCCTGCGACGAACGGCCGTCGCCTTTTCGGGCCTCGACGATCGACTCGATATGTCTCGGCCTGGCGGCTGCGTGCCCCCGGGTTCGATTCGGGGCAGCGGGCCGCTCGTGACGCGATCTTCACGGCTACTCAGCGCGGCCAGACGCGTTCGTAGACGAAGGTCATCGACAGATCGAACAACTGCCCGCGCCGATCGATGATCCGTTGCAGGTGCTCGTCGGTGAGGTTCTCGAGGATCACGGTCTGTTCGGTCTTTTCGCCCAGCAGCGCGCTTCGCCCCGCCGCCGCCGCGACGATCCGGCCCGGCAGCTCGCCGCGTTCGACCATGCGCGCGAACACCTCGTTGTGCGCGAACGGGAACCACACCAGCAACAGCGACGGGTCGACCGGCGCGGCGAGCGCCCAAAGATAGCTGCCCTTCAGCACCGCGTCCTGTTCGCTGAGGATCAGGAAGCCGAGCTCCTCCGGCCTGCCCTTCGGCGTCACCGCATGGCGAACGTGGACGTGCACGGCACCGTCCGTGTGCGGCCCGCGCACCGGTGCGAGCGCCACGACGCCGTTGTCCGCATCGGCGATGCCGACGCTCCAGCACTGCGACTTGTCGCGCCGCGAGCACCATAGGCCGTCGATCGCAAGCCGCGCGTTCGGCAGCGCGACCGGCGCCGCGCCCATCGGCCGATCCGAGTACACCGGCCGGCACGACGCGCCGGCCAGCAGCGCGGCGGCGAACAGGATCGCGACGAATCGAACGATCGGAATGGACGCGGCGGACCGGGCGCGGAACATGCCCATAGGCTACGCCGGCCGGCCGTCTTCGGTGTTGGACCGGATCAAACGCGCCGCTACCAGGTGCGAACGCGGCCCGTGTCGAGATGGACGAAGTCCGAGGAAGCGTAGTAGCCGACGCCGCCCGCGCCGAGCGCCATCGCCGCATCGCGCAGCTTGCGCGTGTCGCAGCCGGCAAGCCGCACGTCGATTGCGCGGCCCTGCGTGTGCAGGCTCGCTTTCGCCACACCGTGGCTGCGGCTTCTCAACATCGCGTTGGTATGCGGCGAACGGAAAGCGGAGATGATTTCGAACGTGCCTGCGCCGCACGCGAGGTTCAGCGCGTGCAGCGTGTCGAACAAGCGCGGGTCGATCTCGGCCGCCTCGCCGGTGCGGAAGTCGCGCAGCAGCGAATTGAGCGAGGCGAGCGCTTCGGGCACGTACGCGCCATGCTCGAAGTAGACCAGATTCGCGCGCTCGCCCGTATGCGTGTGATAGAAGGCAATCGAACGCGGCGCCGCGGCCCAGGCGCGCGGCGCGATCGACAGACCGAAACAGGCGAGTGCGGCCATACGCAGGAAGCGGCGGCGCGGCGCGATACGGAGGTGCGGACCTTGATTCATGCGGAGCGAACGCTGCGGCAGTCGATGCAACGGGCGACGATGGTAAACGGAGGCGGCGCGGCCGCGCCGCGGCAAATGCGGGATGCGCTCGCACGCTTTCGGATTAGCGCGGTCGCGTGGCGGGCGGCGATGGCGTTCGCACTGCTCGCGCTGGCAGCACCGGCACCGCCGGCGCGCGCCGATCCGCTCGTCGAGGCGCTGCGCGCCGGGGCCGACCCGCAGATCGGCGCCGGTTCGGCGGACGCGCGCGCGTTGATCGCGTCGCTGTACGAACGCCGCGGCTTCGCGCCGCTGT
>Ga0272446_1003352_pt1 | contig 20329 bp, 14 predicted proteins | sample YNPCB0061_FD_194587 | JGI IMG/M metagenome (GOLD analysis project Ga0272446, IMG submission 194587) | Hot spring microbial mat communities from Yellowstone National Park, WY, United States - YNP-CB-006-1 | ecosystem: Environmental > Aquatic > Thermal springs > Hot (42-90C) > Sediment | place...
CCATCGTTTTTGCCCCCGATGGAACCGGCTGGATCGCCGCCGAATATGATCTGCTCCGCAGCGATGACGGCGGAGAATCCTGGAACGTCATACCCCTGGAGACATCCATGGCGGTGACGCGGCTGGTGGCGACGAGGGACTCGTTGTTGGCGCTGGGGCCGGGAGTCGCTCTGGCGCGTTCGCGCGATGGCAACGCCTGGCTGAAGCTGGAGGTGGATCAACTCATGGCTGGGTCTTCCCGGACCACCGCCCGGGCCCGCGCGGCGAGAGACTCATCGTAAGGGGGAGCGGTTGTGTTCAGAACATTCCTGGCTCTGATCATTGGCGGGTTGTGGCCGGCCATTGCCGTGAGCTGGAGCGGGGCTCCCTGTCCGATTCAGCGAGCCGCCTCCGCCGGTTCGTATGTTTGGCTGCTCTGCGATCGGCAGGACCTGCTCATCTCGGCCGATGAAGGACGCACCTGGCAGACCAGACATCTGCCCTCGGATGTGAAGTTCCGGGCGATGGCTTTTTTGGATTCGCGCCGGGGCTTTGTCGCCGGAGAGGGCGGTACGCTGCTTGCGACCGAGGACGGCGCGGAGACCTGGCGGCAAGTGCCGCTCCCGACCCAGGAGAACCTGACCTCGATCCACTTCGTGGGAGAATTGGGGTGGCTCGCGGGCGGGGCGGGACTGATTCTTCATTCGCCGGATGGCGGCAAGACCTGGCAACGCCAGCCAAGCGGGGTCCAGCAAGGACTCGAGGGCATCTTCTTCACCGACGCCGATCACGGGTGGGCCGTCGGCTGGGTCGGTACGATCCTGCGAACCACCGATGGCGGCCGGACATGGGAAAGAGTGTGGCTGCCGAAGACCTTCTGGTCGCTGAATTCGGTGTACTTCAGCGACCCGAAGCACGGCTGGGCAGTTGGTTTCGGCGGGCAGATCCTGAGCAGCCACGACGGCGGACTGACCTGGCAGGAGCGGGAATCCCCGGTGCACGCCTGGCTGAAATCTGTGGCCTTTGACCGCTACGGCCGGGGCTGGATTGTGGCGGACAATCACCTGCTGCTCAGCGAGGATCGCGGCGAAACCTGGAGACCCCTGTCTGTCGGCGGCACGCTGTTTCTGCATCAGGTGTTGCCGGTCAAAGATTCCCTTTGGGCGGTCGGGCAGTTTGGAGTTCTGAGGCAGGCGAATGGGGCGCGGGAGTTCACCACTCTGGCCACGCTGCCGGCGGCCCGCCAGCCGGGAGGAGAGTCCTGACCGGAAGAGCCACCCGGAGGTAAAATTAGTACCGGCGTGAGTCACTACGATGTTCTCGGAGTCTCTCCCGACGCCGGCGAGGAAGAAATCCGGAGCGCTTTCCGGAGTCTGGCGCGCCGTTATCACCCCGATGCGGGAGAAGGTTCGTCGGCCGAGAGATTCCGTCAGGTGAGAGAGGCCTACCGGGTCTTGAGCGATCCCGAGCAGCGGCAGCGCTACGACCTCACGCTGCCGCGGGCCCGGCGCGGCGTCATGACCCCGGTCGAGCCCATGGTAACGGCAACGGGCTGGTACAGGTCGCCGATGAGGACGGCAGCCTCGTTCGGTTACTCGCGACGTGCCGGTTGGGACGACCTGTTTGAGGAACTGGTCCGTTCGCTGGACGACTTCTTTATGCCCCGGTTCTTCCGCTGGTAGGATTCATGAGCCGGTTACTGCGGTTTGCCCCCCTGCTGGCGCTGGCAGGAACGGTGAACGCGAATGAACGGTTGATCCTGTTCGTGGCGACCTGCGCTCCAGCCTCATTGTAATCGCTACGCTCCGGCTCACCGGTCCGACACCGTATCCTGACCGCGCCCGCTCCTACCCGATGGCGCGCAGCAGGCGCACGGGCAGGGTTACGATGGCCCAGACCAGCGCCAGCGCGCCGCCGACCGCGATACCCACCAGCCGAAACGGCAGCAGCAGAAGCCAGATGAACGGGTAGGCGATCAGAGCCACCAGCGCCAGCGGCCAGCAGAGCACCAGCAGAATGCACCAGAGCAGAAATTTCACCATCGCACGGATTCCTCCGATGAGGTTACGCATGCCGCGGGGAGAAAGTTCGCGCCACATCAAGCATGGCGCGGACGTTCTCGTCCGGCGTCCCGTAGTCCATGTTGATACAGCATAAGCCCACGTTCTCCGTGGAGCCGGCCGCCTCGAGCAGGGCTTCGGCGTCGCGGCGAATCTCATCCGGAGTCGCCTGGAGCATCCGCACGGGGCTCAGGCGCAGGTTCAGGAATGACCCTGGCAGCTCGCGGCGGCAGCGCGCCACATCCGATCCCCAGCCCACATCGACGAATCTGGGGCCGAGGGTGGAATAGGCCTTCGCGAACAGGTGCAGGTTATTCCCGCAGTGATGAATGCCATAGGGCGCCAGTTGCTCGGCCAGCCGGCGCTCGTGGGGCAACAGCAACTCTTCATAGATGGCCGGAGAGATCATCTGCACCGAGCAGTTGGCGTGCAGAAAGATGCCGGGGTCCACGTTCAGAATGGAGCGGTTGCACGCGACGGAGTGGGTGCCCGTGCGGGCGGCCACGTACCGGGCCACGTGGACAATAGTCTCGGCAATCGTGGCGAAGAGGTGGCGCACCAGGCCGGGGTCGTCGTAGAAGTCGAGGTACAACTGCTGCCCGCGGAGATGCAGCGCCGTATTCAGGATTCCGTCCAGGTCGAAGTCTCCCGCCACGCTGCCGTATTCCCACTCGAGCGCATTGAGGTCGGCGATCCACTCGCTCATCGGCCAGGTGGACTCCAGGTCGGGCACGCGCAAGGCGAGAATCTCCCGGCTGGTCATCTCGCGCGGAACGGGCCACGGCGCCTGGTTTTCCTCGAATCGGATCTCGACGCCGAACAGAGCCGGAACGAGGAAGCCTCCGGCGACGTGCATGGACCCGGCGATGGGGCGCGGCTGCGGGTCCGGCTCTCCCAACCCGAAGCGTTCCCAAAGAGCGCGGCGCATGAGGACGTCGTTTTCGATGCGCGCGCGGCGATCGAAGTAGAACCCGCGGTCGAAACGGATGCCGTAGTTGCGGAACCACCAGTTGGGCGCGAAGATGACCTCGGCGGGGATCCCCATCAGAGCTTCACCAAGTCGGCGATGCGAACCCGCTCGCCGCCGCGCTCGATGCTGTGGTAACCGGCGATGCCCACCAGGCTCGAATAGGCTCCGGCGAGGCTGCCGGCCTTCAGTCCCAGCGGGTCGGGCGCATTGGTCTGGCGGAAGATCAGGTCGTGAAGCGACGGGTCGGCTCCGCCGTGCCCGCCGGTCCGGGTATCCAGGTCCTTGATGATTTCCGACTTGCCGAAGTTGCGGGTGAGGCGGAGTTCGTGGTCATGAACCGTCCCGCTGCCGCCGTCGTACATATTGAAATCGATGCGGCCTTTGGTGCCGTTGATGGCGATTTCCTGGCCCTCGTAGGGCATGAAGGTGTTGGCGGTGTAGGAAAGCCGCGCGCGGTTTTCGTATTTCACCATCAGGGCGTAGGTGTCGTAGATGTTGGCGTCCTGGCGCCAGACGCAGCCGTCGATCTGGTAGCCATCCTCGCTTTCGCAGGCCACGTACAGCTTCATGGCGGTCTCGTCGCGGGTGACGTCGGTGTAGAACTGGCAGCGTTGCTGATAGGCGCAGCCCCGGCAGTGCGTGCCCCGGAACGAATTGTTGCGGCCGTAGAACACCAGGTCGCCATAACCTACCACCTCGAGCGGACGGGCGTCGAGCCACCAGTTCACCTGGTCGAAGTGATGGCAGCTCTTGCTGACCAGCAGCGTGCCGGAGTTCTCCTTCAAGCGGTGCCAGCGGCGGAAATAGCTGGCCCCGTGGCTGGTGTCGAGGTACTCCTGGTAGTCCACCGAGACGACGTCGCCAATGGCTTTTTCGAGCAGAAGCTGCTTGATTTTTTTCGCCTGGGGGTAATGCCGCGCGTTGAAAGCCACGGTCAGCTTGCGCCCGTACTTGCGCTCCGCTTCGAGAATCTGCCGGCACTGCTCTTCGTCCGTGCAGAGGGGCTTCTCGGTGATCACGTCGCAGCCGAGTTCCATGGCGCGAATGATGTACTGGTAGTGAGCCGAGTCGGTGGTGGTGACCAGCACGACGTCGGGCCTGGCGCCGGCAACCATGCGGTCGAAATCGACGAAGGTGGGCGCGCTGGAGCCGATCAGCTCTTTGGCCATGGCGACTCGCTTAGGGTTGATGTCGCATAGGGCCACGATCTCGACCACGTCGTTGAAGTTCTGGAGCAGGCTGCGGCCCCAGTAGGTCCCACGGCCGCCGGTGCCCACCTGGGCAAGGCGGATGCGGCGTGGCGGCATGGCGGCCAGAGCGGCCGAAGCGAGGAAAGACCTGCGGGTGATTTCCGATGACATCGTCAACTCCGTCATCGAGCATTATATGGGGAAACCGGGTCGCGGATGCGTATGATAGAAATGAGGATGTTCAATGACGAAAGTCCTGATGGTGGCCTCGGAGGCCAAGCCTTTCGCCAAGACCGGCGGACTGGCCGATGTAGTCGGTTCGCTGCCCGCGGAGCTGGCCGCGCTGGGCGACGAGGTGGCCGTGGTGATGCCGCGTTACCGCGCCGTGAAACTGGAGGGCGCGCAGCGGGTCTACGACGTGCTTCCGGTCCGGCTCGGCCCGCGAAACTACCCCGCGGAACTCTGGATGGCCACCGAACGCGGCGTGCCGTTCTATTTCGTGAATTGCCCGGAATTGTTCGACCGGGACGGGCTGTACGGCCCGCCCGACGGTGATTACCCGGATAATGCGGTGCGTTTCGCGGCATTTTCCCGGGCGGCTCTGTCGGTGATGCGCTTTGTTTTCCGCCCCCAGGTAGTGCACTGCCACGACTGGCAGACGGCCCTGGCGCCGGTGTACATGCGCACCCTGCTCCAGCGCGACCCGACCTTTCTGGGGATCCGGTGCCTCTTCACGATTCATAACCTGGGCTACCAGGGCCTGTTCCCGAAGGAGACTCTCGCCGATATCGGCCTCGATGAAAGCGTTTTTGATCCCGACCACCTGGAGTTTTTTGGCCGTCTCAATTTGCTGAAAGGCGGCTTGGTATATAGCGACTGGTTGAGCACGGTGAGCCCGACCTACGCCCGCGAGATCCAGACGCCGGACTACGGCTTCGGCCTCGACGGCGTATTGCGGGCTCGAGGCGACAGACTGAGCGGCATTCTCAACGGGGCCGATTACCAGGAGTGGAACCCGGAGACGGATCCGTTCCTGGCGGCCCGTTATTCGGCCGCGGATCTGAGCGGAAAGAAGGAGTGCAAGCGGGACCTGCTGGCCGAATTCGGGCTTCCAGCCGAGGACATCTCGCGGCCTTTGATCGGCATCGTTTCCCGGTTCACGAGCCAGAAAGGGTTCGACCTGGTCACCCAGGTGGCGGAGGAGCTGAGCCGCGAGAATCTGGTCCTGGTTGCGCTTGGTTCGGGACGCGAGGAGTACGAGCAGGCGTTTCGAGACCTGGCGGCGGCGCACCCGCGGACCGTCGCCGTCCGGTTCGGCTACAACAACCCGCTGGCCCACAAGATCGAAGCCGGATCGGATATGTTTCTGATGCCCAGCCATTACGAGCCGTGCGGGTTGAACCAGATGTACAGCCTGCGCTACGGCACGGTGCCCATCGTGCGGGCCACCGGCGGGCTGGACGACACCGTCGACGAGACCACGGGTTTCAAGTTCACCGATTATTCCGGGCAGGCCTTGCTGGCAGCCGTCCGGGAAGCCCTCGCCGCCTATGCCGACCCGGAAGGGTGGACCGCCATGATGATCCGGGGCATGCGGAAAGACTTCTCCTGGAAAGCGTCCGCAAAGCAATACTCCGCCCTCTACCGGCAGCTCAGCGGGGCGGCCGCGGCCGGCTTGGCGGCCTGAGCCGCGGCTTGCAACCTTTGGCGCATTTTCGCATCCTTAGGTAGTGGAGAGTGAGATGGCAGGTTCTAACACATTGACGTTTACCGATGCCGGCTTCGACCGGGACGTTCTGAATTCCGATGTTCCCGTTTTAGTGGATTTTTGGGCCGAGTGGTGCGGTCCCTGCCGCATGATGGCCCCTACGATCGACACGCTGGCGACGGAATACGCCGGTAAGGTGAAAGTGGGCAAGCTGGACGTGGATTCCAACGGGCAGACCGCGATGCGCTACAACATCCGGGGCATCCCGACCCTGTTGCTGTTCAAGAACGGGCGGGTCGTGGAACAGAAGGTCGGCGCAGTGGGAAAGAGCGAAGTTCAGAAGATGCTGGACGCCCACGTCTAGCCGCGCCGGTCTCCCGGTTCGGCCTGATTCAAGGAAGCGGCGGATGGAATCCGCCGCTTTTTCTTTGTCTGCTCCCCCCTTCGTTCCTCCTTTTCCGATAAACTACAGCGGGTGGAGGTCCCATCATGAACCGCAGGTCGTTCTTACGGCTCGGCTCCGCGGCCGGATTGTCCGCGTTGGCCCCGGCGCTTCCGTTTCAAAACGAAAAGAGCAAGTTGAAAATCACCGGCGTGCGGCTGGTTCGCGCACGCCCGGCCAGACCAGTCCCTACCTACACGCCCGCCCCTGGCTCATGGTCCACCGGCGGGGTCGAGGTGGCGAGCCCGATGTCTGTTTATCAGGAGTACAAGGCATCCCGGTCGCTCTACATGCCGAATCGCCCGGAGATGGGGGGCTTCATGGTGGAGATTTCCACCGACAAGGGCCTGAAGGGCTACGGCAGTGGCGGTCCGGCCGGCGGGACGGTGGTGGAAGGCGCTTTCACCAAGCTGCTCCTGAATGAGGACCCGTTCAACATCGAACGCATTTGGGATATTCTCTGGCGGGGCAGCATGCACTACGGGCAAAAGGGCATCGCCATCAATGCCATCAGTGGCGTGGATCTGGCCCTTTGGGACCTGGCCGGCAAGGCCTTGGACGTGCCGGTTTATAAGTTACTGGGCGGCCGGATTCGCCCGCGCGTCCCGGCTTACTGCACCGGCAACGACGTCGAGCAGCACATCGAGTTCGGCTTCAAACGCTTGAAACTGGCCGTGCCGTACGGACCCGCGGACGGGCGGGAGGGTCTCAAGAAGAACGTGGAACTGGTCAAGCGCACCCGCGAGCAACTGGGGCCTGACGGCGACATTATGCTGGACTGCTGGATGGCGCTAACTGAACGCTACACCATCGAACTGGCCGAAGCGGTGGCTCCTTATCGGGTGTACTGGATGGAGGAGTGCCTGCCGCCCTACGACTACGCGGGCTACGGAAGGCTGAACGCGGCGATCAAGTCCACCCGCATCGTCACCGGCGAGCATGAGTACACGCGTTACGGATTCCGCCAGTTGCTCGAGCATAACTCGGCCCAGATCTGGCAGCCGGATATCCATTGGTGCGGCGGTCTGACCGAGATCCGGCGCATCGCGGCCATGGCGGCGGCCTATGACATTCCTGTGATCCCCCACGCCGGCGGGGTGCAGGACTGTATTCATTTCATCGTCTCGATCCCGAACTCGCAGTGGGCCGAAATTTTCATTCCGCCGCCGGGCGGGCCGCCCGAGGTCTACAAGCGCTTCGAGGAAGACAACAACATCAGCCGCGGGCCCGAAGGCATCTACATGACTTGCGGGGAGAAACCAGGGTTCGGCTGGGACATCGTGGTGAGCTGACCGAACTTGACCAAAAACTCCAAAAACTTGACCCGCTTGACCTGCACCCGGGGAAAGACTTAACATTTTCCTAATCGCTTTCAGGGTTAGGTATGGGGAATGGAGTCGGGCGGCGGAACGCGCAAGGTTGCGGCGTGACCGGATCCCGGTCTGTTCCGGCAGTGAATCGACCTGACAGACGCAATGGGATAGCCGATTCACGCAATGCCCCTGTCGGCTGAAAGGACAATTGCGAATGAAGCTACAAAGAGGTTGGATTGCCATCCTGTTGTTGGCCTGCATCGCTGCGCCCGCCGCGTATGCACAGTCAACTTCAGGTTCCATTTCCGGCACGGTCACCGACCCGAACGGGGCTGTGGTGCCCGGAGCCAAGATTTTGGCTACGCATGAGCCTACCAAGCGGGATTACGCAACGGTCTCGACAGAGGCCGGTATCTACGTATTTCCCAACCTGCCGGTGGGCCCTTACACCATCACCGTCGAGCACCCGGGCTTTAAGAAGCTGGCCCGCAGCAACATTGAAGTCCGCGTCGGCCTGCGCCAGACCCTCGACTTGCAACTCGACGTCGGCGACGTGCAGGAACGGGTGGAAGTCAAGGCGGAAGTGCCTTTGCTCGAAACGGTGTCTCCCGAGCGCGGGCAGAATCTCAGCCCGCAGTTCCTGACCACCCTGCCGATTTACACCGGCGGCATGCGCAGCGCCGAAGCGTTTCTCGGGTACATGCCGGGTGTAAACGCATACGGCGAGTTGAGCATCAATGGTTCTGGCGGGCGCGCCCGCGAAGTCATGATCGACGGCGCCAGCCTCACCATTCCCGAATCCGGCGGCACGGTTTTCAATTTCCCCGGAATTGAAGCCTTCAACGAAATGAAGCTGGTGACCTCTACTTACAACGCTGAATTCGGCCGGCTGGGAGGCGGCGTCGAGCTGATGGTCACCAAGTCCGGATCGAACGATATTCACGGCGCGGCCTTCCTCAACATGCGGCGCGATATCTGGAACGCCGCGGGCTGGAGTTCCAACCAGAACACGAAGAATCCCCCGGGATACCGCGCGAAGGAGCGTTACAACGAGGCTGGCGGCGCGGCGGGCGGCCCGGTCTGGATCCCGAAGGTCTACGATGGCCGGAACAAGACTTTCTTCTACTTCACCTATGCCAGGGATATCCGGCCGGCATCCATCACCATCAACTCCGGTGAAACCTTGCCTACGGTTCTGATGAAGCAAGGCGTTTTCACCGAAGTGGCCCCGATTTACGACCCCGCCACCACCGCGGTGGTGAACGGCGTAAACACACGCCTGCCCTTCGCCGGCAATGCGATCCCCCAAGACCGGTTCAGCAAGATTTCGAAAAACTTGCTGCCCCTGATCCCCAATCCCCAGACCTCCGCCACGACCGCGAATTACCAGTACATCGCCTCGACCGTTCTGGAGGATTACATCTGGACCCTGAAGTTCGACCATTCCATCACTCAGAACAACCGGATTGCGTTCTTCCTCAGCCGTGAGAACCAGACCAGCACCAGCGATCAATACTGGCCCGGACCGCTGAGCAACGGTCTCCAGTCGTTCCAGAAACCGGACAACTACCGGGTTAACCACGACCTGGTGATCAAGCCCACGGTGCTGCTGCACTCGACGTTCGGATTCACCCGGCAGCAGCAGCAGTGGGACAACCCGCTGCAAAAGGGTTGGGGCTCCAAGCTGGGCTTTCCCTTGACCGGCAAGTCGGACGCCACGCCGGTTATTGCCTTTACCAGCGATATGCCCTCGCCGGGAGGCTTGGGTGGCTGGACCACCTGGGGCATGCAACAGGGCAAGGTAGCCGAGGGCGGCCAGTGGAACTGGACCACCCACGTGAGCCAGCAGATGACCTGGGTCCGGGGCAAGCACGAGTTCAAGATGGGCTGGGACCTGAGGCGGCTGCGCACGTTCGGCAACGACCTGGCCAGCACGAATGGCTTCTACTACTTCAACCGGGCGCAAACCGCCGACCCGACCCGCCTGACCGCCACCGGGCACGCCTTCGCCAGCCTGCTGCTGGGCGCCGTCGATAACGCCAACGCAGGCGCTCTTCCCTACACGCCGCTCCAAGCCCGATATGGTTACCATGCGGGGTTTTTCCAGGACTCCTGGCGGCTCACCCCGCGCTTTACATTCGACTACGGCATCCGCTATGAAGTGCCCATCGGATGGCACGAGGTGACCGGCAGCTACTCCACGGTCGACCTTACCAAGCCCAACCCCAAGGCAGCGGGACTGCCCGGGGCGCTGATCTTTGCCGGCGTGGGCGCCGGCCGGACCGGAGCCAAGAGAGTCTATCCCACGGATTTCTCCAGCATCGGGCCGCGCGCCGGGTTTGCCTACCGGATGTTCGACAAGACCGTCATCCGGGGCGGCTTCGGCATCTACTACCAGACCCTCGGAAACGGCGGATGCGGCTGCACGGACGGTTTCAACGGTTCGTACTCCCAGCTTTCCGACGGTTTGAATCCGGCTTTCAACTGGGATCAGGGCGGCGTAAAACCGCCTCCCGGCTACCGGCCTCCCCCGTTCCTGGATCCGAGCTTCGACAATTTCAATTCCGTCACCCGCATGGGACCGAACTTCGGCAAGGCGCCCCGGATCTACAACTGGAGCCTGACGATCCAGCAGGAGTTCAGGAACTGGCTGTTCGAAGCGGCCTACGTCGGCAATCGTGGCCACGGCCTCAACTCGACGGTCGAGTTGAACCAGCTTCCGACCAGCTATCTCTCCCTGGGCCCGCTGCTGGGCAAGAAGATCACGGACCCGGCAGTTGTCGCCGCCGGCTATAAGGAGCCCTTCCCGGGCTTTGCCGCCGGTTGGGGCGGCGGCGCTACGCTCGCCCAGGCCCTGCGTCCATACCCGCAGTTCGGCGCAATCTCCGACCTGAACGCGGGCGCCGGAAGGACCTGGTACGACTCGCTTCAGACCAAGGTCGAACGGCGATTCGGCGCCTGGCAGTTCATGGGCAGCTATGTCTGGTCGAAAAGCCTCGGCATGCTGCACTACCGCCAGATCTTCAGCCAAGGCGCCAACGTGCAGGCGCAGGATGCTTACAATCTGAACGAATCCAAGAGCTTCCTGCCCATGGACCTGCCCCACGTGTTCAACATCCTGAACAGCTACAGCCTGCCCTTCGGCAGAGGCCGCAAGTTCTTCGGCTCGGCCAACCGCGTCACCAACCTGATCGTGGGCGGCTGGGTCATCTCGAGCGCGCATCAGTACCGCAGCTCGGGCCTGATCCAGGTCCTGACCCCCGGCAACCCGCTCGGCTCCGGGCAGATTTTCAGCCGGCTCACCAAGGCCAACCTTACCGGCAACCCGATCCGCACGGGTGTCTCCCGGGGCGACCTCGACCCGAACAACCCGAACGTGCGCTGGTTCAACTATGGCGCCAACTCGCCGTTTGTGGCCGCTCCCGCGTACACCCTCGGAAACGCCGCCTCGTACTACAGCGACTTCCGGAATCCGCCCTACCTGAACGAAAACATCTCGATCGTGAAGAACTTCGCATTCTGGGAGTCCGTCCGGTTGCAGTACCGCGCGGACGCCATCAATGCTTTCAACCGCACCTGCTTCGGTGGCATCAACGGAACCGTCGGCAACGCCAACTTCGGGCGCCCCGGCGGAGTCCAGGTTGGACCGCGCATCATCACGATGGGCCTTCGCCTGGAGTGGTAACCGGGTAAGAAGGATTCAACCTGCGGGCCGCGCATGGCGCTCCGGCGTGATGCGCGGCCCTTTTTGTTGCCGCCGCCATGAGTGCAACATGCACTGTTTGCGCAAGGGGGCTTTCACGGGCGCAGGATTTGCGCAGCCGCCAATGGGAATTTCATCGCAAAACCCTCAGAACTATGGACTTCGATAGTGGCAGGCGGCTTGCCAGTACCGCTGTGGAGGTTCGAAATGAAAATACTGATGACAACCGCACTCGCTGCTTTCGTCGCTCTGGCGCCGGCTGCTTTCGGCCAGAGCGCTTCGTCCGGCGCGAACCCTTCACAGGTCATGGGGCGGGGACGCGGCGGCGCTCCTTACGCCTGGAACGACAAAAACAAGGACGGCATTTGTGACCTCACGGGCAAACCTGTCGGCCAAGGCCGGATGGGCGCGGGCCGGGGCTTTGGCCGGGGACGGGGACGCGGACCCTGCGGAGCGGGCATGGCCCGCGGCATGGGTTGGCGATCCGCAAACCCGCCCGCCACGCCGCAGGCTCCCGCACAGCCGAAAAACTAGTTTCCGCCCTGCGGTTTCTTCGCCAGGTCCTCGAATTTGATGTGCCGGGGATGGAACTGCGGGGCAATGCGCAGCCAGGGAGTCTTCGGGCGCTCGATATAGCCCCATTTCTCGATGGCGCGGCGGAGTTCCTTGCACTCCGGCCTGGCGGCATATTCGAGGAAAGGTTCGCCGGACATGGTGGCTGCGATGGCCTGCTGCCAGGCCATCGCTCCGGCCGTGTAACCGTCCGGATGGCCGAGCATGCCGCCGCCGGCGGGAATCACGATGTCGGGCCCGTACTCGCCCACCAGAATCGGCGTCAGACCTGGGTACACGCCCGCGCAGGGCATGGGGAACATGGGCTTGATGTGGCCCAGGGGAGCCAGTTTGACCTGGGCAGTCCGGATGCCCTCTTCCATGCTGACCATCGGGATGCTCGACCAGTAGGTCGGCGTCAGCATCAGGTCCCCACCGCAGATCCGCACCAGCTTCGCGAACACCGGCCAGGAGATGCGCGGCTGGGCGGCGATCATGTGCGAGCCGTGCAGCAGGATGGGAACGTCAATGGCGGGATCTTCGGCCAGTTGCCGCAACACGGCCAGGCCCGCCGAGTAACACACCAGCAGGCCGTTGGCGCCCAGCTCGACGGCGCGGGCGGCTTTGTCGAATATGCGGCGCGGCTCGTCGGTGATGCTGACGAAGTAGATGGGCCGCTTGCCCGTTTTGGCGTGCGCCTTTTCGAGCGCTTCCATGACGGCCTTGACGCGGTCTTCGTAACGGCTGTTGTAAACGTCGGCCGTCATCTCGTCGTCCTTCATGGCGTCGGCGCCGCCGATCGCGGTCTGGTAGCACTGATTGGCCACCTGCTGCGGCGTCATCCCCATCTTGGGTTTGATGATGTGCAGTGAGAGCGGGCGGTCCGGAACCTTCATCCGCTGGCGCATGCCGGGAACGCCGAACTTGGGCCCCTTGAACTTCGCCAGCAGGTCGTCCGGGAAGAATACATCGAGCAAACGAAGCTTGTCGCTGTAAGCAAAGCAGTTGCCGGCGATGCTCAGCAGCATCATGGGGACGTTGTCGCCCCAGGCCTCGATGGGAAAGGCAAGCTGCACGACCGCGGCGCGGCGGGAAGGATTGCCGGTGGGGATCTCGTAATATCCGACCATCTTCCCGGCCAGCTTGACACGGACTTCCTCGGTATCCTCTTCCACCTTCTCCCAGGTGCCCGTCGAGCCTTCCAGGGCCATGGACTGAATCAGCGAGAAGTGCTCGACGAACTTCTCTCCTGGCAGTTCGTCATCCATGAAATACGTAGCCACAATGTGGTTCGCGCGGTCGATGCCGTCAAGCGAGTGAACAAAAATCTCGGGTTGGTAATAGCGGGTGTACATTTCTCTCCTTTTTCGCGGGGAGCGGCCTGGGCGGCGGGCTCAGGGGCTCTTGACAGTTTTCACCTTCGCGGGCGCCGGAACTCTGAGTATCCTGCGGGCCCGTTTCTCCTCCTCTTCCACCAGTTTGCGGGCGCGTCTGGCGCCCCAGCTTCCGAGGATGAAATACAACGAATCGATCACGCACATCTGGGCGATACGCGAGGAAGACACCGCGGCGTTGATCCGGTGCTCCTGGTAGGCGGTGATCAGCGCGATCTCCGCCCCGGCCGCCACGGGCGAACGCGGGTAGTTGGTCAAGGCAATGGTCCGCGCGCCGCGCCGCCTGGCCTGGTTCAGAGCTTCGATGACGAAAGGATTCTGGCCGGTGTGGCTGATGCCGAACACCACGTCCTTGCGGCCCACGCTGCTGGTGGCAAAGATCATGGTGTAGGCGTCGCCCAGAGCTATGGCCGTCAGGCCCAGGCTGAGGAACCGCTGCTCGGCTTCGGTGGCTACCAGGGCCGATCCGCCGCTGCCGAGCAGGAAGATCCTTCTGGCGCGGCGAAGCAGCCGGGCCGCCTGTATGAGCCGGCTGTGATCGACCACCTGTTCGGTGTCGCTGAGGCTCTGCCGGTTGGCCTCGAACACCCGCCGGATGATGGCCTTGGGAGTCGCCCCCGGAGCGAAGTCCTCCAGGACAATGCCGTTGTTGCGGGCCAGGGACGCGGCCAGATCGAGCTGGAAGTCCTTGAAGCTGAGATACTCCAAGTCTTTGCAAAAGCGGGAGATACTGGCGGTGCTGGTTCCGCAGGCCGCAGCCAGGGCCGCGATCGACATTCCCTGCGCCCGGCCGGGAGACCGCAGAATGAACCGGGAAATCCGGAGCGACGTCCGGGACCCGTCCCGCAGGCGCGCGCGGATCCGGGCCAGGCAAGTTCCCTTGAAATCGGATCCGGGTGCGGAGGCGGATCCGGAGTGCAGCCGAGGAGGCATCTCTCGCAACTATATAGAAATTTCGTTCAATAGGCAACGGCTATCCTGAAATCGGCTTGCGCGAAGTGAAATTTCTTTTCTCCTTTTGAGACCAGTATGAAATAATAACTCAGTCCGCAACAATTGCGGCCCGAGGGTCCTATGATATCCCGCCGTACGTTCAGTCTGCTGGCCGCCGCCGCGGCGGCCCGGGGGCAGGCGCGCTACGCCGTGGCGCGCTGGCCCGCGGAATTCTCGTTCACTTCCGGCAAGACCTACCGGGATCCGTTCAACGATACGGAACTCGACGTGATTTTCACCGCGCCGGACGGCGCCGAAGAGCGCGTTCCCGCCTTCTGGGCGGGCGACCAGACCTGGCGGGTGCGTTATTCCCCGCCCTCTCCGGGACGCTACCGCTACCGTACCGCCGCCACCGACACGGCCAACCCGGACCTCCACGCCCGGACCGGTGTGCTGGAAGTCGAGCCGTACCGCGGAGAGAATCCCCTGTACCGTCACGGCGCCATCCGCGTTTCCGCCGACCGGCGCCACTTCGAGCACGCCGACGGAAAGCCGTTTTTCTGGCTGGGCGACACCTGGTGGATGGGCCTGTCGAAGCGGTTGCGCTGGCCCGACGATTTTCAAACCCTGGCCACCGACCGCCTGGCCAAGGGATTCACGGTCGTGCAGATTATCGCCGGACTGTATCCGGACATGCCCCCCTTCGATCCCCGGGGCGCCAATGAGGCCGGCTATCCGTGGACCCCGGATTTCGCGCGCATCAACCCGGCTTACTTCGACATGGCCGACGTGCGTATCCAGCACCTGGCAGATCGCGGCCTGGCGCCCTGCGTGGTCGGCTGCTGGGGCTACTTCCTGCCCCTGATGGGGCAGGCCAGGATGAAACAGCACTGGCGCAACCTCATTGCGCGCTGGGGCGCTTACCCGGTGATCTGGTGCCTGGCCGGCGAGGGCACCATGCCCTATTACCTCTCCAAGACTCCCAAGGAAGATTCGGCCGTGCAAAAGCGCGGGTGGACCGAGATTGCGCGCTATGTGCGCCAGACCGACCCGTATCACCACCCCGTCACGATCCACCCCTCATCGACGGCCCGCGACAGCGTCGAGGACCAGTCCGTGCTCGATTTCGACATGCTGCAAACCGGGCACGGCGACCGCGCCAGCATCCCCAACACGGTGAATCGCGTCGTGGAATCGCTCACCCGCGAGCCCAAAATGCCGGTACTGGTGGGGGAGGTCTGCTACGAAGGCATCATGGAGGCCAGCCGCCAGGAAGTCCAGCGATTCATGTTCTGGACCTCGATGCTGAACGGCGCCGCCGGCCACACCTACGGGGCCAACGGCATCTGGCAAGTCAACACCGCCGAGCAACCTTTCGGGCCCTCGCCGCACGGGCGCACATGGGGCAACACGCCCTGGGACGTGGCGGCTCAATTGCCGGGATCGAAAATGCTCGGACTGGGCAAGCAGTTTCTGACCAGCCTGGAGTGGTGGCGCTTTGAGCCGCACCCGGAGTGGGTGGAGCCGCACTGGACCAAGGAAAACTACCAGGCCTCCTACGCGGCGGGAGTTTCCCGCGAAGTCCGGGTTATCTTCACCCCGCCCAACTGGAATCCGCCCAAGGTGAAGGCCATCGAACCGGGCGCGGTTTACACGGCGGCGTATTTCGATCCCGCCACCGGCGCCCGGCGCCCAATCGGCGAAGTGAAGGCCGATGCCAATGGAGATTGGCAGGCCCCCATCCAACCCACCTTCGCCGATTGGGTGCTGGTGCTACAAAGAAGTTAGCTATGAGAGTCACTCTTCTGTTCGCACTGCTCGGCACATTCGCTTTCGCTCAGACCACCCATAGACCCAACGTCATCCTGGTTTCGCTGGACCAGTTGGGCGCGGACCGGGTGCACGTTTACGGAAACCCGCGCGCCACCACTCCCAACCTGGATCGCATGGCCGCTGAAGGGGTGCGCTTTGCCCGCTTCTATTCGGCCGCGCCCTGGACCGCGCCGTCCTACGGCTCCATGATGACTTCGCAATTCCCTTCCCGGCACGGTGTGACCCTGTTCCTTCCGCACGACGTGCCCGCGCTGAAGCCGGATGCAACGACGCTGGCCGAACTTTACCAGCGGGCCGGGTATGAGACCGCGGCGTTCGTCAACAACGGCGTGGCCGGAAGGTACCTGACCGCGCGCGGTTTCGATTTCTACGATGACGGCCAGCGCAAGCCCGCCAACATCACCGAGCGGGCCGCCAGCCAGCAATACAAAGCTCCGGCGGTGACCCAGCGCGTGCTCGGGTGGCTGGCCAGGGAACACTCCAAGCCGTTCTTCCTGTTTGTGCTTTACTTCGAGCCGCACTCGCCCTACGATCCGCCGCCCGAGCATGACCTTTTTAAGAACGACTCCTATCCGAACGAGATCAACACGGGATACGACCGCAAGGCCGGCCGCCTGTTCCGGCTCGCGAACCTCGGCGACCGGAAAGCGATAGACCGGCTCTGGCAGCTCTACGACGGCAAGATCCATTTCATCGACTCCTACTTCGGACAGGTGCTCGATAAGCTGCGCTCGAGCGGCATGGACAAGAACACCGTGGTTCTGCTCACCTCCGATCACGGCGAGCTGATCTACTCCCACGCCGAAGACTACATGACCTTCGATCACCGCTCGCTGTACGAACCGGTGATGCATGTGCCGGCCATCCTGTGGGGCGCGGGGCTTCCGAAGGGCAGGACGGTGAACGCGCTCGCCACTCACATCGATATTGCGCCCACGCTGCTGGAACTCTCCGGCCTGGCTCCCAAGCCGGACGCGCAAGGCCGCAGCCTTGTGCCGCTTGTCACCGGCAAACGGAATCAGGGAGCGCCCTACGTTTTTGGCGAGCAGGATGTCGTCGAGCCGCTGCGCTCCGTGCGCGATACGCGCTACAAGCTGATCCTGAACACGCTAACCGGCAGGAAGCAGCTATTCGACACTCAGGCCGATCCCGCCGAAAAGCACGATCTTTCGGCCTCACAGCCCAAAGTGCTGGCCCGGCTGAGCGCGGTTCTGGAGGCATGGCGCAAGGACAATGAGCCGCCCGCGCCGCAGTTGCTGGCGCGGTGGCGCGAGGTCTCCGCCCAATCGCCCAAGGTCCGGATCACCGACGAGATGACCATCGGCGCCAACCTGCAACTCACGGGATCGCCCTGGCAGATGGACGACAACGAGAAAGACTTCGGGGGCGGCGCGTACTGGACCGAGCCGGCCAGGCCCGGCGAGCCGCTTCGTACCGCCAGGTGGCGGACTGATAACCCCCTGCTGGGCCGCTACCGGATCTCGGTGTGGCGGCCCGCGCTCAGCCAGGGAGGCGCGGCGGCGGATGCGCCCTACACCGTGAAGACCCGCACGGGTGAGGAGACCTTCAGGGTGGACCAGAGCCGTGACGCCGGCGACTGGCACACCCTGGGCCTGTTCACCGACCCGCTCTGGGTGACCCTCACCAACCAGGCAAACGGCCGCGTGATTGTGGACGCCGTGCGCTTTGAGCGAGTGGATTGAAGATGACGCGCCGGGACCTTCTGGCCTCCGCGCCCCTGATGACTCCCGCGGCCGGGGGCCGGATCGCCCTCGCCAACCGGAACCACCGGCTCCAGTTCGACTCGCGGACGGCGCAGTTGCTTTCGCTTCGCCCGGCCGCGGGGGGCCCGGAATTCATTGCCGGGGGGCCCAGCCATCCTGTCTTCGTCATCCAGTACCTGGACACGGAAAAACAATTTCAGCAGATCCCCTCCGGCGAGGCCCGCAATGTCGCGGTAAGGCGGCCGCAAAAGGACCTGCTCCAGGCCGAATTCATCGGGCTGGGCGGCAAGGACCTCGATGCCACCGTCACTGTGCGGATCGAGAACACGCTCAGCCGCTGGTCCATAGCGGTTCGCAACCACACCGGGCTTCTCATCACCGACGTGCAGTTCCCCTTCGTCGTAGTTCCCTATTCGTTCGGCGGCACGCCGGGTTCGGAGGCCCTGCTGCGGCCTCTCATCTCCGGGCAACTGATCCGCGCCCCGAAGCCTGCGGATTTCGAACAGGACTCGCCGAAGGCCTGGCAGTTCCTGCCCGAAAACCACGACACCTGGCATTACCCCGGCCTGACCTTCGCCCAGTTTCTGGCCTGCTACGGCTCGCGGGCGGGCGTGTACATCGCCTGCGACGACACCTCGGGCGCGGTCAAGTGGATCAAGCCTGTCCACCGCGACCCCGGCATCCGCCTGGGTATTGCTCACGCCGGCGACTGGCCCACCCGCGGCGAACGCAAGCTTGAGTACGACGTGGTGTTGCGCACCTTCACCGGCGACTGGTACGACGCCGCTGAGATTTACCGCGACTGGTCCCTCAAACAGACCTGGGCCCGGACGCCTCTCCACGAGCGGCGCGACATCCCGGCATGGCTGCTCAAGTCGCCACCCCACATCATTGTGCGCATCCAGGGCCAGGTGGACGACGGTCCCGCACCCCCCAACCAGGAATTCCTGCCGTACCGCAAGATCATTCCCCTCATCGAGCCCATTGCGCAGCGCGCGGGCTCCGGCGTAGTGCCCGTGATCATGTCCTGGGAACGGCCCGGCCCCTGGATCTACCCGGACTGTTTCCCGCCGGCGGGCGGCGAAGAATCGCTGCGCGAGTTTACCCAACTGGCGCGCCAGCGCGACTGGCACATCGGCACTTTCTGCAACGGCACCCGCTGGGTCACCGGCCATCGCTGGACCCGGTACGACGGCACAGGCTACTTCGAGGAGCGGGGCGGGGCGCGCAGCGTCTGCCGCACCCATGATGGCCGGCTTTGGCCGGAAGACTGGGACCGCACCTGGCGCCCGAGCTACGCCTGCTGCCTGGGCACGCGGATGACGCGCGAGATCGCCGCCGATTTCGTCCGCCGGGTTATCGGCTACGGCTTGGATTGGGTGCAATTCCTCGATCAGAACGTCGGCTGCGCCACCTTCCCCTGCTACGCTGCCGATCACGGACACCCGCCGGCGCCCGGCCGCTGGATGACGGCGGAAATGCGCGCCCTGCTGGACCGCTTCGACGCCGTGGCGCGCGAGGCCGGCCGCCCCATCGCCTTCTCCGTCGAGTCGCCGCCCAACGAATACTTCATGCCGCGCTTTCAGATCTGCGACGTCCGCATCGTCCCGCCGGGCCACACGGGCTGGGAGCGCTGGTTTCTGCCTCTCTACCACTTCCTTTACCACGAGTTCATCCTGATTCAGGGCGGGTTCGGCAACGCGCCCGAGCCTTACCACATGCCGATTCGCAATGCGTATAACCTGGTGGCGGGCGAGATCCCCGGCGCGGTCATCACCGGCGACGGGCGGCTGCTCAACCGCGACACCAGCAACTGGGCGCCCTGGAACCCGCAAGTGGGCGACAACGAAGATTCCCTGGAAATGCTGCGCTCCACAGCCACCCTGCGCCGCGAGAAGGCTGCCGATTTCCTGGTCTACGGGCGCATGCTGCGCCCGGCAGATATCGCCGGAATCCCGGCCGTCAACTGGACCTACCAGCAGCGGCAGCACCGGATTCCCGCTGTGTTCCACTCCGCCTGGCGCAGCCCGAAAGGGGGTTTCGCCCTGGTGCTGGCCAATTGGACCAAAGACACTCGAACCGTCACCGCCGCCGATCCCCGCCTCGGCCCGCGATGCCGCCAGACAGTCTCCGCGAAAGAACTTGCCTCGACTCTGTGCGCGGTCAAGTCCGGGAAAACCGGCATCTCACTCCCGCCTCTCAGTTGTGCGCTAATTGAAAAGGTCTGACATGCGAACCATCTTGTGCGCAATGGTTCTAGCCGGCCTCGCGCCGGCTGCCGAACCGATCCGGCTGCATCCGGAGAACCCCAAGTACTTCCTGTTCCGCGGCAAGCCGCTGGTGCTGGTGACCGCCACCGAGCACTACGGCTCGGTCATCAACCGCGCTTTCAACTTCGAAAGGTACCTGGACGGCGCCGCCGGCAAGAAGATGACCCTCACGCGCACCTTTCTGCTCTTTCGCGAGCAGCAGGGATCGCGCAATCCCGCCTCACCCTGCAAGCCTGAGTCGCCGGATTTCATTGCGCC
>Ga0272446_1003354_pt1 | contig 20318 bp, 17 predicted proteins | sample YNPCB0061_FD_194587 | JGI IMG/M metagenome (GOLD analysis project Ga0272446, IMG submission 194587) | Hot spring microbial mat communities from Yellowstone National Park, WY, United States - YNP-CB-006-1 | ecosystem: Environmental > Aquatic > Thermal springs > Hot (42-90C) > Sediment | place...
GCCCGAATTTTCTCAGGAAAAACCTTTATTGCCAGAAAAGGAAGTTAAGGTTGATCCTCTTGCAGGGGAAGGATTGGCAGGTACTTTTGAACAGACTAAGGTTTTGTCAGCTGAGCCGATAGTTTCGGCGCCGTTGGTTAGTCAGTCAGATTTATCACCCCTGGAAAAGCAAGTGGAGTCAGTATTGGAGGAAGGCTTAAACGAATTATATTTAAGCTTGCCATCGGCTGAACAGATGGAATTTAAAAAAGGAGGTGAACAAGCTGCCCGACAAATATCTAGAATTTTGACTAAAGTACGGGTTAGCGTTCGGCAAATAATAAAAATTATACGACGTTGGTTGTCCATAATACCCGGGGTTAACAAGTATTTTTTGGAGCAAACAGCCAAAATAAAAGCGGAAAAAATAATAAAATTGCATTAATTAAATATCATGTGGTCTTTTCTTTTTTTTCAATACACGGTTGGATTGCCCGACTATAATTCTTATGATGTCGGTTCAGCCGTGTCGCAAGAATTGTCAGCCGATAGCGGTAATCAGTGGTTAACTTTTTTAATAGGGGCGGCCGCGCTTATTGCGTTAGTTATTTTATTGCGTTGGTTGCTGCATCGCTTAACAGACTTGCGCGCCAGTTTGGATATGTTGGTGTTAATGGTTTTAGTGCCGCGTGAGGTTGGCGCGCCCAGTGATAAAAAAAATTCACAGCTGGAGTCGCCGGACAGTATAGAAGATCAACTGGCCGTGGCTGAAGTTTTGTGGTCTACCTTGGGTGGATTAAAACCACAAAAAAAGTGGAAGCGTTGGCTAATTGGTCGGAATGATCATTTGTCTTTTGAAATGGTAGCACAAAAAGGATTAATTTCTTTTTATGTGGCGGTACCCAAAAAGTTAAAAGGTTTGGTGGAGCAACAAATTCAAGCTAATTACCCTTACGCTATTTTGGAAGAAGTAGATGATTATAATATTTTTTCAGCACATGGCGTAACAGTAGGCGCTAGATTGCGTTTTAGCCGATCCTGGGCTTTTCCTTTAAAAACCTACAAACAGTTTGAGACGGATACTTTAACTGGTCTGACCAATGCTTTGGCTAAGGTACCGGCAGGAGGAGGCGCTGCTATTCAGTTAGTGGTACGGTCGGCTTATAAAAGCTGGCGGCGACGTGGAGTAAGATTGGCTTCAGCCATGCAACAAGGTAAAAGTTTATCTGAAGCCAGCGGGTTAGGAATGAGTTTACGTTTGCTCAGCGGTTTGGGTGATTTATTTAGCACCAGACATAGTAAAGATAAAACTAAAATCAAAGAGAATTATAAACTTTCGCCCCTGGAGGAAGAAATGGTTAAAGCTTTAGAGCAAAAAGCTTCTAAAGCCGGGTTAGAGGTTAATTTGCGTTTAGTAGTGTCAGCTGATAGTCGAGTCACGGCGGAGAGCGCTTTGCAAAATTTGGTTAATGCTTTTTCGCAATTCAATTTTTATCAGTACGGCAACAGTTTTAAAATACGTCGACCATGGAATTTAAATCGTTTTTTATACAAATTTATTCATCGAATTTTTGATGATCGAAATAAAATGGTGCTAAATGCCGAAGAAATGGCTTCGTTATATCATTTTCCACTGCCCAATACCGAAACGCCTAATATACGCTGGTTATCCGCCCGTAAAGCCGCGCCGCCGACTAATATCCCGAGTCAGGGGATAATATTGGGTTATAGCGAGTATCGCGGTAGTCGCACAGAAATTAGAATTGATCGGGAGGACCGCGCCAGGCATTTTTATATTTGTGGCAAATCGGGTACAGGCAAGAGCGTGCTGATAGAAAATATGGCCGTGCAAGATATAGAAAACGGTGAAGGCGTTTGTGTAATAGATCCGCACGGCGATTTGGTGGAGTCCATTATGGCCCGTTTGCCAGTTACTCGCTTGAAAGACGTTGTGGTATTTGATCCAACTGATATCGAGCGGCCGCAAGGTCTTAATCTGTTAGAATTTGACCCCAATTATCCAGAGCAAAAAAGTTTCGTTATTAACGAAATGATTAAGATAATGGACAAATTATATGATCTTAAACAAACTGGCGGGCCAATGTTTGAGCAATACATGCGTAATGCTATGTTGTTGATTATGGAAGACCCGGAATCCGGCTCCACCTTAATGGAGATTCCTAAAGTATTAGCTGATGCTGATTATCGTCGAGCTAAGTTGGCCAAAGCCAAGAATCCGGTAGTGTATGATTTTTGGGTTAAGGAAGCGCAAAAAGCCGGTGGGGAAGCTTCGTTGGCTAATATGGTGCCCTATATTACATCCAAGTTAACGCAGTTCGTGGCCAATGATTTAATGCGGCCGATTATCGGTCAGCAAAAGAGCGCTTTTAATTTACGGGCTATTATGGATCAACGGAAGATTCTACTGGTTAAATTAAGCAAGGGTAAATTAGGGGATACTAATGCTTATTTGTTAGGTTTGGTAATGGTTGGGAAAATATTAATGGCCGCTTTGTCGCGAACTGATTTACCGCAAGCTGAACGTCAGGATTTTTATCTTTATATAGACGAGTTTCAGAATTTTATTACGGATTCAATTGCCACTATTTTATCAGAAGCTCGTAAATATCGGTTAAATTTAATTATTGCTCATCAATATATTGGGCAGTTGGTTAAGGGTAATGATACTAGTATCCGTGATGCCGTGTTCGGTAATGTGGGAACTATTGCCGCTTTTCGCGTTGGTGTGGAGGACGCTGAGTTTTTAGCCAAAGAATTCGCCCCGGTTTTTAGCGCCTACGATTTGATTAATTTGGAGTTGTACAATGCTTACGTTAAGTTATTGATAAAAAATACACCCTCCCGGCCTTTTAATTTTCGGACTATAGCGCCTCAGCCGGGTAATAATGCTTTGGCTAGTCAAATAAAACAGTTATCTCGTTTAACTTACGGCCGGCCACGCGAGGAAATAGAAAAGGAAATCAGGCAGCGTTCATTAAGTAGTCAGTCTGTTTCATAGGATGTCACTATTAATAATATTATTGTGGCTTAGAGGTTTATTTGTTTTTGGTACGTTGGCTTACGGCGCATATTCAGCCGTTCCTTGTTGGTTAACCGAAACTAGCGATGTTTGGCGGTTACTGGATTGGGTCAAGTTTAAAACCTGATCAAATTTCAAATTGTACTTGATATAGGTTGTGGCGACAGTCGTTTGTTGGAAACAGTGGCTCGTCTGTATCTAGTAAAGTTTATGGAGTAGAAATGGTTTTGCTGCCTTATCAGTTGGTTAAATTAAGATTTAGGTTTTTTGGTTCGTTCGTTAATCAATTTAACTTGGGGTGGGGGAATTTTTAGCTCACTAATTTTGGTTTAGCTGATTTAATGGTTTGTTTTTTAACATCGGCAGCGCTAACTAAATCATCAACTAAAGCCGTACAAGAAAGGAAATAAGTAGCTCGGTCTTATAATTTTCGTTTGCCTAATTTAGAACCTGATCAAATTAGCCGATGAAGCCGACAAATTTTTCCATTTATTTTTATTATTCCGGAGGTAGGTAAATTAAAGAATTAGTTTGGGTAAACTCGTTTGATATAAGAGGGTCCCTCCGCGTTTTAAGCTTTAGGGGTATAGTTGTGTTGATAAATAATTTAATGCTGTTATTAACACCGTTCCGTTAAATTCTACTGAATAATTTTAGTGTTCAGCATTTTTAATGCTCTTAAAAAAGTTTGACCACTTGAGCCGGGAATTATATAATTGTTATACCGTCAGTTTGGCGGTGGAAAACTAAAATATTAAATAAAATTAGCCCCTAAAAAATAAAAGGGCGAAGGAAAACACATATGCCTACTACCAACAAAGTTTTGCTTATTAAACAACTAATAGAGGAGGCGCGCAATAATTTGGAAACCGCTACTAGTTTATTAAATGATTTGTCAGGTATAACTAATCCGACCGGAACTGGTAAAAAACCTGTCGCACCAGTAGATGCCAACGGTGGAATACAGCGCACCGATCAAGGGGCGGTTATTATTGAGGGTGTGTTTGATGGTCAAAACATGGTTGGTCCAGACGGCAAAATGTATAGTGTGCCGGCCAATTACGCTTCTAAATCTAAATTAGTGGAGGGAGATTTGCTTAAATTAACCATTAGTCCTAATGGCTCTTTTATTTACAAACAAATCGGGCCGGTGGAAAGAGACAGGTTAATGGGGGTATTGGTTCGCGATGAACAAAGTGAAGAATTCCGAGTTTTGTCTCAGGGTCGTTATTATAAGGTTTTATTGGCTAGTGTTACTTATTTTAAGGGTTCGGTGGGGGATGAAGTGGTTATTTTAGTGCCTAAGAGTACTGTTTCAACTTGGGCTGCCATTGAGAATTTTATTAAAGCGGGCGAGTCCATACCGTCTAGTTTAGCGCTTGATACTACACCGGTACGGCCGGCCGAATTAACAGACTCGGTACCGGTTAAACGGACAGTACGTAAGGCAGCTACACGAGTTTCTGATAAGGAAAAGGTGACAACCCAAACCTCCGTAAACGTGGAAAAAATAGAAATTTAGCCTGTTTTATAGTCAGACTTTCTCTGTTTTAAGAATAGCCGCGTTGAGGGTATTTTAAGCGCAACAAAAGTTTGCCAGACGTTCTTATAAGCGTTACAATAGTTGCGCTATGACGGAAACTTTATACCGTAAATATCGGCCTATCAGTTTTAGCGAAGTGGTGGGCCAGGAGCCGGTTAAAAAAACTTTGCAGCAGGAGATAGCTGGTGACAAAATAACCCATGCTTATTTATTTTGTGGTACCCGCGGTGTTGGTAAAACAACTATGGCCCGTTTGTTGGCTAAGTCGGTTAATTGTGAACGACGTAAACCGGGAGAAAGCGAGCCCTGTAACAAATGTCAGTCGTGTTTGGAAATAAACAGCGGTCGGTCCTTGGATTTAATAGAAATTGACGCGGCCTCTAATCGTCGTATTGATGATATTCGGGAAGTGCGGGATAAAGTACCCTACGGTCCGGCCCGCTCTAAGTATAAAGTGGTAATTGTGGACGAGGTCCATATGTTAACCAGTGAAGCTTTTAACGCTTTGCTTAAAACTTTGGAGGAGCCGCCCGTTCATGTGATTTTTATATTAGCCACTACCGAAGCTTATAAATTACCGGAAACTATACTTTCTCGTTGTCAGCGTTTTGATTTTAGTCGGTTAACAATAGGCGACTTGATAGTTCGTTTGAAGAGTTTGTGTGAGCGGGAAAAAATAGAAGTAGATGATCAAGTGTTGACAGAGGTGGCTCACTTGGCCAATGGTTCTACCCGCGACGCGGAAAGTTATTTGGGTAAATTATTAAGTTTAGGCGATAAAAAGATTACTTGGGACAATGCCAGTTTAGTTTTACCGAGAGCAGATCTAGCGGTGGCCTTATCGTTTGTTAGACAATTAGTTATTAACGAACCAGCGGCGGCGGTGACAGGACTAAACGATTTTTTGCATGAGGGTGGTGATTTATCTTATTTTTATCATCAAGTTTTAGAATTATTACGCAAGTTGTTGCTGAATAAATTAAGCGGTCAGTTAAGCGATTATTCTTCTTTGCCCTTATCGTCTGAGCAGTCTGCAATTTTTAACGATTTGCTCAAACAGCTTGCCCTAAGTCGTTTGCAAACTATGTTAGAAATTTGGTTGCAAGCCGATGTTTGGCGTAAGCAAACGGAAATTTATCAATTACCCCTGGAATTAGCCGCTGTTAGTATGTGTAAAGACAATAATCAGCCGTCTGGTGGTGTGGTTTCTTTGCCTAGGGCCAAGATCGTGTCTAAGCTAACAGTTGACCAGGCGGTTACAGCGTCTAAATCTGTAAAAACTTCGGTTAATCAGTCGGCCGCTTCAATAACATTGGAACAGGTAGCCGGTTCCTGGGGGCAGGTGGTTAATCAATTAAGAGATTTAAATCATTCTTTGTCTTTTATTTTAAGTATTGCCAGACCAAAGTTAATAAACGGTAATGAGTTGGTAGTGTCTTTTCAATATAAATTACATATGGAACGGGTAATGGATAAAAAAGTACGTGATTCAGTAGAACAGGTATTATTTAAAGTGTTTAATTGTGATTTAAGAATTAAGGGTGTAGTAGAGGATGACAATAGAAAAGCCAAGAACGATTTATTGAGTAATGTGCTTAATACTTTTGGCGGACAAGTGGTGGAAGAGGCTTGATTTTTACGATTGGTTAATTTATACTTGCCAAGCGGATTATTGGTTTGGATTAATGGGAGATCGTCTAATGGTAGGACGCCGCGCTCTGGACGCGGTAATCATGGTTCGAATCCATGTCTCCCAGCCAATATTGTGGGGTTGGCTAACTGATTGGTGATTATTAAACATGATTTTTAGCAAAAATTTTATTAATCAATAAAATATGAAAAAAAATAAGCTTAATAAACTTTCACCAGGTCTAAGAAAACTTATAGTTCAAGATAGTACTAAGTCCAGCGGCGCTTTGAGCGCTAATGTAAAAGGTAGCTCTGAGCCGATTACCAAATTTGCCCAAAGGACTTTGTTGCATTGCAATGGCGGTTCTACGCTGCAGGCCGCTTTGTGGTTAAAAAATCATTTAAAAAAGGGCGGTAAGTTGGTAGTTACTTTAGCCGGGGCCTTGAGCTCTTTTCAGATTGGTGTAACGCTGGCTGAGCTGATTAGAAAAAATAAAGTTCATTTAGTTGCCGCCACTGGAGCTAATCATGAGGAGTCTTATTATAGATATGTGGCTCATTCCCATTATGCTTATATCCCTCGTTATACTGAATTAACTCCTCAGCAAGAAGCAGAGCTGCGCGATGCCGGTCTTAGGAGAATTACCGACACTTTTTTGCCTGAAGACGAAAGTGTAAGAATTATGGAGCCGCATTTGTTAAAGATGTGGCAGGAAGCGGCTAATAAAGGAGAAAGGTATTTTCCTCATGAATATTTCCGACGTTTATTTAAAGAAAAACTTATTAAACCCGATCCTTTGGCCAATCCGCGGGATTGCTGGACCTTAGCGGCTTTTGAAAAAAATATTCCAATTATTGTGCCGGGGTTTGAGGATTCTACGATGGGTAATATTTTTGCTAGCTATACTTACCACGGTCCGCACAAGAAAAAAGGTGATATCGTTTTAGACGGGCGGGTGATGAAAACCGGTTTGGAGTATTTCCATTTTATGTATGATTGGTATATGAAAGAAAGCAAAACCGCGCCGATTGCTTTTTTGCAGCTAGGTGGTGGAATTTCGGCTGATTTTCCCATTTGTGTGGTACCCTCTTTAAAACATGACTTGAAATTGCATGGCAAGGTTAGGGATTGGGCGGGTTTTATTGAAATTGGTTCTTCGCCGATGTCTTACGGGTCTTATTCTGGTGCTGGCGGAAAAGAAAAAATTACTTGGGATAAGCTTTCTACAGAAAGTTATTATCAGATTATCCAAAGCGACGTGACAGTTGTTTTCCCTTGGCTTGCGGCAGTGTTACTGGATTTATAGTTTAGTGGTTGTTTGATATTTTTAAAAGTTGTTTTTGGTCATGGTACCATAAAATTTATCCAGTATGGATATAATTAAACCAAGGGTAAGATTGGTATTTATATAGTAGACGGTAGTGGTAGTTAGTTATTGATATTACGTACTAGTGCCTACGAACCAGGCACTTGGTGCCCATCAGGTGGTTATTTGGAAACGGGCGAAATTTTTGAGTGTTGTAAAGGGGAGGTTAAAGAAAAAGTAGAGCGGCTTTAATTGGTGTAGAAATGTTGGGTGTGGTAAATAATGTTTTTTCTGCAGATAAACATTAAGTGAATATAGATTTTATAGCCAAGGGAGTTTCAGACAGCCAGTGGGGCCATAAAGACCAACTAAGTCGGTTTGCGTTACGCCTGGCAGTGGATATGCATTATGATTCATCTTACATTAAGATGATTATAAGTAAGGTGTAAAAAAGTTAACCGGAAGTTGTTAAAACCAAATCGGAGCGGCTTAAGAGTTTTCAGGAACGAGATTTTCAATTGATAAATGAACAATCTTTATTTAACTGGGCCTGTTTATAAATATATATATATAGCTTTAGGCAATATGCCAACTTCGGCCGCCTGATTAGGGATTGATTCTTGTCCGACAGAAGGGTTTAATCGGGAATAATTGGAGAAAATTCTAGCGGAAGAACGGAAGAAAAAATTTTGGATAAGGAAAATTTGGTATGGCTTGCCTGGCCGTTTTTGGTTATCGGCTGGCCGAGTCAAAACGTAAAAAATCAGCCAGTCTGTGGATAAAGTTGTGGAATGGATAAAATAGTGGCTATATTTATGGCCGGTTAGGTAGTTTATCTACTTTATTTGGGGAGGTTAAAATAAGTATCTTTGGTAAGGGATTTGTTAGTTAGTTGGATATTTTTTTAAATATAATTAATTATTGCCTCAGATTAAGTATTTAAATTTTTTATACCTTTCGTACGAAAGAGCCTAGTTTATCCACAGGCGGGTTAATTTGTTCCGTTTTAGTGGTCGTTTTGATAAGAGTGATATCTGGTGCTAAACTTGAATAACCTTATGTCGTCATCAAAACAACAACGAACTGCGGCACAACTGTTGGTAAAAGCTTTGGAAACAGAAGGGGTAGAGTATGTTTTTGGCTTGCCAGGTGAAGAAAATTTGCTTTTATTGGAAGCTTTGCGTCAATCAAAAATTAAGTTTGTCTTAACAAGACATGAGCAAGCGGCGGCTATTATGGCGGCTACTTATGGACGTTTAACTGGCCAACCTGGTGTGGTGTTGTCTACTTTAGGTCCAGGCGCTACCAATTTGGTTACGGGCATTGCTTATGCTCAGTTGGGTGGTATGCCGTTAGTGGCTATTACTGGACAAAAAGCCGTCCGTACCTCCCAACAAGGCCGTTTTCAGATTTTGGACGTGGTGCGGATGATGGAGCCGATAACCAAATTAGCTGCCACTATTCCCGGGGCTAATCGAGTAGCCAGTATGGTGCGGGAGGCGTTTAAGGTAGCGGCAAGCGAACGACCGGGCGCTACTCATTTGGAGTTACCAGAGGACATAGCCCAAGAAGTAACAGAACAGCAACCTTTTACACCGGTTAAGGTGCGGCGACCTGGCCCTGATCCTAAAGCTATTATTCAAGCAGTAGCAGCTATAACCGCATCACGTTATCCATTAATTTTGATTGGCGCTGGTGCTAATCGTAAACGCGTTCACAAGCAGTTGTCTAATTTTATTAATAAGACCGGCATTCCCTTTGTGACCACGCAAATGGGTAAGGGTGTACTGGATGAAACAGATGAGTGTTATCTCGGGAATACAGCTCTAAGCGCTAACGACTATATTCATTGCGCTTTAGCTAAGTCTGATTGTTTGATGGTATTAGGTCATGAGACTGTGGAAAAACCGCCCTTAGTTATGATCGCCGGTGATAAACAAATTATTCATATTAATTTTTCACCTGCCGATGTTGATTATGTGTATGCCCCCACCATAGAAGTAGTTGGTGATATTGCCCATTCCCTTTGGGCTTTAACTGAAGCTATTACCAAGTCAGCGCGTTGGGATTTTTCCTATTTTAAAAAACTAAGCAGTAAGTTAAAAAAACAGATTGCTGAACGGGCTGATAGTAACAGTTGGCCCTTAAAACCGCAGCGATTAGTTAGTGATTTGCGAAGAGTGCTGCCTCACGATGGTATTTTATCTTTGGATAATGGTATGTATAAAATTTGGATAGCCCGCAATTATCCGGCAATTGAACCTAATACTGTGTTGTTAGATAACGCTTTAGCAACCATGGGCGCGGGATTGCCTTCGGCCATAGCAGCTAAATTAGTTAACCCAGATAAACCAGTGGTAGCTGTGGTAGGTGACGGCGGTTTAATGATGTCGGTGCAGGAATTAATAACTGCCAAACAACTAGGTTTGGATTTGGTGGTTTTGTTGGTGCGAGATAATGGTTTTGGCATGATTAGATGGAAACAACAACAAATGGGTTTTCCACCTTTTGCTTTGGATTTTGCTAACCCTGATTTTGTGCAGCTGGCCCAAAGTTTTAATCTGTCTGGTGCTAGAATAAACACGGCGGCGGAATTTAAACCGGTTTTGGAGCAGGCGCTGCGTCAAGGTGGAGTACATTTAATAGATTGCCTTGTGGATTACAGCGAGAACGAAAAAGTGTTCGGGCGGGAACTAAAAGAGAAGATGTGTGAGCTATAAAATATTTTAACAGTTTTACTTATAAATTATATTAAAAATTTTTTAATAAAGAATCGCGAATTACGAATTAAAGTTGTTTACCTTTCTTAGTTCGTAATTATTATTCTTAATTCTGTATATTTATGTCTTTTATTTCTAAAAATCCGGCTAACGGTGAGATATTGGGACAGTATGAGGAACTTACTGATCAGCAGTGGCTAGATAAACTAACACAGGCTCAGACGGCTTTTGTCGCCTGGCGTTTTAAAAGTTTAAGAGAACGATCGGATTTGTTAAGAGCCCTGGCCGAATATTTACGCGCTCATAGTCGTTCCTTGGGTGAAGTTATTACCAAAGAGATGGGCAAGCCTATTAAGGGTTCCATTGGTGAGGTGGAAAAATCAGCTTGGGTGTGTGATTATTATGCCGAAAATGGTGAAAAGTTTTTAGCTAACGAATTGGTAGCCACCGAAGCTCAGGAAAGTTATGTGTCATTTGAACCACTGGGCGTTATTTTGGGTGTAATGCCTTGGAATTTTCCATTTTGGCAAGTCTTCCGTTTTGCCGCTCCGGCTATTATGGCTGGTAATGTGGTAGTAGTAAAACATGCCTCCAACGTGCCGCAGTCAGCCAATTTAATAGAGCAGGTGTTTAATCAAGTAGGATTTCCAGTGGGTGTATATCAAAATTTATTAGTCCGTTCGGCGCTAGTTAAGGATATTATTAATGATCAGCGGGTGCAGGGGGTAGCTTTAACTGGTAGTGAAGCGGCTGGTTCCAGTGTGGCATCTCTGGCGGCGGCCGCCATTAAACCCAGTGTTTTGGAATTGGGCGGCAGCGATCCGTTCATAGTTTTAGATGATGCGGAAGTGGATTTAAGTTGTCAGGCGGCGGTGGCTTCGCGGTTGCGTAACGCCGGTCAGGCCTGCAATGCTGCCAAGAGATTTATAGTGCAAAGCGGAATTTATGAACAATTCGTATTACAACTGGCTGATTATTACCGCGCACAAGTAATGGGCGATCCTTTGTTAGAAACAGTGGAGATGGGCCCTTTGGCCAGCGAACAGATTTTGAAAGATGTCATTCGTCAGGTAGATGATTCCGTGGCTTTGGGCGCTCAAGTGTTGTTGGGCGGTCAGCCATTGTCCGGGTCGGGTTATTTTTATCCACCTACTATTTTAACCGAGGTTAAGCCGGGGATGCCGGTGTATGATCAGGAGGTATTTGGTCCGGTGGCGGCTGTGATTAGGGTGGATAGTAGTGAAGAAGCGGTGCGAGTGGCTAATGATACGCGTTATGGTTTAGGCGCTTCGCTATGGACTAAAGATTTGGTTTTGGCTAAAAAATTAATACCACAGTTACAAGTCGGCAATGTTTTTGTTAATAATATGGTGCAATCCGATCCGCGTTTGCCTTTTGGTGGTGTTAAAAAGTCCGGTTATGGTCGCGAATTGTCGGTTTATGGTTTAAAGACCTTTGTTAACCTTAAAACTGTGTTTATTAAATAGTTCTCCTTTGGTTTATTATTGGTAAAAACATAATTGGATTCAAATTTGACTTGGAAGTTTTAAGATTGGTTTTAAAGTAGCCATATCCGCCGGGGGAATTATTTAAGTTGATGGTATGTTATCCATATTTGTTGCAGCTAGAAAATTGGTCTGATTATAGTTAGTTTTTGTTCACAGGGCAGCGGCGACTTGTCGCCGGTTGACGAGCCGATAAGGGATTTTAGATTTTTATTAAAAAATACCACTATGGTTGGCCAGCTAAACAAAAAATTATCGTTTAGGGCGGCGGATAATTGTTTATATTTTGATATTGGTGGAACCCACAGTCGTAGTTTTTTGGTCGTTAATAACCGGATTTACAAAAAATATTGTTTAGCTACCCCGACTAGTTTGGCAAGTTTTAAAAAGGTAATTAAGCAATTGCGTTTTAAGTCTGATCCTAAAACTAGGGCTTTTATTTGGCGAATAGGCATAGCCGGAACAGTACAAGGAAGCAAAGTTATCTCTTGCGCTAATATACCTTGGTTAAAAAATTTTGATTTTAAGACCATAACGCCGACAGGCATAAAAGTGATAGTTGACAATGACGCCCGTTTGTTTTTGCGTTTGGCTTTGCTGCGTTATCCAGGTTTACGCAACGGACGGGTGTTAGCTATTACTTTAGGTACCGGAGTAGGACGGGCTTTGGCTGTGGATAATCAAGTTAAAATTATTAAAGCTTTTGAACATCGGGAAACTTGGGAGGTCGATTATCAGCGTCGGTGGTTTGGTTCAGCGGTTGGGCCTATAGTTTGGTTGGCCACCCATCTGCAACCCTTGTTTAAAAAATATCAACCTAAGACTATTGTTTTAGGTGGAGGGGTGATACATAAGAATAAATTTTTTCGTAGCAAGTTATCTTGGGAAATTAAAAAATATAATAAAGGTCGTTTAATTATAATATAGTTATGGAATATAAAGGGTTGGCTTTAAATTTAGCGCAGCAAGCCGGTGTTACCATTAAGCAAAATTTTCAAGTTTATTTGATTAAGCGGTGGAAAGCAGGCGGCAGGCCGTTAACTGTTATTGATGCGGCGATTTATAAGCAGTTAGTGAAAATGGCTGTGAGCTATTTTAATGTTTATGAATAATATGTTTAGCCAAAGTAAAGTCATTCAATTTAAAAAACCGCTACACAAATTGTTTGAATTGAGCATATTATGGAAAGCGGTTGAGGGTTTGTTTGAAGGTTTGGCCGGTTTGTTTGCCTGGTTTGTCCCCACCCAGACGGTTATTAATTGGTTACAATGGTCGGAGTGGCGGGAGTTGCAGGAGGATCCGGACGACCTGGTGGCTAATTTTGTTCATAATTTGTCTTTTCATATTTCGTCGCAGGTAAAGTTTTTGGTGGCCTTATATTTATTAGCCCAAGGTTTAATGAAACTTTGGTTATCGTTTAGTGTTTGGCGTGGTCGCCTGTGGGCTTATTTAGGTTATGAGATTTTTATAAGTTTAATTATTGTGTATGAATTATTCCGCTGGGTTAGACGGCCGGGTTGGTGGTTAATTATTTTTATAATAATTGATGCGGTGACGGTTTGGCTTATTCATCACGAGTACCAAAACAAAAAATTCTCGGCTTAAGCCGAGAATTTTGTTCAAGCTAATCTGGAGGAGAATAAGTGAAATAGTTTTGGCCCGCAGGCCACTATTTCTGATTGGTTGATCTCTGGGGTAGGCGAGTTGTTACCCAGCCTAACCAGCACAACCAATTTTCTCCCCTCCAAGTTAGCTAGAACAAATTTATAATTAGATTATTAAATTAAATAACTAATTATAATAGCGCGAGAATTATTTAGGTCAATGGTTATAGAACAAACAATTTAACGGGGTAATTTTGGCGTAAGATTGGCTATTAATAAATTAGTTCCACGGTTGTTTGTCAAACCTAATAAATCAGGCTAAAATAGTTAGGTCAGTCTTAACAACTAATTATTCAGGCTTATGACCAAGGACCAAATTTTTACTGCCGCGGCCATAGTAGTTTTATTATTTACGGCTTTTGTGGAATGGGGGGTTATTTCCTGGTTAATTTTAGCTAGTATAATTTTATTGCTGTTGTCCTGGTATTATCGCTGGCGCGGTTCTAACTAGCCAGTCGGTTTGGGGAGATTAGGGCAGAGCTTGGTAGAATAAGAAAGTTATGTTGCAGTCGCAATTATTTAGTAAAACTTCTCGTCAGGTTTCTCAGGATGAAACTACGGTTAATGCTCGTTTGCTAACGCAGGCGGGCTATGTTGATAAATTGTTTGCGGGCGTTTATTCTTATTTGCCCCTGGGTTTGCGCGTTTTGCGTCGGATTGAACAAGTAGTGCGTCGGGAAATGGATGCTATTGGCGGTCAGGAGATTTTAATGCCTGTGTTGCACCCTAAACAAATTTGGGAAACCACTGGTGGCTGGGACAGTATTGACGTTTTGTTTAAATTAACCAGTCGGACTGACAAGGAGTATGCTTTGGGTCAAAGCGAAGAGGAGGTGGTAACACCATTGGTTAAGAAGCAGTTAGCCACCTATAAGGATTTGCCTTTGGCGGTTTATCAGATACACTGGAAATATCGGGATGAGTTGCGTTCTAAAAGCGGGTTATTGCGCGGCCGGGAGTTTTTTATGAAGGATATGTACAGTTTTCATATTACGCAGGATGATTTTGAACGGTTTTATGAGGTGGTTAAGCGGGCTTATTTAAAAATTTTTGCTCAGTTAGGTTTAACGGCTAAAGCCACTGAGGCTTCGGGAGGCAGCTTTAGTCAAAAAATTTCTTATGAGTTTATGGTACTAACTGATGCCGGCGAAGATGATATTTTTTATTGTGACAGTTGTGATTTTTGTGTTAACGTGGAAATAGCTAAAGTTAAATCAGGTGATAATTGCCCCAAATGTTCTAAAGGAAAGATGAAACAAGCCCGCGCTGCGGAGGTGGGTAATGTTTTTGATTTGGGACAAAAGTATACCAAGGATTTTGGTTTATCTGTTTTAGGCCCGCAGAACGAAAAAATTTATCCCACCATGGGTTGTTATGGTATAGGTATTAGTCGGCTGATGGGTGTAATTGTTGAAAAATGTCATGATGATAAGGGTATTATCTGGCCAGCCGCGGCCGCACCTTTTTTGGTGCATATTTTAAATTTGGGCAAAGCAGCTGATGTATCAGCCAGGGCACTTAAATTAACAGATGATCTGACTAAATTAGGTGTGGCTGTGTTATATGATGATCGCGCAGAATCAGCGGGTGTTAAACTAAAGGATGCTGATTTAATTGGCCTTCCTTGGCGAGTGGTGATAAGTTCTAAAACTGGTGATAAAGTTGAACTTAAACAGCGTTCTGTTGATAAACCTGAATTAGTGACTGTGACTCAATTAATGAACAAATTTAGTGTTCAGCAGAATTAAGTCAGTTTTAATTAAAGGAAAATTAAACCTCGCCGAATTAACTAGATTAATCCGGTTTTTGTTCTGTGGTTTAACTGGACAACTTAATCATTAATCGCTAGAATAAGGTTATATGTTTAAGACTTTGACTGGAAAATTTTCGCGCGATATAGGTATTGATTTAGGTACAGCCAACACTTTGGTTTATGTCAAAGATAAGGGTATTGTGGTAAACGAACCGTCGGTAGTGGCTATTAACACTAGAACAGATCAAATTGTAGCGGTAGGACACGATGCACGAAAAATGATCGGTAAAACTCCACCACACATCGCGGCAATTCGGCCGTTGGTAGATGGGGTAATTTCTGATTTTGAAGTAACAGAAAAAATGATTAAGTATTTTATAGATCGGGTACACCAGGAAGCTTACGCTTTCTCACCGCGACCACGGGTAGTTATAGGTGTACCTTTAGATGTAACAGAAGTAGAACGCAAAGCGGTGGAGGACGCGGCGCAGTCGGCCGGGGCAAGAGAAGTATTGTTAATTGAGGAGCCTATGGCGGCGGCGTTGGGGGCGCGATTGCCTGTGCGTGAAGCGACCGGGCAATTAATTATTGATATTGGCGGCGGTACTACGGAAATAGCGGTTATTTCTTTGGGTGGGGTGGTTATGTCGCGTTCTTTGCGTATTGCCGGCGATGAAATGACAGATAATATTATTCAATTTGTGCGTGATCATTTTAATTTGTTGTTGGGTGAACGTACAGCTGAAGAAGTAAAAATAAAAATAGGCAGCGCTGTACCCCTAGCCGAACCTATGGAAATGCGGGTACGCGGTCGTGATTTAATGACCGGTTTGCCTAGAGAGGTAAGTGTAAGTGATGAACAGGTACGTGAATCTTTACATAAAATTTTAAGGGGTATGGTGGAAAGTGTTAAAAATACCATAGAAAATACCCCGCCGGAGTTAGTGGCCGATATTTATGAACGGGGGATAGTAATGAGTGGCGGTGGCGCTTTGCTTAAAGGTTTGGATAAATTATTAATGACCGAGCTGTCTATTCCCATACAGGTAATAGACGATCCTTTAACTGCCGTGGTACGTGGTACGGGCGTTATTTTAGAGGATATTGAGGGCACGCGTGATTTATTATTACCTTCGGCCCGGTAAATTTATTAAGTTATGTCTGACAGTTTTGCGCGCCGTTTTATTAAAATCGGAGCAGCTATTTTGCTTTTAGCGTTACTAGCCAGCCCTTATGTTTGGTCAACAGTTAGCCATTATTCACAAGTTGTGTTGTCGCCAGTCAGTTCTTTTTTTGTTGCTGGTGGCGACTGGATAAAAACTTTTAGTCAGGCTCAACAATTAAAAAAAGAAAATGAAAGTTTGCTTAATCAGGTGGCTTATTGGTCGGCGTTAGCACAACAGTCGGAACAATTAAACAAGGAGAATATAGAGTTAAGAAATTTGACTGGATTACCCAAGCCGAAGAATTGGCAAACTAAAGCTGTGGAGGTGGTTGGGCGGCAGAACGATGATAGTGGCACGGTTTATTTGATTAATGCCGGTTCAAACGCTGGTTTGCGTTCTGGTTTGGCTGTGGTAGCCAGTATAAATAATCAGGCGGCCGTTAATGGTTTGTTGGTAGGAATTGTTAAGTCGGTCGGCAATGATGTTTCCACTTTTGCTTTAGTTACTAATCCCAGCAGTCGTGTGGTGGCCCAGGTACTTAATTCTAATAGTACACAAGGGCTAGTTAGTGGTGAATATAATACCGCCCTGCGACTTAATTATTTACCGGTTGACGAAGCGGTGGCTTTGGGAGAAGCGGTATTAACGAGTAATGCCGACCCATTAATTCCTCCAGGATTATTATTAGGCACGGTAACAGCGATACAAGAAGATGGCAGTAATTTTTTTAAATCGGCCATAGTTACACCGCCGGTACGCTTGGATCGCTTTAGATTCTTGTATGTTCTAACGGATAACAGTTAATTGCTTATGAACCGTTGGTCTAAAATTTTTTTATTAATTTTGCTTTGGGCGGTTCGGCAATTTTTATTGCCGGTTAATACCTATTTGGCTGATGCTTTGTTGGTGACCGGGCCTTTTTTTATAGGTTGGCGGCGCGGTTTTTCTGATGTGGCCTTAGTTTTTATCGGAGCCAGTTTATTAGTAGATGCTGTTACTTTTTATTACTGGCCGGTTTATTTTATAGTCGCTTGTCTAACCTGGCTTGTTTATAAGATATTAATTCAGGATTATTTAGCCGATTCGTCGATTTTGGGGCAGTTAATAAATTTAGTCGGTTGGTTAATTTTATGGCGTGGCTGGCGGGTGGTACTGTTGCTATTGGCCTGGAAAATGGCTTGGCCGGGGTTTGTTTCCTTGCAGTTTGATTGGTGGTCTTGGTTTAGCTGGCTTACGGCTGGTTTGACTTGGTGGTTAATTTTTAATGCCTTTAGTTGGTGGCGTCAACGTCATCGCCGCTCATTGTATTATGCGCAATAGTTGGCATAACGATCCTTTTATAATTAAGGAACAAGGCGGTGATATTAAAGATCGTAACGTATCGGGTTATTCTTGGCGGCGGTTGGAGGGGACTACCTTGGGTGAGGAGGGGGTAGCTACTTTGCGTCGGGTTATTAGTCAATCCGTGCCACTATGGTTGGCTGCAGTGGCTGGAACGGTGATATTGGTGTTTGTCGGCCGATTAGTTTATTTGCAATCGTGGCAAGGCGCTCATTGGCGTAATGTGGCAGAGGGTAATCGGATTAGGTTGGAAATTATTAGGGCGCCGCGCGGTTTAATAGAAGACCGCAACCGGCAACCTTTGTTGTATAATAATTCCACTTTTAGCGTAGTGGCTGTGCCGGCTGATATGCCCAAAGATGAAATCCAGCGTCAACAACTATTAAATGATTTATTAGCTTCAGTTCCGGCACAGTATATTAATCAAGATCAGGTGCAGGCTTTGGCTCAATCTTCTTATTTGCCTCAGTTTATAGCCGAAAACATACCACATGATTTGGCTTTACAATTAATGGTGGTAAGCCGTGACATGAAGGGTATTAGTGTGCAACCTAGCAATGAGCGGAATTATTTGTTAGGTCCGGCGGCCGCTCATTTGTTAGGTTATGTTGGGCAGATATCTCCTGATCAATATCAATCATTAAAATCAAGCGATTATCAGTTAAATGACATAATTGGTCAGGCTGGTTTGGAAATGCAATATGAGAATGTGTTGCGCGGGGTGCCGGGTAAAAGAGAAGTTGAAGTTGATGCTGCCGGTAAAGAAAGAAATATTTATGCCGTTCAGTCTCCACTACCCGGTGCCAAGTTAACTTTGACTATTGATGCCAAATTACAGCAGACAGCTTACGATGCTTTGAGCAAACAAATCGGCGACAGCAAACACGGTGGCAGTGTGGTGGCTCTTAATCCGCAGAATGGTGAAATATTGGCGTTAATTAGTTATCCCAGTTTTGATAATAATGTTTTTACTTCGGTGCGTGACAATCAAAAGATAAAAGAATTGTTGCAAAGTCCGCTTAAGCCCCTGTTGGACCGGCCACTGGCCGGTGAGTATTCTCCCGGTTCCACTATTAAACCTTTTTATGCTGCTGCCGGACTAAAGGAGGGTGTAATAACCGATAAGACTACTGTCAGGAGTACCGGCGGCGTGCGTTTGGGTGATCAATTTTTTGCCGATTGGAAGACGGGCGGTCATGGTATTGTTGATGTTTATAAAGCAATAGCTGAATCAGTTAACACTTTTTTCTATTTATTAGGGGGTGGCAGCGGCAATGATACGGGTTTGGGCATTAGTCGTATTTCTTCTTATTTAAAACAATTTGGTTTTTCACAAAAACGGGGCATAGATTTGCCTGGAGAACGATCGGGGTTTATTCCTACGCCATTATGGAAGGTAGCTACTTTGGGTGAGCGTTGGTATCGTGGTGATACTTATAATATTTCTATAGGGCAAGGCGATTTATTGGTTACTCCTTTGCAGTTGGCGGTAAATTATGGTGGCTTGGTCACTAATGGCGACATTTATCAACCGCATCTGGTTAAACAAATTACCTGGGCCGACGGCCAGACCGAGGTTACAGCTAGTAAAACTTTGGGTAATTTGGGGTTATCGCCCGAAGTTTTAAAAATAGTTCAGCGCGGTATGCGTCAAACCATCACCGCCGGCAGTGCTCGATCATTAAATACTTTATCAGTGCCGGTGGCCGGTAAAACCGGTACAGCCCAAACCGGTAGTAGAACCCCCACTCATGCCTGGTTTGTCGGTTACGCGCCATATGATAATCCAACTTTTTTAGTAGTAGTTATGGTGGAATACGGCGGTGAAGGTTCTACGGCGGCCGTACCGATTGCCCGGCAAATGTTTGAAGAATATTTTAGTCCGGTTACTGCGGTTTCGTCAGGAGTAACAAAAACAGCCCGCGCTAAAAATAATCCAAGTCTTAACCCTTGACAAAAAATTGACTGAATATTATCTTTATATCTACTAAAGATATCCACCGGCCCGAGGCAAGTATGGCGGCAGCCGGTTTTTAAATGGTTTAATTAATTTTATGTCTGTTGACGGAAAAACTTACGTCACTAAAGAAGGTTTAGCTAAACTTAAGGCTGAACTAAAAGAACTTAAGACTAATAAACGCAAAGAAATAGCTTGGCGTATTCAAGAAGCTAAGGAGCTAGGCGATTTGTCGGAAAACGCTGAGTACGGTGAAGCTAAAGACGAGCAGGCTTTTATAGAGGGCAGAATTATTGAATTAGAGAATATAATGAAGAATGTTGAGGTGATTCCTGAAAAAAGCACTGGAGATATTGTGCAGGTTGGTTCAACGGTTACTTTTGCGACTGACCAAGGTGAGAAGCAGTATACGATTGTTGGTTCTAACGAAGCTAATCCCTTGAAAGGTCTTATTTCCAACGAATCACCCTTAGGACAAGCTTTTATCGGTCATAAGTTAGGCGATAAGGTGAAGGTAGTGTTGCCCGCCGGTCAGTTTACTTATAAGATAGTAAAAATAGCTTAGGATTTATAAAATTTATATTAGCCACCCATAAGGGTGGTTTTTGTTTGTAAGGGTAAGCAATATTAAATAAAAATTAAAAATCCTAATTCGTCATCAGCAGATGAAATTATAAAAATTTAAGGAGTAAAGAGTAGGAGGCAGCGTTCTTG
>Ga0272446_1003355_pt1 | contig 20317 bp, 13 predicted proteins | sample YNPCB0061_FD_194587 | JGI IMG/M metagenome (GOLD analysis project Ga0272446, IMG submission 194587) | Hot spring microbial mat communities from Yellowstone National Park, WY, United States - YNP-CB-006-1 | ecosystem: Environmental > Aquatic > Thermal springs > Hot (42-90C) > Sediment | place...
TGGGGCGCCGCTCGCGACGTTGGGCTTCGCCTGCGATCGCGCGCGGCCGCTCTTGTGGCCCGCGCGCAAGCTCGCGCCGGTTCGACGGCGCGAGCGGCCGCCGATAGGCGAGGAGGCGCGCGTGGTGTCGCTGGCCGGGCGGCGCGTCGGCGTCGTCATCGGGTGCGAGGCGTTCCACTCCGGCGTGCTGAAGCGCGTCGGAGAGGGCGCGCCCGAGCTCGTCGTGCTGATGACGCACGTCGGACCGACGCCGCGCTGGCGACCGGCGCTCGATCGCCTCTCGCGGATCGCGCCGATCGTCGTCACCGGAGAGCTCTCCGGTGCGCTCGAGCTCCCCGCACCGGGCGGTGGCGACGGCGGCGGTGGCGACGATGGCAGACGGGGGCGTGGGCGCTCGACGGCGCCACCGCTGCCCTTCTGGGCGGCCGCGCCCGTCGGGTGGACGCGCGCGCGCGTCGGGTGCCACGCCGAGCTCGAGCTCCACGCGTACGCTCCGGCGGCGGCGGCGTAGACCCGCGCTGCGATAGCGGCAAGGGCGGGGCCGCGCCAACGACGCGCGGCTCCGCCTTGACGACTACGCCGAGGGCCCTGCGCGACGCTGCCTGCGCGCATGCAGACCGCGGGCAGGGACGACGGGGGCGCGCCACCGCTCGCTGCAGGCGGCGAAGAAGCGCATCGTGTGCTGTCGCTTGATCTCGACCTCGAGGCCGCCGCCGGCGAAGGTCGCGGCGAGGGCACGGTGGCGCGCGTCGCGCTCAGCGACGGTGCGCGCGGCGGCGAACGGCGAGACCGCGATCGAGTCGTAGCGATCTCCTCCCTTGAGCGGGATCGCGAACGGGACGTACTCGGACGCGTGGCCGTCGAGGCTGTCGATGCGTGAGGCGTTGAAGGCGGTGAGGGCGCTCGGGACGAGCCACACGAGCGCGCCCTGCGCGAGATCCATCGCCCCGGCGGCCTCGTCCACCGCCGGCCCGACGAGGAAGCGATCATGGAGCTCGAATTGACCGAACGAGATGCACCCGCGGTAGGCCAGCACCGGCTCGCTTCGCGTCGCCTCGGCCATCACCTTCGCGGCGACCTGGCACGCGAGGCGGACCGCGAATCCGTCGACACCGTCGCCACTGCGGGCGCCCACGCGCTTGACCGCGACGCCGAGCACGACGGTGTCCGACAGAAAGCTCGCCTCGACCGACTCGAAGATCGCATCGCCGTCAGACGACAGGCGCGCGCGGGCATCGCCGCTCGTGAACAGACCGTCGAGGTAGAGGGTGGTCGCGGCCTGCATCGCCGCGAGCTTCTCGACGACGATCTCGGGGCGCTCTCGCACGCCGGATCGGCGCCAGATCCCCTTGAACCCGAGAGCGTCCATCATCACCAGCGCTCCACGTCGCATCGGCTCTCCCCCTTGGCCTGCCGAGCGACGCTACCACCCACCTCTGACGGCTCACTCCCCGGCGTGCAATGGCTGCATGACCGCGAACCTTGTGCGCGCCGAAATTGCGATCGGGCTGGCTTGACGCAATCGGTGCGCGCAAAAACTGCGATTTCGCGGCTGCAGAGCGGTCTAGCACTTGCTCATGCGACGAGCGCCATGACCCGTCATCTCGTCGCCGCTCTCGTAGTCGTCTTTGCCGTTGGCTGCGAAGGCCCCATTGGGCCGACGGGACCCGCCGGTCCGAACGGCCCCTCCGGGCCGACCGGACCGACGGGAAACGACGGTCAGAATGGTGATGCCGGCGCGACCGGTCCGGCGGGCCCGCAGGGGTGCGTCGGCCTCGCGCCGGATCAGACGCCCGGGTTGAACGGCAAGATCACCTTCGAGAAACCCTCGAACGGCCAGTACCTCGTCCCCGGTGAGCGCGCCGTCGCGACCATCTCGCTGACGGATCGTTGCGGAGCCATCCTGCCCGTCTCGTCGCTGGGCTCGGCCCGAATCTACTTCTACGGACCACGACGCGGGAACGCGACGCAGACCCGCAGCGCCATGCTGAATGCGGTGACGGACCGCAACGCTCCCGATCGCCAGCACCATTTCGTCGATTTGAAGACGCCAAAATTCGCTGACTCCGCGCAGCAGAATTTGCGCGTAGAAACGGACGGCTCGATGACCTACACGTTCTCGGCCGTCTCGAACGAGCCGGCCGGGACGTACACCGCCGCGGTCATCGCGAACAGCGTCGACAACCGCGATCAGGTGATGATCTTCGGCGACATCCAGATCGGCACCGCCACCGTCGAGGAGTGGCTGACCGGTCCGATGGGCCAGGCGACCTGCCTCTCCTGCCATGGTGGCCCGAACGGCGTCACGTACATGCACCACATCCGCTCGTCGAGCCGCTCGCCGCTCGGCAGCCGGAACCTCGACTCGGCTCCGATCGCCAGCTGCAAGGCCTGCCACAACGCCGACGGGTACAGCCCGAACACCATCGTTCGCAAGGTCCACGGCCTCCACCGCGGCGCGAGTCAGGTCGCCGCCGGCGTCGCGCACCCCGAGTACAACACCCCCGAGGACAAGTCGCTCGTCGACTACAAGAACGTCGAGTATCCGTCCTTCCCCTGGGGCGAGCGCGACTGCACGAGCTGCCACGCCGACGACTCGTGGAAGACCAAGCCGAGCCGGCTCGCCTGCGGGAGCTGCCACGACAATCTCTACACCGACACCGGCACGCTATCGCCGCCGCGCATCTTCGGGAAGCTTCCGCCAGCGACGACGAACGGGCCGCAGGTCGCGTGCAGCGCCTCGAACGACACCTGCGTGTCGACCTACGGCACCTTCGCGGTCTGCAACGGCGCGACGGGCAACTGCGAGCGCCAGACACACCCGGTCGCCACCGACGCGCAGTGCGGGAACTGCCACCCCGCGGACTCGGGCGGCCTCTCGCCGATCTCCGTCGCGCACGCGTTGCTGACGAAGACCTCCACGCGCGGCATCCGGATCGCGAGCTTCGAGCTCTGGAAGGGCGCGACCAAGACCGACTCGTTCAACGTCGGTGATCGCATCACGCTGAAGTTCAAGCTCGTCGACAAGAACGGCGCTGCGGTGACCAACCTCGTGTCGGGCACCGGCAGCGGCGCGATGTCGGGCACCGTCGTCGTGACGGGCCCGATCGATGATCGGCAGCGGCTCACGGCGCCGCTCTCGATCAAGACGACCGGGACGCTGACTCACGACGGCAACGGCGCCTACACCTACGTGCTGCCGGCGGACATCCAGGCGAACGCGCTGCTGCCCTACAACGTCGCGACCGGTACGCCGCGTGCGAATGGCGCCGGCATCTACTCAGTCTACTTCTACATCAACGAGCAGTTCTCGACGCCGTACCCGCTCAGCTATCGCGACGCACCGGACATCGTCGTCAACTTCAAGCTCGGCTCGACGACGGCCTCGACGTCGCGCCAGCGCCAGCTCATCACCAACGCCTCCTGCAACAACTGCCACGACGACGTGCAGGCGCACGGCGGCGGTCGCCACAACGGTGAAAACTGCTCGAACTGCCACACCAAGGGCGCGGTCGATCGCACCAACCTCATCGCCGATACGCAGGGCAACTCGTGCACCCAGGACAGTGACTGCTTCGGGTTCGCGAGCGGCTGGGAGATCTGCAAGGACCTCAAGAACAACGACGGCATCAAGGACACCTGCGTCCTCACCGACGATCCGACGCCGAACGTCCCGATCGCGCTCGGACCGATGCTGCACTCGATCCACTACGCGCGCCTGCGCAGCGGCTACGCCGAGTCGACGAACAAGTTCGAGGCGGCGGGCAAGGGGCTGACCTATCTCGCCTTCCGCAACGGGCTCGTCAACCTGAGCGAGATCCTGTCGCCCATCGACGGGCGCCAGTGCCAGACCTGCCACGGCGACCAGGGCACGACCTGCTCGTCGAACGCCGCCTGCTCGGTCGGGCAGGCGTGCGTCTCGGGCAAGTGCAAGAACGTCGCGTGGCTCGAGCCGTCGACGGCGGCGTGCCTCTCGTGTCACGACGACGCTGCGGCGGCGGGCCACGCCGCCCTCAACACGTGGCAGAGCCCGAACGGCGCCGTCGAGACCTGCAACGTCTGCCACTCGAGCGGCAGCGCCTACGCGGTCGACGCCGTCCACAACACCTTCCCGACGAAGCCGGTCGGTCCGCGGGAGTAGGCCGTGACCCGCAGGACTCTCGTCGGGGTCGCGGCGCTCGCCGCGGCAAGCGCGCTCGCCGCGTGCGGGCAGGCGCGTCCCGTCGAAGACAGTCGGCCGCGAGCCTGCCCCGACTGGGTCGACGGAATCGAAGCCGCGCTTCAGCAGCGCTGCGCGACGTGCCACGCCGGCGCAACGCCGGCAGGCGGCTGGGACGCGACCACCTACCTGAACGCCGTCTCGATCTCGCCCGAGCGATTCCTCGCCGTGCTCGATGCGTCGAACGAGACGCACGGCAAGCTCTTCACGTCGCGCGCCGACGACGTCGCCGCGCGCGACGAGCTCCGTCGGTGGGCGGCCGACTGCAGCCGTCGCCGCGAGCTGTCCCGCATCCACCCGAACGGCATCGTCGATCCCTTCAGCGCCGACTTCCACGGCGCCGAGGTGCGGCGCCAGGCGTTCGATCTCACCTCCTGCGCGGGGTGCCACGGCAGCGACTTCTCCGGCGGGACGGCGATGGTCTCCTGCCGCGACTGCCACGCCGACGGACCGACTGCCTGCACCGGCTGTCACGGCCAGCCGCCGAAGACGGGAGCCCACCTCGCGCACGCCGCGGGCGCGCTCACCGGCGGACGTGGGCTCTCCTGTTCGGAGTGCCACACGGTGCCGATGGTCTACACCGACGCCGGCCACCTCCTCGACGACAAGGGCGCGGCGAAGACGCGCGCGACGATCACGTTCGGGGCGTTCGCAGCGACGACGCCGAAGCCGGCCGAGCGCAGCGGCGCGCCGGCCTACGACGCCGAGACGCAGAGCTGCGCCAACATCTACTGCCACGGCGCCGCGTTCAGCGACGCGCGCGCGGCGAACACGCGCCCGACGTGGAGCGGCGGCGCGGCGAGCTCGGACTGCGGGAGCTGCCACGGCAACCCGCCCGCCAATCACGACGCTGCGCGGGTCGACTGCGCCGTCTGCCACCCGCGCTCGTCGACGGGCAAGAGCGAGCGCCACGTCGACGGCCTCGTCAGCATCGGCGACGAGACCGGCACCTGCACCTCGTGCCACCCGAACCCCGGCGGCGCGCACCGCAGCCACACCACGGCGCCGCGCGGGCTCTCGCGCGCGCTCGTCTGCCAGGACTGCCACATCGTGCCCGCCACCGTCGGCGCGCCGGGCCACCTCGATGCCGCTCCGGCGGAGGTGTTCCCGACGGGCTGGACGCCGGGCCTGGCCGCGAGTGACGGCGCGTCGCCGTTGTACGACGGCACGCGCTGCACGAACGTGTACTGCCACGGCAGCGGGACCAAGCTCGGCGCCGACCAGGCGTCGGGGATCCTGCGCACGCCGGCGTGGAGCGACGTCGGCGGGCCGGCCGCGGTGTGCGGTGGGTGCCACGGCGTGCCGCCGACGACGGCGCCACACACCGCCTCGATGAGCCTGGGCGCGTGCTCCACGTGCCACCCGAGCATCGATGCGCGCGGGACGCTCATCAGCCCGGCGGCAGGCGGCACGCACCTCGACGGAGTGGTCGATGTCCGCTAGACAAAAAATCCTCGCGGTGCTGTTCGGCGTCGGGGTGACGGTCTCGGCGGGGGAGGTGCAGGCGCAGCGCCTCGACGCGTCGGCGACGACGCTGCTGGCGGGGCGTCAGGATCCGCGCGACGGCCGCGTCTACACCGTCGTCCCGGCCTACCAGTCGCTCCAGCTGCGGCTCACCGAGATCCCGTCGCAGTACGTCGACGATCTGAAGCTCGTCGTCAACGCCTGGGGCCAGCTGGCGTTCGGCGACGCGCGCGAGATGCTGCTCGGCGATCTCGACGCCGGCTACCTCGAGGGCTCGCTGTTCAAGCGCCACGTCCAGCTACGCATCGGCCGCCAGATGGTCTTCGGCGGCGCGTTCCGCTCGCTGCAGATGGACGGCGCGACGGTGAACGTGCGCATCGTGAAGGGGCTCCACCTGACCGGCATCGGCGGCGCGCCGGTGACGCCGCGCTTCGGGACCTCGCGCGGCGACGCCGTCGGTGGCGCGCGTCTGTCCTACCGCCTCAACTGGGAGTCGGAGATCGGCTTCTCGTTCGTGCACATGACCGACAAGGGCAAGATCGCGCGCCAGGACGTCGCCTGGGATCTGCGCGTCCAGCCGCACCGCACGCTCGCGCTCTCGGGCTTCGCGGTGCTCTCGACGCGCGAGGTGCGCCTCGCCGAGGCCGACGCGCAGATCGTCTGGCAGCCGCACCGCATCGTCGAGGTGTACGCCGACTGGCGCCGCCTCGCGCCGGACCTCTTTATCCCGCGCAGCTCGATCTTCTCGGTGTTCTCGCAGGAGACGCGCGACGAGGCGGGCGGCTCGATCTTCCTGCGCCCGCACGGGCGCGTGCGGCTGTGGGCGCACTCGCACTTCATCTCGGCGGAGGCGGGCTTCGGCCACCGCACCGGCCTGAAGGCGACGTTCCTCCTCGGGGAGGCGCACGACACGCAGCTCGGGCTCGAGCTGCGCTGGCACCAACTGCCCGACGATCGCGGCTTCCAGCAGTTCCGCGCCTTCGCCTTCACGCGGCCGCTGCCGTCGCTGTTCATCACGCTCGACGCCGACACCTATCGGCTCGATCGCGCGCTCAACGGTCAGCAGCTCTCGTTTACCGGCGCGGCGACAATCGGATATGAAATCGGGCGCGGCTTCCGCGCCGTCCTCTCGCTGGTGGGAGACACGACGCCGCTCGTCGAGAGCCGCTTCGAGGGCATGTTGAAGATCGCCTGGAACTCGACCGTGTTCTATCGGCAGGTGAACCCATGAGCCGCCGTCGCGGAAGGATCGCCGTCGTGGCGACGGGGCTGGCGCTGTTCGCGTCGGGGATGGTGTCGTGCGCCGGTGCGTGGTTCGGCTCGCCCGTCGAGCGACGCGCCGATCACATCAAGGTGCCGCACGAGCGCCACAAGAAGGCCGGGGTCGAGTGCATCAGCTGCCACGAGGACGTCTACGACGCGAAGGACCTCGAGCGGCGCGTGCTGCCGCCGGAGTCCAAGTGCCTCGAGTGCCACTCCGAGGCGAAAGAGCAGAACAAGTGCTCGATGTGCCACACCAACCCGAAGCGCGCGGCGGCGTACAGCCCGCCGTCGCCCGGGATCCTGATGAACCACGCGGCGCACCTGCCGCGCGTCCAGGAGAAGTGCGAGGTCTGCCACACCAAGCTCCCCGAGCCGCTGCGCATGGCGGACGCGACGCCGACGATGTCGAGCTGCGTCTCGTGCCACGAGCACAAGGTCGACTTCAAAGAGGGCAAGTGCGCGCACTGCCACACCGACCTCAGCCGCTACCCGATCGCACCGGTGTCGTCGTTCTCGCACCAGGGCGACTTCGTCCGTGAGCACGGGCGCCAGGCGCGTGCGGCGGCGGCATCCTGCGCCACGTGCCACGAGCAGACCTTCTGCTCCGACTGCCACGCGACGACGGCGAAGCCGCGCATCGAGATCAAGTTCCCCGAGCGCGTCGATCGCGACTTCATCCACCGCAACGACTTCCTCGGGCGCCACCCGCTCGAGGCGCGCACCGACACCACGATGTGCCGTCGCTGCCACGGCACGACGTTCTGCGAGGACTGCCACCGCATCCAGGGCTTCCGCCCGCGCGCGTCCGACGCGCGCAACCCGCACCCGCCGGGGTGGACCCTCGGAAAGAACGGCTCCGACTTCCACGGAACGGCCGCGCGGCGTGACATCTCGGCGTGCGCGGCCTGCCACGACGAAGGGGCGCGGTCGATCTGCGTGGACTGCCACAAGGTCGGCGGCGTCGGCGGCAACCCCCACCCACCCGGCTGGTCGAAGACGCGCGACCAGATCGCCAGCGACTCGATGTGCCTCACCTGCCACCTGTAAAACGCGACCTCGCTTGCGGTGAACAGGCGAGGCCTGCTCTAAAATCTCCGCCGCTTCGGCACGTCTAACTGAGGCTCACACAGGAGGGAACCTCGATGCGTATCCGTCTGCTGACCGCTGGTCTCGCGCTGTTGTCCATGTCCGCTCTCGCCAACGCCGAAGTCGATCCGAAGACCGACCGCACGTTCAAGGCGAACTGCCAGAGCTGTCACGGCCCCGACGGAAAGGGGCAGACCGAGCAGGGCAAGAAGAACAAGGTCCCGGACTTCACCTCGGCCGACTGGCAGAAGGCTCACCCCGACGAGGAGCTCAAGAAGGCGATCGGGGAGGGCGTGAAGGATGGGAAGGAGATCCACAAGAAGAAGTTCCCGCCGGCGCAGGTCGACGCGCTCCTCGCCTACGTGCGCGCGTTCGGCGCCGCGAAGTAGCTCGTCGTCGCGACGCGCTGCTGAGACTCGGGAGGACTTGGAGGGGGGAAGACCCGCGCGCCGGACGGACGATGCCGCCTTTGGTCGATGGGGCGCGAAGGCCTACGAGGCCTTCACGTAGATCGCGGTGTGCAGGTAGAGGAGGATGCCGGCGGCGAGCAGGAGGCCGCCAGCGCCGACGAACAGCAGGAACGCCGTCGGGTGGGACCAGCGCAGGCTGAGGACCTCGACGACGAGGCCGATGATCTCGAGGAGCGCCGCGGTGCGGATGCGGCGCTCACGCTTGTCGAGCGGGGTGGGGATGGCGTCGGCGCTCACTGCTTCGCTCCTTCCGCGGGCTTCGGCGCATCGGCGGCTTTCGGTGCGTCGGCGGGCTTGGCGTCCGCGGGTTTGGCGTCCGCCGCTTTGGCGTCCGCGACCTTGGGCCACATCGGCAGCGTGTTGACGTTGTCCACGTCGTGCACCGTCGCGTGGCAGCCACTCTTCACGCACGAGAGCTCGTTCGCGCGGATCTTCACGATCTGGTTGTCTTCGTTGTGGGTCGTGCCCTCGGAGAAGCCGCGCGTGCCCTCGTGGCAGTGGAGGCACTCGCGGTTGTTGTAGGGCTCATACAGCTTCAGCTTCTCGGGGATCGTCCCGAGGTACATGACGTAGACGTGCTTCATGCCGCGCATCTTCGACTTCACGTCGCCGAACATGGCGTAGCTCGTGTGGCACGAGTAGCAGGCCTTCTCCTTCGGAACGCGGCCGTTGATGAAGTGGTTGCCGACGAGGTGAGTGGGCTCGTCGATGTGGAGGCTCTTGCCGTACTTCTCCATCGGGTGGCAGTGCAGGCAGAACTCCGTCGAGGTCGCCTTGTCGACGTGCTGGATCAGCCCGAGGAACCCGACGCCGACGGGCATCGCCGCCAGCGCGACGAGCCCGAAGAGACGGCCGCCACCCGTCGAGAGGATCTTCGGACGGGCGGCGATGAAGACGAGGATGAGCGCGACGAACGCGCAGGCTAGCGTGGCCACGGCTAGTAACGTACCCGGAGCTCGGGGTTGACGTTCACTCCGCTGGTCCCCGCCGGCGACGTGGCGAAGAGACCCGCGGGGTCGTTGGTGCGCTCGGAGGCGAGCTCGTCGCGCTCGTAATCGGCGATGGCCGGCTCGGCCTCATCGGCGCGGCCCGCCTCGACGGCGGCGGAGAGCCAGCGCACCGGGGCGCGCCCGCAGCCGGCGCACTTCTCGATGGTGTCACCGCGACGGAGGATGTGGCCGCAGTCGGCGCAGGCCCACGCGACCTTGCCGCGCGCGGTCGCTTGCGGCGACGGGATCACCAGCACCGGGACCTTGCTGTGGCGGACGAGAGACTCGGCGACGGAGCCGAGCAGGATGCGCTCGAGCGCGCGCTTGCCGTGGCTGCCGACGACGACGAGGGCCGGCTCGAGCTCGTCGATCCACTCAAGCAGCCCAAGGACGGTCTCTCCCAGGCGAACGTAGCCGCGCGCCGGGACGCCGGCGGCGAGGACCGCGGAGACGATGCGCTCGAGGGACTCGCGCGCGGGCGCGAGCAGATCGACGCCGACTGGCGGCGGGGCGATCTCACCCGCCGGAGCGAGCGGGACGACGTGCGCGATGGCGACCTCGGCGCCCAGCTTGCGGGCGAGGCCGACCGCATGGTCGAGGGCCGCCTCCGAGCTCCGGCTGAAATCGGTCGCGACCAGGATGCGTGTTCGGGTGTCCATGACGGCCTCCAAGCGACCGTCATCGCAATCGTCATGCCGCCGGGATTGGCCGGTTCTGACGCGCAGATGGAGGAAGGCTGCGCAGTTCCTGCGTCAGCGTGGGGAGGGAGGCGCAGCCGATGCGTTGCGACCCGATGCGGCGCGGGCGCGTTGGGCGGTGAGGAGGAAGCCGCGGGCGGCGGCGTCGCGCTCGAGCGGGCCAGCGTCGGCGAGGTCGAGCCCCGCCTCGACGAGCGCGAGCCGGATCGCCAGCTCGTGCGAGACGTAGCCGCCCGCGCGCGCCTGCGTGAGGAGCGCGCGCAGGGCCCGGGTGGCTGCGTCGCGCGCACCGGTCGCGGCGTCGACGCGCGCCTTCGTCGTCGCGACGGCAGCCCGGTAGTCGGGATCGGCCTGCTTCGGGAGCTCGCGCGCTGCACGCTCGATCGCGGTGCGCGCCTCGTCGACGGCGCCGGTGGCGAGCGCGGCGCGGGCGACGACCTCCCACGCGCGCGCCGACGACGCCAGGCCGTAGTCGAGCGAGCCGTCGCTCCCAGCGGTCGCCTGCGCCGCCGCGCGCGCCGCGACGAGCGCCTCCGCCGCGTGCCCCTCGGCCAGCATCACGTCGGCCAGCGAAGCCCGCGCGATCGCGGCCTCCGCCGGAGAGCCTCCGCGCTCGTACTCGGTGGCCGCGCCGCTGAACAGCCGCCGCGCGTCGGCGAGGCGCGCCTCGACGAGCGCGATCTGCCCCGCCTCGTAGCGCGTCCAGGCGATGTCGCCCGACGACTTCGTCGGCTCGACCAGCGTCAGCCCCCGCTCGACCACCTCGCGCGCCGACGAGACGCGCCCCAGATCGACGAGGATCGAGCCGAGATTCGCCAGCACGCTGGCCTCCATCGACTTCAGCTCGACCTCGCCGAGGAGACGGGTCGCGTCCTCGTACGCCCGGCGCGCCTCGTCGAGGTGCCCGAGCCCCTGGTGAGCGGTGGCGATGTTGTTGAGCTGCACCGCCTCACCGCGCCGATCGCCGATGAGCTGGTTGAGGCGCAGCACCTCCTCGTAGCGGCCGATCAGCTTGGCCGGCGACGACTCGGTGTCGAGGTTGAGCAGCGCCGAGAGCACGGCCGCCTCGCCACGGCGATCGCCGACGCTGCGGTAGAGCGCGAGCGCACGGTCGTGCAGTCGACGCCCGAGCGTGGAGTCGCCGTGAGAGACGGCGATGACGGCAGCGGAATAGACCGCGCGCGCCTGCAGGTCGACGTCGTTCTGGGCGCCGCCGATCCGCTCGGCCTCGCCGGCGGCGACTCGCGCGCGCTCGGCCTCGCCGAGGTAGCGCAGCGCCTGCGCCTCGAGGAGCCGCGCGTCCGCCACCAGCGACGGCGCGCCGATCGCGCTCGCCTTGCGCGCCGCCTCTGCCGCCACACGCTGCTGGCAGGTGTAGTCGGCGCGGACGTAGCAGACCATCGCCTCGCTGAGATCGATGCGGGGATCGTCGCTGAGCGGCGGCGGCAGCGCGCGCAGGCGGGCCACGGTGTCGTCGGCGTCCTTGGTGCGGCCGGCGGCGGTCTCGGTGGCGATGAGGGCGATCCCGGCGTCGAGATCGTCGGGGAAGAGGCTGACGACGGCGCGGTGGAGCGCGACCGCCTTGTCCCACTCGCGGTTCACCCGACGGTAGTGCGCCTCGATGGTGAGACGATCGAGGCGCCCGAGCGAGCCGGCGAGCTCGAAGGCGCGGCGCGCCTCCTCGATGGCGCGCGCGTCGTAGCCGAGGCGCTCCCACGCCTGCGACAGCGCCGAGCGGATCGTCGGGCTGTTGGGCTCGATCGTCGCGGCCTCGGCGAAGAGCTTCTCGGCGGCGCGCGCGTCGGAGGCGCGCAGGCGCGCGAGGCCCTCGACGTAGAGGCGCGCGGCGCGCGGGTCAGTGGGGACGGCGAGGCGAGCGCTGTGCGCCTCCTCGGGGTGGGTGACGTGGACGCCGAGGCGGCCGCGCAGATCGGCGCCCGCGGTCGCGACCAACTCGAAGAGCTGCGCCGCGCTGCCGGTGCCCGCGGCGACGGCGACGACCTCGCCGCGGGTGGTGTCGACGACGCGCAGGTCGAGGCGCAGGGTGCGCTCGCCGCGCGGACCCGCGGGGGCGAAGACATAGGAGCCAGCGACGAGGAGATCGACGCCGAGGCGACGAGCGAGGCGCGCGCGCGTGTCGGGCTCGAGCGGGCCGGCGGCGTCGCGCAGGCGGAGCTCGGCGCGTGCGCGGGCGACGTCGCCGGGCGCGACGACGCGCAGATCGTCGGAGGCGCCGAGCTCGGTGGCGAGCATCTCGGCGAGCGCGCCGCCGAGCCACGCCTCGTCGGCGCGACCGCTGGCGTTCGTCGGCGCGAGCACGGCGAGGTTGCGACGCTGGCGTGGCGGCGACGGTGGCGAGGGGGCGGTCGGCGCGGCGGCCGAGGCGGCGCGTGGCGACGACGGCGCCAGCGACGACGACGGCGCCGTCACCGACGGTGGAGGGGGCGTCGCGCGCGGGCGGCGCACCGCGAGGCCGGCCAGCCCACCGACGAGCGCGACCCCGACGACGGCCGCGGCCCCGACGGCCACGCGCGTCCCGAGCGGCGCCACTGGCGGCATCGGGCGCGAGCGCGGCCCGTCGAGCGCGGCCCCCACCTCGGCCAGCGCGGCGGCGAGCGCGGCCCCGTCGGCGAAGCGGTCGCCCGGCTGGCGCGCCATCGCGCGGCGCACGACCCCGTCGAGCGCGGCGGGGACCTCGGGGCGCGCCGCCCGCGGCGACGGCGGCTCGCCCTGCAGGCGCATCCCCAGCCCACCCGGCGCGTCGAGATCGGGGAAGGGGAGCTTGCCGACGAGCATCTCGTACAGCATCACGCCCGCGGCGTAGACGTCGCTCGCCGCCGTCGGCAGCTTCCCCTCGAGCTGCTCGGGCGCCATGTACTCGGGCGTGCCGATGCCCCCCTCGCCGTCGACGACGCCCTCGTCCGTCGACGCCGTCAGCGCCAGCCCGAAGTCGGTGACCACCACGCGCGTGCGCCCCGACTCCCCGCGCCGCGGCTCGCGCAGAAGGACGTTGTTGCTCTTCACGTCGCCGTGGACGACGCCCGCCTCGTGCGCGGCGGCGAGCGCCTCGGCGACCATGCGCGCGATCACGCAGGCGTCGACGATGGGGAGCGCGCCGCCGTCGGCCAGCCGGCTCGCCAGCGTGCGCCCGTCGACGAGCTCCATCGTCAGGAAGATGAGCGGCGGCTCGCCCTCGGCGCGCGCGTGGAAGCCGACGTCGAAGGTGCGGCAGACGTTGGGGTGGGTGACGCGGCGGGCGAGGCCGATCTCGCGGCGGAAGCGCTCGACGACGCGGCGCTCGGTGGCGCGCTCGGGGTGGACGGTCTTCAGCGCGACGTGCTCGTGGAGCTCGCGATCGAGCGCGGCGTAGACCTCGCCCATGCCGCCCGAGGCGATGAAGCGCTCGACGCGGTAGCGGCCGGCGACGAGATCGCCGGGGCGGAGCGCGCGCGGCCCCTCGTCGCGGCGCGCGCCGCCGCGGACGTTGCGGGTGGTCCACAGCGGGCGGCGGGTGCGCGGCGGCGGCGCGGGCTCACCGACGGGAGGCGGATCCTCGACGGGAGGCGCGGGCGCGTCCGCCGACGACGCCGTCTCGTCGTCGAGCAGGCTGCGCGCGTGGAGCCGGCGGATCGCCCCCGTATCGTCGACGGTCGGCGCACCGTCGGCGACTTCGGGCTCCCCCGGCTCCCCTTGCCTCACCTTCGACATCCGGGTCTCCCTTCATCGTATCACACACGCACCGTCGGATCGTGGGACACTCGGCGCGTGCGCCTCGTCAGTCGCAGCGTGCGAGCCATCGGTTCGAGCATCAGGCGGACCGTCGGGCGCGCCTTCGCGTCGGGCGCGGGCGCGGGCGCGCTCCTCTTCGCGGCGCTGTTCGTGGTCGAGCTCTTCTCGGTGAGCGTCGCCTACATGGGGCAGACCGACGAGCGCACCGTCGCCTGGATGCTGGCGCGCCACCTCGTCACCTATCCGCAGCTCTACGACGAGTGGCTGTACCAGCGCGGCGGTGCGCGCAAGGCGGTGATGGTGTGGGCGACGGGGCACCTCACGCCGCGCTTCCTCGACGCGCTGGTGTTCGCGGCGACGGCGGCGCTGGCGGCGCGGCTGGCGATCTCGCCGCGCGGCGGGGCGGCGATCGCGCGCGCCCTGGCGACGGTGCGCGACGCCGCCCTGCGCGTCGGGCGGCGGCTGCGCGCGGCGCTCTCGACGGGCGCGGGGCGGCGGCAGGCGCTGGCGCTCGGCGGCGTGGCGGTCGCGGCGGTCGCGCTCACCGTCGGGGGCTGGGCGCTCTTCGGCCGCCACGCGCGCGCGCCGCGAAAGCGCCCCAACGTGCTCCTCATCGCCGTCGACAGCCTGCGCGCCGATCGCGTCTTCGGGGCCGAGGGCGCGGCGCGCTTCCCGACGCTGGCGGGGCTGGCCGCGCGCGGCGTCCGCTTCCGCGAGGCGCACGTGACCGTGCCGCGAACCTTCCCGTCGTTCGTCACGCTGCTCACCGGGCGCTGGCCGCACCACCACGGCATCCGCCACATGTTCCCGACGGCGGCGGCGCGCGCGGCCATCGGCCCGTCGCTGGTCTCGTCGCTGGCGGCGAGCGGCTACGCGACCGGCGTGGTCGCCGACTACGCCGGGGAGATCTTCTCGCGCACGCCGCTCGGCTTCTCGCTCGTCGACGTCCCGCACTTCGACATGACGACGATCCTCGAGCAGCGCGGCCTCACCGTGCACCCGCACGCGCTGCCCTACGCGACCTCGGCGATCGGGCGGCGGCTCTTCCACTCCGTCGACGCGATGGCCGAGCGCAGCGACCCCGCGCTGCTCGCCGAGCGGGCCGGCGCGGCGCTGGCGAAGCTGGGGCGCGAGGCCGACCGCGACGGCGGCAAGCCCTTCTTCCTGACGGTGTTCTTCTCGGCGGCGCACTTCCCCTACGCGGCGCCCGCGCCGTTTTACAAAAAATTCGCCGCGCCCGGGTACGACGGCCCCTTCCGCTACCAGAAGCCGCCGCTCGCCACCGTCGGGGCCGAGGACGTCGCGCAGGTGCGCGCGCTCTACGACGGGGCGGTGGCCGCCGTCGACGACGGCCTCGCGCGGCTGCTCGGGCGGCTCGAGGCGCTGGGGCTCGCCGACGACACCATCGTGGTCCTCACCGCCGATCACGGCGAGCACCTCTACGACGTGAGCGCGCTCGGGATGGGGCACGGCGATCACCTGCGCGGCGACGCCGCCGATCACGTGCCGCTGGTGGTGGTGGCGCCGGGGCGCGCGCGCGCGCACGACGTCGACGCGGTGGTGCGCGACGTCGACGTGGCGCCGACGCTGGCGGCGCTGGCGGGGGTGGCGACGCCGGCCGCCGACGGGGTCGACCTCGGGCCGATGCTGCGCGGGGAGCGCGACGATCTGGCGCTCGACGCCTACGGCGAGACGGAGCTCTGGTTGACCGAGGAGCCGGCGGGGCTGACGGCGCGCGAGCGGCTGCCCTACCCGAGCGTGTTCGAGACAACGGTGGCCGCCGCCGACGACGACATCGTGCTCAAGCCGGAGTGGGAGGCGATGGTGGTCGCCGGCAAGCAGCGCGCGATCCGCACGCGCGACTGGAAGCTGATCTACGCGCCGACGCGCGACGGGGCGGTGTGGCGGCTCGAGGATCCGCGCCGGCCGGCGGCGGGCGATCAGGCGGCGGCGCGGCCGGACGTCGTCGCCGCGCTGCGGGCGCGCCTCGAGAAGTGGATGCGCGGGGACGCGGGCGTCGACGGGCGCGGCGGGTTCGTGGTGCCGCGGCCGTCGGTGGCGCAGGCGCCGCCCGTCGCGGAGAGCGCGAGCGATCGCCCGCCTGCGAGCGCGACCGCGCCAGGGGTGGTGCGCCTCCTCGATCGGCTGGCGGAGGCGGAGATCGAGTCGACGGTGCCGCTCGCCGAGGCGTGGGCGGCGATCGCCTACCCGCAGAAGACGGTGAGCCCCTGGTGCGGCCTGCGCGGCGAGGCGGCGGCGCGCTGCGTGACGGTGACGCTGGCCGAGGCCGACGTGGCGCGCTGGCCGCGGCGCAGCGACGACACGACCACCGCGCCCGCGGGCCGCGTCGCCTTCGACCCGGTGTGGAACCGGACGCGCGGCGTCTACGAGGCGAAGACGGCGCTCTTCCTCCCGGCGCCGGCGGCGGCGCGCTTCGCGCTCGAGGGCGCGCCGGCCGCGCGCTTCACCACCAGCGTGGCGACGCTGCCCGGCAGCCCGCCCGTCGAGCTGCGCGTCGAGGTCGACGGCCGCGCGCTGGCCACGACGACGATCGCCGCGCGCGAGGCGGGGCGCTGGCGCCGCCTCGACGTGCCGCTCCCCGACGGGGCCACGCCCCGCGCGCTGCGGCTCTCGGCGCGCCCGCTGACCCCGACGAGCCAGCCGATCGCCGCCCTCTTCGCCACGCCGACGCTCCTGCCGCCCGCGCCAACGCCGTCGGCCGCGCCGCCGGTCAACGTGATCACCATCGTCGTCGACACGCTGCGCGCCGACGCCCTCCCGGTGATGCCGCGCCTCCAGGCCTACGCCGGGCGCGCCGCGCACTTCACCCAGGCGATCACCGCCGCCACCTGGACTCGCCCGTCGGTGCTGGCGATGCTGGGCGGCGACCTCCCGACGGCGCTCGGCCACGCCGCCGAGGAGATGATCCCGTCGGACGCCGACCGCCGCCGATTTTATGCGCTCGCACCACGGCTGCTCCCGCGCGCGCTCGCCGAGCGCGGCCACGAGGTGCGCGCCATCGGCAACAACTTCTTCCTCCTCGGCCACCCGCAGATCGGGCTCGACGTCGGCTTCGACGAGGTCTCCGACGTGCGCCACCCGACGCTGGACACGCCGGCGATCACCCGCGCCGCGCTCGCCTTCCTCGAGGAGCACGCGCAGCCGGGGGCGCGCCCCTTTTTCCTGCACCTGCACTACGACGGGCCGCACTGGCCCTACAGCGCGACGGGCGCCGAGCAGGCGCGGGTCACGCCGCCGCCCGGCTTCCCCGCCGACAAGCTCGCGCGCGCCTACCTCGCCGAGGCGGCGACGAGCGACGCGGCGCTGGGCGAGCTCCTCGACGCGCTCGACCGCCTGCACCTCGCCGAGCGGACGGTGGTCGTCATCTTCGGCGATCACGGCGAGGTCTTCGACGCCGCGCACGCGCACACCGTGGTGGCGATGGGGCAGCCGACGCTGCACCACCACGGCTGGTCGGCGTACGACGAGATCGCGCGCGTGCCGCTCCTCGTCGGGATGCCGGGGACGGTGCCGGCGCGGCGCATCGACGCGCAGGTGCGCACCATCGACATCGCGCCGACGATCGCCGAGCTGGTGGGGCTGCCGTGGCCGAGCGAGCGGCGCGGGCGATCGCTCCTGCCGCTGGCCCGCGGCGCCGCCGAGCCCGTCGAGCGCGCCGCCTTCCTCGAGGGGCAGAACGTGCGCGCGCTGCGCGCGGGCGGCGTCCTCTATCTGCGCCGCACCGACGGGAGGCTGGTCGGCCCCGGCGGTCGCGCCCGCCGCGTCGACGAGGAGCTCTACGCGCTGGCGGCCGATCCCGAGCAGCACCGCGACCTCGCCCCGACGGATCCGGCGCGGCTCGCCGAGGCGCGCGCGCGCTTCGCCCGCGAGGCGCCGGTGATGCCGGAGGCGCCCGCCGCCCTCCTCCACCTGCGGCTCGCCCCCGACGAGCGCGGCCATCTCCTCGAGGGGACCATCCGCGCGCGCCCGGGCGCGCAATTGGCGGTGCGCGGGCTGCAGCACGGCGAGGCGACGCCGCTCGACGCGCGCACCGTCCGCCTGCGCGTGCACGGGCCGGGGCAGGTCGATCTGGCGGTCGATCCCGAGGACGCGGCGCTCGAGCTCTCGCTCCGCCGCGACGGGACGCCGCTCGCGGCGTCGCAGCTCCTCGTCGGCGCCTTCGCGCTGCCGCTGCTCGCCGACGCGCCCGACGCAATCGTGCTAGACGGAAAAACGCTGCCGTGGCTGGCGGCGGCCCGCGCGCCCGTCGACGGCAAGCGCGGCGACGTGCTGCTGTACCGCGATCCGGCGACCGCCGCCGCCACCGACGCGGCGACGACCGGCACCGGCGCGCGCGGCGACGGCGAGGTGGCCTCGATGATGCGGCGCTGGGGTTACGCCAAGTAGGTCGGCTCGGGCGCGTTCTCCTCGCCCGCCTGTCCGTGGAGGAGCTCGTCCGCGGTCGCCCCCCGCACGTGGTGCACCAGCACGGCGACGTGCAGCGTCTGCCCCGCGAGCGGATGGTTGGTGTCGACGAGCACCACGTCGTCGTTGGTCTCGACGACGCGGAAGACCAGCGACTGCCCGTCGGGGCGCGTGGCGGCGAAGGTCATCCCCGCGCCGATCTCCTCGTCGGCGGGGAAGGCGCCGCGCGGCACCAGGAAGATCCCCGTCGGGTCGCGCTCGCCGTAGGCCTCCTCGGGCGGCACGATGATGTCGAGCGTGTCGCCCGGCTCCAGCCCCTCGACGGCCTTCTCGACGCCAGGGACGATCTGGCGGCGGCCGTGAAGGTAGCGGAGCGGCTCGCTGCCGACCGACGACTCGACCACCTGCCCGTCGGGGAGGCGGATGGTGTAGTCCATACACACGACGCGGTCCCTCGTCACTCGCACGCAGCAGCCTCCACCACCGACGGGGCTGCAAGAGCGGCGCCGCGCCGCGCGTCGCCCGCACGGCGGCTTGACAGCGACGGCGGCGGCGTCGAAAGTCCCGATCCCATGATCGACCTACGCCTCCTCCGCGAGCAGCCCGACGAGGTGCTCGCCGCCTATCGCGATCGCCTGTTCGACGACGTCGCCGTCGCCAACGCCCAGCGCCTCATCGAGCTCGACGGCCGCCGCAAGCAGCTCGTCGGCGAGGGGGACGCGCTCAAGCAGCAGCGCAACAGCGCCTCGGCCGCCGTCGGACGCGAGAAGGATCCCGAGAAGCGCAAGGAGATGATCGCGTCGATGGACGACTTCAAGTCGCGCATCGCCAAGATCGACGAGGAGCTGACCGGCGTCGACGCGCAGATCCGCGAGCTCCACCTCACGCTGCCGAACCTGCCCGACCCGTCGGTGCCGCTCGGGCGCTCCGACGCCGAGAACCGCGTCACCCGCGAGGTGGGCGAGAAGCGCAGCTACGACTTCCAGCCGAAGCCGCACTGGGAGCTCGGCGAGGCGCTCGGCATCCTCGACTTCGAGCGCGGCGTGAAGCTGTCGGGGTCGCGCTTCTACCTCCTGAAGGGCGCGGGGGCGCGGCTGCAGCGCGCGCTGATCACCTGGATGATCGACGTCCACACCGAGCAGGGCTACACCGAGATCTACCCGCCCTACATGGTGAAGGGCGAGATGCTCGTCGGGACGGGGCAGCTGCCGAAGTTCGCAGATACTGTCTATCGCGATATCGAGGAGGACTACTGGTTCGTCCCGACGGCGGAGGTGCCGGTGACGAACATGTACCGCGACGAGGTGATCCCGGCGGAGCAGCTGCCGATCAAGCACGTCTCGTACACCGCCTGCTTCCGTCGAGAGAAGATGGCGCACGGCAAGGACACGCGCGGCATCAAGCGCGGCCACCAGTTCGACAAGGTCGAGATGGTGAAGTTCGTCGCGCCGGAGACGTCGCTGGCGGAGCTCGACGCGCTGGTGGCCGACGCGGCGTCGATCCTCGAGAAGCTCGAGCTGCCCTACCGCGTCGTCGAGATGGTGACCGGCGACCTGTCGTTCTCGGCGTGCAAGAAGTACGACCTCGAGGTGTGGGCGCCCGGCTGCAACGAGTGGCTGGAGGTGTCGAGCTGCTCGACGTTCGGCGACTTCCAGGCGCGGCGCGCGATGATCCGCATGAAGAGCGGGAAGGACAAGCCGCGCTTCCTGCACACGCTGAACGGCTCGGGCCTCGCGCTGCCGCGCACGATGATCGCCATCCTCGAGACCTACCAGAACGCCGACGGGACCATCCGCGTCCCGGCGGTGCTGCGCCCCTACCTCGGCGGCCTCGACGTCATCAAGTAACCCTCACGGATTTTTGAACAGGAGCAGCCGTTACCTCCGTCAAGCCTGAAGCGCGCGCCAGGGCGTGTTCGTTCGCACCATCGCGTTCAGGATCGTTAGAAGCTTTCGCATGCACGCGGTGATGGCG
>Ga0272446_1003356_pt1 | contig 20308 bp, 19 predicted proteins | sample YNPCB0061_FD_194587 | JGI IMG/M metagenome (GOLD analysis project Ga0272446, IMG submission 194587) | Hot spring microbial mat communities from Yellowstone National Park, WY, United States - YNP-CB-006-1 | ecosystem: Environmental > Aquatic > Thermal springs > Hot (42-90C) > Sediment | place...
GCAGGGCCGCAGTACCGCTACTAACCGCTACAGCCTCCAGAGAACCTGTCAATGCTGCAAAAGCCTGCTCAAATTCCGGTATCTTCGGGCCGGTCGTGAGCCAATCTGAACGAAGGACATCAACAACTGCCGTAATGTCATCATCTTCGATGCATTGACGACCATATGGTAGCAGTTTTTGGCGAACCGGTAATCCACCGAAAATCGCAAGAGTCTTAGAATGATTGTCGCTCACACCATCTCCTTCAAAATACTTTGCAATTCTTCAACCGAGAGCCACCAGGTATTCGTATCACTACTGTAACGAAATCCATCCGGTAATGGTTTACCATTCGACCAATTACTATCTTGCCACCATGAGTAGAGGGGCTGAATAACAAAAGCATCTTCCAGCTCTAGAGTATGACGGGCCTCATCTTCGGAGATTAAGATTTCGTGAATTTTCTCACCTGGTCGGATACCAATATATTTTACCTCGCATGTTGGTGCTACTGCCTTTACCAAATCCATAATATTCATACTAGGAATCTTAGGTACGAATATCTCTCCACCGTGCATATATTCAATACAGCGGACAACAAATCGTACTCCTTGTTCCAGAGTGATCCAGAATCGCGTCATTCGTGGATCGGTCACAGTGACTTTTCCATTTTGCCGTTGAGAAAGAAACAGTGGTACAACACTTCCCCGGCTTCCCACAACATTACCATATCGTACACAGGAAAACCGTGTTGGTCCAGTACCTCGATAAGAATTTGCCTGTACAAACAGTTTCTCAGCAACCAGTTTTGTAGCACCGTAAAGATTTACCGGATTAACCGCCTTATCAGTACTGAGGGCAAGTACCTTATGTACACCAGTATCGAGTGCAGCATTAATAATATTCTCTGCACCGTGAACATTTGTCTTAATCGCCTCAATAGGGTTGTATTCACACGAGGGTACTTGCTTCAACGCTGCCGCATGAACAACAATATCAACCCCATCCATTGCCCGACGTAATCGCTCAACATCTCGAACATCACCGATGAAGAATCGTAAACGGCTATCATTAAATCGCTGTTGCATCTCAAATTGTTTTAATTCATCGCGGCTATAGATAATCAATTTTCGTGGATGTAATTCGTTTAGTGCAATTTCAGTAAACTTTTTACCGAATGAACCTGTGCCTCCCGTCAAGAGTATGACTTTGTCGTGCCAGTTCATCGAACTTCCTTCCTGATCAATATTATGCCCGAATTCACAACCAACAAGATTGTCTAAGATAAATTTAAGCAACCTCAACCTTTACATCTAGTATCTTTTTCCATGGTTATCCTTTCAACAACTAGATCACCGTTATCCAAAATAAAATCGATAACTATTGTATTTATTTCTTGCCGCAGATCAACAAAGAAAACCTTTGTTGATGTTCCCTCTGAAATGTCTATCGAGAAAGGATATATCTCGTTGTTCACATATACATTGAAAATTGAAAGCGGATCGCCAATCTTCCGCAATTCTATCCTAAGCTGATAGCAGCCAGTACTTTTTAGACTGACTATAAAGCCCGCTTTGCCAGACCAGTGCATGATACCTTGTCTACGAACCAAATCTCCGGCAAATACATTCCATTTTCTAACCTCCGTAAGCCAGCGAAGATGTTCACCGGTAAGCTCTAATTTCTCCTGGTTCCCAAACCGATGCACAAAGCCGTTAGAAGTATCTATCCATGCATTTTCTGCACTAGAGAGAGACAAACCAAGAACTAGCTTAGCAATAATGAGCCGAAACATTATCTTATCAAATTGTTCAACCTTCCCATCATAAAGGACACTCAGAGCTTGTAACCAGAGAAGAGCTTCTTGCCAACCATTTCTACGAATTGATTGACCAATAGACACTTCTAAGTTGTCTGATACAGCATCCAAATCAACTTTCAGGTTTTCTAACACTGATCTCAGAGTATTTGGATTTACATTCTGAAAATAGTATATCAAATCAGCTATTATCGATACTATCTGATAATCCGAGAAATCCCGAAGAAGTTGAACGGCAAGATCGATATCATTTGCTATTAGGGCAACTCTGATCAACTCTCGCTTAATCAGCAAACTATTTGGCTCTATATAAGACGCAGTCTTCAATATATTGATTGCATCTCGAGGCCTTTGAAGATATAGATATGCTTGACTTAATCGAAGATATGTCAGCACCTCCTGTGGATTAAGGCTTCTTGCAGACTCAAGATCGTGAATGGCTCTAACAAGTATATCTTGATCCTGGCTTGTATCTTGTGCATACTGTTCTAAATGGTACGAAGCAGATGAAAGTAAGAAATAAGAAGCAACGTATGGATAGCTCCGATATGAAGCCAATGTGGAAATGCTGAATGCTACTATAATAACTAGATATACCTTTGACATAATGACCCTTGCAGAAGGTGATCCGTTTCAATGTCAGGTACAAAAACTCACCCCACCTTCCTCACCTCCATCCACTGCTGTGGCCCCGGGCGTAGCGTGGCCTTTGCAATGGGGCGTACCGGGTAGCCAGGGATAGCACTGACGTGGAAGCGCTGCAGGATCATCGGCAACACTATCTGCATTTCCATCAAGGCAACGTTGTTCCCGATGCACTGGCGTGGACCGCTGAGGAAAGGGACGTAAGCGAATTTATGGCGACCTGCCACCGTTTCGGGGTGGAAACGTTCGGGGTCGAAACTTTCAGCATTGGGCCAGAACTCGGGATGGCGATGGGTGACATACGGGCTGAGGGCAACAGTTGCACCGGCGGGAAGGTCGTAGTCACCCAATGTGTCTGGGCCAACGAGCGTGCGTGAGAGCAGCCAGGTCGGCGGGTAGAGACGCAGCGTTTCATCGATGACCATCCGGCTGTACGTGAGCTGGGGGAGATCGGTAGGGGTTGGATTCCTTCCACCGAGTACGGCAGCATATTCGGCCCGTAATTTGCGTTCGCTATCACCGTGGTGAGCGAGCAAGTGTAAAATCCATGACAACGTGCCAGCCGTGGTTTCGTGACCGGCAAGGAAGATCGTCATCACTTCGTCGCGGATCTGCTTGGGAGACATCGGCTCGCCAGTATCGGCATCGCGTGCGCTGACCAGCATTTCCAGCAGGTCGTCGTATTCGCCCTGACGCTGTTGGCGTTCGTTGATTAGGCGATACACGGTTTGTTCAAGCAGGGCAAGATTGCGATAGTAGCGCCGATTGGCGGGTGTTGGCCAGCTTCGCGGTGGTTGCAGCAGGCGAAATTGTTGACCGGCAACCCAGTTGAGGGTGTCGTTGAATGCTTTTCCCACCTGTGCTGCTTCTGTATCGCTCAGCGAGGTGCTGAACATCGTGCGCACGATAATCTTTTCGGCCAACAGCATCAACTCGGCCTGAATGTCAACCGGCTGCCGATGGCGAGCGTAAGCTTCCCACCGCTCAAGCATACGCTCAGCCTCCTCAACCATTACCGTTGCCATCTGGGTAATCCGTTGATGGTGGAACGCCGGTTGAATCAGACGCCGCTGGCGCAGCCAGTGGTCGCCGTTACTGGTGACCAACCCCTGGCCGAGGATGTCTTCCATGGTCGTGTATTGCTTGATGTAATTTTTCCAGTTCTCTTGCGTGATCCGCTTGATCATATCGGGATGCACCGCAAGATACATCGTGTGCTTGCCAAGCGGGAGCTTGACCAGATCGCCGTAGTGCCGATGGATGCGCAGTAGAAAATCGAGTGGATCATTCAGCAGCCGCGGCGCAACTCCAACCTCAGGGAGACCTTTTGGTCCGGGAATAGCATTCACTGATAATGGCATAGTTTTGTTACGCTGGAAAGCTACGTTGCACAAAGTTAGGTATAGCATACCACAAATTGACGTAGGTCGCAATTGGAACAGAGAGAAGAGGTGTGCGAGGTTGGGAAATCGGAAGGCAGGTGAAGGATGGCAGGCGTATCCCTTGCCTGCCGTCTGCTTCTTGCAAAACTGCGGGAGTTGGGAGACTAAGCGGAAGATGGTAGGTGAACCTGTTTATGGGGGCACCCCTACTTATCTCAGCGTGCAAAGTGGAAACTCGTTTTTCCCCTCATGTCTCGTGCCGATATTCTGTTTTCCTACCTTGACGGATACCATGCTTTCGGCTAGGATCGAACCAGCCCAACATTTGGCAGAGGAACGTTGGGGAAACGTTATCCACGACTTGAGGGAACCATGGGCGTAGCGCTCAATCAGACGATTTTTCGGGCGTATGATATTCGGGGGATCGTCGAGGTTGATCTCGATGAAGGTATTTATGAACGGTTAGGTCGGGCTACCGGAACCCTCTTTCGCCGTGAGGGCCGGCAGCGGATTGTGGTAGCCCGTGATGCTCGCCTGAGTTCACCACGCTTCCAGGAGGCGTTGATCAACGGTTTGCGTGCCACCGGTATGGATGTGATCGATATCGGTATGGTGGCGACACCGGTAATGTATTTTGCGGTTGAAGCGTTGGGTGCCGATGCCGGCGCGATTGTGTCGGCTAGTCATAACCCACCAGAGTTTAATGGTTTGAAGTTGCGACGCGCAGAACCGCGTTTTGGTTCGGAGCCGTTGCCGTCGGCTGCAATTCAAGAGGTAGGGCAGATTGCTGCCAGTGGTCAGTTTATTCGGGGTCACGGGAACTACGAGCAGGTTGATATTGGGCCGGCGTATATCGAATCTGCACGCCGTTGGCTTGATTTTGGGACGCATCGTCCGCGTGTGGTGCTGGATGGCGGGAATGGCGTGGCCGGGCCGCTCGCAGTAGCGATGTACGAAGCCTTGGGTATTGAGGTTATTCCGCTGTTTATTGAGCCAGATGGAACGTTTCCCAATCACCATCCTGATCCGTTGAAGGTCGAGAATCTCCGTCATTTGCAGGCTACTGTGCGTGAACAGCGGGCCGATTTGGGTATTGGTCTCGATGGTGATGGGGATCGATTGGGGGTGGTTGACGGGAACGGTGATGTGGTCTTTGCCGATCGTTATCTGATCGTGCTGGCTCAAGCATTGCTGGCCAAACGCAAAGGGCCGGTCGTCTTTGATGTGAAGTGTAGCGCCGTATTGCCACAGGCAATTCGGTCATTGGGCGGCGAACCGATCATGTGGAAGACCGGTTATACCAGTCTCTCGGCGAAGATGCGCGACGTTGATGCGGTGCTGGGTGGCGAACTCAGCGGGCATACGATCTTTCCCTGGCCTGGTCGCTACTTCGATGATGGCGCCTTCGCCGGTGCGGTGCTGCTGCATGCGTTGTACGAGTTGGGGCAAACGCTGACCGAGGCACTCGCGCCGTATCCGGTCTTGCCATCGATTGATGAGGGTCGTATCCCCTTCCCGGAAGAGCGGAAATTTGCGGTAATCGACTTTTTGCGTGCACGGTTTGTTGGCAAATACCCGATTATTGACATCGATGGCGTCAGGGTCGATTTTGGCGATGGTTGGGGGCTGGTACGGGCTTCAAATACTGAACCGGCAATTACGACCCGCTTTGAAGCGCAGACGTGGGAGCGTGTTCAAGCTATCCGCGATGAAATGTTGAGCGTCGTCGAGGAGTTTCGCACACTGGCATGAGTGCCTATCGACGCCCTTTCCTACAGGCCTGGGAGGCAGTGTACACTGCCGGGTTGACTCTCGAACAACTGCGTCGCCGGGCGATGTCGGTTGGTGGAGCGTTGGCCGAACAGCCAGCCCGTTGTCTCATCGCCTTTGATACACGCTTTCTGGCAAACTTCTTCGCACAGACGCTGGCCCAAGACTTGGCAGCGAAGGGGGTGAACGTCTTGCTCGCTAGCACACCGGTACCGCTGCCTGCAATCCACTATGCCCTTGATCAGAAGCAAGCCGATTGTGCACTCTATGTATCAGCGCGTAACCGTCCATACTACATTGGTGGGTTGATCCTGATTGCCGATGATAAGAGTCAGCTAACCATCCATCCCGCCAGTGATCCTTTACCGTCGGTAGACTTTCCACCTCCTGCTCCCAATGTGGTAACAATCGATATACGAACCCCTTACATTGAGTCACTACGTCATGCTGTTGATCTGGACGCAATTCGGCGGCTGCCGATGACTTTCTTTGTCGATGCGATGGCCGGTACGACTGCCGGGATGGTCACGATGTTGTTCGGTGAAGGTGGTCAGACACGGGTGATCGAGATTAATCGTGATCCCGATCCGTTGTTTGGACGGGGAGCACCGCACCCGTTTGAAGCCAGTCTGCATCGGTTGCGCAAACTGGTGCGCGAGAGCGACTCACACCTCGGTCTGGCACTTTCTGGCGATGGTACCGCACTGGCGGTCGTCGAACCGAGTGGTGAGGTGTTAGAACCGTTTGAGACCAGTCTGCTGTTGGCCGGTCATCTGGCAACGCATTACCGACAGCGGGGATTGGTCATCGCTCCACCGCCGGCCCCTAACAGTCCCCTGCATGCCCAACCTAGACAACTGGTTGCCTGGCAGGAGGCCACCGGTATGAAGCTGGAGCTGGCCAGTGATGGGTTGTACCTCGAACGCCAACCGGTAGTGGCAATGACGACCAGCGGTGAGGTTGTGCTGAGCCGTTGGCGGAGTTGCCCCGATGGGTTGCTGGCCGCTTTGTTCTTTTGTGATGCGGCAGCACGGAGCAATGGCGGTCTCCGCACGCTCTGCGCGGCACTACGGTCGCAGTTTGGTGCTCAGTAGGTAAACTTTTGCGCATGGTGTAATACGCTGGTAAGACAGAAGAGCCGATAGTGGCAACCAGCGGCCTCTGTGCCAGGAAACAATGCAGAAGTTCATGAAACAGATTATTAATCGCCTGAGTGCATTACGTCATCTCATCCCGTCGCTCTCGCTCACCTTCGTGGGCATCGTGCTACTATCGCTGGGAGTTGCGTACCTTTTTATCCACGCCTACCGTACTGTTGAAGGTCTGCCTGAAGTGGTCTGGTGGCTGACCCTGCAATTTCTACCCCGTCCGTGGCGCGGAATATTGCTCCTCGTTATCGGTCTGCTCGTGTTGGCTGGCGGTATCTGGCAGCTTAGTGGTGTGGTGGTGATCCCACGACCGCAACAGGTACCCGCCGACGGTGAGCTGGTGTTAGGCTACGACCGCACCCATCGGCCACGTCGCGTTGTCGTGATCTCTGGTGGCGCTGGCATGCTTGTGTTAGCCGGGTTAAGTGAACAGGTTGATCGGATGACCTGTATCGTGCCGATCACCGATCCGGTTGAGTATTATTATCGGGCGTCGGGGCTGCTTAACCAGCCGAATGTCTACTATGTGGTACCAACCCCAGAACCGCTCGATGTGGTGGCCGAGCTTGACGATGGAACGCTGATCGATGTACGCCATATTCATCTCCATCCTGAGCTGGCCGAGCGATATGTGTGTCGGTTGCACTTGAACAAGGAATCCGTACCACCGCCGCTGACGCGCGTGACCCTCGAGGCCCTGCGTGAGGCTGATGCGATTATCTTAGGGCCGGGGAGTCTCTTCGAGAGTATTTTACCCAATTTTCTCCTGGCGGAGTTCGCTGAGGCAGTGCGTTCGAGTAGCGCGAAGAAGATTTTCGTCTGTAACCTGATGACCGAACCAGGGCGCACGAGTGGGTTTCGCGTAGCCGACCATATTCGGGTGATTAAGGAGTACGCCGGTTTGACCCCGGATTACGTATTGGTGAATGCGCAACGAATTGATCCAGAGACGACCCGCATCTACGCTGCCGCCCATCAGACGCCGGTATACCTTGATCCGAGTGATTATGAAGAGGTAGCAACGCTGCCTGGGGATGTGCATGGTCAGCGTGGGGTGATTATCGAGGGGAGTATGGTTATCGAGGCCGATCTATCGGCGGCGGTTATCCAGTATACAACGTCGCTTGATAATCCGCTGCAGAGTCGCGCTGTGCGTGTGTTGCGCCACGATGGGCAGAAGCTGGCGGCTGCTCTGATCGAGCTGATGCGGCGCATGTAAGGGATGGGCCGCGGAGGGCACGCATCCCTTTGCACTACTCTTTTTGCTCTCGCCCCCACGCCTGTTCCTATCTTTCCTGGTTTTACTGGACAGGATAGAGAAACACCAATGTGAACTTTTTTGCCCTGCATCCACCGGTAAACTGAGGTAGACTACATACAGGTGAAGATTTGAACAAAGGAGTTTTGTTATGGCTCTCGAAACGGCTACCTTAGCCGGTGGATGCTTTTGGTGTCTGGAAGCGGTGTACGATCAGGTCAAGGGTGTAAAAGATGTCGTGTCCGGCTATACCGGTGGGCATGTCGCCAACCCGACCTATGAACGGGTCTGTAGTGGTAAGACGGGTCATGCCGAGGCGGTACAGATCACGTTTGATCCGGAACAGATTAGCTACCGTGAGTTGCTCGAAATTTTCTTCAGTATTCACGACCCGACCACGCTGAATCGGCAGGGAGCCGATGTCGGAACGCAGTATCGTTCGGCCATCTTTTATCACTCTGAAGAACAGCGTCAGATCGCCGAGCAACTGGTGCGTGAACTGACCGAACAGAAGGTTTTTCGCGATCCCATTGTGACCGAGATCGTACCGGCTACGATATTCTACCCTGCCGAAGACTACCACCAAGAGTACTTTGTGCGGAACCCTTATCAGCCTTACTGTCAGTTTGTGGTGGCGCCAAAGGTAGCGAAATTTCAAAAACTGTTTGCGCATCGGGCCGCAAGCGCACGTGATGATGTTGCTCAGGAGTAATGTACCGTGCCAGTGGTGCCGAGTGCCAAACGCAGCTACCCGGAATGTGGCTGCGTCTCTTTGTCTGCTAACAATCCTGTCAGGTAGGTCATCGGTAGTCTATGAACGGATGCTGGAGCAAGCGGTGTGACTGCTCCAGCTTCGTTCTCGTCACCACACTTCTTCGAGCATTGCCAGCAGTTCTGCGGGGGGAGCCGGTCGTGGATTGTTGAAAATCGCCGGTTCAACGGCAGCCAGTTCCGCCAATTCAGGGAGTGCTTCACGCGGTACACCCACCTCGCGCAGTTTTGTTGGTAGACCACAATCTGCCGTCAGCGTCCGCACGGCTGCAATACCATCGGCAATTACTTCAGCGTTGCTGCGGCCACCAACATTGACGCCCATAGCTCTGGCAATACGCACATAGCGATCGGGTACTACTTCGCTATTGAAACGCATCGCTGGTGGCAAGAAGATCGCGTTGGCTGTGCCGTGATGGACGGGGAACTTTCCGCCAACGGCGTGTGATAGCGCATGCACCACACCGAAGAGACTATTCCCACAGGCGATACCGGCCATAGTGGCTGCGATCAACAACTGACTCCGCGCCTCGATATTCTCGCCGTCGTGTACAGCATCGCGCAGATGAGTGGCAATCATGTCGATAGCGGCCAGGGCCAGGCTATCACTGAGGGGGTTGTTCTCGGTCGAGACATACGTTTCAATCGCGTGAGAGAGGGCATCCATTCCGGTGGCTGCTGTCAGGCGTGGTGGTAACGTGCGGGTCAGTAACGGATCAAGGATGGCTAAGGTGGGCGTAAGGTAGCGACTAACAATACTTATTTTTCGCTGACTCTCTTCATCGAGAATAACCGCGATGGGAGTTACTTCACTACCGGTACCGGCGGTCGTTGGGATGGCAACCAGTGGGGTTAGTGGCGTGTCAATCACGTTATACCCTTCATAGTCGGGAATCGATCCGCCAAGGGTGAGTAGAATGCGGATCCCTTTAGCAGTATCGATAGGACTACCACCTCCCACGGCAATGATCAGATCGGCGTCGGCGGCCTGTGCCTGTTCGGCGCCTTCAGCAACTTTGGCGACAGAGGAATTGGCCGGTACATCGTCGAACATCCCGACCACTTCGATGGGCGCCAGGCCGGCCTGAATAGGATCGAGCAATCCTGCCTGTACGACGCCCTTATCGGCGACAATGAAGGCCCGACGTTGCGGGAACGAACTGCTGATAACCTGACCCAGTTCACCGGCCAGCCCGATCTGGTACAACACTCTTGCCCCAAGGCTGAATTCAAAAAATTCTTGCATTGCCTTGTTCCTATCATCTATCATCTGTGAAAGAGTTCTGCTATGTGTATTATACGACCGGCTGACAAGAGGTGAAGGGTGGGCAATGCTTGCTTCTGGTCACCTTCCAGGTACAGAGTTTTCCGCTTGCAGGAGGAGAGGCGGTTCGTGAACCGACCCTCCGGCAGTGGGAATCCAGGGCATTGCGCCGCTGTTCCGGTCTGTCAGGGTTTACTTGTGGGGATAAGGGTTCGTCTTGTCGATCATGCGACTCTATCGGCGTCAGACCAATCATCTATCGCCGGCGACGGGTTTCATCCGTTGTGCCGTGACGGAAGTATTTGGATAGGCCCTCAGAGATTGAAAAAAATCGAGGCGTTGGCAAACAACGCCTCGACCGTTTGAGAGGTAAGGATTACGTCGTTTCTCGGCGCTCGCGAATACGTGCTGCTTTACCGGCGAGACCACGCAGGTAATAGAGCTTGGCCCGGCGCACCTTCCCCCGCCGAATAACCTTGATGTAATCAATGCGCGGGGCGTGCAACGGGAAAGTACGCTCAACACCAATGCCGTGTGATGCGATCCGTCGCACCGTAAAGTTCTCGTTGATCCCCTCGCCGCGTCGGCGAATAACGACCCCTTCAAAGTCCTGAACTCGTTCGCGGTTTCCTTCGACAACCTTTACACCGACGCGCACCGTGTCACCGACGCGAAAATCGGGAATGTCGGTGCGGTATTGGCGCCGGCCCAACTCTTCTAGCAGTTGTTGCGACACGGCGTCGCTCCTTTCACTCTATGCCGACAGGCGCCCGCATGGCAGCGGGACTGTACGGCGCTCTGACACACAAATTTGGCAGGCGGATGGTTCGCCGCCTGCCTGATCGGCTCTGTTCCGCTAGCGATTATAGCATAGCAGGCTGATACCGGCAAGCCGCTTGACCAACCGGCGTGCTTGCCGTATGCTCACAGTAATCACCGGAAGTACCGGTCATCTGACAGGTGTTGATGGCGTATGATGTCGTCAGTAGCTCAATCACCAACGACCGGGTATCTTACCATGCGTTTAGCGTCAGAATACTACGCGCTGCCCGGAACATCGGTTCGCGAGATTATGCGCTGGCGAACACCGACGCCGGTTCCTGGCGCCCCCCCGATGATTCCCGGTCTGATTAATCAGCGGGGGCAGATTCTGACCGTAATCGATGCCCGCCTGCTGCTCGGTCTGGCGGCTGCGCCTCTTGATCGTTCAACTCGTCTGGTCTGGATTCAGCACCATGCGACCGATGCGGCATTGCTGGTTGATGCAGTGATTGATTTGATCACGATTGCCCCTGATCACCTCACCCCTCCGCCGATCAATCTCACCGGATCGGCTCAGCGAGTGATTCAGGCGGTGTACCAACGTGATGACGATCAGCCGATAGCAATTCTCGATCCGTCAGCCTTATTGATCCTGGTGCAGGAGGCGTTGTGATCCTGCTTATCGAAACGATTACCCGCAGGTATCTTGGTCGGCAGAGTGATATTGATACGATTGGCTGGCCTTCTACCGTGGATCGTGACGAGCGGGGCCGCGCAATTCTGCGCTATCAGTTGGGGCCACTGCTCGATCCGACCGATCCACCAGCTTCTGGTCGTTTGCACGCACTGACCATCGGTTTGCGGCGGCGGGTTGTAGAATTACTGGCTGTGCGGATTGATCTACTTGCCGATGCGCCAACTATCACGCCACTTGCCCCCTTCCTGGCTGCACGTTTGCGGTTGCCATGGGTAACTGGCGTGGCTTTGCTCGACGAACAGCCGGTTGTCGTGCTCGATCTGCGCCGATTGGCCGCCGATCTTGCTCTGGGGCTTCGCTTGAATCATACTGAGGAAGCGTTATGAATTCGCAGACCGCACCTTTTTCTCTCACCGAATTGTCTGCGCTGCGCGAGAATCGTTCTCTGTTGCAGTGGTTAGTTGTGACCGGCACTGTGGCTCAGGTGATCTTTTGGATCGTCGGTCTTGGCTTTTGGCTTTCTGACAATACGCTCCTACCCTCGTTTGTGCTTGCTAGCTTGATCACCCTGTTCGGATTGGCTTTATACGGCCTGGCCGCCTGGTCGTTTAGGCGCGGACGAACAATTGCCGGTCGTCGCTGGCTATTTCTGGCCATGACAACCGGAGCTGTTCTGGTGATGTTGCTATTTGGTGGTGTTGATGGCGCACGGGTAAGTGTGCTGTTCGTGGCGGTTGTCAGTGCCGGTCTGCTCGGCAGTGGTAGTGACACCTTGCTGGTTAGTGTGCTGAGTCTCGTGACATATTTCGCGCTTCTGCTGGCCGAACAGTATGCCGGTTGGCAACCGTTTTATGCGGGAAATCTCTTCATTGACAGTGGCTTTTTACTGATAGCAGTAGCTTCGATTAGTATCCTGGCCTGGTTAAGCAGTCGTGATCTCAGTCGTGCACTGGCCGAATCGCAGGCGCGTGCAGAAGAGTTGCTGCGCAATACCGAGCAGCTCATGGAGCGTAGCATTCAGCAAGTCGAGTTGGGAAGTGAATTGGCGGCTGCCGCTGCTGAACTACAGGCCAATTCGCAACAACAGGCGGGTGGGGCAAGCGAGCAGGCCAGTGCCGTTTCCGAAGTCTCGACAACGATTGAAGAACTAGGTAGTACGGCCCGTCAGATTGCCCAGGCCGCTGAGCATGTCTCGGAAGCAGCGCAGCAGACCTTAGAACAACTCAGTACCGGTCAGAGTGCCGTTGATGAAAGTATTCAGGCGATGGAACGCATTCGGCAGCGGGTGCAAGACATCTCAACCCGTGTGCTCGGTTTGGGTGAACGTTCGCAGCAGATCGGCGAGATCATCGATCTGATTGATGATATTTCTGATGAAACCCACTTACTTGCCCTCAATGCGGCTATCGAAGCTGCCGGCGCCGGTGAATATGGACGTCGATTCGCTGTTGTTGCAGCCGAAGTGAAGAGTTTAGCCAATCGCACGCTGGCAGCAGCGAAAGAGGTCAAAGGGGTCATTGCCGAAATCCGGCAGGCGACCAGTGCGGCAGTGTTGGCCGCTGAAGAGGGCAGCAAAGAGGTTGAACGTGGCGTCGAATTGGCCCATCGCGCCGGTCAGGTTATGGACAATATCGTGATGGTTGCCGAACGGACGGCGCAAGCTGCGGCTGAGATTGGTCTGGCAACCGCTCAACAGCAGAGTGCCAGTGAGCAGGTCGTGGAGACGATGCGGGAGATTGCTGAAGTGGCTCGTCAATCGGCGCTGAGTGCCCGGCATATGGCCGAGTCGGCGGCAAAATTGAATGCGATTGCTGCGCGCCTGCACGGGTTGGCGCAATCTGATCATCGGTAGTGAGTATGGATTTAACCGCCTTTCATACCCAATTTCGTGATGAGACTACCGAACATGTTCGTACCTTGAACGATGCTCTGGTGGCGCTTGAGGCACAGGTTGACGAGGCACAACGACGCGCCGAGCTTGATCGTGCTTTTCGGGCGGTGCATACGATTAAAGGTTCGGCCAGGATGTTGGGCTTTGAGCCAATTGCCCGTCTTGCCCATGCCTTAGAACATGTGCTAGATGAAGTGAGACAGGGCAAACGCATACCAGAACGGTCATTGATCGATCTCTTACTTCGCGGTGGTGATCTGATCATGCAATTGACCAGCGAAGTTCCTCATCTGTCAGCAGCCACGCTTGCTCAATTGCCGGAACTGCTGCAAGCTCTGGGTGATACGACGACTCCAGCCGCTGCTGCCACTTCACCATTGCCGCCACTACCAGCACCAGCCACATCCTCAGCCACCGAAACCCCAGTCGCGACGCCACCTGATACTGCATCGCCTTCACGCACCGGTCGCCAGACAGTGCGCGTGCGTGTTGACCGGCTTGATCGTCTATTCAATCTGGCCGGTGAGCTGAACATCGGTCAGCAATGGCTTGCCGAACTGGAACGAGAGTTAGAGCGATTACAGAAAATGGTCGAACACCAGCAACGTGCTCTGCTCGCGCTTGAACATGATCTGGGTCGTCTCCGTTTTTCACCGTCACAACGCCAGTTGCTCGATGCCCGTCTCGCCGAGTTGCGCGGTACACAAACCACGCTTACCGATCACGTTCAACACCAGCTTGATCGGCTCGGTCGACACCTTTTGCACCAGAATCTGTTGGTGAAAGAGCTGGAACACGAAGTGATGGCCGTGCGGCTATTGCCGATTGCCACGCTCTTCAATGGTTTACCACGTCTGGTACGCGATCTGGCGGCTGCTACCGGTAAGCAGGTTCAACTTGACATATACGGTGAAACAACGGAACTGGATCGTAAGGTGCTGGAGCTGATTGGGGATCCGTTAGTGCATCTGGTGCGCAATGCGATAGATCACGGTCTTGAGTTGCCGGAGGAGCGAATTGCGGCAGGGAAATCACCGGTTGGCTTAGTTCGGATCGGCGCCGAGGCCGCAGGGAATGAAATTCGCATCCGTATTCAGGATGATGGGCGAGGCATTGATACGGACCGGCTGCGTCGTCGTGCGGTTGAACTTGGCTGGTTGACTGCCGAGCGGGCCGGGCAGCTCGATACGCAAGAAGCACTCGATCTTATTTTTCAACCGGGTTTCTCGACAGCTACAACGATCACCGAAATCTCTGGTCGCGGCGTTGGTATGGATGTTGTACGCACCAATCTGCTCGAGCTGGGTGGTCAGGTGCGGATCGATACTGTTGTCGGTCAGGGTACAACGGTCACGCTGACCATTCCGCTCACCTTGATTACCAGTCAGATCGTATTGGTACAGGTTGCGCAGCAAGTAGTGGCGCTACCGGCAACCGCAGTGCAGAGCATTATCTGGGTTCAGCGCAATCAGGTGTACTTCATCGATAACCAGCCTGCGATCACGTATCAACAACGTGCGATCAGTCTCATCCCACTTGCGGCTCTGCTTGACCTGCCTGCCGAGTCACCGCTGCAACGACATCTGCGGGCACCTGCGCTCATCCTCAAGGCACGTCAGAAACGAGTGGCGTTGTTAGTTGATGATCTGATTGACGAACGTGAGGCAGTGGTTAAACCGCTCGGCCCCTTGTTTGCGCGTCGTCCGGCTCTAAGTGGTGCGGTACAACTCGGTGATGGTCGGTTGATATTGTTGATCAATCCGTTCTATCTTGTCGAAAGTAATACTCATCGTTCACTCCCGCCGGCCACGGAAAGGAAAGCTCTACCGACTGCTACCACTCCGGCACGCTTGCTGGTTGTCGATGATTCATTCACCACCCGTGAGTTATTACGGAGCATTCTCCAATCGGCTGGATACGATGTAACGGTAGCAATTGACGGAGCCGATGCTCTTGACAGGTTACGAGCAACGACCTACGATCTGGTAGTAAGCGATATCGAGATGCCTCGTGTCGATGGCTTTACCCTCACGACTCGCATCCGAAACGACCTGGCCCTCGTTGACCTACCGGTAATTTTAATTACCAGCCTCGCCTCAGAAGAACATCGTCGTCGTGGTCTGGAAGTAGGAGCGCAGGCCTACATCGTGAAGAGTCAGTTTAATCAGGATAGCTTGCTGAAGGTGATTCAGCAATTGCTTGGCCACGAGGAGTAACTATGCCAACAATTCTGGTCGTTGATGATAGTCGTCTCGTTACCGACATCGTAAAGATGCGGCTAGAGATGTACGGCTATACGGTTCGCCTGGCTCATAGCGGCGAAGAGGCGCTTGCCGCCATTGCTGCTGAACCACCCGATTTGCTGGTACTTGATGTGCAGATGCCCGGCATCGATGGTTATGAGGTGTGTCGGCGCATTCGCGAGAATCCGGCCCTGGATGATCTGCGGATTATAATGTTGACCTCTTCTGATGATAAGCGTGCCGCTTTTGAGGCCGGAGTTGATGATTATCTAAACAAAGACATCGATCTGCTCAACCTACCCAATCGGGTGCGCTTAGTGTTAGAGATGGAATAGAGGCAGAGCCGAACGGCGGCGCAATTCGTGGGTAGTATGTATGAATGACCCTCTGCGCGTTTTAATTGTTGATGATTCTGCGTTAGTGCGCCGTTTGCTACGGCAAATGCTCGAAAGTGATCCGTCGATTCGAGTCGTTGGCGAAGCAGCAGATGGCAAAACGGCCATTGCGCTGACTGCCGAGTTGCGTCCCGATGTTATTACGCTCGATGTCCGCATGCCGGTGCTGGATGGTGTGGAAACGACTCGCCAGATTATGGCCTATCATCCCACTCCCATTCTGGTGTTATCGGCAGCCGTAAGCGGTCATGATGCTACAACATCTTTTGAGGCGCTGGCGGCTGGGGCACTTGAGGTTATGGAAAAGCCCAGCCTGACCAATCCCGACGAACTTGATCATTTGCGCCGTATGCTGATTAAGCGGGTGAAGTTGATTGCCCGGATTAAGGTGGTGACCCATTTGCGTGGGCGGCGGCATCCACCTTCAGTATTAAACGATGTTTCTGGCGAGGCCCTCCATCAGGTGCATACAGCACGGGTTGCCCCCGGACAGTTTCCGGTTGTTGTTATTGGGGCTTCAACCGGTGGTCCAAAGGTGGTTCGCCAGTTGTTGGCCGGGCTACCACCGACGTTCGCCGCAGCGGTCATTGTGGTGCAACATATTGCGCATGGCTTCAGTATTGGTATGGCCGAATGGTTGGCCGCAGCGAGCACTATTCCGCTCGCACTGGCGACTGAGGGTATGCCGTTGCGTCCTGGCCATGCAGTCCTGGCTCCTGATCGGTCTGATCTATTGCTCAATCGCGATGGCACAATCCATCTGAGCACGTCACCGTTGTTGTTACAGCGCCCTTCCATTGATATTACGATGACAACGGTGGCTGAACTCTATGGGGCCAGTGCGGTAGGGGTGCTGTTAACCGGTATGGGGCGTGATGGTGCAGTCGGGATGCGTGCTATTCGACGGGCTGGGGGGTTGACGATCGCTCAGGATGAGGCCAGTTGCACGATTTTTGGGATGCCTCGGGCAGCCATTGAGCTGGGGGCAGCCGAGATGGTCTTGCCGCCCGAAGAGATACTGGTGGTGTTGTGCGAGCGGTTTGCCAGACCTGCGAGTATGCCATGACACTATCATCAGAGATGTTGATCCCACTGCGCGATGTGCTGGCACACTATTGCGGGGTTGTGCTCGACGATGCGCGTTTACTGACCTTGCGTAGTGCAGTTGAGCGGCGGGCTGCCGCCTGTGGCCGGTCGCCAGCGCGCTATCTGGCCGATGTGGTGTTCGCAACCGACCGCGCCGAGTTGCAGCAACTGGCTGAATTGTTGCTGAATCACGAGACGATCTTTTTTCGCAATCGCCCCCACATGGATGCATTGCGCAAGACCATCCTGCCCGCTCTTCATGCAAAATTGCCGGCGGGGGCACCGATTAAAATCTGGAGTGCTGGCTGTGCTACTGGCGAAGAACCGTATTCAATCGCCATCACCGTGTTAGAGGCACTCGGTGAACCGCTGCCCCGTCCGGTCACGATTCTTGCTACCGATCTCAGTACTGCTGCCTTAGCCAAAGCGCAAAGTGGGGTGTATCGTGGGCGCACGTTAACTAATCTGTCCCCCTTACAGCGGGTACGTTTCTTTACGCCCCACGAGAATGGTCTGGCCGTCCACCAGCGGGTACGTCAACTCGTGACCTTTATGCAGCATAATTTGCTCGAACCCTTTCCGGCTCTTGCCTATGGCACCCATATTCTTTTCTGCCAGAACGTGACCATCTACTTTTCCCTCGATACCTGCCGTGCACTGATGGCACGCTTCTACGATGTGCTGACCGAGGGCGGTATCCTCTGCCTCGGTTTTTCAGAGACGCTGTGGAATATTTTTGACCGGCTAACCCCGATTGCGGTCGATGGTGCGTTTCTCTACCGCAAAGACCCGCCAACGTCGCCTGCAGTGCCTGGCTCGCCGGTGCTGCGTAAGCGATTACCAACCCATCTATCGCGTTCAAGCTCTGCCAGTGTGAGTGAAAAGTCGGTGGCGTTATTTACCGATGAGACGGTTGTCCACGAAGGTCGCCGTCTACTCGAACGTGGTCAACTCGATGCAGCGTTAGACCTCTTCGCACGTGTACCATTGGCCGGTCGGTACGCACCGGTCGTATTGTCACTTGCTGCCCAAGCCCACGCCAACCGTGGTGATCTCGATCTGGCACTGGCCGAGGCTCGCCGTGCGCTTGAGCTAAATCCATTGCTGACCGAGGCCTATCTCTTGTTGGGAATGATCTACGAACGGCAACAGCAGCCGACACTGGCAATCCAACATTTGGAAAAGGCACGTTATCTCAGCAATGATAATCCACTGGTTGCATTTCATCTAGCCGAGTGTTATCGGCAAACGAATCGGATGACGGATGCTATTCGCGAATATCGCAACGCGGAACGCTTGTTGGCTCAGATACCACCCGATTACCTGCTCGAAGGAGTTGCTGCCCACTGGCTGGTAGAGAGTTGTCGGCGTTGGATCGCTCGGCTTGAAGGAGATCGTTAGATGCCTGTCCGTAACGGTCGTCTGATTCCTGACATGCTGATACGTCGGAGAGTCTGGTCAAGCCTGCTCAGTCATCGTCAGCGCAGGCTGCTATCCGTGCGGAAAGCACGCGCTCCGCTTGATCCACCGCCTGCCGAACCGGTCATTGACGAGGCAGCGCAGCGGCGGGCACGTGAACTCGAGCAAGAACTGCAACTTGCCCGTGATATTCAACAGGGATTGTTGCTGGAAGCGGCCCCACATCTGCCTGGTTGGGAAGTTACTGCAATTTCGTTACCAGCGCGTGATTTAGGTGGCGATCTGTACGATTTTTTACCGCTTGCTCAGGGCTGGCAAGGGATCATGATCGGCGATGTTAGTGGAAAGGGGTTACCTGCGGCGCTGCGGATGGCAGTAGCGCGCACCGTCTTTCGCCACGAAGCACGTTACCATGCTGATCCGGCAACAGCGATGGCGGCGGTCAATCGAGGCGTCTTGAGTGAGATTCCTCACGGTATGGTAACGATGCTCTATCTGCAACTGGAGCCGCACACCGGTCAGGTACGTTGTGTGAATGCCGGTCACACGTTTCCGCTCTTAATTACCGATACGGTATGCGAGTTAGAAGTGAGCGGATTACCGCTAGGGGTTGATAGCGAGAGTGAATATACCGAATTGAGCGCAGTTATTGCGCCGGGTGAGAGCCTCCTTCTTTACACCGATGGATTGATCGAAGCCGAGCGTGCCGATGGCGCAATTTTGGGCTTTGAGCGCCTGGTTGATCTGATCATGAGTCAACCGCAGCGGAAACCGCGTGCGCTGGCTGCAACACTCATCCAGGAAGTGCGCTCCTGGACGAACGGTATCCTGAGCGATGATGTAACGCTCGTGATCTTGCGCCGAAGGTTGCTTGATCTAGTGGCTGAAATACGCAGTGTGATCGCAGATGTCATCGGCTGTGAAGCGCTACAAACCTTCTGGGAAGCTGCACTAGCCGATGATCCGCCAACCGACGTCGATTCCTGGCGTGAGCGACTACCACAAGTACAGGCGTTGGCACAGGCGCAATTTGGTCGTGGGATTGCCCGTGAATTGTTGCAACAAATCCGGCTCACCCTCGACGACTACCGCGAACGTGTTTAATACCAATCCTGTCTGCGAAAACCGTGTATCCCGGTGCGCTGGCCTCTGGTCCACTTCTTTCCCTGCGTGAACGAACGATGCTGTGTTCGGCTAGTTCGCTGATCATACCCGTCACCCCTCTCGCGAGCGGAAGGATGTTGGCAGGGTGCTGGCAAGGTGCCTGGGATAATGGGGCGCTGATGCGCTCCCCGATGGGTTCCAGTCGTTTACCGCCCTGGCGAGCCAGCGACCCGCACATCCAGGTGATCGCGTAGGCATCAGGGATGGAGTCGTCGTCGATGTTCCGCTGCCGGGGTATCGGTCACCTGTCGCAGAGAATGCTAAATCCTGGGGTGCCCTCACCCCTAGCCCCTCTCCCGCGCTGCGGGAGAGGGGGGATTGGGTTCGTAAACGCGGCATCGTTGCAAGATGCAGGCGCAGGATCGCCATTGCTACGCTCCCGCAGTGCGGGATCGAAAGGGGGCTGGGGGAAGGTGCGGGGGGTGCCCTCACCCCTAGCCCCTCTCCCGCGCTGCGGGAGAGGGGGGATTGGGTTCGTAAATGCGGCATCGTTGCAAGATGCAGGCGCAAGATCGCCATTGCTACGCTCCCGCAGTGCGGGATCGAAAGGGGGCTGGGGGAAGGTATGGGGGGTGCCCTCACCCCCGGCCCCTCTCCCGCACTACGGGAGAGGG
>Ga0272446_1003357_pt1 | contig 20308 bp, 15 predicted proteins | sample YNPCB0061_FD_194587 | JGI IMG/M metagenome (GOLD analysis project Ga0272446, IMG submission 194587) | Hot spring microbial mat communities from Yellowstone National Park, WY, United States - YNP-CB-006-1 | ecosystem: Environmental > Aquatic > Thermal springs > Hot (42-90C) > Sediment | place...
GACATCGAATTTTGTTAAGTCGAAAAAGTCGAACCGAGCTTAAAAGCGCTCTGAGTCTCCTATCTCCCTTAAGCTGGGCCAGATCGATCAAAGATCTGGCTTTTTTTAGCTTCCTCAGACCATTTCCAGAGCCATCCTGCCTAACGTAAATGCAAGACGCCAACCCACTAAACCATACAGAACATTACTTAGCCTGACTTAAAAGGCGCGTGGGTAAGCAAACTTGCTCAACAACAGGCGTGTACCCCAAGCAGTGACGGGCCACCCTGGCAAAGGATTGGGGGTCTCCACTAACACAGATGCGCCGACGGGCAGAAGCATGGAGATGACGCAGAGAAAGCAAATCTAGTTCTTGGGCGGCGGCTGTGACTACGGCTTTGGCAGGGTCAACAAGTTGCACCTCTGGTGCCAGAATTTGGCGCAGGATAGGTTCTAAGTAAGGATAATGGGTGCACCCATACACAAGGGTGTCAATCTGTTGCTCCAGGAGTGGAGCCAAATACCGTTGAGCAACCTGGAGCGTGTGGGGCGTATCTATTTGATTTTGCTCAATCAAAGGAACAAAGTCAGGGCAGGCGACCTGCCAAATAGCGGCATTGGGGTTGATTTCTCGTACAGCATTGGGGTAAGCATGACTGGCGACCGTTGCCTGGGTCGCAATCACTCCAATCCGCTGGCCAGCCTGTACGGCGGCCTTTGCACCTGGCAAGATTAACCCAAGGATGGGGATAGCAAATTCTAAGCGAACGGTTTCTAGGGCTAGAGCCGAGCTGGTGTTACAGGCCATAATGACGAGTTTTGCGCCTTCAGCCGTCATCCAGGTAAGAATTTCTCGGACGTATCGCAGGATTTGTTCTGGGGTTTTGGTTCCGTAGGGTAGGCGGGCGGTGTCACCCAGATAAAGCACCGATTCATTTGGTAATTGCTGTTCGAGTTGGCGCAAAACAGTGAGGCCGCCGACCCCACTATCAAATAAGCCGATGGGAGCGTTGCCACAACTGTGACGATTGATTAACCTCATACCTTATCTCCTCTTTCCTCACACTCCACACGCATTAATGCTGTATCAATAGTTAACATGAAAGAGCCGTTGATCGCTCCCTATCAGCCTTGACCGAGTCTGGGCCGAGGGCTTTGCCTGTGGAGAAACCACCCGTTTCGAGCGGGGCATGGTTTTGCTGTTTCATCCGGTTGATCACCGCTCCTACTTGCCTGGATGTTGGATGCAACGCGATCGCTAGAATTGGCGCATTGGCTATAAAGCGATCCCCGAAACCCATAGATTCCGGGGATCGAAGTTGATTGCTTCAAAGCGGCATCTGGCACTAGTAGCGCTCAACACTGGAGCTATAAACAGGTTCAACTCGAATACCCAATACGCTAGAAGGGCGCAGCACCATATACTCCCCCTGCACATTTTTAATAGGAACCGTAATGAAGTCTGTCGAGCTTGACTTGGGCACGAGTTCACCGCTATACCACTTCTGAAAGTCTTGAATTGATTGAAACCGTACTTCCTCTCGATGTCCACCTTCAATTAATAGATGCACTGCATACTCCGTAGGAGTGCGGGCATATCTGCTGCGCCGCTGTTCCCCTGCGGGTGCACCACTTGCTGCCGGATTTACATTCCCAGTCATAATCTCTATTTATCTTGACTTCAGGATATCCCCAATTATTCCCCAGAATTGGCAGAATGAATCCCTTGATTTGCTGAAACAACGGAAAACACTGCTGCCAGCCTGCCAAGTGCAGCTCGCACTGCTGCCAGCATCCGATGGTTTACCCCTGCACTGCTTATGTCTGACTCATTTCATCGGTTGGCCCCATTTGTTCAGGAATACATCTATAACGAAGGCTGGACTGAACTTCGCCCCATCCAGCTAGAAGCCTGCCGAGTCTTATTTGAGACGGAAGCTCACCTGCTAGTGGCCGCAGGGACGGCATCCGGTAAAACAGAGGCGGCGTTTTTGCCAATCTTGACTTTACTCTACGAAGATCCCCCTCAGACGGTCGGAGCCATTTACATTGGGCCAATCAAGGCGCTGATTAATGACCAGTGTGATCGCCTGACGGATTTGTTGAAGTCTACCGATATTCCTGTTTGGGCCTGGCATGGGGATGTAGGGCAGGGAGTCAAACGGCGCTTGCTGAAGCAGCCCCGGGGGATTTTGCAAATCACACCCGAATCCTTGGAAAGTTTGCTGATCAACAAATATGCCGAAATTCCCCGTCTATTCGGAGATCTACGATTTGTCGTGATTGATGAAATTCACGCCTTTATTGGCAGCGATCGCGGTGCCCAAATTCTCTGCCAGTTAGCTCGCCTTGCCCAAATTACCGGCAAGGTGCCCCGGCGTGTGGGCTTATCAGCCACCTTGGGAGATTACGCCCTCGCCGAAGCCTGGCTACAGGCAGGTACCCCTCACCCCGTGATTACGCCCACCGTGGCCAGCAGCAAACGCACCATCCACTTAGCACTCGAGCATTTTTATGACGCTGGGGTCAGTGGACGAGCCGTGGGAGAGCCGCGTGATACCGCCTTTTCCCCCTGCTACTGGCATCTGTTTCAGCAAAGCCTTAACCGCAAGTGCCTGATTTTTGCCAACGGGCGTATGGAAACGGAGGCCGTGATTACCCAACTGCGCCGCATGGCTCAGGCAAAGGGTACCCCTGATATTTATCACGTTCACCATGGCAGCATCTCGGCAGAGTTACGTCAGGCGGCAGAAGCCGCAATGCGTGACCCCACCAGCGCTACCGTTACAGCAGCCACAGTCACTTTTGAGATGGGCATCGATCTGGGCAAGCTGGATCGGGTCATTCAGCTCGAAGCGCCACCGTCGGTTTCCAGCTTTTTGCAACGGCTAGGGCGATCGGGCCGTCGCGGTAGCCCAGCCGATATGCGCTTTGTCTGCATCGAAGACCAGCCCAATGGGTCAGAAACCCTGCCCCAACTGTTGCCCTGGCAATTGCTTCAGTGCATTGCCGTCATCCAACTTTATCTCGAAGAGCAATGGATTGAGCCGCTCGCCCCCCCAATCTATCCCTTTAGTCTGCTTTACCACCAGACCCTCAGCACCTTAGCGGCCATGGGTGAACTCTCGCCTCCGCAATTGGCGCAGCACATCCTCACTCTGCCGCCCCTGCGCTCTGTTACCCTCGAAGATTTTCGGTTATTGCTCCAGCACCTGATCGGACTAGACCATATCCAACGCACCAGCGAGGGGGGGCTGATTTTAGGGTTGGCAGGCGAAAAACTGGTTAGAAATTTTAAGTTTTATGCCATTTTCCCCGATAACGAGGAGTTTGCAGTTTGGGCCGAGGGGAGTGAAGTCGGCACGATTGTGGTGGTGCCCCAAGTGGGAGACAAAGTTGCCCTGGCGGGACGCACCTGGGAAGTGGTAGAGGTCGATAGTCGGCGTAAAGTGGTTCAAGTGCGGCTGTCTCTGGGGGCGGCGACCGTTTCCTGGCGGGGCAGTGGGGGTATGATTCACACTCGCATCTTGCAGCGAATGCGTCAGGCTTTGTTAGAGGACACCCTCTATCCTTACTTGCAATCAGGCGCACGGGCACGGTTGGTTGCAGCCCGTCAACTGGCCCAGAAGGAAGGCATTGCCCAGCGGTTGCTTTTTTCTGTGGATGAAGGCTATGCCTGTATCTTACCCTGGGTCGGTTCAGCGACCTATCGCACCCTGGAACGCTTTTTGCGGTTGCACTGCCGCGAGGCTCTGGGGATTAAGGGGGTATCAGGATGCTCGCCTTACTACCTGGTGGTGAATCTTGGCAAGGCAACTCTGGAGCAGTTGGACTGGGAACTTCGCTCTGTGGGCGATCGCCGCCTTCACCCCGAAGCATTACTGGCCGAAGAAGAAGCCCCAAAACTGCAAAAGTACGATGAATACATTCCCCCAGAGTTACTCCGTAAAGCCTTTGTCAGTGATTATCTCAACCTCACAGAGTTGGCTCAGCTCGGCAAAGGCGGAGTGTAGGGAAAGACCAGTTGGAACCGGGTGCCTTTGGTGCGGGTTACTGTTAACTCACCCTTCAGCTTACGCGTCAAGATTTTGACTAAACGCAGACCTAAAGAGTTCGTCTGTTCGATATCAAAGTCTGGGGCAATCCCCACACCATCGTCTTCGACAACGAGGCAAATTTTATCCGCTGGCTGAGCAACGAACGTGAGCCTCATCTCCCCTGGGCAATCTTCAAGAAAAGCGTGCTTTAGCGCATTAGAAACGAGTTCATTAATAATGAGACCACAACGAATCGCGGTATCTAAACTGATGGGAAGCGGTTCAACCTGTAGCTGCAGCCGCACTCTTTGGGCCTTGGTATGGTAAGAAGCAAATAAACTCTGGGTCAGGTTATGAATGTAGTCTCGAAAGTCAACTTGGGCCAGGCTTGTTGACTGATATAGCTTCTCGTGGATTAAAGCCATGGCATTAATGCGATTTTGGCTTTCGATTAACACTTCTAAGACTTTTGGATCGTCAATGTACTGGGTTTGCAGAGAAAATAAGCTAGAAACCACCTGGAGATTATTTTTCACCCGATGGTGGACTTCTTTCAGCAACAATTCTTTTTCTTCTAGAGAAGCTTTAAGTTGGGCTTCGGCTTGTTTCCGCTCTGAAATATCCATTACGGTGCCAAATAGGGCCGTCACTACACCCGTACCATCGGTGATAACCTGCCCCCGTGCTTCCACATAGCGGAGTGAGCCATCCGGCAACATGATGCGATGATCCCACTCGTAAGGAATCTGGTGGTCAATCGCTGCCTGCACAATGCTTTTCCATGTGGGTAAATCTTCTGGATAAATGATTTGTTGTAATTCACCATAGCTGGGTTCACCCGCCGCTGGATCCAGACCAAAAATACGGAAAACCTCCTCCGACCAGATAATTTTTCCGGTGGCGAGTTCATATTTCCAGTTGCCAATATGGGCAATTTTCTGCGCGGCGGATAGGTTGGCTTCGCTTTCTCGTAGTTTGGCTTCGGCTTGTTTGCGATCGCTAATGTCGGTAGCAATTCCTAAAATTTGCTGGGGTTTGCCAGTTGGGGTACGAGTAAACACCGTCTCACGGGTCAGTAGGGTATGCCATTGCCCATCGGCAGCCTGCATGCGGAATTCAAAATCGGTCACCTCATTGGCATCCTTAAGGTGAAAAAACCGCTTGATCCGCTCAGCGGCTCTGGGCAAGTCTTCAGGGTGCAGGAGTCGGGGTAAGAAGTCGGCTCCCATGGCCTGAATTTGGGCAGGGGTGTAGCCCAAAAGGGTGGTTAATTCCCGGTTGGCATAGATATTCCGCTGCTCAGTCAAATCGTAGAGGTATAAAATCCCTGGAGTTGAGTCGGCAATTCGCTGGATGAAACGTTCCCGTTCTTCCAACTGTTGAGTGCGTTCAGTGACCCTGGCTTCCAGTTCTTCATTGAGTTGTTTAAGGGCATCTTCAGCGTACTTGCGGGCGGTGATGTCGTTAAAGGTGCAAATCACCTGGTGAATACTACCATCAGAGTCAACGTGGGGTTCTGCATCGACCAGCAGCCAGATGCGATCGCCCAAAGCGGGGCGATACACTCCCATCACAACATTGCGTATCGCCTGCCCCGTGGCGATCGCCTGTACGCAGGGGTGCTCGTCTCCTGAGAAGGCGGAACCATCTTCTCGAATAATTTGCCAATCTGAATCACGGACGGTTTTACCCAGTAGCCGCTCCTCGCTTGTGGCCAGTAACTGCTGAGCCGTGGGGTTGCAGAGCAGAACTTCAGTCATGGAGCCATGCACAACAACCCCCACATGCAGGTCTTGTACCAGCCTGCGAAAGCGGGCTTCGCTGAGACGTAGAGACTCTTCCGTGCGCTTGCGCTCTGTAATATCCTGTCCGATCGCAACAATCGAACCATCCGATAAACGCACATTGGCCCAGGTTGTATCAATCAATTGCCCAGTGCGAGTTCGTATTTTTTGGTCTAGCCATTCTCCATCGGCTTGTTGGATGTGCTTCCAAACCTTCTGACGCTTGGCAGAGTCAGGAAAACACTCTGCCAACACATCCATATTTTGCATTTCTGCCAGAGACCAGCCACTCACCTGCTCAGCTTCGCGGTTCACCAAACAAGGCCGTTGCTCAGGATCCCACAATATCAACATTGCCGGAATATGATCGAAGATCGTTTGTAGCAGTTCTTTTTGTTGCTGCAAAGCGATTCTGGCTTCTTGGCTATCAGTAATGTCGATTAGCAAACCATCCCATAGAATACTACCGTCGGGCTGACGTTCGGGTTTTGAGTCAACTTGCAGCCACTTAATCTGTTGATTGACAACAACGCGCCCAACCCAGTGATAAGGTTTCAACGTTTGAGCGGAGGCGGCAACAGAATCAGCAAAGGTACTCCATTCATCAGGGTGAATGAGAGAAAATAACAGCATCGCATCTGCCATGGCCGCCTCTGCTGAAACCGCAAAAATAGCTTGGCAGGCGGGACTGACATAGGGAAATGAGAAAGACCCATCTGGATGTAACAACAACTGATAAATCATGCCAGGGATGTTGGCAGCCAGATTGCAGTATCGGGTATGGCTGCGCTCTAATGCACGTTCTACCTGTTGACGCTTGTGCAATGCGGCTTGCTGCTCACTGATATCCAGCAAGATACCGTCCCACACGACATCCCCATTGGTTTGACGCTCCGGTTTAGCAATTCCCTGCACCCACTTTAATTGTCCACTAGTTGTGTAATTACGAAATCGATGCTGCCAGGTGTTGAGGGTTTGCAGCGATGCGACGATTGAAGCTTGAAACGGCTCTACATCCTCTGGATGTAGCAGGCTCCAGACGCACTTAGTGTCCTGCAAGGCGGCATCGGGTTGTAGCCCCCAGAGAGCCAAGCAGCCAGGGCTGATGTAAGTAAAGGCATCACTGCCATCCGGGCGAATCACATAGCGATAAATGACCCCAGGCATATTGGCCGCCAAACTTTGGAAGCGAGCCTCGCTCTGGCGCAGGGCTAGTTCTGCCTGTTGCCGTTCTGCCTCGATGCGTTTGCGTTCTTGAATGTCTTCGGCAATCCCAATGGTGTAAAGGGGGTATCCCTCTTTATTTCGTACCAGGGAAATAGTCAGGTTAATCCACTGGGCCTGGCCATCAGGCCGCACATAGCATTGCTCGATCGAAAAGGTGGAAATCTCCCCAGCAAAGAGTTGACGACTTTTGGCCTCATGCAGTGGCAGATTCTGCGGATGGGTAATCTCCCGGAAGTTTTTGCCCTTTAACGCCGTTTCAGAGTAGCCCGTTAAGGCTTGAAACGCCTGGTTAAACGCCAAAAATTGCCCAGTGGGTGAGATTTGTACAATCCCTACAGCAGCCTGTTCAAAAATGGCGCGAAAACGGGCTTCACTTTCGCGCAGAGCCGCTTCTGTTTGTTTCCGCTGGTGAATATCTTCGATCACTCCGATCGCATATTGCACGGCCCCCGCTTCATCTCGCACTAGAGATACGCTCAGATTCACCCAGCGCGATTCACCACTTTTACGGATATAGCGCTTTTCGATCGAAAAGGTGGGAATTTCTCCCGCAATCACCCTCTGCAAATGGTGCAGGTCGTTGCCTAAGTCTTCAGGATGGGTAATTTGCTGAAAGGTTATCTGCAGCAACTCGGCTTCGCTGTAGCCGACAATTTCACAGAATCGTTGATTGACCCTGAGAAACTGCCCAGTAGCAGTGGCCTGGACGATACCGACGGCCGCATGTTCAAATAAGGAGCGGAAACAGGCGTCACTTTGGCGGCGAGACTCTTCGGCATCAATGCGATCGCTAATGTCAGTATTGACAACGATACAATTGAGCACCTGCCCCTGTGGATCGAAGCTGGGGTAGAGCTGGGAAATCATGTACCGAGCAGCACCCGCAGAATTGCGGTAAGTGATTTCAACGCTTGGTGGGGTCTCTCCCCGAAACACTTGTTTCAGATGAGTATTCAGCCGCTCAATGGTGGGGGCATCTAGCAGTAAAACAGCGAGGGGCTGCCCAATCATTTCCGACCCGTAACCCAACAGCTCCTCGCAAGCTGGGTTCCAATCTAAAATTCGGCCTACTCCATCCACAACAAAAATTGGATTCGGCGAATTTTCTAGCCATTGACGATAGAAGTCTCCGCTGGGGCTGGAATCATAATCGCCTGGGGAGCGATCGCCGCCATCTTCTCTGGCCAACTCTAAACTTTGAACCTGCCCCACTAGTTGCAGCAACGCTTGCTGTCGCTGCTTTAATATTTGAATTTCTTGGGTTAAAGTCGCCGTGCGAGCCTGCACATACTGCTCAATTTGTTCGGCAAACCTTTCTAGAGCAGGGGGTAGAAGCTGGGAAAAAACCAGATCGGCCATGGTTAGTCTTACTTATGAATGCAATTTAGTTTAGCGATTTATCCAAAGGGGAGTTGCACTGGTCTGACATTCAAGCAACAGGCCATCAGCAATGCTTCGTGCATCCCCCGATGACTGGAGCCGAAACGAAGCGGAGAAATTCTTCCATAATCGCCTGCTTGCCTGTCATTTGTACCAAATTCCCCAAAAGCCGCAACAAATCACCAACGCTCAGGGAGCGATCGCCCCCTGAGCATTCCCATAAGTTTGTAGTGCTAAACCCTTGCCAACGGTAACATCCCCCGTCAAAATCAAGGTGGGAGCAGACGGGAGGTCAGTTGTGAAACGTGTTTTAGCAATCATCCTGGGTGGGGGCGCTGGTACTCGCCTCTATCCTTTAACAAAGTTAAGAGCCAAGCCTGCTGTGCCGATTGCGGGTAAATACCGCTTGATTGATATCCCAGTTAGCAACTGTATCAATTCCAGCATCTACAAGATTTATGTACTAACCCAGTTTAATTCGGCATCCCTTAACCGCCATCTGACCCGTGCCTACAATTTTTCTGGCTTTAGTGAAGGGTTTGTTGAGGCACTGGCGGCGCAGCAAACTCCTGACAATCCCAACTGGTTTCAGGGTACAGCGGATGCAGTGCGTCAGTACTTGTGGTTGTTTGCAGAGTGGGATGTTGATGAATACCTGATTCTCTCGGGGGATCACCTCTATCGCATGGATTATGGAGACTTTATCCAGCGGCACCGGGAAACTGGCGCGGATATCACCATTTCCGTGGTGCCGATGGACAATCGCCGCGCTTCTGATTTTGGTTTGATGAAAATTGATCAGCAAGGGCGAGTTGCGAGTTTCAGCGAAAAGCCAAAAGGTGATGCCCTCATCAAAATGCAGGTAGATACAACCATCTTGGGGCTGTCTCCCGATGAGGCAAGGCAGTATCCTTACATCGCTTCTATGGGCATTTATGTCTTTAAAAAAGAAGTGCTAAAACGGGTACTACAGCGATCGCCTGAGCAGACTGATTTCGGTAAAGAGATTATTCCAGGTGCCGCAGTTGATCACAACCTTCAAGCTTACCTATTCACAGGATACTGGGAAGACATTGGGACAATTGAGTCGTTTTACCAGGCCAATCTGGCCCTGACCCAACAGCCTCGTCCGCCCTTTAGCTTTTATGATGAAAAAGCACCGATCTATACTCGACATCGGCATTTGCCCCCTAGCAAGCTGTTAGATTGTCAGGTGCGAGAATCGATTATTAGTGAAGGCTGCATTATTAAAAATTGCTCCATCACCCATTCGGTTCTGGGAATTCGTACCCGGGTTGAAGCCGGTAGCATCATTGAAGACACCTTAATCATGGGGGCTGACTATTACCAACCACTGGTTGAACGGCAAGATGAAAATGTCAAACGTACCACGCCTCTGCTGGGAATTGGCGCTGATACCACTATTCGTCGCGCCATTGTCGATAAAAATGCCCGTATTGGGGCCAATGTTCGTATCATTAATAAAGACCGGGTAGAAGAATCTCAACGGGAAGATCTGGGGTTTTATATCCGCAGTGGTATTGTGGTGGTTTTGAAGGGAGCTGTGATTCCAGATGGCATGGTGATTTAACAAGACTGGGATGCACGCGGTTTTGCTGTTGCTCAAGATTAGGAAAAAGTTAGGATAGAAACGGATAAAAGGATACCCCTCTAGCCCTGACGTTATTCTCTGTGAGAATTACAAACGTCTATCGCTCAGTAATGGCCCTGGCTCTGGGAAAGGGTGAACGACTTCGTTACTCTTCCCACAATTGGCTGGGGGCAAGCAGCTTCTTGTTTTAGGGCAAACCTGAAATCATACCGATCTTCCCTAAAGTACCGACTAACTCCTTCCGGTGAGCCTATCGTAAATGATCATGGAAAAAGAAATTATTACGCTTCTATCTCAACGCGAAATCGCAAAAATGCGACAAGCAGGGTATTTAGCAGCACAGTTGTTGCATTACCTGGGGACATTGATTCGTCCGGGGGTTAGCACCCTTGAGCTCAATGATGAAGCGGAGCGCTGGACCCAAGCCCATGGAGCCAAAAGTGCTCCTTTGGGTTATAAGGGTTTCCCGAAATCGATTTGCACCAGCCTGAATGAAGTGGTGTGCCATGGCATTCCCCATGCAAAGCAGATTCTGCGGGAAGGCGATATCCTCAATATTGATGTCACCCTCATTGTGGACGGCTATCACGGCGATACCTCACGGATGTTTTTTGTCGGCGAGCCCTCTCCCATTGCCCGTCGTCTGGTAGAGGTCACTGAAGAATGCCGACGTCGCGGCATTGCTGCTGTCAAGCCGGGGGCAAGAATTGGTGATATTGGGGCGGCAATCCAGTCCTATGCAGAGTCTCAGGGATTTTCCGTTGTGCGCGATTTTGTTGGGCATGGCATTAGTAATGTTTTCCACACAGCTCCCCAAATTCCCCACTATGGCGATCGCGGCAAGGGTCGTAAATTGCGCCCTGGCATGGTTTTCACCATTGAACCGATGATTAACGAAGGGACCTATGAAGTCGAGATTTTGGATGATGGCTGGACGGCTGTCACCAAAGACCGTAAGCTTTCTGCGCAATGCGAGCACACCCTGGCAGTGACTGAAACCGGGGTTGAAATTTTGACCCCCTATCCCGGCGTTGATCCTATAGCGCTTAGTCCCGATGCTGCCTAGGCTGATGCAGCAGATGCAGTTTGTTGTAGAAATCGACAAACTGAAGCAGATCCTGCGCCAGACCCGCCTTACGGATAATTCTCGTCAGGAAAATAGTGCTGAACATTCCTGGCATATTGCGCTGATGGCGATGCTGCTGCTTGAGTATGCCATCGTGCCGGTCGATCTGCTGCAGGTGATTAAAATGTTGCTGCTGCATGATCTGGTGGAGATTGATGCGGGCGATACCTTTTGTTATGACGATAGGGGCAATCAGAGCCGCGTAGAACGAGAACGCGCTGCGGCTGAGCGTCTGTTTGGCCTGTTGCCACCCGATCAGGCTGAGGAGTTTCATGCCCTTTGGCAAGAGTTTGAAGCTCAACAAACCGCTAATGCACAATTTGCAGCAGCACTAGACCGATTGCAACCCCTGCTCAATAACTACCAGACTCAGGGATATAGCTGGCAACGCCACGGCATTACCCGCGATCGCGTTTTGCAACGCCTGGCAACCATACAACCCATTGCCCCCCACCTCTGGCAATGGGGCGAGCAGCTTTTAGCAGAGGCCGTCGCCCAGGGTTACCTGGCTGATTCACCAACCAAAGGGGCCTCGGAGTAATCTTCGACTATCGTGGATACTATCGTAGATATGAATTCGCCCAAACCCTAGAAATTGGCCATAGGGCTGCGGCCCCGCTGGAAAGGCCGTCACTCCATAGAGGTAAACCCCTCCGACCGAGGGATTACGCCGTGCTCGCAGGTCAACAGTCAGGGCTTTGCCAGGGGCGACGGGTGGGTCGAAGGTCACTATTATTCCATCGGCCTGAGGATCGGATAGGGTCGCCTGAACCGGCAACCGTTCCCCTCGATGCCCGCTACCCACATAGGCTTGCACCGTTTCTAGATCGAACCGAATCCGATCTGCACTGGTTTCAGGTCGAATGACAATGCTACCGAGGGCTTCTCCTGCCTGCTCAGGTACAGTCAGGGTAAAGGAGTAAATCGCCCCTGGGAAGTAGGTCGCATTATGGGTAACGGCTGCCCCCAACAATCGGGGTGGCTGCTCAAAGTAAGTTTTGCCGGCAAATTGCACAGCCTGAATCGGTGCCGCGATCGCAAAATGGCTGCTGACGACCGCGATCGCTAACGCTAACCTCTGGAAGGATTGCCTGCCCATCTCAGATTTACCAACAACTTACCTTTGTTGTAGCGCATTCCCAGCACTTTGATGGAACCTATCGAACTATTCTCCGTCTAGAGATGATGTAGTAAATTGGTTATTTACGGCCCCAACCAGGCATCAAAGTTAATGGATTCTAAATTTTGGATGGGCGACTACTGGGTGAAGCTAGCCTTAATCGGGGCGATCGCCAGTGGTAGCTTGCTCCCTTCTACCAGTCAAGCCGTTTCCCCTGCGTGGGTCAGCCAGACGCCCCCTCTCACGAAGCAGTTGTTTACTCAGCAATCCGATCGACCACAAGCCCCCCTATTGGGTACTGTCTGGTATCTAGAGCGCTACCGCACCCAAGATGGGCAAGAGATCGCGGTTCTTCCCTTTGAACAAATTACCCTAAACTTTGGGGAAGACCGTGTGGGAGGGTATGACGGTTGTAATAGTTTTTCAGGCAGTTATCAGTTGCAAGGCGATCGCTTGCAAATTGGCGATGATTGGATCAGCACTCTGCGGGCTTGTAGTGGCATTGAAGAAGCCCAGGCAAGCAACTTTGCGGGGGTGTTGCAGCGTGCCCATCGGGTTGCCGTTAGCGATCGCCAGTTGCGCTTGCTCAGCCACGAGGGGACAACAATTGCCGTATTTTCTGCCTTCAATCCGTTTCAACAAACCTGGCAATGGCGTGCGCTGGTGGGCCAGCCTGGCTCAGCCCGGCCTCAAACTCGCCGAATCTTAGAGTTCGATGGTGCTGGACAGGCCACAGGCCGCCTGGCCTGCCATCGGTTTTCGGCAACTTACCAGCAAGTGGGCGATCGCCTCACCTTTCAACAGGGCAAAATTATCCCACTTCCGTGTGTGTCAAATGCCGTACGCTCCCAGGAAGTACGAGAAATTAATCTCCTCCTAAAGCAAGTAGGCCGGTACCAGTTGGATGGGCAAAGGATGAATTTGTTAACCCAGGCCGGAAAACCCCTCGTTAATCTCAGTTTGATGACTCCCTCTCCTCTGTTTGGTCAGACTTGGCTCTTGCAAGAGCTGGCCACCCCCTCTGGATTAAAGCCGCCCCTTGCGGGTAGCCGTATCGACCTACAACTGCGCCAAACCTCAGACTCAGCCAAGGGTGAACTATTTGGCAATGCCGGCTGCAACCAATATAGAGCAGCTTTTACGTTGAAGGGGAACCAAATCACCATTCAACCAGTTGCCGCGACTCGCAAAAGCTGTGCTCAGCCACAAGGAATCATGCAACAGGAAAGTCGCTATCTGCAGCGGCTAACCGCAGCCGCACAGTACCAGATCCGTGGCAATCAGCTAACGCTTCTAGATGCTGAGGGCCGGGCGATCGCCCGGTTCGAGCCTAGCTCCAGCATCGATTGATGGGTTAAGGCCAATAGGATGCTTCGTCCTGCTGTTGAGAAAGGCGCTTAACGCTGCCGCTATTGATAGCGAGTTGGAGTTGGGCCAGCGCCTCAATTTGGGCCAGGTTGCATCCTTGACGCGTCAACTGTCGAATCGCCACTTCTGCCTCAATCGTCAGATACCCTGACATTAGTGCTTTCTCAATCACCCACTCTAATGGACTATTCATTCCGCTAATCCCCATGACAGTGGGGATTAGTATAGGGTTTCGCAGGGTTGCGGCCAGTGACAGTAGCAGGGGTTTCCTGTGATGGTTGATGGATGGTAGGGTGACAGCGAGGGCGATCGCCACGTGACCCAGCCGCTAATTGAAGGTGAGCCAACAATCCGGCCAGAGTGATAGAACCAACGAATGGGTGTGATCGCAATCACTCCGCCCTCATCTGGCAGATCCAGCCGCTGCCAGAGAATTCACTGGCCTACTTCCACCAGTCTGCGCAAAAACTCGGCAGAATTCCCTAGACGGGCTTTCCTGATTCCCTGGATCAGACATCGTAGAAAAAAAGAAGAGGCGACGTTTTCAAAGATTTAAACGAGAATGGCTGATTTGCCTGACTCAATTTCTTTGATCACAACCTGTTCTTAATGGCTATCGGCAGTTTTGAGGATGCTGTGAAAAACCGAAACTGGCTGAATTTAACAGAATATCTACTACTCCTTGGCTCTGGGGTAGGATCGGTCGCAACAGCGGCATCACAACAGATTTTATATACGGCCGCTCCAGTGACCGCCCTGTTTTTGTTGAACCTGGTGAATCGCCGCCGGATTGAGATTACAGCCTATGAAACGACGGTCAACTCCGTCTCGCAGTTAGATCAGAAGTTTTCAGAAGATTTAGGATCGCTGCAAAAACAGGTACAGGCATTACCTAGCTTTCTTGACCTGGCGAGCTTTCGTAAAACCTTACAAAGTAGCCAGCAGGAGGAACTGACCGCTCTGGCTCAGCAACTGGCTCAACTGAAGCAGGAAGTCGCAAAATCGAACTGGCAACTGATTCACCAGTCGATGACACAGTTGCAAGAGTACTACAATGGCCTGGCTGAGTCGGTGAATTTGATTGCGACCCAGTTAACCCAAATCGGAGATTTGAAGATCCCGCAGCACCTGGAGGATTTGGATGGAGCGATCGCCCAATGTCGAGCCGATCTGGTCAGTCTCCGGGGTGCCCTTGACCAGGTGCAGCAGGATCAAAAGCAAGCAAATTTTCGTCAACTGCAAGACCAGATTAACCAGCTCAATCGCCGTTTAAACCAGCTCCCGGCTCCCTTTGATGCGGCGGCCCTGAAGCAGGATGTCAACTCTCTGATCAAGGCGATGGGAGATGTGGCCTCCCGCCGAGAGCTATCGCGTCTAGCAGGGCAAATGGAGCAGTTAAGCCAGCGTCAGGAAACCACCGAGGAATCGCTGCCGCCCCTGCGGTTAGCGACAGCCATTCTGAAAAAGCAAGTGGATATGCTGTCTAGCCGCTTGCATGCGATCGCCCAGGACTCTGCCGCCATCATGCAGGCAGAACCCAAGGCGATCGCGGATTTAAGAGCCACAATTAACTCCCTCGAAGCCCGGCTCAATCAACTGCCCACCTCCGATGTCACCCATCTGCAAGCCGAAGTTAAAACCATTGTGGCAGCCCATGTTGGACAACTTCGCCAGCAACTCCGAACCGTTCAGACGCTGACCCAAGACTTAGAACAGCAGCAGCGAAGCCTCAGCGATTGGGTGATGCAATTACCCCATTTGCTCGATGCCACCGCCCTGCAAAATCAAATGCAGCAACTGGCCAACCGGGTCGAGTGGGCCGAAAGCAATCGGGTCGATATAGCCGCCCAGATTGATACAGCCGTCAAGCAACAGCTTGAGGAAGTGATCCAACAGGTACAGCCAGCGCGCCCCCCCTATGAGCTGGTCTTTGATATCAAAGGGGGAAGTCAAAGCAGCGATGCCAATGGTTGCAGTAGTCCGGCCATTTTAGAGCAGGCACTAGAAGCAGCCTCGGCCCGGCTGGTCATTGTCTACCCTTACCCTAGCCCTGACACCCTCAGTACCGAACTGATTGAGCGCTTTCGAGCCTTTTTAGACCGACGTGGTTGCCTGGATATTGGCTGGGGCTACTTAGGAGCCATCAACGATTATCACCAATGCCGCGCCATTGAGCGTAGGCGACGGCTGAATCCGGTCGAAAAGGGCTTTTTGTACGACACCCTAGATCGGCTCACTCAACTCAAGCGCCAATATCCAAACCAGTTTCGCTTTAAAGTGCTGGGCACGGAGGAGAACTTTTTGGTGTGCGATCGCAGTTACGCGATTTTAGGGGCACAGTCTATTTTTACCGCCAGCACTGTTTTTCCGAGGGCGGCAGTGGGGCTTCGCACCAGCGACACCGAGGTGATTCAAAAGCTTGTGCAACGGTTTGACGACCCAACCCTGGAGGAAACAGATACCGTTGCCTATTTGAAACGGGCACTGACGCGCTACGATTTGGGCGATCGTCAGGGAGCCATCGCAGATTATACCCATGTTTTAACCGTCAACCCAGGCAATGATGTGGCCGCTAATAATCGCGGTTTAGCCCGATATGACCTGGCGGATCGACGCGGGGCGATCGCTGACTTTTCCCTGGCGATTGAACAAAACCCTGAAAATTTCATTGCGTTCTGCAACCGGGGCTACGTGCGGGCAGAGTTGGGCGATCGACTGGGCGCGGTTGAAGACTACACCCTGGCGCTCTGCCTTAACCCTGATTATGCCCCGGCTTACCTCTATCGAGGGCTGATCCGCACTCGTCTGCGCAACCAGTTAGGGGCGATTGAAGATTACAACGAGGTGCTTCGCCTCAACCCAGAAGATGCCACTGCCTACTTCTATCGCGGGATAGCATTCACCAAGATCGGGCAAACTCCCAATGGTATCCGCGATTTGCACCAGGCTGCCCAACTTTACGCCACTCAGGGCAATACAGCGAGCTATCAACAGGTGCAAAAGATGTTGCAAAAAATTGAAGCGGGCGGCGAGGGGCTCAGCGAAGCCTCCTTGGCAATTTATCTATGATGGAAGTTAATAGCCCGCGAGTTTTCCCTGGCGTTTGGCCAATCGTTCAGCCCAGCGAAATACCAACAACCCTAACCCAAAGTAAAAACCGCCATTGGCCAGCGCGATCGCCCATCGCAGCCAATCCAGACCTTCACCCCGCGCTAGTATCGCCCGCAATAGACCAGCCCCTGGAGTCATGGGTAATAACATCCCTAAAAATTGGGCTGGCCCGGCCCAGGTTTCGATAGGGACTGTGAGCAAAAACAGTAGCAAAAACTGGGTGACCCCTAGGAGCTGTTGTACGCGCTTGGCTAACAGTGCAACTGAGCCCATGCCCAGGGCCAATCCATAGGCTCCTAACAAAACAGTCAGCAACGGTAAGAGGGCCACAGGGGCCAGGGTGAGCCGACTTCCGGTAAGGCCCATAATGGCCAACAAAATCCCTAGGTTAAGGAGCAACTGAATCGTGAGGTTGGCGATCGCCCGAATGAGAAACAGGTAAGACATCCGATAGGGAGACAGCAGCACCTGTTCCAGTGTGCCCGTTTGAGCCTCCCGTTGCAGGGAGCCAGCAATATCACCCAGGATGAATAACACCAAAGACCAGAGCACGTAGCCCACCACAATCGTATCCAGGCGATCGCCCAATGGCACATTTGGGCCAGCCACATAACGGGCACTCAAAAACAGCCCATAAAACACAATCACTAGGCCAATAACGCCGCTGATTGCTTCAGCCGCATAACGACGCAGCAAAATCCATTCTCGTTTCAGTTCCGCCCAAAATAAATTTCCCATGCGATGGCAAACTCCCTCATCATTTCCACTCCACCATTCCATGCCTCCATCCATCCAAACCTTCGGTCGCTCAACCAACCACCCATTCTGTGATTCAAAATTCAAAAGGCCCTACGAGAAGGGCAAAACCCTACAGTATTCTCTAAATATTCTCTAAATGCCCTCCGACGTATCCCCCGGTATCAGCTCCATTCAACCCGATTTAGTCCTGGGCTTGGCGCACCAGAGTGAGAAACACCTCTTTGAGGGTCGCCTGATCCGTTTCAATCCGCAGTAAAGGTAAGGGTTTAAGAATGGCTAAAGCCTCATAGAGTTGCCCAGGGTCTGCCACAAACAACTGGCGATCGCCTGCGACGACCACACCCAGTCGCTCTAACTTTGAGCATCTGGGCACATCAATCGGCTCCCTCGTCTCAATCCGGTAGCTTCCTGTCGAAAATTGTTGAATCAGAGCATCGGTTGGTTTCTCAATCAAAATCTCACCCCGATGCATAATGGCAACCCGATCCGACAGTTCCTCCGCGATCGCCAACTGATGAGTCGTCAAAACAATGGCACAGCCCTCTGCGGCAATCTCTCGAATCAGGCGCTTGACTGACTCGGTGGCCTCTACATCCAGGCCCAAGGTAGGCTCGTCCAGTAGCAGCAGTGGCGGTTGATGCATCAAAGCAACAGCGATCGCCAACTTTTGCTGCATCCCCCTCGACAGCGATTGCACAATCGTTTGACGTTTTTGGATCAATTCAAAGCGTTCTAACAAATACTCCGCTCGTTGACTGGCTTGTCTGGCTGACATCCCTCTCAACACACCAAAATATTCTAAATTTTCGCGACAGGTGAGCCGCCAATAAATGTTACGGTTACCCTCCAACACGGCACCAAGCAATCGAAGGGCCTCTGGCTGCTGGTGAGGATCGCGATCTACAATTCGAACCCAACCGGAATCGGGCATGACCAATCCGGCAATCATTTTAATTGAAGTGGTTTTGCCGGCTCCATTTGGGCCTAGAAAAGCCAAAACCTCACCGCCAGAAACCTGCAAAGATAGATCATGCACGGCCTGTAGGACTTGCCCTTTCTCCCGGTAAGATTTCTGAAGATGGTAAGCTGCCAAAATAAGCATCAGTAGTATCCCTGAAAAGGGAAATCAAAAACAAAAGACTTAAGGAATCTTCCCTAATACTTTAAGTGCTTTTACGGAGACTCTAGCCTGACTCAGTGAGTGTCATCCCCGTTATGGGTGATTGTCATCACTGTAAAAAATGGTAATTCTATTTAAGATTTCGGTAGTTTCACTGAATAAAGCGTGGACTTGTCTTCTATGTTAGACGCGGCATTCGATCAGTTACCTTGTGGCCAATCTTTGGATGATACGGTTGCAGTCTTAAAGCAAGACCTGCCAACGCTGTTTCAGCAAGATCTGGATTACAGCATTTACGCTAGCAATATTGTCTTTCAAGATCCGCTCAGTCAATTTAGCGGCAAATTCGCCTATCGCTTAATTTTCTGGACGCTGCGCTTTCATGCGGCACTCTTTTTCAAAGAGATCTACTTTGATTTGCACAACATCCGACCTGATGAAGTGGATACTATCTGTGCCGAGTGGACAGTTCGCGGTGTGCTCCGTTTGCCCTGGCATCGGGCAGTATGTTTCCATGGATACTCCGTCTATCGCCTCAACAAGGAAGGGTTGATTTGTGAGCACGTAGACATCTGGGATCGCCCACCTGTCCAGATTCTGAATCAAATGCTGCTTGGAACTTAGGCAATTTCTGACGAGTAAACGACCCACTGTCTTTGCTTCTTTCAACGTTACTGAAGACAAGCCGCTCGGCCAATTTTTGCCCTGAGCAGAGCCGGAGCACTCTAGTTGACTGACCAATCTTTTCTTCGAGGCGGTTAAAACCGCAGCGAGCCAACCAAAACCCCGGATAGACCGAGTCCGTGTTGGCGGACTTCAGTGGTGTAGGCGCGACTTTGGTCGCCAGCCGTAAGCGCAAAGTACCAAGGGCTTCAGTCGTTTTGTCAGGCAATCAGCAGAGCACCCTATTAGAGGGGACGATCATTTTTGGAAAACCTTCTGAGTACCTATCACTGTAAGAGGGACTCGGATTCAATAAACAAGATCACTCCACCTCTCAGTTTGTGCCCCATTCCAGCGGAAGCTGTACTAAGTCAAGGCCAGACCAACTAATCAATCGAATCTTGAGAGACAGCATAGGCTCTCCGTTGAAATCGGCTGAACCTCTAGTCAAGAACTTTTTCAACCACTTCACTCATGGCTGCTTCCGAATCAGCGTCTGCCTGTGGAGTCGTAGCCGCCTCAACCTCTCCATCGAGTGGCTCAACGGGTTGCTTCTTAGGCTCCTGCCGTTCTGAAAAACCCCAAAGAAAGATCGCGGCAACTAGAACGGCCATTAACCATTCGGGGGGGACTAAATCGGCATTAATGACCCGAATAAGCAGCCGTATACCAACCAGAGCTACAGTAATGTAACCTGCATCTTCTAGATGGCTAAACTCATCTAGCCAGCGAATAAATAGGCCAGCTAAAAAGCGCAAGGCGAGGATGCCAATGCTGGCACCGACCAAAATCAGCCAGGTTTCTTGAGAAACCGCGATCGCGGTGGTGACGCTATCCAAGGAAAAAGCTAAATCGGTGATGGCAATGATAGGAATTGCCTGCCACAGAGAGTTAAATCGCGGGCCATGGTGGGCATGCTGCCCATCATCATCGGAACTGGAGCTGAAGTACTGAAACACTAGCCAGAGAAGGTAAAGTGCGCCAGCTAGCTCGACCTGCCAGAAACGAATCACCCAGGTAGC
>Ga0272446_1003358_pt1 | contig 20308 bp, 16 predicted proteins | sample YNPCB0061_FD_194587 | JGI IMG/M metagenome (GOLD analysis project Ga0272446, IMG submission 194587) | Hot spring microbial mat communities from Yellowstone National Park, WY, United States - YNP-CB-006-1 | ecosystem: Environmental > Aquatic > Thermal springs > Hot (42-90C) > Sediment | place...
TCGATCCCAAGAAAGCGAAGATAATGGAGAGACTGATGGGAAAAACGCTCTTTGAGAAAGTTTGGGATGCACATGTCGTCGCACAGGACGAAGGTGCGCCGGCTGTGCTGTACATCGACGCACACCTGATCCACGAAGTCACCTCACCGCAGGCATTTACAATGCTGCGCGAACGGGGACTCAGGGTGCGCCGGCCAGAAAAAACCTTCGCCACGATGGATCACGCCATCCCCACGCGCAGCACCGACATATCGTTGTGGCCGGCGGACGCGGCGACGCAGGTGCGCACGCTGCGCGAGAACTGCGAGGAGTTCGGCATCACCCTGTGGGATATCGATGGCCCGATCCAGGGCATCGTCCACGTGGTGGGGCCTGAGATGGGCGTGACGCAGCCCGGCATGACCATCGTCTGCGGCGACAGCCACACGAGCACACACGGCGCGTTCGGCGCGCTGGCGTTCGGCATCGGCACCAGCGAAGTCGGTCACGTGTTGGCGACGCAATGCCTGCTCCAGAAAAAGCCGAAGACAATGGCGATCACCGTGGACGGCGAGTTGGGTAAGGGCGTCACGGCGAAAGACATCATCCTGGCGATCATCGCCAAAAACGGCGCAGGCGGCGGCGCGGGTTACGTCTTCGAGTATCGCGGCAGCGCCATCCGCAAGCTGAGCATGGCGAACCGCATGACGATCTGCAACATGAGCATCGAAGGCGGCGCGCGTGCGGGCATGATCGCACCGGATGAGACGACCTTCAAGTTTGTCAAGGGCCGCCCCTACGCACCCAAAGGCGAGGCGTGGGATCGCGCCGTGGCCTACTGGAAGACGCTGGTCACGGACGAGGACGCCGTCTTTGATCGCGAACTCTTCCTCGACGCCAACCAGCTCCAGCCGATGGTCACCTACGGCACCAATCCCGGTCAGGGCGTGCCGGTGACGGGGCGCATCCCGATGCCGGAAGAGCTGGAAGACCCGGCCGAGCGGCGCAGCCTGCTCAGCGCGATGGAGTACATGGGACTGAAACCGGGCCAACCGATGGAAGGACAGCCGGTCGACATCGTCTTCATCGGTTCGTGCACCAACGGGCGCATCGAAGACTTGCGTGCGGCGGCGCAGATCGTCAAGAGCAGGCGCGTGGCGGACAACATCGAAGCGATCGTCGTGCCTGGCTCCAAAGAGGTCAAGCGCCAGGCCGAAGCGGAAGGGCTGGATCGCATCTTCATGGAAGCCGGTTTTGAGTGGCGCGGCGCCGGGTGCAGCATGTGTCTGGCGATGAACGACGACAAAGCCGGCGCTGGCAAGTATGTCGCCAGCACCAGCAATCGCAACTTCCAGGGCCGCCAGGGGCCAGGTGCGCGCAGCCTGTTGATGAGTCCAATCATGGCGGCGGCGGCGGCAGTGCATGGCCGCGTGGTGGATGTGCGAGAGATGCTGTAGGGCGCTTGAGTGACCAGGAGGTGGCAGCATGCCGGTTCTACTTGAAGGCATCGATATCCGCGAGGTCGGCGTCTACGAAATCAGGCAGACGCTCAACGTGCAGGTCGCGGCTGAACAGGCGCGGCGAACTGTCAACCGTTGGTTGCTCGATCACGTAAGCGACGTGATGCGTGCCGAAGCACCGACTCTGGTCGTCAACGGTCGGTCAGTCTGGCGTGTACCTGCTGTCCTGACAGCAGTCCATGTAGGTTTGGTTGGCATCGTCGGCACGGTTGATGTCGATGCTGTCACGGGCGACTTGATCGACGCAGAGCGCTCAAGTAAGGAGCTGATAGCGAAGGGCATCCAACTTGCACAGACGATACCTCCTTACCCAGGTCCGCGTTCTGTGCCGGATGAGTTCATCCCTAAGAATGTTCCATCAGCAGCGATACTGCAGTTACCAGAAGACGAATAGTCGAGATGCAGCACGTTTTGCTACCTGTGGCTCACTTTCCACAGTTGCGCACCGGCGAGTGCTTGCCGGCCTGCACGGCTATGGCATTGACGCACCTTGGTGTTACCGTCAACTATGGTCAGCTTATCAGATTGCTGGGGACTATCCCCGGCTTCGGTACACCTTCGTTTCGACTGCACAACGTTGTTCAGGCGCTCGGCATCAACATCGAGTATGGTCATGGGACTTTGGCTACGCTGTACAAACACCTTCAACAGGGTCATCCGCCCATCGCGTTCGTTCAGACCGGACAACTGCCCTACTGGCATGAAGATGTCCCTCACGCAGTGGTCGTGGTTGGAATGAATGGAAGAGAGATTTATCTGAACGATCCCGCCTTTGTCCAGGCGCCGATTGCAGTGCCTCTAGGCGATTTTGATCTTGCCTGGCTTGAACGCGACGAATTCTATGCGGTAATCACCGACTGAAAAGGGTAATAGAACAATGAAACCATTTACAACTCTCTCCGCGACCGCCGTGCCGCTGCGCATGGAGAACGTGGACACCGACCAGATCATTCCCGCCAAATACCTGACTGCTGTGACCAAAGAAGGCATGGGCAAGGGTTTGTTTTCGTGGATCCGCTACAATCCTGACGGTGCGCCGAAGCCCGACTTCGTGCTCAACCGGCCTGAGTATCAGGGCGCCGAGATTTTGATCGCCGGGCGCAACTTTGGCAGCGGCTCCAGCCGCGAGCACGCCGTCTGGGCGTTGACCGACTACGGCTTCCGCTGCGTGATCTCGCCGGGCTTCGCCGACATCTTCTACAACAACAGCCTCAAGAACGGACTTCTGCCGGTGACGCTGCCCGAAGAGGTGGTCAATATGCTCTGGGATCTGGTCGAGGAAGAGCCGGAGACAGTGATCTACGTCGATCTCAAAAGCCAGACCGTGACCCTGCCCGATGGTCAGCAGCACAGCTTCGCCATCGACCCCTTCCGCAAGCTCTGCCTGCTCGAGGGGCTGGACGATCTCGGCTACATCAGCTCCAAAGAAGCGGCGATCGCAGCCTATGAGTCAAGAGCGCCGTACTGAATACCGGCTGCGCTGCAAACATCTCCACCACCCTGAATCTCATCACGAAGGGATAGTTGAGCGACTATCCCTTTTCGTGTCTTTAAATGCAAATACATTACAATTGAGTTGTTGCATTTCAGATTCGCTACATTTCTCAAGAATTGCTTGCCAAACGCTTCTTGAACATCGCTGATGAAGGGAATCACGTGATTCACAGGCAGGTTGTAATAGTTGTCGTAGTGATCAGCACGGTGATCGTACTGGCAGGCTGCGCGCTGATGCCAGCCACACGCACAGAACAAAGCGCCGCCGAGCCGACGCCAACCCCCATCCCTACGGCGCAGATAGCCCTCAAACCCACTTACATCGTGCAACGCGGCGATGTGATCGACACGACCACTTTCTCAGGACGTATTTCGCCAGCGCGCGAAGAAGAACTCTTCTTTCGCACCGACGGCCGCATTCGCTCCGTCTTTTTCAAGCGCAACGCACAGGTCAAACAGGGCGATGTAATCGCCGAGTACGAGATTGACGCCCTGGAACGCCAGCTAAACGCCGCCAGACTCGAACTGGAGCGCGCCCAGGTGACGCTCGACGAGGCGTTGCGCAACCTGGAACTGGATCGACGCGAAGCGCTGGCGCGCCTCGAACGCGCACAGATTGTGCTGGAAGGCGCCGAACGCGACAAGAACATCTCGCGCTTTCAGGCGGAGGCGTATCGGAAGGATGTCGAGCTGGCGCAGATTGAGGTGGAGCGCCTGGCCGCTGGCGTCAGTCCGCTGCTACACAACGACCTGACGCGCGCGCAATACGCCGTTGAGAAGCTGAACCAGGAGATCGCCGAAGCGCAGATCATTGCACCCTTCGACGGCATCTTACTTTCGCTGTCGCTCACGCCCGGTCAGGCTGTCAGCGGCTATCAGCCCGTCGCCTCTGTTGCCGACGCCAGCACATTGGAGATCAGCGCCGATTTGCTCAGCAATCAGCTTGAACTGCTCGCCGAACAGATGCCGGTCACTTTCGTCTTCTCCTCACGCCCGGGTCAGACCTATCACGGCGTGATCCGGCGCCTGCCTTACCCCTATGGCAGCGGCGGCAGTGGACAAACCATTGAGGCAAAGGACAAGAGCACGCGCATCACCATTGAGGAGACCCTGGCGCCTGACGACTTCACGCTGGGCGATCTGGTGCGCGTCACGGCCGAGGTCGAGCGCGCGGAGAATGTGCTCTGGCTGCCGCCGGCGGCCATCCGCAACTTCAACGGCAGGCTCTTCGTCGTCGTGCAGGATGGCGATGTGCAGCGCCGCGTCGATGTGCGCATCGGCGTCGAAGCCGAAGACCGCGTCGAGATTCTGGAAGGCGTCGAAGAGGGTCAGGTGGTCGTCGGCCCATGAGGGATATCACCCGCGCATGAATTTTTTCTATCGCAGCTGGGCCACGCTGTTGATCGCTGTGCGCCGCATCGTCGCGCAACGATGGCTGGCGCTGGCGACAGTTCTTGGCCTGATCGCCGCCATCACCTTAATCATGAGCATTCCGCTCTATGCGGATGCGGTCTACTACCGCGTCCTGCAGGAAGAGCTGGCAAAAGCCGGGCAAGGCATCAAGGGCGACCCGCGCGCCTTTGCCTTCGTGTTTCGCAACATCGGCTCGATCTACGGCGCAAAAGAATGGGAAGAGATCATCCCGGTCGACACGTACCTCGCCGGGCCGGCAGCGCAGCAACTTGGCCTGCCCATCAAGACGATCGTCCGCTACGCCAAGACCGACAACTTTCGGCTCTTCCCAGCCAACACCAATCAAACTTACGCCAGCACGCAGGAACCGCTGGAGTGGGTGAGTTTTGGCGCCATCGAGCAGTTCGCCGATCATGTCACCTGGCTGGAGGGCGGCCCGCCGGCGCCCGCCTCCGCTAACCCTGCCGAAGCGATGGATGTTGCGATCAGCAGCGTACTGGCTGATGCGCTCGGCATTCAGACGGGCGAGGAGTTTCTCACCTTCCGCAACATGGAAACCGACACAGGCACGCGCACGGTGCAATTACCCGTGCGCGTCAGTGGCATCTGGACGCCCACAGACCCTGACGAAGGCTTCTGGTTCTATCGCCCGCGCGCCTTCGACACCCAGTTGATCGTGCCGCACTCCACGTTCGAGGGGCGCATTGCTTCCGTGTTGGAAAACGAAGTCGCTCTGATTGTCTGGCACTGGATCGTCGATGGCGCCAGCGTGACCGCGGCGGATGCCCCCAAACTGGTGGCGCGTATCGACCAGATCACGCAACGTGCGGCGACGCTGCTACCCAACACGCGTCTCGACAGTTCACCCTACGACGCATTGCGGAAATATCAGGCGTCGGCGCAACTGCTGACCGTGCTGCTTTACGCTTTCAGCATCCCGATCGTGGCGCTGCTCCTGGCCTTCATCGGGTTGGTGGTGGGGCTGGCGGTTGGGCGCCAGCGCAACGAAATCGCCGTCCTGCGCAGCCGCGGCGCTACGGCGATTCAGATCGCGGCAGTGGCGTTGCTGGAAGCCACGATTCTTGGGCTGTTTGCCCTGGCAATCGCCGTGCCGCTGAGTGTCTGGGTGGCGCAGGCTTTTGGCGCAACGCGCTCCTTCCTCAACTTCTCGCTTGACTCCGGGCTGCGCATCCAGGTGACAGCGAACCCGGTGCAAATTGGCTTGATCGCAGTGGGCGCAACGCTGTTGGCGCAAGTGCTGCCTTCGCTTGGCGCAGCCCGACACACGATTGTTAGCTACAAGCAAGAACTGGCGCGCACGGTGGCGCGTCCCTGGTGGCAGCGCGCCTGGCTGGATGTGTTGCTGCTGATACCCGCCATCTATGGCATTTACCTGGTGCAGCAACAGGGTGCACTCCTGTCGCCGACCGGTGCAGCCACTGGCGACATCTTCGAGAACCCATTATTGATCTTGCTGCCGGCGCTGGTGGCGCTGGCATTGACGCTGTTGATCCTGCGCCTGCTGCCGCTGCTGATGGCATTGATCGCCTGGATCGCAGCGCGCACGAACAGCGTCGGCTTTTTGCTGGCAACGCGTTATCTGGCGCGCGAGCCGGGGCTGTATAGCACGCCGCTCGTGTTGCTGATGTTGACGTTGGGCCTCTCCGTCTTTACTGCCTCGCTGGCGCAGACGTTGGATAACCATCTCTATGACCAGAGCTACTACACAGTCGGCGCCGATGCGCGGCTGGTGGAATTAGGTGCAGCTTCCGACGCGGGCGAAAGCACCTTTGGCGGCGCCGGCTTCCAACCCGCCACTGCCGCTGCCACGCCCGCGCCGACAGCCACCGAGGAAAGCGCGATCACCAGGATTACGGGGCCGGAATGGGTCTTCATCCCGGTGAGCGAACACCTGAACGTCGCTGACATCGAGGCGGCGGCGCGCGTCGGCGAATATGAGGGCGCCGTGCAGCTCCAAGATCGCTGGCAGGCGATCCAGGTGATCGGCATCGATCGCATCGACTTTCCCAAGGTGGCGTTCTGGCGCCGCGATTTTGCCTCAGCCAGCCTGGGCGCGCTGATGAATTCGCTTGCGCTGGCAGGCGATGGCGTGCTGGTCGAACGCGCCTTCATGCGCCAGCACGGTCTACGCGTCGGCGACACGCTCCAGATTCGACTGAATGCCGCGTCCAACACCCGCGAAGGAACGCCCGTGCGCATCATGGGCGACTTCCGCTACTGGCCCACCTGGTACAGCCCGGCCGAAGAGAACAAAGCGCTGATCGTCGCCAACCTGGATTGGCTCTTCGAGCAGACGGGCGGCGAGCGCCCCTATGATGTGTGGATCAAGACGAAACCAACCATCGACTTTGAGCAAATGGTCGCCGACCTGCGCAACTTCGAGATCACGGTGCTCGACTATCAAGCTGCGTCGGTGCGCATTGCCGAAGAGTTGCGCCGCCCCGAACGCCAGGGACTCTTTGGCGTGCTCTCCGTCGGTTTTCTGGCTTCAGCGCTGTTGACAGTGTTGGGCTTCTTGCTGTACGCACTCTTTTCCTTTCGCCGCCGCTTTATCGAACTGGGCACCTTGCGCGCCATCGGGCTTTCCACCCGCCAGCTTGCGATCTTCCTGTCATGCGAGCTGGCCTTCCTGATCGTGCTTGGCCTGGGCGCCGGCACCGGCATCGGCGCCCTGATCAGCGAACTCTTTATTCCGTACTTCCAGGTCGGCAGCGGCCCGACAGCCAATATCCCGCCCTTCACGGTGGAGATCGCCTGGTTTGCCATCACGCGGCTCTATCTGCTCTTTGGCGCGCTCTTTTTCGTGGCCTTCGTGGTGCTGATCGTATTGCTGCTGCGGATGAAGGTCTTCCAGGCAATTAAGCTGGGGGAAACGGTGTAAGGGGAGATTGTGAGGCTGAGAGACTAGAGATTGGAGATTAGAGATTGCACAAGGGCGTTTTCCCAATCTCCAATCTCCAATCTCCCCATCTCAAATACAGTAGGTGACCAATTGTCAGAACCGTTTATTCTTTGCGACGGTCTCGTCAAGATCTATAAGATTGCCGGGCTGGAACAGGTGGCGCTGCGCGAGTTGAACCTGAGCGTGCAGCCAGGTGAACTGATGGCGATCGTCGGCGCCAGCGGCAGCGGCAAGACGACGCTGATGAACATCCTCGGCGGGCTGGATCGTCCATCAGCCGGGCGTGTGCTGGTGGGCGGCAAAGACTTACTGCGCATGTCCGACCGCGACCTCAACCGCTATCGCCGTGAGCAGGTCGGCTTTGTCTGGCAACAGAGCACGCGCAATCTGATCCCTTACCTCAATGCCATTGAAAATGTGATGCTGCCGATGACTGTGGCCGGCAAGATGCGCCGCAGCCGGCAGCGAGCGGCCGAGCTGCTCAGCCTCGTCGGGCTGGGCGGTCGCATGCATCACCGTCTCTCCGAGCTTTCGGGCGGCGAGCAGCAACGCGTCGCCATTGCGGTCGGGTTGGCGAACGACCCGCCCCTGCTGTTGGCGGACGAGCCAACAGGCGAAGTGGATACAGCCACCGCCGCGCTGATCTACGACACGTTCCGCACCTTGACGCGCGACATGGGCGTCACCACCATTATCGTCAGCCACGATCCAGAGGTGGCGCGCCAGGTCGACCGCGTGGTGGCGATCCGCGACGGGATGCTCGCCAGCGAAACTGTGCGCCAGCCCATCGTGCGCACGCCGGAGTGGCTGGCGGAAAACGGAAGCGATGCTGGCGGCGAACATCACACCTACGAAGAGTTAGTTGTCCTCGACAAAGCAGGCCGCGTGCACATCCCGCCCGAATATCTGGAGCAAGCGCAAATTCGCGGGCGCGCCCGGCTCGAAGTCACCGACGCCGGCATCTTGATCAGGCCCGTAGAGGAAGTCGCTGCGCCGCCCCGAACCACTGCGGGGGAGACGGCGACGGAGACGCGCAAACACAGCCGGCTGCGCGGGTTTTTCCGTCGATCAGGAAAGCAGACATAAATGACAACAGCACTGCCAACCACGCTTGCAGCACCCACCACCACGACACCACTGGCGATCGAAATTCAGGGACTCACGCGCATCTATCGCCGCGGCCAGCAACAGGTGCGCGCCCTCGATGGCGTCGATCTTGCAATTGACGCAGGCCAGTTCATTGCGATCAAGGGGCGTTCCGGCAGCGGCAAGACAACGCTGCTCAACTGCATCAGCGGGCTAGATCAGCCGACAGCGGGCGTCGTGCGCGTCTTTGGCGACGCAATCGGGACGTGGTCGGAAAGCCGCCGCACGACGTGGCGGCGCCAGCAGGTCGGCTTCATCTTCCAGTCGCTCGGGCTGCTGCCGGTGCTGTCGGCCTACGAGAATGTGGAGCTTGTGCTGCGTCTTAACGGCGTCGGCGCCAGTGAACGTCACAAAGCGACCCTGGAAGCGCTGGAGCTGGTTGGCCTGACCAAATGGAACGACCATCGCCCCTACGAGCTGTCGGGCGGGCAGCAGCAACGCGTGGCGATTGCCCGGGCGCTGGCTGGACGCCCGCGCCTGCTCATCGCCGACGAACCGACGGGCAATCTCGACTCCAAGACTGCGCACAGCGTCCTGGCGCTCTTTCGCACCATCGTGCGCGATCGCAACGTGACGATGTTAATGGCGACCCACGACACGCTGGCTGACGATTATGTCGATCGCGTGGTCAATCTCAGCGATGGACGCATTGTCGGCTGAGTGACGCTACCGATTGCGCAGCTTTGGATCCATCGCATCGCGGATCGCATCGCCCAGAAAATTGAAAGCCAGCATCGTCAAGGACAACGCCAACGCCGGGAAGAAGATCACGTGCGGCGCAGAACGCAGCGCGCCGTAGCCATCGGCGATCATGCTGCCCCAGCTCGGCATCGGTGGTTGCACGCCTAGCCCGATAAAACTGAGAAATGCCTCGGTGTAGATGTACGCAGGGATCGCCAATGTCTCAGCGACGATGCAGGTGCCCAGGATATTGGGCAACAGGTGACGCCCCATGATGCGACGGTCGGTGGCGCCGACGAGGTGCGCGGCCTGCACGAACTCCTGCTCACGATAATGCAACGTCTGCCCGCGCGTCAGCCGCGCCATGTTGAGCCAGCTCACGGCGCCGATGGCGACAAAGACAAAGAAAAGCCCGCCGGAACGCGTGTCAAGCGTCACCAGCAAGCGCTGGAACGCGTTGAGATTCTCCGCCGATTGCTGCGCCAGCGAGGTGAGAAAGACCTGCAACAGGATGATCAGGATCAGCGTTGGGTACGCGTAGATGATGTCCACGATGCGCATCATCACGTTGTCGACGCGCGCACGGCTGTAGCCAGCCACCAACCCGTAGGTGACGCCGATCAGGAAGCTGATGCCAGCGCCCAGGAATGCTACTGCAATCGAGACACGCGTCCCATAGACAAGGCGGCTCAAGATGTCGCGACCCAGCCGGTCGGCGCCAAGCAGGTAGCGAAACCCCGTCAGCTTTTCCGAGGTGGCGTATGCGCCGGGTGGCGCCAGCTTGTCTGGGAAGCTCGTGGTTTCATAGTTGAGGGGAGCAAAGGCCGCCGGGTTGATCGCCACCACAATCAACGTCGCCAGGTAGAGCACGCACAAGACGACGAGCGGATCCCTCAACAGCCGCACCAGTACATCTTGCAGGAGTGAACGCGGGGGACGTGTGGAAAGCGGTGTAACCACCGATTGAGTGCTAGTTGCCATGCCCGATCCTCGGATCGATGACGGTATAGAGAAGGTCCACCAACAGATTTACGCCCACAATGATCAGGGCATAGAGCACGACGACAGCCATCACCATCGGGTAATCCCGGGCGCTGATGCTGGTGACAAAGTAGCGCCCCATGCCTGGGATGGCGTAAATCTGCTCCACGACCAGTGACCCGGTTAATACGGCGGCCGCCAACGGGCCCAGATAGGTGACCACAGGAATCAGCGCGTTGCGCAGCGCGTGGCGCACAGTGACGGTGCGCCGCGCCAGCCCCTTAGCGTGCGCTGTGCGGATGTAATCCTCGCCAAGCACCGACAACATGCTGGCGCGCGTCAGCCGGGCGATGATGGCGGAGAGACCAGCCCCTAACGTCACGGCAGGCAGGACGATGTGGCTGAGGTAGGGAATCGGCCCCTCACTCAGGCTGGCCCATTGCGCCACTGGCAACCAGCCAAGTCGCAGCGCAAAAATGTATTGCAGCACCGGACCAAGCACGATCGCCGGCACCGAGACGCCGAGGATCGCCACCAACGTGGCGCTGCGGTCGCGCCAGGAGCCGCGATGCATGGCCGCTGTGATGCCCGCAGGCACACCCACTGCCAGCGCAAAGAGCAGCGCAAACAGCCCAAGTTGCGCCGAGACAGCCAATCCTGGCAGCAGAAAACTCTCCACCGGCTTGCCGCGCGCCGCCAGCGACGGCCCAAACTTGAGCTGCACCACGTTGGCAAGCCAGATGAGATATTGCTCCTGCACAGGCCGATTCAGCCCGAAGACCTCCTCCATCTGTTGGATGAGGGCAGGCGGCGTCTTGTCGGAATCGAACGGACCGCCCGGCAATGCGTGCATGGTGACAAAGGTCAGCCCCGTCACAACGAAGAAGACCGGAATGAACCAGAGCAGGCGGCGAATGATGACGCGTAGCATAGTGGAGATTGAGAGAGTGGAGATTAGGAGATTGGGAGATCAGGGGATTGAGAGATCAAGAGATTACCAGAAGAGCGCAGGGCGTCCCGCACAATCTCTAATCTCCTAATCCCCCAATCTCTCACTCTGCTATTTCTCGATCCGCCATGTATCCCAGTTCACCGGGGCGAAGGTGGGATACGCACGTTTGACGTAGGGTTTGGCTAGAATGGTGTAGCCGCGGTGATAGTAGGGCGCCACACGCACTTCCTCGCCAAACATCATCTGCTCCACTTCGGCCTAAAGCGCCTTGCGCACTTCGGGGTCAGTTTCGATGCCGGCCTGCTTCGCCTTTGCGTCAGCCTCGGTGCAAGCCGCGCGCGGGCGATTCTGGCTGTCGGTGCAATGGAAGACCTCGTAGACCCAGTTGTTTTCATCCGGGTAGTCGGCGCCCCAGCCAAGCCGCCACATTTCCGGCATCTCCTCGACGGGAACATTCGGCCCTGTGCTGGCCAGGAAGACCGGGAACTCCTGCGCCTCGATCTGCACATCGACGTTGAGCGTTTCCTTCCACATGGCTTGCAGCGCCTGCGCCAATGCTTCCTCCAGCGAGTTGGAGAAGTAGCGATAGGTCACGGTCGGGAAACCGGCGCCGTCTGGATAGCCAGCCTCCGCCAGCCACGCTTTAGCCTGTTCCGGGTCGTAGCCAAGACCAACTTCCGGGTCTGGCGCGCCAAAGATGCCGGGCGGCGCAAACTGCGTGGCAGGCACACCGGAGCCAACGACATCGCGCACCATCGTCTCGCGGTCAATGGCGGCGGAGAAGGCCTTGCGCACGAGCACATTGTCGAAGGGCGGCTTGGTCATCGTGAAACCGACGTAGGTTGTCGAGGCGCGCGGCCCCTGGTGGAACTCAGCGCTCAGCGTCGGGTCGGCCAGGATGCGGGCGACCTCTTCGGCTGGCAGCGACGCAGCGCCTTCACCCGCCACGTCCAGTTCACCGGATTCGTAGAGGGCAACCTCTGTAAACTGGTCGGTGATGATGCTCAATTCGACGCGGTCGATCTGGACGCTGTCTGCAGCGAAGTAATCCGGGTTCTTCTCGAAGATCAGTTTCTCGCCGGGGCGCCACTCGGTCAGCTTGTACGGCCCGTTGACGACGATGTTGGCCGGGTCTGTCCAGGCGTCGCCATATTTTTCGATCGCCCAGCTCGGCACCGGACGCAACGTCCACATGCTGGAGATCGACTCGAAATAGGAGGCAGGCGCTTCCAGCGTGAATTCAACGGTGTAATCGTCCAGCGCCTTCACCCCCAGGCTGTCGATGTCGTAGGTGTCGGTGGGGATGGCTGTCTGGTTGATGGCGGCGGCGTTCTTGATCGTGTAGAGCACATAGGCGTACGGTGACGCCGTCTCCGGCATGACCGCGCGCTTGACGCTGTACTCGACATCTTTAGCTGTGACTGGGGAGCCGTCGCTCCATTTCGCATCCTGGCGCAGTTTGAAAGTCCAGACTGTGCCATCTTCTGACACCGTCCAGCTTTCGGCCAGTTCTGGCTCGATGGCGGCGGTCTCGTTATTGATGTTGGTTAACCCCAGAAACATCTGCTCGATCGGCGTGATCGAATAGTAGTCCTCAGCCAGGTTCGGGTCGAGGGTGGAAGGCTCCGAGACGGTGGCAAGGCGCAGGGTAAGCGCTTCGCCAGAGGTGGCCGGTGCGGCGGCTGGCGCACCGGTTTCGCCGGGCGCCGCAGGTGTGGCGCAACCAATGGCGACCATCATCACCAACAACAGCGCCAACAAGTTCCAAAGGTGGATTCGACGCATAGGGTTTCTTCCTTTCGTGTCAAGCGGATGGATAGAACGGGCGTATGCATGACAGGTGACAGCCGCCGGCCCAGGCGACTGTCACCAGACTGCCGGATGGCTACACGTCCAGCCGCGCCTGGTTAGCATGCGTCTGAATGAAACGGCGGCGCGGCGGCACACTCGACCCCATCAGCATATCGAAGGTGCGGTCTGCCTCCGCGGCGTCCTCGACGCTGACGCGCAGGATCGTGCGGTTGGCGGGATTCATGGTCGTCTCCCAGAGTTGTTCGTCGTTCATCTCGCCCAACCCTTTGTAGCGTTGGTCAAGTTTGACGTTGCTTTCGCCCAACTCCTTGCGCAACGTTTCCAGCGCCTTGTCGTCGTAGACATACTCCGAGCTACGTTTGGTCTTGCCGTTTTCGTTGCGATTGACGGTGACGCGGTAGAGCGGCGGCTGCGCAATGTAGAGATGTCCCTGCGCCACCAGCGGCTCCATGTAGCGATAGAAGAAGGTGAGCAACAGCGTGCGGATGTGCGCGCCGTCCACGTCAGCATCGGTCATCAAAATGATGCGATGATAGCGCAGCCCTCCCAGGTCGAAGTTCTCACCGATGTTGGTGCCCAACGCCGTGATCAGCGCCTGAATCTCCTTGTTGGCCAGCGCCTTGTCGAGGCTGGTCTTCTCGATATTGAGAATCTTGCCGCGCAAGGGCAAGATCGCCTGGAAGCGCCGATCGCGCCCCTGCTTGGCGGTGCCACCGGCGCTGTCACCCTCGACAATGTAGATTTCGCACTCCTCCGGGTTGCGGCTGGAGCAGTCCGCCAGCTTGCCTGGCAACGTCAGGCTTTCAAGCGCGCTCTTGCGGATGACCAGGTCGCGCGCTTTCTTGGCGGCTTCGCGGGCGCGATAAGCGGTGCGGCACTTCTCGATGATGCCTCTGGCATCGCGTGGATTCTCCTCCATCCAGCGCCCCATCGCCTCGGCGACGGCTGTCTCGACATGGTAACGCACCTCATTGTTGAGCAGCTTGAGCTTGTTTTGCCCTTCGAATTGCGGCTCCATCACCTTGACGCTGATGATGGCGGTCATGCCCTGGCGCGTGTCTTCGCCGGTGAAGTTCTCTTCCTTCTCCTTGATCAAACCCTGTTTGCGCGCATAGTCGTTGATGATGCGCGTCACTGCCGTGCGCAGACCCGTCAGGTGCGTGCCGCCGTCGGGCGTGTTGATCGTGTTGGCGAAGGCAAAGACCGATTCCGAGAAGCTGTCGGTGTATTGGATTGCCGCCTCGATCTGGGTCGTCTCCACTTCCATGTCGATGTAAACCGGCTCGTTGACCACTTGCCGGTTGCGGTTCAGGTAGCGCACGAAGGACTTGACGCCACCCTCGAAGTGGAAATTCATCTCGTGCGGCAGCTCTGGGCGTTCGTCGATGAAGCAAATATCGATGCCGCGCGTCAGGAAAGCCATCTCGCGGAAACGCGTCGCCAGGGTGTGATAGTTGTACTCCAGCGCCTGAAAGATCGTGTCGTCGCGCAGAAAGGTCTGAATCGTGCCCGTTTCGTTGGGGTCGCAGTGGCCGATGATCTCGACGCCGGTGACGGGTACGCCGCGCTCGAAGCGCTGGCGGTAGATATTGCCGTCGCGCTTGACCTTTGTCTCCATCCACGTGCTGAGCGCGTTGACCGCGCTGACGCCGACGCCGTGCAACCCGCCGGAGACCTTGTAGCCGCCGCCGCCGAACTTGCCGCCAGCGTGCAGTTTGGTCATAACAACCGTCACTGCGGGCAAGCCTGTTTGCTTCTGAATATCGACCGGAATGCCGGCGCCGTCATCCTCGACGGTGACGCTTTCGTCTTTGTGAATCACGATGCGGATGCGGCTGCACCGACCCTGCATCGCCTCGTCGATCGAGTTATCGACGACTTCATAGACCATGTGATGCAGCGCCTTCTGGTCGGTGCCGCCGATGTACATGCCGGGGCGACGGCGCACAGCCTCCAACCCTTCCAGCACCTGAATCTGATCGGCGGTGTATTCTTGCGTTTTCTTATTGCTATCCATCACAGCTTCCTTCACAACGCATGGGAATCATCCCATCCCTTTGATTTGCCTGAAAAGCACCTGTTGGGCTTACACAGATTCTAGTGTGTCACCTTCCTGGAAGCTGAGAGCTTCCAGGAAGGTTGCTGAGCTAAATGCGTAAGTCCTAACCTATTGCAGCAGCGTAGCCTCGTTGCTCAGCAGTCGCGTGCGGTAGAAGATCAGCAGCGCCATCGCCAGCCCGGTGCCGATATAGGCATTGAGCAAAATCGCTGGCGTCACCGCCCACAACGCGTAACTGGCCAGCCGGGCAAGCAGGAGCGAGATGCCCAACCCGATCAGCGTACTCAGCGCAAAAAAACCGAGCGTGGCAAAAAAGTGGGTGCGCACCAGCAGAAAGCTCTGCTTGATCGCACCCGGCGCCGACAGATTGTCCATCACAATGCCCGCTGTCGCAAAGTAGAGATAAAAAAAGAGGACGAGCGCCAGCGCCCCCGAACCCAGCCCCACCAACGACCCCAACGCCGGGCTGATCAACGTCAGAATGCTGATGACAACGCTCAGGGGAAGATAAATCGCCAGCAGCAGCAGCGCCACCAGCAACACAAATGCGATCACCTGCAGCCACTGCGCAATCGCTCGTCCTGCCAGCACACTACTGCGCACCGCCGCCATGCCGCCGATCGGCAGCCGCCGCGCCAGCAAGCCGAGGTAGACCACCCCGATCAGCAGCCCCAACACACTGAAGATCACCCAAAAGACAAACGCTTCCGCGGGCGTCGTCAGTTCAATGGCGGGCAGTGGTGAAGATGGAGCGCTGTTGACCAGTAGACTCGGCACATGCAGCAACGTTGTGCTGACCAGCGCCGACAAGAGATTGAAGTCACTGCCAAACTGCTCGATCGTGGCGGCCACCTGCTGCGTCAGCAGCGCCGCGTCGGTTGGCATCCCTTCCACTGCGCCCAGCTCACGATACCACCGCGCCGCCTCCCCAGTCAGCGTCACGACGCTAAAGTGAGGCGCCAGCCAGAGCAACAGATCGAGCGCCACCGGAATCAACAACAACTCCAACCGCCAACCCAGAAATCGGAACCCCGCCGACAGAGAGTCTATTACGCTCAAGCGATCCCATCTTTCTTTGCGGCGCCATGGCCGGTGGCCTGTTCCCAGGCGCCTCCTGCAACGCCAGAATAACATTGAAAGTATACCATACGCCTGTGATAAACCCAATTTACACCGGCGCCAATCGAACGTGTGTTCCGGTCACACTGGGCTGGCGCACATTTCCACTGCCTGCGCATGTGCGCTACCATTGGGAGGTTATCTTGAGGAAGCGCCCCGCTCAACGCAGCGAGGCGCGCAGGCATAAGGAATTCACCATGACCTCATTCGTGATCGAAGGCGGGCGCCCACTGCGCGGGGCGATCCGACCGATTGGCAACAAGAACGCCGCCCTGCCGATGCTGGCGGCCTGCCTGCTGACCGACGCGCCGGTGACGCTCCACAACCTGCCGCGCATCGGCGACGTACATACCATGATGCGCATCCTGCGCGGGATGGGCGTCGAGATTGAGGAGCAAGACGATGCAGTCACCTTGTGCGCCCGCAACGTGCATGGCGCCGCGCCCGATGCTGCGCTCTTTTCGCAGATCCGTGGCTCGCTCACGATGATGGGGCCATTGCTCGGACGCTTTGGTCACTTCCACGTGCAGACATCCGCCGGCGGCGACGACATTGGGCGGCGCCGCATCGACACACACCTCCAGGTGTTGAGCGCGCTGGGCGCCACGCTGGAGCACAACGGCAAATTTGAACTACGCGCCAATCGCCGGCTGCGCGGGCGCGACATCCTGCTCGATGAGGCCTCTGTCACCGCCACCGAAAACGGCATCATGGCGGCGGCGCTGGCGGAGGGCGTCACAGTCCTGCGCAACGCTGCCAGCGAACCCCACGTCCAGGACCTCTGCCACCTGCTCGTGAAGATGGGCTGCCCGATCGACGGCATCGGCAGCAACGTGCTCACGATTCACGGCGTCGATCACCTGGGCGGCGCCGAGATGCATATCAGCCCAGACTTCATCGAGGTGGGCAGCTACATCGGCATGGGTGCGATCACGCCGGGCGAGCTGCGCATCGTCGGCGTCGTGCCGGAGCATCTACGCATGATGGAAATGGTCTTCGTTGACCGCCTGGGCGTGCGGATGCACCTGGAAGAAGACCCGGCGGCGGCGCCCAGTGAACGCTACACGCTCGTCATCGAGGAGGAGCAAGCGCTGCGCGTGCGTCCCGACTTTGGCGGCGCCGTGCCCAAGATCGACGACGCGCCATGGCCGGCCTTCCCGCCCGATCTGATGAGCATCGCCATCGTCACCGCCACGCAGGCGCAGGGCACAGTGATCATCCACGAAAAGATGTACGAGAGCCGCATGTTCTTCGTGGACAAGCTGATCGCGATGGGCGCGCAGATCATCCTGTGCGACCCGCACCGCGCTGTGGTCGTTGGTCCCAGCCGGCTGACAGGTCAGCAAGTGACCAGCCCCGACATCCGCGCCGGCATGGCGCTGGTGCTGGCCGCGCTAGCCGCAGAGGGCGTCACCACGATCGGCAACGTCGAACAGATCGACCGTGGTTATCAGGAGATCGACGCCAAGCTGCGCGCGTTGGGCGCCCGCATCGAGCGCGTGCCATGAAAAGAGGAGCGAGGGGTGAGGGCCAAGGGGCGAGTGACGCCTGACCGGATCGCTTTTGACAACGCTTCGCGGCGACCGATATAATCGAAGCATTCTATCAGCCTGAAATTGAGTACGATTCTGTGCGACGACCTCGATCAGGGCGTTGCTATTCCAAAGGATGCTTTTATGTCTACAGTAGATGTCGCCGCCGTGCAGCAGCAGGTCGGCCAACAGCGCGAAACAATCATCAGCTTCCTGCGTGAAATCTGCGCCATCCCGTCGATGGACTCGCAGATTGGCCCGGTCGGCGAGCGCATCCAGGCGGAGATGCGCAAACTCGGCTTCGACGAAGTCTGGTTCGATGCGATGGGCAACACCGTCGGGCGCATCGGCAACGGGCCGCGCGTCCTGGTCTATGACAGCCACATCGACACCGTCGGCATCGGCAACCCGGACGAGTGGGATTGGGACCCTTTCATTGGCAAGATCGAGAAAGGGCGCTTCTACGCGCGCGGCGCGTGCGACGAAAAGGGCAGCACGCCGCCCATGATCTACGGGCTGAAGATCGCCAGGGAGTTGGGATTGCTCGACGGCTGGACCGCCTACTACTTCGGCAACATGGAAGAATGGTGCGACGGCATTGCGCCCCACGCCTTTGTCGAACATGAAGGCATCCGCCCCGATTTCGTCGTCATCGGCGAGCCGACCAAGATGCAGGTCTATCGCGGGCACAAGGGTCGCGTCGAGATCGAGGTCATTGCGCGCGGGCGCAGCGCGCACGCCGCCAGCAACCACCTGGGCGACAACGCCATCTACAAGGTGTTGCCCCTGATAGAGGGCGTCAGCAAGCTGGAGCCGCAACTGGGCGATGACCCCTTCCTGGGCCACGGCAAGATCACCGTCAGCGATATGAAGGTCTCGACGCCGTCGATCAACGCCGTGCCCGATCAGGTGCGCGTCTACATCGACCGACGCGTGACCTTCGGCGAGACGGCGGAAGAGGCCATCGCGCAGGTGCGCGCCCTGGCGCCACAGGCGTTGCTGGAGAAGGGCGACATCACCGTGGAGATGATGAAATACGCGGAGCCAAGCTACACCGGTTTTGTCTTTCCGGTCGACAAATATTTCCCTGCCTGGGCGTTAGACGAACAGCACCCGCTGGTGCAGGCAGGCTTGCAAGCGCGCACGTTGATCGGCTTGCCGGACCATCCCGCTGGCAAGTGGAATTTCAGCACCAATGGCATCTACTGGATGGGCAAAGCGGGCATCCCGTCGATCGGCTTCGGCCCCGGCGAGGAAGAGACCGCGCACACGACGCAAGACAGCGTTCTACTCTCCGATGTGGTCAAGGCAGCAGAGTTCTATGCAATTCTGCCAGCATTGATCAGGTAATCCTGCAACTATCGGCGGTATGGATGGTGCAATATGAAGCGCATAGTGGGCACTCCGCCCCGGCAGCGATCTGTTCATCATTCATACTTCCCATTCACTGACTCACGAAGAGGTGAGAGACTCTATGCCCACCACCCACCCATCACGCGTCGCTGTCGTCGCTATCGGCGGCAATTCTTTGATCACCGACAACAAACACCCCGACGTATCGCACCAATGGGACGCCGTACGCGAGACCACGCGCAACGTCGCCGATATGATTGAAGCCGGCTGGACGACTGTCATCACACATGGCAACGGGCCGCAGGTCGGTTTCATTTTGCGGCGCAACGAGCTGGCGGCGCACGAGGTGCACCCAACGCCGCTCGACCTGATCGTAGCCGACACGCAGGGCAGCATTGGCTTCATGTTACAGCAGACGCTGAACAACGAATTTCACCGCCGTCAGATCGACCGACAGTGCATCACCATCATTACACAGGTGTTGGTCGACGCCGATGATCCGGCCTTTGCCAGTCCGACAAAGCCGATCGGCGGTTTCATGGAGGAGGCGCGGGCGCGCGAGTTCGAGGCGGAGGGCTGGCAGGTCGTCGAAGACGCCGGGCGCGGCTGGCGGCGCGTCGTCGCCTCACCGGAGCCGCGCGCCATTGTTGAGGAAGCGGCGATCGCACAGGCGGTCAAAATGGGCTGGATCGTCGTAGCGGTCGGCGGCGGTGGCATCCCCGTTGTACGCAACTCGAAGGGCGAATTGCGCTCGCGCTACGCAGTGATCGATAAAGACCGCGCCAGCAGTCTGCTGGCGTCGCAGATCGACGCCGATCTTTTCCTGATCAGCACAGGGGTGGAAAAGGTTGCGCTCAACTTTGGCAAGCCCAACCAACAAGCCATCGACCAGATGAGCGTCGCCGAGGCGGCGGCATACATGGCCGAGGGACACTTTGCGCCTGGCAGTATGAAACCCAAGATCGAGGCGTGCATCCGCTACCTGAAGCAGAGCGCCAAACCGGAAGCCATGGCGATCATCACCAATCCAGAAAATCTGGGGCGTGCGCTGCGTGGCGAAACCGGCACGCGCATCGTGAAGAGTTGAGCCCAGTGATCCAGTTGTTAACACGGGCTTGCGTGTGTCTTAACAATTCTGTGTCAGATTGAGCTTACGCAGATTCCAGTGTGTCATCTTCCTGGAAGCTCCCAGCTTCCAGGAAGGTTGCTGAGATAAATGCGTAAGTCCATTGGCTAGAAATTAAGGATTTGCGGCATTTGTCAAATCCAAGAGAGATGCAAACACGGATGGCTTGTCCCGGTTTCGACGCCGTTTGATGATGCCGTAGCGTTCAGCGTTGGCGG
>Ga0272446_1003359_pt1 | contig 20302 bp, 17 predicted proteins | sample YNPCB0061_FD_194587 | JGI IMG/M metagenome (GOLD analysis project Ga0272446, IMG submission 194587) | Hot spring microbial mat communities from Yellowstone National Park, WY, United States - YNP-CB-006-1 | ecosystem: Environmental > Aquatic > Thermal springs > Hot (42-90C) > Sediment | place...
AAAGCGCCCCCGGTATCCAGCCGGCGGTAGCCGCAGGGTCCCGCTCCGACACAGCCCAACAGCAAAAGCCAGACCACCAGCGGCCGGCCCCACCGGCGGACTGGTTGAAGACAGACGGTGGCATATTCGGCGGATGTTGGGCGGTTTGGGACGGTGAAGCGTGTCATCATAAGGTGGATTCCTGACCATCAAAGGTAATGACGGTGTCGTCCGGCAGTCCGGCCAGCCACTCGGCAAACCGGGCCGCCAGATCGGCCTTGGTGGCGGATTCTCCCGGCGCAAAGGGAAGCGGCACCGGAACCGGAACCACCGGACTGCCGGCCATCAGTGCCGCGTTGATGACATCAATGGTTTCCGGCGCGATGACCAGCTCCGTTACCGGAGTCGAAGAGGACAGCGCCGCCAGTGTCGCCGTGACAAGCCGCTCTTCCGGCTCGGCCAGTCCCAGCGTCCGCAGCCCCTGCTGAATGAGGCTCCGGTTTTGCGTCACACACTGGCGGAAGTGCTGAAGCGCCTGATGGACCGTCGTTTTGAGCTGTTCAAGCTGTCTGGAGAGGGGCGGCATGAACCGGCGCTGGATGAGGCCGCTGACCAGTGGCTGGTGGTCGAGAAACTCGCGCAGGTGCAGGTTGCGCCGCCGGGCGCTGATGTCCGAAAGAATGCGGTTGGCGCGGGCGGCATACTGCCGGTCGGCAATGGTCAGGCGGGACAGGGTCTCGAACAGCCGCCAGGTCGGGCTGCCCAGAAACTCCGTCAGCGGGGAGAGGTCAAGGTTTTTCGTGGCCTGTTCGTCGCGGGCGATGCAGTCCTCGATGTAGTGCTTCTTGAAGCGTTCAAAAACCTGCTCAAAGCGCAACCGTTTGTCTTCGTCGAGCAGCCGGTGTGGATGCTCGAAAAAGTTACCCAACTCGCGCCGCGCATTGCGCGCGTCGGCATCGGCTGCCGGCAGGGCGCTGAGCGTGTATGCCTTGGCCATGACGTAGAACGGCAGCCAGTCGAGAAACTCCACCAGAACGCGCAGGTCAATGACGGCCCGCTGATAGATCGTCGGGTTGGCGGCAAAAATGTCCACAATGCGCGCCAGCCCCATCTCCAGCGAAATGCGCTCGAACAATACGGCTTCGACAGCCGCCGCCGTGGTTTCAAAGTAGCGTTTGCAGGTGATGATGAGCTGCCAGGTGCGCGTCGTCAGCATTTCTGGCGGCAGCGCGGCAAACCGTTCCGTCAGCCGGTAGTTGAGCCATTTCTGGTACCACTGCGCCAGACTTTCCCGTACCTGCTTCCGGTCGGTAGCCAAATCCGGCAGGTCAAAGCGTTCGGTCAGCAGCCGACACCATTCGGAGAGGGTTTCTGACGAGTAGGTAATCGCCGCCGTACGGCGGACGGACCCATACTGCCGGAAACTCACATCCTGGGTGAGTTCAGCGGCCGTGAAAATCCGCAGCCCGGAAACATCCACCAGCTCGATGCGCCAGCCGGCGATGAGCGCCATCATGACGATTTGCTGGGCCGGTTCGAGCAATCCATAAGGCTCACGGCGCAGCGTCTGGTACACCACCTGAACCGGGACGGCATCTGAGCCGGCCGCTTCAACCAGCCGCAAGACCTCGCTGATGCACGGTTCGCCCAGCGCCTCGTCGCGGTCCATGGCGAGCTGGTAGAGTCCTTCCCGCTCGATGACAATGTGAAAGGGCAGCGCAAAGTGCCGCGCCATTTCCTGTACGGTGGGGTCCGTCGGATTCAGTCCGCCCAGCAGACCCAGCACCAGCCGTTTCGTCTCGCGTTCCGTCAGCGGGGCCGGAAAGACCGGATGGGCCGGAAACCGGAGGTCAAGAGGCTTGCGGATGACCGTGCTGAGAAACTCGCTGAACGTACGGGGAAGCCCGCCGGGGAACAGTTGCGCCAGACGGTAACTGTCGCCATTGGCGGACAGCAGTTCGCCCTCTTCGACGTAGTGGCGCAGAAACAGCGTGCGGGTTTGAGCTTCAAGTGCGGCGACGCGCTCCGCAATTTCATCGCCAAATACGTCTTCGCCCCGCGTATAGGCAATCCACAACGACTTGAGAACTTCGGCCTCGCCTTCGGTAAGAGGCGCCGGCCGCCAGTAGAGCAGGCTCGGCGTGGTTGTACTGCCATCGGGCCCGCCCGGCGACTGGCTGCGTTCAATGCACAGTTGCCAGTCGTATTCGCAGAGTTCATCCGCCCAGTGGTAGGTGATGGACGGCTTGGCGTCAGCTTCATCCTCGTTCGGAATGACAATGGCCGAGGGTGTGAACAGATCGCCGCTGCGTTCGATGCCGACGGGCGGATTGGTGAAGATTTCCGATGGCGTCCCAAAGCTGACGATGCCCCGCCGTCCGGTGTTGCGCCACGGCACGGTCAACTCGTCGCGGTAGGATTTTGCGCCGCTCAGCAAAAGGGCATCGAGGGTGAAGGGAAAGTCGTGAAACAGCGCACTGCCGCCCAGCGTGACGAGCAGGGCATCGAGCGTGTCATCGTTGGGGGTTTCGGCGAGGGCGACTTTCAGGCGCGCCTCTGGATCAAACTGCTCGACGACGGTCAGGCTGTAGCGACAGGTTGCCCCGATGCCTTCCTTGACGATTTGCCCTTCACTGTGGGTGTAGAGGTCATCCAGCAGGAACGCTGCCTGGTTGTAGCCAATATCACCCAGCATCATCGCGTTGGTGAGTTCATCGGCGCTGACCGAACGCCCGACGAGCGAGTAGAGAAACAGGCCCTTGAGCAGGAGTTTGGCCGGGATGCGCTGCTCGAAACTCAGCGCCGGAAGCCGCATTGTCGAAAGGTAGTCATAGACGGCGACGGCGCGGGCCAGGGTCGGATGGCGTTTCAGCTCGAAGTCGTACTTGTCAAACAGGTCATCGAGTGAAATGAGCTGCATCGGCCGTCGCCGCAGAGCGCCGCCGATAATCCCGTTGATGAAACTGAACAGGGAAAAACTTTCGCAGTAAGTGGAAAGTCCGGGGGCGACTTCCAGCACGGCCGGGTGAACCGGGTAGAGGCTGCAAAATTCTTCTTCGCTCCAGTGAAAGCGCGGAAGTGCCTTGAGGGTTTCCTGGTAGAGTGCCGCCAGTTCGGCCCGTTGCTGGGGGGTTTTGCGAAACACCGCCTGGTCGGTGATCCGGCGCAGGTTATCCAGCGTGAGGGTATCCGTCTGGTAATCCGCTGTCAGACGGGCCGCTGTGCCGGTATGCGCAGCCGTGACATCACTATCGAGCGCCAGCAGCAGCGCAAAGGGCAGGCTGCGGGATTTCTCGGCCAGTTTCGTCAGCCAGTCGAGAGTTTCCTGCACCAGGGCCCGCCGGGGCGCGCGGAAGACATCGGAAATGTCATCCACGACAAACAGGAGCGCCATGCCGGGAAACAGCTTGCTGGCGAGGAGTTCGCAAACCTGCTGGCTTTCGAGGACGGAAAACCACTGCGTGTCGTCAAACGCAATGGGGGTGTCGGGGATGTTGGCCAGCGCCGTGCGCAGCAGCGTGGGGAAATCCGTCACTTCGTTGAGAAGCGGGGCCCCGGAGAGATACACCGGCAAAAACGTCGTGCCTTCGAGGCGCTTGACCGCGTTGGCCAGCGGTGGGTTGCCGGACACGAGATGACGGGTCTTGGGCGTACAGGCCAGGGCCCGCACCACGGCCAGCGTGTGGCTTTTTCCGGCGCCCCGGGGGCCCGTAATCAGTCGGGCGGCTTCGGAGGTTTTGGGTGCGGCAATGCCCTCGATGAGCCGCGCCGTGAGCCGGGACAGTTCCGAGGTGAAGTGATAGGACCGGATGATGCGCTCCGGGCTGACCTCCAGGAAATTCACCAGCGGATCAATTGGCTGATAATCGAGATAGGCGCGGATGTTCTGCAACATGGCTATTCACAGGACACAGAGAATGCCTTCATCATCGAACCGTTTTTAGAAGCGTGCCACTGTCCGGCGGTGTGGCACAGGTTGTGCGGAGCGCCGCCGCCACGAAATCTTCACCCGTCATCCCGGCCAGATGGACTTCCATGCCGAGTCGCTGGCGGACATCCGCCAGCGTCAGGTTATCGAGGAACAGATGCCGTTCGCCCATCACCATTTCATTGGGGATAAGCAGATGCTCGCCTTTGAAGTGGTCCCGCATGGCGATGAGATCGCTGCCCGTCACCAGTCCGGCCACGTTGACTTCGGGGCCGAAGTATTCATTCCGAATGGCAACCACGTGCAGGCGGGTGCCGAACTCCGCATTGAGCTGCTCCGCCAGGCGCGAGAGGTGTGAAGCAAACAGGGCGCCAGTAGCCACCGTGACCGGCAGAAACGGCCCCTGCAGCGGACGTTTCCGCAGCCGCCGCACGGCCTTCTGGAAGCTGTCCATGAAGCGCCGGACCATCCCTACTCCGTCTTCAATCTGGGGGTAGTCGCCATAGTGGCGCGCCGGGGGAATGGGTACTCCGGCGCGGATGTAAAACTCATCGCCCAGAAAGGCAAAACTCGTCCCGTAGCGACGTTTGAGTTCCTGCTGGATGGGCGTGACCAGTTCGATGATGCCGGCTTCCCATTCATCGGTGGGCGCCACGAGCAGGTGGCGTTTCCGGTGGTGCTTTGTCAGTCCGAGCGGGACAATGGCCACCGAACTCACCCCTTCGGGATGGAGTGCTGCCAGGTCATAGATGGTACGGCGCAACACATCGCCGTCATTGATGGTTGGGCACAGCACAACCTGGGCGTGCAGTTCGATGCCGTGGGCCAGCAGCCGCCGCATGGTGCCGAGAATGTCATCCGCCTGCTTGCGCCCCAGCAGGTGCCGCCGCACTTCGGGGTCGGTGGCATGGACGGAGACATACTGAGGCGAAAGGCGTTGCTCGACAATCCGGTTGAATTCTTCCTCGGTGAGCGTCGTCATCGTGGTGTAGTTCCCGTGCAGGAACGACAGCCGGATGTCTTCATCCCGGAAAAACAGCGACGGACGCGCATCCGGCGGGTTTTGCTCACAGAAGCAGAACAGGCATTCGTTGCCACACTGCCGGGGCTTGAACGCTTCAAAGTCCAGTCCCCATATCTCGCCTTCGCCGACTTCGACATGAAGCTGGCGGGTGGCGCCATCCGGGTGAATGACCGTGAGTGCCACGGTGTCTTCCGAGCCGGTATAAAACTGAAAATCCAGATAATCCCGGACTTTGCGCCCGTTGACAGCCAGAATGCGGTCGCCCGGCCGCAGCCCCACGGCCGCGCCGAGTCCATCCGGGTCCACTTCCGTCACGGTGACGCCTTTTTTGGCCTTGAGTTCGACAATCGGGTAAATGGTTTCAAATTGCAGGCTATACATCGGTCATGCATCCCACCGGACAGAAAGCCGGGATACGCGGGTTGTGCCGGTTGTTGCGGCACAACGCCGGTCAAGCTTACGAATCAAGCTTACGAAGCACAAAGCCATGAAAGGCTAACGGCTGGCGGTCACGACGGCAAATCGTTCCCGTGTCCAGGATGCAGAATCTCTCCCGTCCGGGGTGACATCTGCCCGGTGTAACGCCGTTTCAGCGCCGGTCCGGTGCTGGACTGGCCGGAAAAGCCGTCTGCCCGTGGCGCATGGCATCCACGAGCAGAATGGTCATCATGGTTTTGGCATCCACGATGCCCCCCTGATAGACGAGGTTCCGCGCTTCGGCAAACGGCAGGCGGATTGTGCGGATGTCCTCATCGGTGTCCAGGCTTTGCGGGCCCGGAGTCAGTCCGGTGGCAAGGAAACAGTACAGGATTTCCGTGCTGTAGCCGGGCAGGGCGTAAAACTTCGTCACGAACGTCAGGGTGGAGGCCTGGTAGCCGGTTTCTTCCCGGAGTTCCCGGTGCGCAGCCGCCTCCGGCGCTTCGCCCGGTTCAAGCCGTCCGGCCGGGGCTTCGAGCAACACTTGCCCGGCCGGATGGCGATACTGCCGGATGAGCAGAACGTCGTCGTTTTCAAAGAGGGGCAGGACAGCGGCTCCGCCAAGGTGGTGAATCACATCGAGCTCGAGCCGCGCGCCGGAAGCCAGCTCAATGGCGTCGTGCGAAGTCTCAAACACGCGCCCACGGTGAAAAAAAGTGCGTGACAGCAGCCGAACGGCACCGACATCAGGCTGATTGGGGTTGGTTGGCATGGTTTCCGTGGCCGGGCGCAGTCCTGCTGTACAGCTTGGCCGACGCCGGGAAAGGCGGCAAGTCAGTCTGCCGCCCGCTCCGCCGGAGGTGGCGAAGCCGGTGGCGGACCCTGCTACCAGAGCATTTCAAACTCCATGTCGGTGGCGCCACTTCCCCGGTCAACAATGCGAACGACGGCTGTGAAGTTGTTGTTGGCAGAGGGTTGCTGAAAGACCTCGACCCGTCCGCGGCCGCGCAGGCGGTTGACGCGCACGGTGAGTGGCCGCCGGGGAAGGGGACTCGTAAAGGTGAAGCGTTCGTTGAGCGTTGGTTGCCCGGAGATGAGTTGCGTCCGGGCAGTGTCGCCTTGGACGTAAATGTAGATTTCATCATCCACCCGCCCGAACCATCGCATGCGTCCGCTGACCTGCCCATCCTGCCAGTCGCCATTGTTGCGGCGTCCGCCCTGGCGGCCATCTCCGGGGTCGAAGCCGGGATTGCCGCTGCCACCAAACCGCAGTTCGCGGCTGATGTCGTCGAGCGTGCTGCGCAGACCGCTCCAGCCCGTTTCAAAGTTGGCCTGGCTGCGGAGAAAATCAACGGCTTCGAGCAGTTCGGCTTCGGGCCGGCCTTCACGGGCCATTTGCGCCAGCAATTCCGCTCCGGCGACAAACATCCGCGCCTGGTAGAGCCGCTGGAGGTCGCGCCGGTTGTTGTTGAAGCTCCGGCGATAGTCGCGTTCGAGGCGGTCGGCCGCATCCCGCGACTGGCGGACAAGTTGCCCGGCCAGGTTGTCAAGGCGGGCGTTGAAGCGTTGTCCTCCAAACGCTGGGATGACCGTTGGGAGGAGGAACATCAGCGCGAGCAGCAGCCCCCAACCTGAACCGGCAAAGCGGGTGTGAACCTGTGTTTGCATAGGTGCGAAATCCTGTGTGTCGTCAAAGTCTTGAGGTCAGTGCCAGCCGACCTGTGTTGTGGCTCAAGATGTGTCCGGTGTCCTTCGTGTTGGTTGAGGCAGGCCGGAAAAACATTTATTTCGCAGGAACTGCCGGCGATGGGGCTGCGGCTGCGCTTTCAAGCCAATCTGTCGCCATGGCTGCCATCACGGCAACGCCAACCGGAAGGCACTGTTCATCCACATCGAAATCAGGTGTGTGGAGCATCGCCGTGATGCCTTTGGCTTTGTTCCCGACACCGAGAAAGTAGAAAAAGGCCGGCACGCGGTTGGCAAAGTAGGAAAAGTCCTCTGCTCCCATCTGGGGACGGGTTAGCACGAGATGTTCTTCGCCCACGATGCGCCGGATGGTGGGAAGCATCTGGGTGACGAGCGGAGCGTGGTTGACGGTCACGGGGACGATGCGTTCGTAGTCGAGTTCATAACTCGCGCCGTGGCTTTCCGTGACGCCCTTGAGAATCTGCCGCATCAGCGGCTCGATGCGGGCGTGTACATCCGGGTCAAGCGTACGCACGGTGCCTTCCATGCGGACTTCATCGGCCAGAATGTTGAAGCGGTTGCCTCCGTGAATGCTCCCGATGGAGAGCACCAGGGGCGACTGGGTATCAATCCGCCGGCTCCGAATGGTTTGCAACTGCTCGATGACCGCTGCCGCCGTCACGATGGCGTCAATGCCTTCGTGGGGATAAGCGCCGTGAACTTTTTTACCGCGGATGGTGATGAGAAACCGGTCGGCGCTGGCCATGGCGGAGGTTTCACAGTACCCGATGGAGCCGACTTCAATGGTGGGCATGCAGTGGAGACCAAAAATGGCATCCGGCGTGGGCGCGTCAAAGGCACCTTCTTCGAGCATCATTTTGGCTCCGCCGCGTTCACCCCGGGGCGGGCCTTCTTCTGCGGGCTGGAAAATGAACTTCACCGTGCCGGGCAGTTCAGCGCGGTACCTGGCAAGCACTTCGGCCACGCCCAGTGCCACGGTTGTGTGAACATCGTGGCCGCAGGCGTGCATGACGCCTGCATGCCGCGATTTGTAGGGGGTGTCGCGGATTTCCTCGATGGGCAGGGCGTCCATGTCCGCGCGGATGGCAATGACCCTGCCCGGCTTGCCGCCGCGCAGTACACCAATGACGCCGTGGTGGGCAATCCCGGTCTGGACTTCCAGCCCCAACGCCCGCAACCGCTCGGCGACGATGCGGGCGGTGCGTTCTTCCCGGTTCGAGAGTTCGGGATGCTGGTGCAGGTCGCGCCGGATTTCGATGAGCTTGGGGGTCAGATCGCGGATGTCAGCCGCGTAGCGCGCATCCCGCGCCAGAACGGCGGCCGATACGGGAAGGGAGGAAGACATGGCAGAAAATGCACGGACCGGGCGGAAGAAATGGCCGCTCCAGAGGCAGCAGGCCGGAGACGGTCGTGCCGGGAGAACACCCAGCGCCACCATCCCCAGCAGAATGAGTCCCAGTCTCGGAACGTAAACCCGCATGGGTATGCTGAGGCAGGCTGAAATCAGCCTTGGGGTTGCCGGCTGCGCCGCGCCTGAATGCGGCGCAGCACGACGCCTGTCAGAAACGCGCCGACAAAAGCCGCCGGCAGGTTGAGGATCAGCCCAAGCCCGACAACGGCCCAGCCCAAGGCCGCACCCGACATCTGCATGACCATCACCGTCGTGCCGAAGAACAGACAGGCTGAGGCGAGGCTGCCCGGCAGCGAAACGAAGGTCGGCACCCGGCCGGCATACTTGGCCTGAATGGCGGCATTGCGCTGGGCGCGTTTTTCGCCGGTCGGGTCGAGTTGCCGGTTGAGAAAACCGATACCAAAAGCGAGGGCGATGGCCAGTCCGACGTGCAGCCCAAAGGCCAGCGCCAGGTGGGTCAGGTTGAGGTGTATCTGAAGCAGGGCGGCGGCAAGCTGAAGGGCAGCCAGGGCCGTCACAAAGAAAAACGACGACCACAGCAGAGTGACGCCCAGCCAGGTGCCGTAGCCAATCCGCCGTGGCGCCGGGTCATAGGCGACCGGCTTCGTGGTTGGCTTGGGGTACAACACGGAAGCTGTTGCATTCATAAGCAAAGCCCTCACGGCAGGGACGGAAAAAGCAACCTGCAATCAACCAAGTTCAAAAACATTCATCCGCAGAAACCGCTGTACGGCCAGGTTGAAGGCCACCGGCGTTTCATCCTGGGGGCAGTGTCCGGTATCCGGGATGACGACGGATTCCGCATGGGGAATCAGCTCGCGGAAGGGTTTGAGCAAGCGTGGCGGGAGCAGCCGGTCGCGTCCGCCCCAGACCAGAAGGGTTGGGGCATGGATACCGTTGGGCGCTTTGACAAAGAAATCATCCGGGCGACGGGCTACCGCCAGGTAGGAATACTTCGCGCCGGGTTGCCGGAGGGGGGCCACGAAGGCTTCAACCAGGTCGGGGGTGATGGCTTCCGGGTTGAAGTAGGCCGAGGTCAAGCCCTGCCGGGCGATGTCCGGTGTGGCAAACAGCCAGTAGGAGACATCGCGGAGCAGCGGGTTTTCGGCAGCGAAGCGCAGGATACGAAAAAGCGCATCAGAGGGCGTCCGTGGCGGGTAGCCACTTGGATCGACGAGAACGAGTCCGGCTGTCCGCTCAGGATAGTCATGGGCGAACTGTGCAGCGACCAGGCCGCCCATCGAGTGACCAAAGATTGTCACCTTCTCCAGCCGGCGGGCATCGAGAAAATCGCGTACCTGCTCTCCCCACAGCCGGGCGCTGTAGTGCACGTCAGGCATGTCGCTTTTGCCAAAGCCGAGGAGGTCAAGGGCATACACGGTGGCATCCGCGGCCAGCGCCGGAATGTTCTTGCGCCAGTGCTCGACCAGGGCGCCGTAGCCGTGGAGCAGGACAATGGCGTGGCCGGAAGGGTGGGGATCGGTTTCCCAGACCCGGATGCGGCCGTGCCGCCAGTGCCAGAACGTTTCGGTGACGACCACAGTGGCGGTTTCTTCTGTGGCGTCCGCTGATGGCGTACCGGTCGTTGCTTCCGCCGGGAAGTCATCCACAAGCAGGGCAGACATAGGGAAAAACAGGACAAACGGTGAACAGGAAGGTTCGTGGGGCGCTCAAAGTATGCGCCGAAACGCCGTTTCTGAACAACCTTTTTTGGAATCTGCCGGGGCGACACCAGGCTGCACCAACGGCTTTCCCGGCCGATGGCGTGTGCCGCTTCCGGTTCGACGCCAAAAACTTTTGGCCGCAGCCGGGGTCGGATGTAGGTTGATGTCAGGCGTCGCACAAACGCCACGTCTCGCGTCGTAACGTTGCAAAGCGTTCTTCCCCACACGCTCAAGACGCATAGCCTTCCCTGTGGAGGATGCTGCATGTCGGCACGTCGCGTTGTTGCCATCTATGGTAAAGGCGGAAGCGGAAAGTCTTTCATCACCTCGAATCTCAGCTACTACCTGGCGAGCAAGTCACACCGGGTGTTGCAGATTGGCTGCGACCCCAAACACGATTCCACCGCGCTGCTGTTTGGCGGCAAGTCGCTCCCAACTCTGCTCGAAGCCTGGGCGCTGCGGCAGGAAGCCAAAGCTGCCAACCCCGTACCGCCCATCAGTGAAGTCGTCTTCAAACGCCATGGCGTCTTCGCTATGGAACTTGGCGGCCCCGAAGTCGGGCGCGGCTGCGGGGGACGGGGCATCACCCTCAGCTTCGATCTGCTGTCACAGATGGGCTTTGCCGATTGGGAGTTCGACTACATCATCTATGACTTCCTGGGCGATGTCGTGTGCGGCGGGTTTGGCACTCCCATTGCCAAGTCCATGGTGCGGGACATCATTCTCGTCGGCGGCAATGACCATCAGGCGCTCTATGTCGTCAACAACCTGTGTGGCGCCGTGCGCTACTTCGCCGAACAGGGCGGAACGACGCGCGTCCTGGGGATGATCATCAACCGGGATGACGGCTCCGGCTGGGGCGAGCGGTACGCCCAGGAAGCCGGCATTGACATCATCACCCGGATTCCCCTTTCGGACGAAATCCGTAACCGCAGCATGGCCTTTCAACTGATTGCCGATGACCCCCGGCACCGTGGTTACTTCGAGGACCTTGAGTGGGCCATTCTGCACGGCACGCCAAAACTGCCCAAAGCCGTGGACTTCGAGGCTTTTTCCGGCGACATTATGCGTACGCGCAACCTCGGCGGACTGGACCCGGCCCTGGAAGAAGACCTCATGCCCTCCCAGTTGGAATGCATGGTGATCTAGGCGATCCCGCTGTGCTGGCGGCACCCTGCACGGTGGCGCACGGGCTTCCCTGGCATCCAGGAAGCAGGGAAATCAAACGCGGATGACGCCGCCATGCTTTGGGCTATCCTGCTTTTCAGCGCACTCGGCCTGGGCTTTCTCGTCGTTCTTGGTCTCGTCGCCGTCTCATACCTGTACCGGCTGAGGGATTTCAGCGGGATTGTCGCCCAGGGGGTGCCCACGGAGGCGATGGTGGAACGCAAGTACGGACGCCATCGCGTCGTCATCACCTACCGGGATGCGGGCGGCTGGATGCACCGGCACAGCCGGAAGCTTCTGCCCAGCGATTTCCATCGCCTGCAGGAAGGCCGCCTGGTCCGTGTCCTGTACCTGCCACATCGCCCGCACGTCTGGGCCTTTGCCGAAGATGTCGAGCAGGCGCGACGACTTCAGAGCCGCCAATAGGCAACACAGGCGCAGAGTCGCAAGGCCACTGACGGCATTCGCCAGCCGGGCTTTGGAAGGCATTGCGTTGAAGCCCGTTTGTGTCTTCGGCTAGGCTGCCTCTGCTGCCGTCTTTGCCTGGCAGCGGCACTCCAGAAACACATCCAAAGGTGAGGTATGGCGGCCGAAGACTTTGTTCACCTGCATCTGCACTCCGATTACAGCCTTCTGGACGGCGCCATCCAGCACGAGGCCCTGGCCGAGCAGGCGCAGCGCCTGGGCTTCAAAGCCATTGCCGTCACCGACCACGGCAACATGTTCGGCGCGATGGGCTTCGCCAACGCCATGAAAAAAGTCGGCGTCAAGCCCATCATCGGCATGGAAGCCTACGTTGCCCGTGGTTCGCGCCATGATCGTGGCAAACCCGACACCGACGGCGAACGCGGCACCAATCACCTCATTCTGCTGGCTCTGGACGAAACGGGATACAAAAACCTCGTCCGGCTCGCCTCGCTGGGCTATACCGAGGGCTACTACTACAAGCCCCGGATTGACAAGGAAGTGCTCGCCCGGCACGCCGAAGGGTTGGTGGCCCTTTCGGCCTGTATGTCCGGCGTGCCCGCATCGCTCATCCTGCGCGACCGGGTTGAACAGGCCCGGTGTGAGATCGGGGAATACAACGAAATCTTCGGCCGGGGACGCTACTTTCTCGAACTTCAGTTGCACCGGGGTGTCGAGGATGCCCAGACCAAAGTCAATCGGGCGCTGACCGAAATTGCCGCCCGGCTCGATGTGCCGCTCGTCGTCACCAATGATGCCCACTTTCTGACCGAAGCCGATCACGAGGCACACCGGGCGCTGCTGTGCCTGCAGACCGGCAAGGCGCTGCGCGAAAGCAATTTTCACTACTCGCCTGACCACTACGTGAAAAGTGCTGCCGAGATGTGGGCCCTGTGGGGCAATGAAAACCCACAGGCGCTGCGCAACACACTCAGGATTGCCGAGATGGCCACCTTCGAGTTTGGCAAGGCCCCCAACTACCTGCCGGTGTTTCCCGTGCCGGGAGAGTTCACCCTGACGGGCTACTTCGAGCATGTCGTCCGGGCCGGCCTCGAGGAACGGCTGCGGCACATCGCCCCACCCAACCCGGAGCAATACCGCGCCCGCCTCGACTACGAAATCAGCATCATCGAGCGCATGGGGTATGAGGGCTACTTTCTCGTCGTCTGGGACTTCATCCGGCATGCCCGCGAGCGGGGGATTCCGGTCGGGCCCGGACGCGGCAGTGCCGCCGGTTCGCTTGTCGCCTACAGCCTGCACATCACGGATGTTGACCCGCTGGCGCACGATCTGCTCTTTGAGCGGTTTCTCAACCCGGAGCGCGTCTCCATGCCCGATATTGACGTGGATTTCTGCATGCGGGGGCGCAGTGCGGTCATCGAGTACGTCAGCCGGTTTTACGGGCGCGAAAACGTTTCCCAGATTGCCACTTTCGGGACCATGGCTTCACGGGCGGTCATCAAGGATGTCGGGCGTGTGCTGGAAATGCCCTACCCGGAGGTTGAGAAAATCGCCAAGCTCATTCCGCCGCCACAGCGTGGGCGCAATGTCTCCATTGACGACGCCCTCACCATGGTGCCTGAGCTGAAGCAGGCCTACGAGAAACGGCCCGAAGTCAGGCGCCTCATCGATCTGGCCCGCCGACTCGAAGGCGGCGCCCGGCATTCGTCCATCCATGCCGCCGGCGTGGTGATCTCACCGCAGCCGGTGGCGGAACTCGTGCCGGTGTTCAAAACCAAAACCCGCGACCGCGAGCGGGGTGAAGTCGAGGTCATTGCCACGCAGTACAACATGAATGACCTCGAAAAAGCCGGCATGCTCAAGATGGACTTCCTGGGGCTGACCGCCCTGACCATCATCGAGGACTGCCTGACGAGCATCGAGCGGGAAACGGGCCGGCGGCCCGACCTGACACAAATCCCCACGAACGATCCGGCGGCGCTCAGGCTCTTTGGAGAGGGCGAAACCGACGCCGTGTTTCAGTTTGAGGGGGACGGCATCAGCGAAATTGCGCGGCGGCTCAAACCCAGCGGGCTGGATGACATCGTGGCGCTCAATGCGCTGTACCGTCCGGGGCCGCTCGATTCCGGGATGGTGGACGACTACATCGAGCGACGCCACGGCCGGCGGCGGGTGACGTACGACTTCAAGGAACTCAAGGACGTGCTGGAAAACACCTACGGCGTGCCGGTTTTCCAGGAGCAGATCATGGCGATTTTCCAGCGCCTGGCCGGGTATTCCCTGGGCGAAGCCGATCTGGTACGGCGGGCGATGGGCAAGAAAAAGCGCGAGGAACTCGACGCCCACAAAGCTAAGTTCATTGCCCAGGCTGTGGCGCGCGGACACGACCGCGCCAAACTCGAAAAGCTCTGGCAACAGCTTGAAGGCTTTGCCGACTATGCCTTCAACAAGTGTGTCACCGGCGAGGCCACGCTGCGGGATGCTGTCACCGGTGCGGCCGTTTCAATTGCCGAACTGGCCAGCCGTGACGTGGAGGCGGCCGGCGCACCCTTCATCACCTGGAGCTGGAACGGCCGGGAAGTCGTGGTCAACGAGTTGGTTGAGGTGTTTCCCACGGGTGAAAAGGAAGTCGTCGAAATTGAACTCGAAGACGGGCGGACGCTGCGCTGTACGCTTGACCACAAGTTTTACACCCGTGATGCGGATGGGCAGGGCTGTTTTCTCCCGTTGCAGGAGATTCTGGCGCGGGGGCTGGCGCTCTACACATGCGACGAACCTGCGGCTGAAGCCAAGACGCCGCCGACTGGTACGGAGAAACCGCATCCCGGACAGCCCTGCGTTCAGGACACACAAGCCGGTGCGCAGGGCCTGTACAGGTAAGACTGGAAGACGATGCCAACGAAACGCAGCATTCTCATTGTGGACGATGAGAAAAATCAGCGCGACATCCTGGACATGATCCTGTCGGCGGAGGGCTATCGGACGGCAACCGCGCCCAGCGCCGAGGTTGCCCTGCGCATGGCCCGCGCCGAACGGTTTGACGTGGTGCTTACCGACCTGAAGATGGGAGGGCAGAGCGGGCTGGACTTGTTGCGCGCCCTGACCCAGGCGGATTCGTCCCAGTTGGTCATTCTCATGACGGCGCACGGCTCGATTGAATCCGTCAAGGATGCCCTGCGGCTTGGCGCAGTGGACTATCTGGAAAAGCCGCTCGACCGCGAGCGGCTGCTGACCGTTCTGGCGCAGGCCCTTTCCCGTCTGGATGCGCTGGATGCCGACCTCATCGGCAACAGCGAGCCGATGCAGAAGCTCAAGAAAATCATTCTGAAGGTGGCGGCTTCGGATGAAACGGTGCTTGTGCGCGGCGAAAGCGGAACGGGCAAGGAACTCGTGGCGCGCGCACTCCACCGGCACAGTCCGCGGGCGGCCGCCGTGTTTCACGTCGTCAACTGTGCCGCCATCAATGAAAACCTGCTCGAATCCGAACTTTTCGGACATGAAAAAGGGGCTTTCACCGGCGCGGTTGCCGAGAAGAAGGGGCTGTTTGAAGTCGCCGACCGGGGCACGCTGTTTCTTGACGAAATCGGCGAACTCAACGTGGCGCTCCAGGCGAAGCTGCTCCGCGCTCTGCAGGAGGGGGAAGTGCAGCGGGTTGGCTCGACCAGGGTCATCCGGGTGGATGTGCGGGTGGTGGCCGCCACGAATCGTCCGCTCGAAGACATGGTGGCCGCCAAAACCTTCCGCGAAGACCTCTATTACCGGCTCAATGTCATTCCCATTCACCTGCCGCCGCTGCGCGACCGGCGGGAGGACATTCCGCTGCTTGTCGAGCGGTTTCTGGCCCGGCAGTCGCGTGGCGCAACGCATTACACCATCGCGCCGGAGGCGCTTCAGGTGTTGCAGGCTTACGACTGGCCCGGCAACGTCCGGCAGCTTGAATCGGCGCTCAAACGCGCGGCCCTGCTGTGTGAAGGGGATACCATCGGGGTGGAAGACCTGCCAGTGGAAATCCGCCAGGCGACAGGCGTTCCGGCATCCGCGCCGGCGCCGCCTTTTCAGTTCCGCCTTCCGCCCGAAGGTATTTCCTTCGAGGAAGTCGAGCGGTCGCTCATCGTCCAGGCGATGGAAAAAACCGACTGGAACATCACCCGTGCCGCCAAACTTCTGGGGCTGACCTTCCGCACGTTACAGTACCGGCTCGAAAAGTTCGGCCTGCGGCGTCCGAGCGATACTCCGTCCGACGACGCTCCGGCGGCGGAGGCTCCGCCGGACAGAACCGGGTAAGGGATTGTCCATGGCTTCTGCTTCCGAACCGCCTGATGAGGAGCTGTCATACCTCAGCCCGGCGGCAACCGAACGGCGTGTCCGGCACCTGACCCTGATCATCACGTGCGCTATGGCGGTTGGGGCCGGTCTCGTCTGGGAAGCTGGAGTGGGGGCCGGGGTCGCTGTTGGCGGCGGACTGGCCTACCTGAACTTTGTGTGGATGCGGGCGAGCCTGCAATCCATCGTGGCGACGGCCGCCGCCGGTGATGCCGGCCCTGCCCGGCGGCCGTCACGTCTTCAGATGGCCAAGTTTTTTCTGCGCTGGATGGTCATCGGCGTGGTCGTCTGGCTGTCCATACAGGTTGCGTCCGGGCTGGTGGTTGCCATAGTATGCGGCCTTTTCGCATTGCCGCTGGCCGTCGTGGTGGAAGCTCTGGTGCAGGTCTGGTATGGGCTGAACGACGAGCCGGTTACGTAACTTCCGGGGTGTGTGCCAGTACGCCCGCTCACTATGGCTTTGACTATGGCATCGTCCATGACCTTTCTCCCGTTTCCGCTGGTGCTGGCCGATGAAGGCGCAGCGCATGCCCATCCCTGGCTTGTGGAGCAGGTGTATCACCTGACCGGCCTTTCAGACCGTGAGTTGCCGCCCCACGTCATCATGCTGCTCATTGCAGCGGTGATCTGTGTCGTCGGTTTCAAGCTGCTCGTCGGCAAGCCATCGGTGGACAAACCGGGCTTTGGGCAGCAGATTGTCGAGATCATCGTGCTTCAGGTCCGCGACATGGTGGAGCAATCCACAGGGAAGTACGGGTTCAAGTACCTGGGCTATCTGCTTCCGTTGGCGGCGCTCATCCTGACCTCAAACCTGATGGGGCTGTTTCCCCTGTTTGAGTCTCCGACGGCCAACTTCAACGTCACCCTTGCGCTGGGGCTGATGACGTTCGTGTACTACATGTTCATGGGCTTTGCGCAGCAGGGGCTTGGCTACCTGAAGCACTTTACGGGCGGACTGACGGCCGGGTTGATGGCCATTATGGGCGGCATCATTTTCATCTTCGAGATGTTCAGCAATGCCATCCGGCCGGCGACGCTGGCGCTGCGGCTCATGATCAACATGTTTGTGGACGAGCAACTGGGCATCGCTTTCGGGACCATCTACCAGATACTCGTGCCCGTGCTGCCCATGCTGCTTGGCACGTTCGTCGCCGTGGTGCAGACATTTATTTTCGTGCAACTGTCCATCATTTATCTGAGTGAAACCGTGCCCCACGATGACCACGGCCACGAAGACGAACACGCCCATGCCTGAGTGTGTTGACCGGCCAACTCCCGCTGTCGTTGCGTGGGCCGGCCGGTCATTTCTTTCCCTGGCGCCTCACGTTGCCTTTGGTGCTATGCCAATGCCCTTTTTCGTGTGTTGCTGGAACGCTGTACGTCCCAACGTCACAGGCTGCAATCCCGGACACACGGCACTTATGATTAGGCGTAGGCCGCGGGCAGGTTGGGCGTCGCTGCTGATAACCTTTTGATGTTCCCTGACTTTTCTGGAGACACACCCATGACGAAAAAACTGTTCCTGAAAACACTGGCGACGGCATCGTTCCTGATGGCGATGTCCCTTCCTGCTCTGGCTGCTGAAGGTGGCAGCGGTGGCGGTACGTACAAAATTGCCTTGGGGGCGCTTGCCGTGGGCATTGCGGCCGTTGGTTGCGGTCTGGGCGACGGCAACGCCATTGCGGCGGCCTGTGAAGGCACGGCGCGCAATCCGGGCGCGGGGCAGCGCATCTTCACCACCATGCTCATCGGTATGGTGCTCATCGAAACCCTCGTGCTGTTTACCTTCCTGGCGGCCTACCTGGGCTTCTAAGGCGGCCGTCACCACAACCGGAATCCCCGGCAAGCCACCGTTGGTCACCGATAACCGGAGGCCGGCGGTGGCTTGCTTTTGTGTTTTAACAAACCAATTGACGGATGCCGTGACACGGGTTACTTTCGCGCTGCTCACATACAAACCGTTGCTTGCCAATGCTGTCCAAGGCCGTCACTACCTGCAAGGGCAGGGGTATGTCTGGACACAGGGCGCCGGGAATGTACGTCGGGCGCGGCCCGTGTCTGACCGACACGGACGACAAAAAAGCATTTCTTTTCGGGAGGGAGTCCCCCATGTCACGCACCACAGGCAAAGTCAAGTGGTTCAATAACAGCAAAGGTTACGGCTTCATCGAGAATCCGGGTGGGCACGATGTTTTCGTGCATTACTCAGCCATCAAGGAAGACGGTTATAAATCCCTCAGCGAGGGGCAGATCGTCGAGTATGAGATTGTGAACGGCCCGAAGGGGCCCCAGGCGGAAAACGTCATCAAGACGGCCTGAGCATCCGCTCTTTGTCATTGTTCTCCTCGTTGTTGATGCGCCTTGCAGGATGACCGGCAAGGCGCTTTTTTGGCGCTATTGCCGGGTGATTCAGCCGGTTTGCCGGCCCAGTGGGCGTGGTCGGCGTCTGACAGCGCACCGCCCCGGCGGATGCAGTTTGAAATGCGGCGGCGTTGCCTGCCAGATGCGAATTGGCCGTGGTTTCGGGCTTTGGCATGGCGCACGGTCATGTCAAGATGCAGCCGGTCAACCACTCTCATGGCTCCCCAAAGCAGGCGTGAACATCGTGGATGTGCTGGAAGGTCAGATTACGATTCGGGCCCGACCGGAAACCATTTTCCCCTACCTGGTCGAACCGACGCTTCTGCCGTTGTGGTCGCCGACCGAAGCGCGGGTGGCCCGGGTCGGGCGTAAGAAACACGGCGTCGGCGCCAGACTGCGCGTGGAGTTCGTGGCCCACGGGCTGGACCCGGTGGAGTACGAAATCATTTGCCAGGAAGCCACCCGTCTGGTCAGCCGCTTTACGGGCACGATGTCCGGCGAGGACATCTGGACGCTGACGCCCGACGACAGACAGACGAAGGTTCACAACCGGATGGTTTTCCACCAACCGGAGGATTTTCTGACCCTGGTGGGGTGGAAAACGGTTGGGCGGATGATTGCCGAACGTGACGTGCGCAACAAAATGCCGCTTCTCAAACGCGCTGTCGAAGAACAGTGGCGTCCCGCAGAGGACTGACGGGCCGGGTGGACTTGGGCCTTGCTTCGGCTGTGTGCCACGCGAGGCTTTCTGTCCGTTGTTTTCGGGGAGTTGCTGCCGGTAAAAGGAAAAATGATGACCAATGCAAGTGGAGCGCCTGATGGGCGCGAGACAGCCTCTGAAACGAACGGCCAGCCCAAGCGCGCGCCGGAGCTGGTCCGTCCGCCGATTCTGCTGGCCGAAACCCAGGCGATTGTCCGGCGCATCGAAGCCCGGATCGGCGAGACCTTTCTGGTGTACTGGAACTCGCCGGGCGGTTCGGTGTGTCAGAACGACGTGGTGGGCTTTTATGAACTGCTGCGGGGGATCGGCAAGCAGGACCGGGTGACACTGTTCATCAAATCCGACGGCGGGGACGGCACCGCCTCGCTGCGCATCGTCCACCTGCTGCGGCAGTTTGCCGCGCATATCACCGTGGTTGTGCCGCTGGCCTGTCTTTCAGCCGCGACGATGATTGCGCTCGGCGCGGATGAAATCCGCATGGGGCCGCTGGCGCACCTGTCGGCTGTGGATACGGCGCTGACCCACGACCTCTCACCCATTGACAAGGACAACCTGCGGGTGCGCGTCAGCCCCGATGAACTCAACCGCATTCTGGCGCTCTGGCGACAGGAAACGCGCGGCGAAACGGTCAACCCGTACGAAAACATCTTCAAATACGTTCACCCGCTCGTCATCGGTGCGGTGGACCGGGCCAGTTCGCTGTCCATGCGGTTGTGCACGGAAATTCTGTCCTATCACCTGAAAGACGCGGAAAAGGCGCGGGCGATCAGCCACACGCTCAACGCGGAATATCCTTCGCACGTCTATCCCATCACCCTGCGCGAGGCGCAGCGGATTGGTCTCAACGCCCGTGAACTCGACCCGGAACTCAATGATCTGCTCATTGAACTCAACGAGATGTATTCCGAAATGGGACAGAAGGCGATTACGGACTTTGACGAGCAGAACTACCACGACAACGGCATTCTGAACATTCTGGAATGCCGCACGAGCCAAATCTTCTACCAGAACGATACCGACTGGCACTACATGATGAACGAACGGCGGTGGATTCGGCTCAACGACAACAGTTCCTGGCGCAAGGCGGAGCTGGTCAACGGGGAAGTCGTGCAGAGCGTCTTCCACATCCGCTAGGCACATCCGCCAGGCCGCATCCTGCGGGCCGCATCCTAGC